>Ga0210033_1002662_pt1 | contig 15050 bp, 9 predicted proteins | sample CryGeymeta201501_FD_185465 | JGI IMG/M metagenome (GOLD analysis project Ga0210033, IMG submission 185465) | Groundwater microbial communities from Crystal Geyser aquifers in Utah, USA - Crystal Geyser metaG 2015-01 (SPAdes) (version 2) | ecosystem: Environmental > Aquatic > Deep subsurface >... | reverse complement strand
CGAACTTGTTCCAGGGACACACCAGCTGGCAGTCGTCACAGCCATAGATGCGATTGCCGATCTGTGGCCGCAGATCTTCCGGAATGGCGCCGTGCAGCTCGATCGTCAGATAGGAGATGCAGCGCCGTGCGTCGAGCTGGTACGGGGCGGTGATCGCGGCGGTCGGGCAGGCGCTGATGCAGCGCGTACAGCTACCGCAGTAGTCGCCGGTTTCCGGCGGATCCGGCGCCAGCGGCAGGTCGGTGAACAGTTCGCCGAGAAAAAACCAGGAACCGGCTTTGGTGTTGATCAAATTGCTGTGCTTGCCGATCCAGCCGAGGCCGGCGTTGCGGGCCAGTGCTTTTTCCAACACCGGTGCGCTATCGACGTAGGCGCGATAGCCGAATGGCCCGATGACGCCGGCAATCTGATTGGCCAAGTGCTGTAGCCGTGTGCGAATCAGTTTGTGATAGTCGCGGCCGAGTGCGTAGCGGGAAACGTAGCCCAATTGCGGATCGTCGAGTACGCGCTGACTGCGGTCGCTGGCGGCTGGCAAATAGTCGATGCGCACCGAGATCACACTGATCGTGCCGGGCAGCAGCTCGTGCGGACGACTGCGCTTGCTGCCATGGCGCTGCATGTAGTCCATGGTGCCGTGCCTGCCCTGGTCGAGCCAGCGTTGCAGGTGCGCTTCGTCCTGGTCCAGTCGCGCGTTACTGACGCCGCAATGTTGAAACCCCAACGCCCGCGACCAGTCGTCGATCTGGGCACGCAAGTGCATCAGGTCGGGGGCTGCCGGCGGGTCGCAAAGAGTCATCACGATGGGTCAGTATACTGGCGCGGTGAATGCCTCCCAGCCACCGTCATTGCTGCATACCGCCGCCTCGCTGCGGGCCCTGGAGGCAGTGCTCATGCAGCGTTGCGCTAGCGATGCCTTTGCGCTGATGCAGTCGGCCGGGCGGGCGGCGTGCCAGCGGGCGCGGGTGCTCTGGCCGGAAGCCAGCATCTGGCGCATATTCTGTGGCAGCGGTAACAACGGCGGCGACGGCTTGGTGTTGGCGACCGAAGCGCTGCGGGTCGGCAAGCAGGTGCAATTGCTGCGGACTGACGCCAACACCATGGCGGCGGTGGCCGAGCAAGCCCTGCAGCAGTTTCTGGCGGCGGGTGGCGTGGTCCACGATCTGCTGGATCAGGAGCGACTGCCGAACCCCGATCTGGTCATCGACGCGGTGTTCGGTATTGGTTTCAATCGGGCGCCAGACGCGGCCAGTGCCGCCGCGATTGCCGCCATCAACGCCAGTGGCTGCCCGGTGTTGGCGATTGATTTGCCGTCTGGTTTGAACGCGGACACCGGGGCCGCACCGGGCGCCTGTGTGCGCGCCACGGTGACGCTTTGCTTGATTGCCTGGAAACGCGGTTTGTTTACCGGCGTCGGTCCGGAATGCGCCGGAAAGCGCTTGCTGGAAAACCTCGCCGGTGCGCTGGGAGCGGCGCCGAGAGTCGATTGGGATCAAGGGCAATGCCAGCTACTGAGTCCGCTGCAAATCGCTACGGCGTTGCCCAGGCGACCGCGCGATGCCCACAAAGGCCGCTTCGGTCATGCGCTGATCCTCGGTGGCGATCAGGGTATCGGGGGCGCGGCGTTGCTGGCGGCCGAAGCGGCGCTGCGCAGCGGTGCGGGTCGCGTAAGCGTGGCCACCCACCCGGATCATGCCGGCGGATTCATTTTGCGCTGCCCGGAATTGATGGTGCGCGGACTCGACACGATGGCACCCCTGGCCATTTTGCTGGCGCGTGCCAACGTGATTGCCGTCGGCCCCGGGCTCGGGCAGGGGCCATGGGGGCGGGCATTGCTGATGGCCGCGCTGACCGCGGCCAAGCCCTGCGTGGTGGACGCCGATGCGCTGAATCTGTTGGCCCGGGATCGCGATTTTCCGCCCTTGCCGGGGGGTTCGGTGTTGACGCCGCATCCGCTGGAAGCGGCACGTTTGTTAAAGGTGGATGTGCGCGCTGTCGAAGCGGATCGATTTGCGGCGAGCACGGCCATCGCCCAACAATTTTCGGCGACGGTGGTGCTTAAAGGGGCGGGCAGCTTGATCGCCGATCCGGATGGATTGACCAGCGTGTGTCCGTTTGGCAACCCCGGCATGGCGAGTGCGGGCATGGGCGATGTACTTACCGGGGTGATTGCGGCCTTGCTGGCGCAAGGTTTGGCGGCGGCGTCAGCGGCGCGCATCGGCGTGTTGGCCCACGCCCTCGCCGGTGATCGCGCCGCCCTCCGCGATGGTGAACGCGGCCTGCTGGCGAGCGCGCTGATCGCGGCGTTGCCGGCGGTGCTCAATCCGTGATCGCGCTCACCGCGCCGCTGGTTCTGCATTTGGCCGACGAAGCCGCCACCCAGACACTGGGTCGGCAGTTGGCTGGGGTGGTGCGGGCGCCCTTGTTGATCGGCCTGGTCGGTGAACTGGGCACTGGCAAGACCACCTTGGTGCGCGCGCTGGTGCAGGCGTTGTTGCCCGGGGTCCGCGTCAAGAGCCCAACTTATACGCTGATCGAAACCTATGCCAGCGCGCACGCCGAGCTGCACCATCTGGATCTTTATCGCCTGCGCGATCCCGCCGAACTGGAGGATCTGGGGATTGCGGATTTGCTGACGACCGATGCGATCCTGCTGGTCGAATGGCCGGAGCGCGGCGGCGGCCGACTGCCGTCACTGGATCTTGAACTGCGTTTAGGCCATGCCCATCCGGGCCGCAGTCTGGCGATTTCTGCCACCAGCCCGGCTGGTCAGGCGGCGTGGACCGCGCTGAAGCAAGTTGTTGGCGATGAAGGGGCTCTGACCCATTCATCAGGTAAATCCGAGAAAAGATGAGCAGCTTACGGATTTTAATCAGAAATATGCTTCGTTAGCGCTTGCAATTGCGGCCCGGCGGGGTTTCAATACCCGCCATGCGCGCCTTCCTTCGCCACGGATATCTTTTGCTGTTGCTGGGCCTGATCACCGGGTCGGCAGTGTCTGCGGATTTGCGCGCGGTGCGTTTTCGCCAAGCCGACGATCACCTGCGGGTGGTGTTTGATGTTTCCACCGCGGCGGATTACAAACTTTTTACCTTGCGTGCGCCGGATCGTTTGGTGTTGGATTTCGCTGCCACCCAGGCATCGAATCTGCATCTGCCGGATGCCGTGGGTGTCGTGCGCAATTTGCGCATGGGTCGTCAGGGCAACAATTTTCGGGTCGTGCTTGACCTGGCACACGCGGTGGCGCCCAAATCTTTTTTGCTCGCTCCGAGCGGAGACAACACGCACCGTTTGGTGATCGATCTGTTCGATCAGCAACTGCAGGTCGCCCCGGTAAAAACCGCTGCCCAGGCCCGACCTAGTGGGAATCGCAAGGTGATTGTGGCGATCGACGCGGGTCACGGTGGCCAGGACCCCGGTGCCACCGGCGCCGAGGGTTCCCGCGAAAAGGACATCACCTTGGCGGTCGCCAAAACGGTGGCCGAGGCGATCAATGCCGAGCCGGGGTTGCAGGCGTTTTTGATCCGTGATCGCGATTTGTTCATTCCGTTGCCGCGCCGCCATGCGATTGCGCGCGAGGCGAAGGCGGACCTGTTCGTTTCCATTCATGCCGATGCTTTTGGCAGCCGTGCCGCGCGCGGATCGTCGGTCTTCGTGTTGTCCAACCGCGGTGCTTCCAGCGAAGCCGCGCGCATGCTCGCCGATCAGGAAAACCAGGCCGATCTGGTCGGTGGCGTTTCCCTGGGCGGCAAGGATTCGGTGTTGGCGGCGGTGTTGCTGGACTTGTCGCAAAGCGCAACCATGGAAGCCAGCGAAGTAGTGGCATCCAATTTGTTGCGCGGTCTCGCCGCTATTGGCAATTTGCATAAACGCGAAGTTCAGCGCGCCAATTTCGTTGTGTTGCGTTCGCCCGATGTGCCTTCGGTGCTGGTGGAAACCGCTTTCATCAGCAACCCGAACGAGGAGCGACGGCTCAATAGTCTTGCCCATCGTCAGCGTCTGGCGAGCGCTCTGGTGGAAGGTATCCGCGATTATTTTTCGACGGTGCCGCCGCCCGGCACCTGGTATGCGGCCAATCCGCAGCGACCCTCCGAGCATGTCGTCGCTCGGGGCGAGTCGTTGTCGCTGATTGCCCAGCGCCACCAAGTCAGCGTGGCCGAGTTGCGCAAGGCCAATCAACTGTCGTCGGACAATGTCTGGGTCGGTGCCGTGCTGAAACTGCCGCCGGCGCCCTGATCGCTGCAGAGTTGAGGCCAGCAATCCGACGAACCATGCGGGCGGCGCCGCGCTGTTGCTCTCTGCAATTCTGCGGCGAGTACCGATCGCCGCCACCTGCGGGCAGCGAATTTGGCGTGTAGCGCTCGGCATCACGTAGAATCATCGGTCCAATCGGACCTTAAGCCGTGCGCATTCAGCAACTTTCCGACAAGCTGATCAACCAGATCGCGGCAGGCGAGGTCATCGAGCGGCCGGCGTCGGTGGTCAAGGAATTGCTCGAAAATAGTCTGGATGCTGGCGCCACGCGGATCGAGATCGAGCTGGAAGCGGGCGGCGTCAAGTTGGTGCGCGTTCGCGACAACGGTAGCGGCATCCACCCCGACGATTTGGCGCTGGCGTTGACCCGCAACGCCACCAGCAAGATCGCGACGCTGGATGATCTGGAGCACGTGCGCAGCATGGGCTTTCGTGGCGAGGCGCTGCCGAGCATTGCCTCGGTGTCACGGTTGCGGCTGTGGTCGCGGCCGGTCGAGTTTGAACACGCGCACAGTATCGAAGCCGACAACGGCCGCTTGGCGGCAGTGAAACCGGCGCAACATCCGCCGGGTACTACCGTCGAAGTACACGAGCTGTTTTTCAATGTGCCGGCGCGCCGCAAGTTTCTGCGGGCGGAACGCACCGAACTCACCCACATCGAGGAGGGCGTGCGGGCGCTGGCGTTGGCGTATCCGGAGGTGGCCTTCACGCTCGCGCACAACGGCCGCGAGTTGTTTCGCGACAACGCTTGCACGGAAGTGCCACAGGCGCGCATCGAGGCGGTGATGGGAGAAGCATTTCTGGTGCAGAGTTTGGCGATCGAACATGTTGCCGCGGGCTTGGCGTTGCGCGGATGGGTGGGTTTGCCGACCGCGTCACGGGCGGTGGCGGACCGGCAATTTTTTTATGTAAATCGGCGACTGGTGCGGGATCGTCAAGTGGCGCACGCGATCAAGCAAGCCTATGCCGACGTGTTGTTCCATGGTCGGCACCCGAGTTTTGTGTTGTTTCTCGAGCTTGATCCGGTGCAGGTGGATGTGAATGTGCATCCGGCCAAGGCGGAAGTACGTTTTCGCGAATCACGACTGGTACATGATTTTCTTTATCGCACCTTGCACGAAGCGCTGGCGCAGACCCGCGCCGGTGCTGCCATCGTGCCGCCAGCGTCGTTGCCAGAAGCTGCTTTGGGCGTTTCCGGGGCTTCGATTTATGCCCGGTCGCAGGGCGCGTTGCGCTTTGCCGCTGCCGAGTCTGCGGGCGCCTACGCGGCCGTCTATGGTCGGCCACCGGCTGAGCAGCTTGCGAGCGCAGCGCTGCCCGGCGCGCTATCGGTGGGGTCGGTTACGGCGGCGTTGACGGTTGCCGACAGCGCCCGGGAAACCGCGCCGCCATTGGGTTTTGCCATCGCCCAATTGCATGGCATTTATGTGCTGGCGGAAAACGCGCAAGGGCTGATTCTGGTCGACATGCACGCGGCGCATGAACGCATCACTTACGAACGCCTCAAAGCGGAGCAGGCATTGGGCGCCATTCCGGCGCAACAATTGCTGGTGCCAATGCGGTTGGCGGTAAGCACGGCCGAAGCCGATGCCGCCGAGCAGTTTGCCGATGCCTTTCACGCGCTCGGCATCGAACTCACCAGGCTGGCTCCGGATCGGCTATTGATCAAGCGTATTCCGCTGGTGCTCGATGGCGCCGATGTCGAGCGCTTGGTGGCAGATGTCCTCGCCGAGTTTGTGTTGCATGGCAATTCGCGGCGACTGGAAGAAACCCAAAACGCGATCCTCGCTACCATGGCCTGCCATGGCTCGGTGCGCGCCAATCGTCGCCTGAGTCTGCCGGAAATGAACGCCCTGTTGCGGCAAATGGAAGCCACGGAACGCTCCGCGCAGTGCAACCATGGCCGACCAACCTGGGTCGCGGTATCGATGACCGATCTCGACCGGCTATTTCTGCGCGGTCGTTGATGTTTTTAATTGCCGACGAGGAATGTAATGCGCCCATTTAATTGCCCAAGTTTTGCCGCAGCCTTGTTGCTGAGCGGTTTGGTCGCCTGCTCGGTACCGACACCGCCACCGACGCCACCGCAAGCCGTCACCAGTGCGGTGCCGGATGCCGCAGCCAGCCATCGTGCGGAAGTCGAGCGCTGGCGCCAGGGCCGCCTCGAACGCCTGCAAAAGCCGGATGGCTGGCTGAGCCTGATTGGTCTGCACTGGCTGGGTGAGGGCGAACAAAGCTTCGGCAGCGCAAGCGATAACGACATCGTGTTGGCGGCGGGTCCGGCGCACTTTGGCCGGCTGCGGGTGGTCGATGGAGCGGTGCAGCTACGCGCTGATCCCTCGGCGAACGCGGTGATCGAAGGCGCCGTGCAGCCCGCAGATCCGCCATCGGTGACGCCGCCGATTACCGCTTGGACCGTGCTCGCCGCCGATACGGCGGATGCCTCCAGTGTCGTCCGTGCCGGTACGGTCTCGTTTGTGGTCATTGATCGCGGCGGTCGCCTGGGCCTGCGCGTGCGCGATACCGAGGCGCCACATCGGCTGCATTTTGCCGGCATCGACGCCTATCCGGTAGCTGCGGCCTGGCGTTTTGAAGCCGACTGGACGGCGACGCCGGAAGCGCCTGGTTTTCAGATTCAAACGGTGATCGGCACGATCGAGGAAATGCCCAATCCGGGATACGCCAGCTTTAGCCACAACGGCCACGACTATCGGATTTATCCGGTGATTGAGAAAGGCGAGGCGGATCTGTTCATTATTTTTGCGGATCGCACCAATGGCAAAGAGACCTACGGACCCGGACGCTTTTTCTATGCGCCGCAACCGCAGAACGGCAAGTTGATCCTCGACTTCAACAAGGCCTACAACCCGCCCTGCGCGTTCAGTGATTTTTCCACCTGCCCGTTACCACCACCGGAAAATCGCCTCGACTTGGCGGTGACCGCCGGCGAAAAAAAATATCGCGGCACGATTCACTGAGCGGCGTTTTCGGCGCATCCGATCAGGCACCGATGGCACTGGCGCGGTCGATGACAAAGCGCTCGGTCCAGCTACCGCTGGGAAAGTCCTGCGGGCAGTAGTGATCGAGTAGCTCGGCGAATCGCTGCCGCGGCCAGCGCTCGGCGCCGAGGCTCAACAGATGCGGGTTTTCCACTTGCGCATCGATGATCGGAAAGCCCCATGCGCGGAGTTGCTGCGCCAGCGCGAACAGGGCGACCTTCGATCCGCCACTGACGCGACTGAACATCGATTCACCAAAGAAGACACGGCCGATGGCGACGCCGTAGATGCCGCCGATCAATTGCTGCTGATCCCAAACTTCGACGCTGTGGGCGTGGCCGAGCCGGTGCAGCTCGGTGTACGCCGCCAGCATGGCGGTGCCGATCCAGCTGCCTTGCTGATCAAGACGCGGCTCGGCGCACGCTGCCATTACCGCGGTAAACGCGTGATCGGCACGGATGCGCCACGACGATCGCCGCGCCAACTGGCGCAACTTGCGCGATGGCGCCAACATGTCCAAAGCAAACACGCAACGCGGATCGGGTGACCACCAAAGGATCGGTTCGCCCGGGTTGAACCAGGGGAAAATGCCGTGCCGGTAAGCATCGAGCAGGCGCGGCACGCCGAGGTCACCACCGGCGCAAAGCAGGCCGTCGGGCTCGGTGCGCGCCGATGCAATCGGCGGAAAGCCGCTGGCGGTGTCGGCTTTGAGCACAGCAATGCGCATCAGTGCAGCGGCCGTGGCTGGCGCAGACGCGGAATCAGCCGGCCTGATGGTCGAGAAACTTTTCTGCGTCCAACGCCGCCATACAGCCTGATCCGGCCGAAGTGATGGCCTGGCGATAAACCTGGTCGGCGACATCGCCAGCGGCAAATACACCAGCGATATTGGTGGCGGTGGCGCCGCCGTCGATGCCGCTCTTGATACGAATGTAGCCGCCTTTCATATCGAGCTGGCCTTCGAACAAGCCGGTGTTTGGCGTGTGCCCGATGGCGACAAACACGCCGGTCAGCGCGAGCTCGCGCGTTGCCGCCGTGGCGACGTTCTTCACCCGCAGGCCGGTGACGCCGGTATCGTCGCCCAGGATCTCATCGACGGCGCTATTCCAGACCAGTTCGATTTTTCCGGCACGGGCGCGGTCGAGCAATTTGTCCTGCAGAATTTTCTCGGACCTCAATTTGTCGCGACGATGCACCAGATAGACCTTGGCGCAGATATTGGACAGATACAGTGCTTCTTCGACCGCCGTGTTGCCGCCGCCGATCACCGCTACGTCCTGGTTGCGGAAGAAAAAGCCATCGCAGGTGGCGCAGGCAGATACGCCGCGACCCTTGAAAGTTTCTTCCGAAGCAATGCCCAGATATTTAGCGCTGGCGCCGGTGGCGATGATCAGCGCATCGGCGGTGTATTCGCCGCTATCGCCCTTGAGACGAAATGGCCGCTGCTGCAACAGGGCGGTATGGATGTGATCGAAAAGAATCTCGGTCTCGAAGCGCTCGGCGTGCTTTTGCAAGCGCGCCATCAACGCTGGGCCCTGCAAACCCTCGACATCGCCCGGCCAGTTATCGACATCGGTGGTGGTCATCAACTGGCCACCTTGCTGCATGCCGGTGATCAGCAGCGGTTTCAGATTGGCGCGTGCGGCATAAACGGCGGCACTGTAGCCGGCCGGGCCGGAGCCCAGAATCAACAAAGCAGCATGACGGGTAGGGTTCATCGGGTTTCCAGGAGTGAAAGGGCGGCGCTGAACAGGAGCATGACAGCGGCCCTCAAGAATGCGGGCGGCACGGGCAAGAATCAAGCGTCCAGTGGAATCTCGAAGACAGCGCGCGCTGCCTGCCTCCCCGCCGAAAAGTCAGGAAAGACATAAGTGGGGGTTAAGTGCAGCGATGCCCAACAAAGTCGCAGGCGGAGCACGGCTTTTGGGGCGGGTGGGCCCACGCGGCGGTTGGCTGACAAGCGCGGCTCGTGCCTGCCACACTGGTGTGTACACTACCGGCTATGCGCCGCCTGATCGGAAGTTTGCTGATGATGATGAGCACGGTCGTGGCTGCGGGGCTGGTGAAGACGGGCGGTTGGCGGCTGGCCGATTCGCCGAGCCCGTATTTGCAGATGCACGCCGACAATCAAGTGGAATGGTATCCCTGGGGTGAGGCCGCGTTCGCGCGCGCTCGCGCTGAGAACAAGCCGATTTTTTTGTCTATCGGTTATGCCACTTGCTATTGGTGCCATGTGATGGAGCGCGAATCATTCATGGACATCGAAGTGGCCAAGGTGCTGAACGCGCACTTCATCAGCATCAAAGTAGATCGTGAGGCGCGGCCCGATGTGGACGAGATTTACATGACCGCCGTGCAGTTGCTGCAAGGCCAGGGCGGCTGGCCGATGTCAACGTTGCTGACCCCGGAGCGCAAACCGTTTTTTGGTGGCACCTATTTTCCGCGTGCCCAATTTTTGCAGTTGTTGCAGTCGGCCGAGCAGGCTTGGTCTGGCAACCGCCAAGTGCTTGAGCAACAGGCGCAGCAGGTGGCCGCTGCGGTGGCCGCAGCGCAGGCTCCGAACGGGTTGCAGCAAGTGCCAGGCGGTGCCGTGGTGAGCGCGGCAGTTAGCCAATTGCGCAGTCGTTACGACGCGAAAAATGGTGGATTTGGCGGTGCGCCGAAATTCCCTACGCCCAGTCAGTTGGTGTTGTTGCTGGATCAATACGCGGCGACCGGGCAGCAAGACCTGCTCGATATGGTGCGTTTTACGCTGACGCAAATGGCGCGTGGTGGCATCCACGATCAACTCGGTCTCGGTTTTCATCGTTATTCGACCGATGCCCAATGGTTGCTGCCGCATTTCGAAAAAATGCTCTACGACAACGCGCAGTTGCTGCATCTGTACGCGCGCGCGTTCGCCCTCACCGGCGACCTGGTGTTTGCGCGCGCCGCCAGCGATATCGTCGCCTTGCTGGAGACGACGTTTCGCGCTCCCGATGGCTTGTGGTACGCCGCCATCGACGCCGAGACGGCAGCCGAAGAAGGCCGCTACTACGTCTGGACCCGGGCCGAATTGCAGGCCGCACTCAGTGCTTCGGAATGGCAGTTGGCCGCGCACATCTGGGGTTTGGAGGGCAAACCCAATTTTGCCGATGGACGCTTCGTATTGGCCTGGGTCGACCATTACGACGCCAGTGCACGGGCATTGAAGTTGTCGTTGGCGGAGTTGTTTGAACGGGTCGATGCGCTGCAGGAAAAACTCCGCAAGCTGCGTTCGCAACGGCAGCCACCACGGGTGGATGAAAAAATTGTGGTCGGCTGGAACGGCCTTGCCATCGATGCCTTGGCTTATGCCAGCGTCGTGCTGAAAAAGCCGGCGTGGCACCAGCGCGCGCGCAGCGCTGCGCAGGCCTTGCTGGCCAAGGCGTTTCCGCCCGCCGGGCTTGCCCACATGCTGCGCGATGGTCAGCCGCACGGTCAGGCGGTACTGGAAGACTACGCGGGCTTGTTATTGGGCTTGACTGGCCTGGATGCTGCCGACGCCAAGCCATCCGCAGCAACCTCGGCGACCCGGGTTGCCGATGAAATGCTGGAGCGGCTTTGGGACGCTGTCCACGGTGGTTTTTTTGATGCGCAGGCCACTGCGGTCGATTTGATCGTGCGGCCGCGTGCGCAATTCGACGGTGCGATTCCGTCTGGCAATAGCTTGGCCGCGCAGGCATTGCTGCGCTTGGTCAAACTTGGCGAGTCGGGCTACCAACCACGGTTGGCGGCGTTACTGGCCTCGTTCGGCGGCAACTTGCGCGACCAACCGGGTGCGCTTACCGCGATGACCACGGTGCTTGCTGCCTATTACCGAGCGGGTGGCTTGAGCGAAATGGCGCCGCCGGCACTCGCCAGTATTGACAGCGCTTCCAAGGTACAGGCCTCGGTGCGCACCATCGCCAGCGACCATTCGGTGATCCACCTCCAGATCGCCGCCGGATGGCATATCAACGCGCATCAGCCGAAGAGCAATTTTTTGATTCCGACCGACGTGCAGGCAACCCGAGCGGAGCAGCCGATCGAACTGATGCTCGACTATCCCGCTCCAGCGATGCTGGAGGCGGGATGGGCCGAGGGCCCGCTCGCGGTCTACCGTGGGGATATCGACATTCATGCGAAGGCGACGCGTGGCAACCTGGAAGGCAGCCGTTTTCGCCTGCACCTACAGGCCTGCGACGACCACGGCGTTTGCCTCGCGCCGGCCACGTTGGTGGTGCCCAAATAGCGGACGTTCATCCAGGCGGTGACCGTGCAGCGTTATTCGAATCCGTTCTTGAACAGCAGGTCGGCCGGCCCGCTCTGGCAACTTTGCACGCGGATGTCATCGACATACCAGCCCTGCGGTGTGCGGCCAACGCTGCTATCTGTCGATAGACGAAAACGAAACTGGACGGTTTGGCCCTGCAAGGCGCTCAGGTCGATGACTTTCTTGTTGTACGGCAGGGGATCGCCGCACCAGGCATTGAGGCCACTGCCAGGACCCCCGCCAAGGGGTCCGACATAGGGGCCAAACAGGATCGAAGCCGGAGCAAACGGCGTTCAGTGCGCGCCGTCACACGCCAGTGCGTTGTGACAGGGGAGCGAACGAACGACGGCCGGGTTGCCCCGGCCGTCGGTTCCGCACTGGTCCTACCCGGAATGTGCTTACTCGAACCCGTTCTTGAACAGCACGTCGGGGTTGCTGGCGGCGGTGATCGTGGTGGCGTTGACACAGAATCCGGTGATGTTGCCGGTGTCCGCGTTGGCACTGTCGACTACGGTCAGACGCCAGGCCGAGTTCAGATCCAGTCCATCGAATGCGGACAGGGGGCTCTGTGGTGTCAGCACACCAGCAATGGCGGGTGGGGTGGCTCCGCAGGTAATCACGACTCCGCTATCGTCATCGAAGGTGGCATCGACGTTGTCGACTGAGCAGCCGGTACCGCCCAGGCGCGAACCCAAGGCGACCGTGGTTCCGCTGACGACGTGGGTGATGCTGACCGACACATCGCCCGGCCAAGTGTGGGTGATCATGGCCGAAATATTGACATCGCTCAGCGTACCCGCGGTGGCCACGCTCAGCTCGGCAAAGGCGCCGCTGGGGTTGTTGTCCGGGATCGCGACCGCAGCGCCCGAATAACAGGTGTTGACCAGCGCGGTAACTCCGGTGGTAAAGCTGCGCACCGTCGAGTTCGCCCCGTCGCCACAAATGTTGCTCGGACGCACGCGCCAGAAATAGCCGGTCTCGGTCAGCAAGCCGGTGGCGGTCGCGGTGGTGCCGGAGACGGTAGTGCTGAACACGATGCTATTGAAGCCTGCGTCGGTCGCGATTTCGACCAGGTACTGGCTGACACCGGCGACCGCATTCCAGCTCAGCGCTGCCGCTGGCGATATGCCGACCGCAGCGTCGGCCGGGCTGACCAGGCCAGGTGCTGCCGGTACACCGGCAAATACATTCACGGTGAAGTTCTGGTTGCGCACGATCGGTGTGCCACTGCCGTCGGTGCCGCGCACGGTGACCGTCTGCGGTCCGCCGACGGCGGCGCCCGAGGTGGTCAGACTGAGCGTGGAGTTCACGCCGCCTGCGGTCGGCGCGACCGGGTTGGGCGAGAACAGGGCGCTCGGGAACACCGACGCATTCAGGGCAGGGGTGCTCAGCGTGACCGTACCGGAGTAGCCAACCACAGCAGTCAGCGAGACCGCAACCGGCGCCACCGGAGAACCCGCGCAGACATCAGTGCTGCTGGTGTTCAGACCCATCAGATAGGTTGGTGCCGCCACCACGTTTTGCACGCGGCCGAAAAACGAGCGCTGTGACACCGTGCTGGGCGGCGTGACGATGCGGTTGTCGGTCCAGCTCATGCCAATCTGGTCGTTGCCGGGGGCTACGGCCAGGCCGTTGTAATCGCCCCACTCCTGGCCATCGCCGATATTCTGCGAGACCACCGAGGAGACCCGAGTTTCTTCGGTCCAGCTGCTGCCGCCATCGCTCGACACCACGTAATACCAGTCGGCCTTGTCGCGCAGGCCAGCCCCGGAATTGCGGGTGTCCTGGAAACCGACGTGCACGTTGCCCAAGCCATCGACATCCATCCATGGCTGGAAGCGGTCGACCGTGGTCTGGTCGGCGGTGGAATGTGGGGTGGCGGCGACCGTCCAGGTGACACCCAAGTCGTCGGAATAGGCAACGCGGATCCAGGCGTGGGTGGCGGCTGCCGAGCCGGATCCGCCGCCGGGGCTGCCGGCGGCCTGATTTTCATCGGTGGTGGCGATGTAGACGCGGCCGTCGTTCGGGCCGCCACTGGTATCCACATCTATGGCCACGTAGATGAACGCGCGCCGCGTTTCCATGGCCGGAATCGCCATGTCGAAGTCGCCCCACAGATCGTAGGCGGCGGAACTGATGCCAGCCGCCGCACCATTCAGATCGACAAAGCTGACCCCGCCATCGTCCGAGCGGATGACGCGAATCTCGGTTGAAGCGTTGGTCACCGACGGCCAAGCCATATACACCCGGCCTTGGCGATCGGTGGCGACATCGCTACCGATGCCACGTTCTTCTGCGGCAAACGATGTTGGGGCGGACCAAGTCATGCCCGCGCCGCCATTCACCGGCGCGGCCGTGGAGTGCGCAAACTGCATTACGTTGCCTTGGTGCCAAGTCAGATAGGCCCGCCCGAGGAACGCCGAGGTCGGCGCATCGTCCACGGTGATGAACTCCTTGTCGGAACTTGCGCTCGAAACGTTGACCGGACCGAGCCAGGTCTGGCCGTTGTTGAACGACCAATACACCGTTGAGCAAAAGCCACCGCAGCCATTGCCGAGCGTCGCGGCATAGGCGATGGCGCCATCCGGCGACCAAGCGACTGCCGGGTCGCAGCAGGTGCTGGGTAGGGCACCGGAATTGCCCCAGGTCTGGCCGCCATCGTTGGAGAACGACATGCGCTGGCCGCCGGTGCCATTCGAGCCGGCGATCACCAGATTCGGGTTGGTCGGGTGATAGACCAGCGTGGTTTCGTTGTCGCTCGCCGTTCCGTCGAACGGCAGCTCGCCCAATACCGGTGCTGCCTTGGGCAGCGGATCGGTGGCCAGCAGCAAGGGCTTGGGCGGGTTCTTCGGGTCCGGGTGCGTGTATTTGCCGAGCCCCTTGCGTTGCAACACGCCGTTTTGTAGCAAGCCACCAAAGCGGAATTGGAATTCCTTGTCCACTTCGCGCGGATAGTATCGATCAAGTGGGAAGCCCTGGGCAGCCATTTCACGTCGCTTCGTCACCTTGAAAAATGCTGGAACGCCGTGGACGTAGTAGTCCTTGGCTGGCAGCAAAGCGATGTCTTCACGAGTCAACTGGTAGTTGCGGTCATCCCAGGGACCATAAGCCAGCAGACTGGCGTAATCCATGCTGGCATCGACGCCGCGGGCCTGGTCCGGTTTGACCACGGATTCGGTGGCGCCGATTCCGCCGATGGCGAGAACAGACGAGAGCATCAGGGCAAACAATGCCCGCACACAAAACAATCGAGACGACATGACGGGCTCCGAATCTGCCCTTTGGGCAGAAGAAGCTCAATCATACCCGGAACTTATTCTCCCTGGGCAGACTGAGTCTTGTCCAACGAGGTATGAGCCTGGAGCGGGGCTGGTGTTTCCATCGAGTTATGAGCCTGAATGGAAGTTTTCTGGCGGGTAGCCAAGGGCAGAGCAGCGGGTCGATCATCACAACCTATGGTGATCGATATGAATGAATCTCAGGTGCGTACGCTGGATCAGCTGCGCGAGGTGCTCGCGGGCACGGCG
>Ga0210033_1002658_pt1 | contig 15065 bp, 13 predicted proteins | sample CryGeymeta201501_FD_185465 | JGI IMG/M metagenome (GOLD analysis project Ga0210033, IMG submission 185465) | Groundwater microbial communities from Crystal Geyser aquifers in Utah, USA - Crystal Geyser metaG 2015-01 (SPAdes) (version 2) | ecosystem: Environmental > Aquatic > Deep subsurface >... | reverse complement strand
GCTCAACCTCATTTTTTCTGGGTCCAGCCGCTCTTCACCTCGTGAACCACGTTCACGTCACTTCAGAGCCGAATCCAGGCATCACCCATTCGCCTGACACAAAATCACTTTTCGGGATGGCGTGTGCAGAGTGCTGAGGGCAGGTGCCCCACCCCTTCGCCCCACCCCGCCACATCGTGTACACTGCCTCCCCATGGTCACTGCCCCTGACGCCCACGTCACGGAAGCCACCCCATGACGCACCGCGTCATCACCTGACCCACGCACCCTTCACCCCCGGAAGGCCCCATGCGCACCGCCGACACGGCACGACCTCGCCCCCATCGCCACGGGCTGGCCCTCGCCACCCTTCTGGCCCTCCTCCTCGCCGCGTCGGCCTGCTCCGACCCCGCCTCGACGCCTGCCACCGCGGACACCGGCACCCACGACGACGTGGGCACCGACGACGACGCCAACGACGATGTCGCCAACCTCGACGCCGAGCCCGACACCGCCCTCGACGCCGAGCCCGACGTCGAGCCCGACGTCGAGGACCCCGACCGCGACAACCCCCTCCTGATGGGCACCGTCCGCGGCAGCTTCACCGTCCGGCCCGGCGTCGAGCTCGCCACCGTCTTCAACGCCGCCCCCGGCACCCCGCTCACGCTCTACGCCGCCGACGGCACGCGCCTGCTCACCCTGCTGGCCGACTCCTTCGGCCAGGCCAACTTCGCCTACATCCCCGCCGAGCACACGACCCTCCAGTCCGGCGAAGGCCTCGAGCTGACCCTCACCGAAGGCACGACGCTGCGGCCGGCCAACGGCTACGTTATCCGCAACGACGCCGCCGACCTCGTCGAGGCCGCACCCTCCTTCCGGGTCCTGGCCGTCGACGACGTGCCCGACCCGGCGCTCTACGAGCGCCAGGAGCTCCGCGGCGTCCACTTCGGTATCCTCGGCCTCGGCCAGGGAGAGCGGCCGGAGGACGGGTTCAACTACATCGAGGTCCGCGACGGCGTGAAGCTCAGCGCCACCGTCCGCTTCCCCGATCCGGCGCTCTGGGGCCCGGGCCCCTGGCCGACGGTCATCGAGTACTCGGGCTACTCGCCCTCGCGCCCGGAGACGCCGGAGCCCGGCTCCCGCATCGCCACGCTGCTCGGCTTCGCCTCGGTCGGCGTCAACATGCGCGGCAGCGGCTGCTCGGGCGGCGTCTTCGACGTCTTCAACCCCGCCCAGCACGCCGACGGCTACGACATCGTCGAGGTGGTCGCCCGCCAGCCCTGGGCGCTGAACCACAAGGTCGGCATGGTCGGCCTGTCCTACTCCGGCATCTCGCAGCTCTACGTCGCCAGCACGCGGCCGCCGAGCCTGGCGGCGATCACGCCGCTGTCGGTCATCGGGGACTCGTGGGGCCAGTTGTGGCCGGGCGGCATCTACAACGACGGCTTCACGCGCCAGTGGCTCGAGAACCGGGACGACTCGGCCGCCTCGGGCGGCCAGTCCTGGACGGACGACCGGATCGCAGACGGCGACACCGTCTGCGCCGAGCACCAGAACCTCCGCGGCCAGAACATCCGCTTCGAGACCTTCTTCAAGCTGCTCCAGTTCTACCCCGACGACGCCGCCGCGCGGAGCCTCCCGCTGCTTGTCCCGCGCATCAACGTGCCTGTCTACCTCACCGGCGCCTTCCAGGACGAGCAGACCGGCGCCCAGTTCACCGACATGCTCGACCGGTTCACCGACGTGCCCACCCGCGTCTTCACCCTGTTCAACGGCCGCCACCCCGACGGCTACAGCCCCCTGGTGCTCACCCGCTGGCTCGAGTTCCTGAACTTCTACATCGGCCGACGCGTCCCGCGCATCGCCGACTTCGTGCGCACGCTCGCCGCGCCGGAGCTCTCCCGGGAGTTCGGCGTGGACGGCCTCGGCTTCGAGCCCGACCGCTTCACCGCCTTCGCCGATGACGACTGGGCCGGCGCCGTCGCCGCCTACGAGGCCGAGCCGGACGTGCGCGTCCTGTTCGAGAGCGGCGCCGCCGACGGCCAGGTGCCCGGCGCCCCGCTCCAGCGCTTCGAGGCCACCTGGTCGACCTGGCCGCCCCCCGACGCCACCGCAAAGACCCTCTGGCTCGGCCCCGACGGCGCCCTCACCGAGGCCGCGCCCACCGCCGAGCAGGTCGACACCTACCTCCACGACCCCGACGCCGGCAGCGACACCTTCTTCGGCCCGCGCGGCTACCAGCTCCTGACGCCCCTGTGGGACATCGACTGGACGAACTTCCCCGCCGACCACAGCCTGTCCTACCTGACCGCGCCGCTGACCGAGGACCTCGTCGTCGCCGGCTCCGGCCACGCGACGCTCTGGGTCGCCAGCGAGGCCGACGACGCCCAGGTCCAGGTGACCCTCACCGAGGTCCGCCCCGACGACACCGAGGTCCTCGTCCAGTCCGGCTGGCTGCGCCTCGGCCATCGCAAGGTCGACGCCGCCCGCTCGGACGATCTGCGGATCTTCCACACCTTCGTCGAGGAGGACTTCCAGCCGCTCGTGCCCGGCGAGTTCGTCGAGGCCGACGTCGCGCTGCCCTCGGTCGCCCACGCCTTCCGCGCCGGGACCCGCCTGCGCGTCATCATCTCCTCGCCCGGCCGCAACCACGGCACCTGGGAGTTCACGCCCCCGGACTACCAGGGCGCCACCCCGAGGCAGAGCGTGGCCCTCTCCCCCGACCGCCCCTCTCGGCTGGTCCTGCCCGTGGTGACCGGCGTGCCCGTCGCAGACGGCTTCCCTGCCTGCCCCTCGCTCCGCGGTCAGCCCTGCCGACCCTACGCGCCCTCGGTGAACTCGGGGCCCTGACCGACCCGCGGCTTCACGCGCGCTGGCCTCACCCCACCGCCTCGAAGGCGATCGCGGCGATCTGCCGCCGCGCCCCCTCCGCGTCGAGCAGCCACAGCGCCCGGTCGAGCCCGGGACGCAGCCGCAGCACGTGGCCGCTGGAGGTCTTGCCGGAGCCGAGCTGCGCGTACCGCCACAGGTCGACCGCCAGCTCCTCCACCGCGTACCCACGGAAGCCCTGCTTGTCGAGGTCCAGGAAGAACGCCTCGCTCTGCCGCGAGAGCACCAGCCGGAGGTAGAAGTCGGCCATCGGCGCGCCCTCCCCCAGCTTCGCCTTGCCCTCGTCGACCATCACCCGGTAGATGGCGAACAGCTCCTCCACAAAGCCCCTCGGCTCGAACGACCGCCCGTACAGCTCCTTCTCCACCTTCGCCAGCGCGGCCACGATCCGCTTCGGCTCCACCGACTTCACGACCGTCTTGTTGATGGTCACCGTGCGCGTCGAAAAATCCACCGTGCCCTCGATCCCCGGCAGCGTCCGAAACGCCGGAAACTCCACCGTGAGCTCCAGCCCCGCCGCGTCCGCCTCCGCCAGCAGGTCGTCGACGAACTGCGCCCGGTAGCGCTCGATCGCCACACCCGCGGCCTCCGCCAGCACCTCCAGGGCCTCCTCGCAGCCCTCCAGCTCCTCCTCCTCACGCACCTGAGCCGCCGGCCGGGTCTCCATCAGCTCAGCGATCAGGAAGAAGTCCCCCCGGCTGGCCGCCCGGGCGCACTGCTCCACGAAGACGCTCAGCTTCTCCCGGCGCTTCCACTCCGCCCGGTACGGCTTGAGCACCGCCTTGAGCACCTCGGCCTGCTCGGCGAACACCGCCGGGTCCCATCCTTCCACCGTCTCGCTCATGATCGCTCCTGCGCGCGGCCGCCGGAACTTCGGCGTCGGCCGCTATCCTCTTGATCTGACTCGATATCGAGCGCCGTGAGCCCCCGTCTACCTCGCGACGCAGGCCCCTCCGTGAGCTGTCGCTCACCGAGCTCCCTGCACTGCGTGGTAGACGGGGCTCAGGCTGGGGTATCAGGCGATGGCACCTTGCCGACGGCAGCGGCCTCTGTCAAGGCCATCCACGCGCCTCGCCCCTCCACCTTGACGGCCTCCCCTTCGAAGGTCCACCCTGCCTGCGACCTGCCCGGCACGCTGGTGGTGCCCGGCGTTGGACCGACCTGCGCGACCCCGGTGCCTCCATGAGCCTCTCCCTTGACCACACTCCCTTCGACGCCCTCGGCGGCGAGCTCGCGGTGCGGGCGCTGGTGAAGCGCTTCTACGACGTGATGGAGGAGCGCGAGCCCGCCCTCACCGCCACCCATCGCCAGACCGCGGACGGCCGCCTCGACCCCGAGGTGCGAGAGCGGTTCGGCCTGTTCCTGATCGGCTGGCTGGGCGGGCCCCAGACGTATATGACGACCCACGGCCACCCCCGGCTTCGGATGCGCCACCAGCGCGTGGCGATCAACACCGCCCAGCGCGACGCGTGGCTGCGGTGCATGACGCAGGCGATGGACGATCAGGGCGTCGAGGGGGAGCTCCGGCGCTTCCTGGACGAGCGGTTCGGGCAGGTGGCGGACTTCCTGCGCAACACCCCCGAGTAGCGGCGCGACGGCCAGGGCGGTCCCACGCGACGCGATCATGACAAGCCGAGAATAAACCCCCTCGGCTCGCCCGTTGTGGGCAACGCAACGTGGCGACAGACGTGGTCGGGGCACTCCCAGCAGCCCGCGTCTCATCCGTCCGCGCCCCTGCGACCGACATCGACCCTGCCACCGTCCCGAACGAGGTCCTCATGTCCGACAAGAAGAAGCGCAACTTCCTCCAGGCCCTGTCCGCCAAACTCAACGAGACCTTCCTCGGCGACGTGGCCCACCAGACCGCGCGACGCACCCACGAGGCCGTCCCGACCCAGACCCTCGGCCAGACGGTGACCGACGCCCAGCGCACCGTGACCCCGACGGCGCCTACGCGCTCGACGGGCCGCATCCTGACCGAGATCGCCTCCCGCAAGCTCGTCAAGAACATCGCGCGCACGAGCGCCGTCGCCGGCGCCGCGGGCGCGGTGGTCGGCGCGACCGGCGAGGCCTACAAGAGCTACGAGCGCTTCAAGGGCGGCGAGCTGACCGGGGCCGAGTACTTTGGCCGCGTGAGCGTGTCGGCGGCCCAGAACGCGGTGGGCGTCGGCGGCCGCACCGCCGCGGCCGCCGTCGTTCAGGAGGGCGCCAAGGCCGTCGTCAAGCGCGTCGGTGGTGAGACGATCAAGCGCCTCGTCGGCTCGAACGTGGGCACCGCTGTCGCGTTCGGGGTCGTCGAGCAGGGCATCGACACCGTGCACCTCGTCCGCGGCACCATCGACAAGCACGAGTACGGCGCGCGCAGCGCCCAGACGGTCGTCTCCACCGGCGGCGCCCTCGGCGGCGCGATGGCCGGCGCCGCGGTCGGCTCGGTCGTGCCTGTCTTTGGCACGGCCATCGGCGCGGTGGTCGGCGGCGTGCTCGGCGGGATCGGCGGCAGCATCGGCGGGCGAAGGCTCGGCGAGCATCTGTTCAGAGCACCGAAGGACGGTGACGGTAAGGGCTCGTTTAGAAATTAGTGGTCTGTTTGGCAGGCGGAAAAAATGGGGTCCAGGGGGCGCTGCCCCCTGGCCGCCGGAGGCACGGTGCCTCCGGCGGCCGGGGGCGAGCCGCCCCCGGACCCCCACTTATTTTTCCACAAGCCCCAAGGGCGAGGACGCCTGAGCAACGGCGTCACTCGAATATCACCAACCCACTGTCACGCAATCACTTTCAGCCCAATGCACAAGGGCCGGGCGCCTCGCTCACAGGTCCGCTGCCCCCGTCCACGCCAGGCTCCGGGTCCACAGCTCGCGAGCCAGGCCCCGATCGGCGCCCAGGGGCGCGGTGGGCACGGCGCGGCAGGCGTCGTAGTACAGGCCGGTGTCGCCAGCCACCTCCGCCGCCGTGGCGCAGTAGAGCGTCGTGGCGGCGCCCTCCTCGTTCGACAGCATGAACAGCCGGGTGAGCCCACGGAACGGCCACGGGATCTTGCGCCACACATCCGAGGCCACCACGCCGGGATGCAGCGCGTAGGTGTGCACGCCCGTGCCTTCGAGCCGGCGAGCCAGCTCGGCGGAGAACAACACGTTGGCGAGCTTGGAGACCTGATACTCGGGGAAGCCCGTGGCCGTCCGGGTCGGCCGCTGCACGCCGTCCAGCTCGAAGGTCGCCGTGCGCTTGTGCGCCCGCGACGCCACCGTCACCACGCGCGCCCCAGGCGCCTCGCGCAGCTTCGGCAGCAGCAGCAGGGTCAGCAGGAAGTGCCCCAGGTGGTTGATCCCGAACGCCGCCTCGAAGCCCTCGGTCGTCACCCCCTTCAACCCCGCCTGGCCGGCGTTGTTGATGAGGACGTGGATCGGGCCAGGTCGCTCGAGCAGGCGCGCGGCGCACGCCCGCACGCTGTCCAGCGACCCCAGATCAAGGGCGACGAACGCCGCAGGCGGCGCCCCTGGCAGCGCAGCGATGGCGTCGATGACGGGCTGCGTCCGTTCGAGGCTCCGGCAGGCCAGGATCACCTGCCCACCCGCGCGGGCGATCTCCACCGCGGTGACGCGGCCGATCCCCGTGTTGGCGCCTGTGATGGCGAACGTGCGGCCGCGCACGTCCTCGGGTCGAACGGCGTAGGTCTTTGACATGGTGTTGCTGCGTCCGACGAGGGGGAGGGGTTCAGACCTTGGCGACGATCTCCTCAGAGACCTCCCACAGGCGCTTGGCCAGCGCCATGTTCTTCCCGTTGCTGCTCGATCGCGCGATGTTGCAGTCGGCGAAGTACTCGCCCGTCACGCCGCCGAGCGAGGGGTGGGTCGCCACGTAGCACTGGGTCGCCGCGCCCTGCCCCACGGACTTGAGGAACAGCGGCCCCGCCATCGCCAGGCCGATGTCGGCGATGCTGCCCGAGTGGCGCGCGAGGTTGGTGTGGATGACGCCCGGGTGCACGGCGTTGGCGGTCTGACCGGTGTGCGGCAGACGCCGCGCCAGCTCCCGCGCGAACAGGAGGTTGGCGAGCTTGGCCTGGCCGTACGCCTTCCAGGAGAAGTAGCCCTTGCTCCCGTCCAGGTTGTCGAACTCGATGCCCACCCGCGGAGCCCCCTGATGCGCGGTGCTGCTCAGCATCACGACCCGGCCGCGCTCGGCGAGCGTGTCGAGCAGGCCCGTCACGAGGATGAAGTGCCCGACGTGGTTCGTGAAGAACTGCAGCTCGTAGCCGTACTGCGTGTTCAGCTTCGGCAGCGCCATGATGCCAGCGTTGCAGATGATCGCGTCGAGCCGACGCCCCGTGGCCTTGACCGTCTCCACGCACGCCCGCACCGACCCCGGCTCGGACAGCTCACAGGCGACCGGCGTGAAGTTGCTCAGCCCCTCCCCGGCCCCCTTCGCCTTGTCCACCGTGCGCGCGGCCGCCACCACATGCGCGCCCCGCGCCGACAGCACCTTGAAGCTCTCGAGCCCGATGCCCGAGTTGCACCCGGTCAGCAGGATGGTCTTCTCGCTCAGATCGAGCCCGTCGGTCACGTCCATCGCCGTGGACCCATAGCCAAATCCGCTCGGTCCGTTCGGCTTCAACTTCGCATACAGAGACAAGGCTTCCTCCTTCGGTGGTTCGATCGGGCCTCTCGCCGGGCACGCATGGCGCCCGCGCAGCACCTCGTACAGATGACGCGGCCGGAACGTTCCTGCAAGCCTGCACTTTGCGCGATCGCCCGCCTCTGCGACCGATCTTCCCGCCCCATCACCCCCGCACGCGCCGGGTCGTCACCTCGATCGCGTCGACGCCGAGCCGCACCGACCGACGCCATCGCTCCAGCGGCATGTAGCCGCCGCCGTGCCGCCCGGCCACCCGCGCCTCCACCTCCAGGACCCCCACGCCCTCGGCATCGAAGACCAGCGACGGCCCCTCGACCTCCTGCCCGGCGTAGTGCGCCGTGATCGCCTCCACCTCCAGCGCGTCCGGAAACCACGGCGGCTCCAACACCCCGAAGTACCGAAGCACGACCCCCAGCGCCACCCCCGACATCGACCGCGACGGAAGCCCGCACGCCGCCAGCCACGCCGCTGCCGCCGCCGCACCACCGCCGGGCTGCACACAGGCCCCGGCATGGACGAGCGCCAGCGCACGGCTGCGCCCCCGACGCCACACCAGCAGCCCCGGCACCTCGTCAGCGCCCGCGCGCCACGGCTCGATGCCCCCGACCTCCACCCGCGCCCCAAGCGCGGCGGCCAGCACGGAGATGGCCTCTCTCTGGGCGCTCAGCGGGTCCACGGACGCCAGTCCTGCTGCTCCCTGCGCCAGTCGGTTATCTTCAATTTACCGTTGCTGATGCTGATCACACGTCGAACGATCGTCGGCTCGGTCTCCCCGCCCCCCTCACCCGCCCGAGTCACCTCGGCCTGCGCCGTGAACTCGGCCGTGCCGCCGTCCACCTTCAGCGTCGGCAGCGGCAGCGACGACGACGCGTAGAACGCGTCCAGGTCCTCCCAGCGGTGGACGAGCGGATAGAACTGCCCCTCGGCGCCCGACGGCGCCGTCATCAGCCCGAAGTACCGCATCAGCTCGCCGAACAGCTGCCACGACATCGCCTGCGTCGACGGGAAGCCGATGTCCGCAAGAAACCGCTCCGCAGCGTCTGCGCCCGCGTTGATCGGCACGAGCGCGCCGTCATGGACCAGCTGCACCGACCGCGTGTTGCCGTGCCGGACCTCCAGCAGACACGGGGTCGACGCACCGCTCGGGTCCACCACCGGCGCCAGCCGGCACCGAAAACCATCCCGACGGGTCCACGCCTCCGGGAACCGCGCCTCCGCCACATACGTGTCGTAGGCCGCGTCCCAACGCGCCGCGTCGGTCGACGGCAGGCTCCGCTCCACCTGCTCCGGGGACAGGGTCACCATCATGGGCTTCTCCGTGGGCGTCTCCGCCGTGGGCGGACGTTGCGGGGGGCCATCGGCGCGACACGCCGCCAGCGCCAACACCAGGACCAGCACTGCCATCCACCGTGCACCCATCTACGCCTCCGCCCGAAGCGGCGACACGACGGGCTGCGCGAAGGCGTACCGCAGCAGGTTGCGGTAGCCTCCCTCCATCATCGACCGCTGCGCCCGGACGTACGCGCTGCGCTCGGCGGCCACCTGCGCATACACCGCCCGAGGCACCCGCACCGTGTTCAAGCCCAGCTCCGGGTCCGGCGGCCCCTCGAGCGCGTCAAACAGGGGCGCGAACACCAGATGCTCCTCCTCCACCGCGTCCAGCAACAGCCCCACAGCCCCGTCCTCGGCCATCAACGGCGTCTGGAGCAGCACCTCCAGCTTCACGCACTCGATCAGCCCGTCCTCCAGCCCCGCCCGCTGACAGACGATCTTCTCCCGCAGCTCCTCGTGACCGAACACCACCCGACGCTGAAGCCGCCTGGCCATCGCCGCGGCGATCGGCGGCGCGTTCGGCGGCGCCAACGCCGTCCGAAACACCTCGGCCAGCCGGCCCTCGTGCGCCTCAAAGTCCCGGCGCTCCTCCACCGGCAGGCAGTGCGCCCAAAGGCCGCCCACAAAGTCCACGTACAGCACCGGCTGCGTCACCTCGTTCACCAAGCCACACGCCGGACAGCTCGCCCGCTGGAACGTCCGCCCAAGCACCCACTCCGGCGCCTCCGGCATCCGCTCCGTGCTCACGCTGGCGTACACCCGCGCCACGAAGGACGCCTGGCACCCCGCACACACCACCTCGCGATCATCGAAGGTCGACATCGTCCCTCTCGCTCAGCCTGGTCGTCCCCCCCGCCCGCAGCGGAGGCACCCGACCGTCCTCACGGCCACGGACGCTCGTCCGCGGTCCCCGCCTCGCCCTCGCCGGCCCCCGTACCCCCACCGCCCACGTCCGGGAAGTGCTCCGGCGTCGCCGTGTCCAGCGCGTCGAAGTAGGGCTGCATCCCCGCAGGCGTCGCGCCGCCGGTGTAATGCGAGGTGTAGATCTCGGCGAACATCTCCTTGTACGAGCTGACCGCGTAGTGGCTCACCCGCTCGTCCCACGCCGACTTGTCATAGCTCACCCACGCATCACCCCACCGCGTGCAGAAGAAGTGCACCTTACCCCCCACCGGGCTCGGCACGCCGTGCAGCAGCTTGTAGGCGTTGGCCTTGCTGCCCACCTCCTCGACCGTCTTGACCAGAGTGTGCGCCGCCAGCGTCGCGTCGCTCTTGACCGCCGCCAGCTCATTGCCCGAAAAATTCGTCACCAGCGCGTTGGTCGGCGCCACCGCCGTCGCCGACACCCTCGACACCAGCCACGCCCGGATGTCGCTCCCGCGCACCGTCGCGTTCGTCGTCCCGTGCGTCAGGTCGTAGTCGGTGCCGTCCATCGCTGCGTCCCACCCGAGCTGACGTGCATACGAGACCGCGCTGCCGTTCTGGGCCCACGCCCCGTAGTTCCTGGCGTAGTCGTCACCGAGACCGTCGATGCCGTCCTTGACCAGCCGCTTGTTCCGTTGCTCGAAACAGTAACAAGTCACCCTGCTACTGCCGATTCCTGCTTCACAGCGGGTTGCGAGGTGACCCGAGGGTCACCTCGTCTGACACCCGCTCCACAGGCGTTTCGTGAGTCCGGGCAACTCCCGGCCTCCAGGATATTGATGGCGGCGTTGAGGTCCGCGTTGATCTCGAATCCGCACGACAAGCAGCGGAATCCCGCCTGGGAAGTCCGATTGCCTGCCGCGACATGCCCACAGGTGGAGCAGCGCTGGCTGGTGTGGTGAGGAGGAACGGCCACGACTTCGCAGCCGTACCGCTTCCCCTTGTACTCCAACATGGACCTGAAGGCGCCGAAGCCGGCGTCCAGCACGACCCGGTTGAGCCCCGCCTTGGCCTTGCGGCCACGCCCTGAAGCAGCCCGCGTCATGTTCCGCACCTTCAAGTCCTCGATCACGATCTTGCCGTGGTTCTTGGCAAGCGTGGTCGTGGCCTTGTGCAGCGCGTCTCGTCGCACGTTCGACACCCGCGCATGGACCGAAGCGAGCTTCGCTCTGGCCTTGCGCCGGTTCATCGAGCCGCGCTTCTTCCGATTCAACGCCTTGCTCAGCCGCTTGAGCTTGCGCCGACTGGAGGCCAGTGCCCGGGGGTTCTCAAAGACGCCACCATCCGAGAGCGTGGCCAGTCGACTCACGCCAAGGTCGAGGCCTACGGCAGGCTTGCCGTTCGGCGACGCCTCTTCGACCTCTGGCCCCAGCAGGGAGACGAACCATCGACCCGCCTCCTCGGTCACCGAGACCTGACCGTGCCTACCGAGAGGCAGGTAGCCGTGGTCTCCGGGCTTGATCCGCAAGCGACCGACGCGGGGCACGCGGATCATCTTGAGCTCCACGGTAATCGAGCCCGTCAACCGAACCCCCCCGAGGCCCCGAGAGCGGCGCTTGAATCGGGGAAACTTCGCCCGACCTGCGCGGAAGTTCTTGATCGCACAGCCAAGGTCCCGCAGCGCCTCTTGCGGGGCGCACTTGGAGCTCTCGTACATCCAGGGGACACCGCCGTCCTGCGGGGCCACTCTCTTGAGGACGTTGAGGTCTCGATGGACAGGGACATCGGCGGCCGTGCCCTTACGTGTCAACCGGTGTTGGTCCACAAGCACGAGCGGACACCATCGGGCGACGAGGATCACATGCATATTATTACTTTAAGGTGATTTATGGCTGCCTCCTGATCACAGATCTTCGTCGCCGAATGCAGTTAGCTGATCGAACAATCAGTATCCTTGCGCCCCCGGAGGGCCTTGAAGGTGCACGAGACAGGAGTGGCTCAACACGGGCGCTCAATCTTGTCTGGTGGACATCTAGCCCCGTCAACACGGCGTTCCTGTCACACTCGGCGAGTTGGCCGCCGATGTCCCTGATGGAGGGAGATGGGCGTCGGCCATCCCTTCCATCCCTTCGGCCTGTCGAGCTCTACCCATGCCTTGTGGGCGGCCTTGTACTTGCCGAGGCCCCAATTGTAGGTCCACCGGCCAGCTCCGGCGTGCTGCCGCAGCGACTGCACCTGCTTCGGCGTGGGCTGGACCTCCACTTTGAGGGCAAGCTTCATGCGTCTTACCTCGGCGGCATCGTGGAAGCCGTTCTTCGCGCCCCACGCACATACCCTCTTGCCACGGATATCAATCGCCTACGCCTTGACGTGGCCGTTGTCAACTCCTCGAGTTCACGCCAACTACTTACGACTTGTCACGACTTGGCGCGACTGTTGCCAGCCCCACCGCGCTGGCCACCTCGCTCTCGTCGAGGCCACCGCGGTCGCCGTCGGACATTGACGTCCACGCGGTCCACGCCTCGTCCGCGTCGTGCGCCTCCAGCGCCTGACGAAACGCCTCGAGGGGCTCCGCCGGGCACGCGCCACCCTCGACGTCCTGCGATTGCCCCGTCTGGGAGCCGGTGCCGTCGACATCGGCTGTGCTGCGCGTCGATGTGCCACCGCGCGCCGGGGTGGCGCGGTCCTGGCCGATCTGGGGGGTTCCACCGGACCTGACTCTACTCCTTGACAGGCTGCGTCGCCTCTTATCCCATACTTGCCTACACTGTAGCGTGTCCAACGCCTCTCCGAAACCCCCCATTCCTCCGCCGGAGCACCCATGGTCACTCCCTACGCCACCGCCGACGAGCACCTCGACGACCTGCTGGAGCGCGTCCGGCTCCTGCTCGCCCGCCAGATCGTGCGCACCTGGCACCGCATGACCGAATCCCGCGGCCGCATCAACAATCTGTTCGTGTCCCTGGACGAAGCCCAGAAGGTCCTCACCGGCCAATCCCCCACCGACGCCCTCAGCCGCTCCGCCGGACTCCCCACCCTCGCCTCCCTCGACGAGGCCCTCGCCAGCCACGAGGCCCACACCTTCGCCCGCCTCTCCGAGAGCGCCGACACCGCCATCCGCTTCCCCGTCGAGGACCTGCGCGCCACCTTCGACCTCACCCCCCTGCAGCTCGACGTCGTCATCGCCGCCGTCGCCCTCCAGCTCGACATCGGCCTCGCCCGCCTCGCCACCTTCGCCTGGGCCGACTTCACCATCAAGCGCGCCACCATCGGCTTCCTCGCCGAGTTCGTCAGCCGCGACCGCGCCCAGTGGAGGGAGGCCCTGGCCTGCGCCCGCCCCGACCACGTCCTGCGCCGCCTCCGCGTCCTCGCCTTCGAGGCCCCCACCCAGACCGAGCCCGAGGCCGAGCTCCGCGTCCGCGTGCCCGACCGCGTCACCGCCTTCATCGCCCACCGCGCCGAACCCCGCGACGGCCACCCCGTCGGCGACGGCTACGACGGCCTCGACCGCCGCACCCGCTGGTACGGCAGCCCCCTGTCCCTGGACGACCTCGGCCATGACCTCCCCGTCCAGCGCCGCTTCCTCGCCGCCGTCCGCCAGGCCACCAGCCCCGACGCCGACTCCCCCACCCTCATCCTCATCGGCCCCCCCTCGGTGCATTACGGGGCCATTGTCAAGGCCTGCCTCGGCCCCGGCAGCAACGTCCTCGAGATCGACCTCACCCACGAGTCCGACGGCCTCTCCGAGACCCCCGAACGCGCCGCCGACAACCTCCTGACCGGCGTCCGTGAGGCCCGGCTCCAGCAGGCCATCCCCGTCGTCGAGCTCGGCAACCTCGTCGACGACGACCGCATCCGACCCCACCTCCTGCGCGCCCTCGCCGACGTCCTCCACCACGCCGGCGGCCTCCTCATCCTCGCCACCCGACGCATCTCCGGCCCCCTCTCCGAGGTCCTCACGCTCCCCATCGAGGTCTCCGTCCAGATGCCCGACACCAACCACCGCGTCGCCCTCTGGCGCCGCGCCCTCGGCGACGAGGTCGCCCACAGCGAGGTCGCCGACCCCCTCGAGGCCGTCGCCCATCAGTACGCCCTGGCCGCCGAGGACATCCGCATCGCCGCCCGCGCCGCCCAGCTCTCCTCGAAGCTCCGCGCCGCCGCCCTCGGCGTCCGCCACCAGCCCGTCGACATCTCCGACATCAAGATCGCCGTCCGCCAGCGCCTCGAGCACAAGCTCGGCACGCTCGCCGAGCCCTTCTCCACCACCCTGACCTGGGACGACCTCATCCTCCCCGAAGACCTCCTCGTCCGCCTCCGCGAGATCGTCCAGTACGGCATGCACATGCGCACCGTGCACGACGTCTGGGGCTTCGGCCGCATCAACAGCTACGGCCGCGGCCTCACCGCCCTCTTCGACGGCCTCCCCGGCACCGGCAAGACCCTCTCGGCCGCCCTGATCGCCAAGGAGATGGGCGCCGAGCTCTACCGTGTCGACCTCTCACGCATCGTCGACAAGTACATCGGCGAGACCGAGAAGAGCCTCGCCCGCGTCTTCGACGAGGCCGAGCGCAGCAAGGCCGTCCTGCTCTTCGACGAGGCCGACAGCCTGTTCGGCCAGCGCACCTCCATCAAGTCCTCCAACGACCGCTACGCCAACCTCGAGGTCAGCTACCTGCTGCAGCGCATGGAGCACTTCGACGGCACCTCCATCCTCACCTCGAACTTCGGCGAGTCCATCGACGAGGCGTTCATGCGCCGCATCAAGTTCCGCCTCACCTTCCGACTCCCCGACGCCGAGGGCCGAGAGACCCTCTGGCGCCGCATGATCCCCCCCGAGGCCCCCATCGCCGACAACGTCCAGTGGCTCAAGCTCGCCCGCGAGTTCGAGATGGCCCCGGCCACATCAAGAACGCCGTCATGCGCGCCGCCTTCCGCGCCGCACAGGACGGCTGCATCATCGACCACGAGCTCCTGCGCGAGGCCGCCCGCGTCGAGTACCGCGAGCTCGGCAACCTCGTCCGCGAATAGCGCACAGGCAAATACGCCTTGCCTGTCAGCCAGATAGCCACTTCCGGCCGCCACCCTGCGAGCCACTGACGACAGCCTCTCCATCGCCGACGTGGCATCCTCCACCCGACGTGCTACCCTGACCGGGTGTGCTCCAGCTCTGTCGTCGACCCTCACCCGGGCCCCCGCCCATGAAGCTCACCGCGGCCACCATCGCCCTCCTCCTGCTCGCCGCCTGCGCGACCGACCTCGCCCCGGCCTCCGACGCGGGCCTGACCGACGGCGGCGACACCGTCCCTCGCCAGGACACGGGCGGCATCTTCTCAGACGCCGACGACGATCTCGCCACCCCGGACACCACCCCGGAC
>Ga0210033_1002652_pt1 | contig 15086 bp, 8 predicted proteins | sample CryGeymeta201501_FD_185465 | JGI IMG/M metagenome (GOLD analysis project Ga0210033, IMG submission 185465) | Groundwater microbial communities from Crystal Geyser aquifers in Utah, USA - Crystal Geyser metaG 2015-01 (SPAdes) (version 2) | ecosystem: Environmental > Aquatic > Deep subsurface >... | reverse complement strand
CTCAGCGTCGGGTCCGCCTGCCCGCCGCCCTCGGCGGAGATCCGGGCCAGGGCGTCGGCGCCCCCTTCCTGCTGGGCGTATTCGCGCGGGTAGGGCCGGTCCACCCGCGCCAGCGCCTGACCGTAGCGTTGCCCGTCGCGGGTGATGGCGGCGCTGACGCGGAAGGAGCCATAGCCCGCGAGGGGCAGCCGGGCCTCGTAGCGTCCCGGCGCCACGCTCTCGAGGGGCGCCGTCTGGTGGCCCTCGTCCTGGCCCTGGCCCTGGCCGGCCACGGGACCGTCGAGCGTGACCTCGCCCTCGAGGTCCTCGACCAGCTCGTCCGCCGCGTCGATGGCGTCGATGCTGACCCTCACCTCGTCGTCCTCGACGTGCGCCTCCATGGGCAGGCTGCGGTCGTGGCGCTGGCGCATGTGCTCGCGCACCAGCTGCGCGAAGAAGCGCGAGGATCCCGGCCAGCTCAGCCAGTCCGCGGCCCAGCGATTCGTCAGGTCCGAGGTCCAGGCCAGGGACCAGCCGAGACCGACGCGCCAGCGCGCGAGGATGGGCTCCCCGAGGTCACTGGCGAGGATCACCTGGCTCGGGCGACCACGGGCCTGGGTGGCGACGTAGCCGCGCAGGTAGGGCGCGTGCGCGATGTCGACGCCGCGCAGGAAGTCCGCCGGCTCCACCGCGTGCGGGACGAAGTACTCCTCCACCGTCGCGCCCCGCGAGACGGTGGTGGTCTCTCGCATGAAGATGCGAGGGATGTTGTGAGGATCGGCGATGAAGTAGCTGCGCCCTCCGCCTTCGTTGGCGATCTCCGCGAGCAGGGCGCGGTTCACGTCGGCGCCGAGGCCGACGGTGGAGAGCGTGATGCCCTCGGCGCGCATCACCTGCACCAGCTCCGAGATCCCTCGCTCCGGAGACTGGCCGTCCGTGAGCAGGATGACGTGCTTGAAGCGCGCGCGGATGCTGGAGAGATCGCGATATGCCAGGTCGAGGGCCGGGAAGATGGCCGTGCCGCCGCGCGAGGCGAGTCGGCCGATGTCGCGTAGGATGCCCACGCGGTTGCCCGCGCTCTGCATGCGCACCACGTGCTCGGGCTGGGAGTCGAAGCCGATCACGCCCAGGTAGTCGCTGGCCGAGAGCATGCGCGCCGTGGCCTTGGCCGCCTCCTTGGCCAGATCGAGCTTCTGTCCGTTCATCGAGCCGCTCTTGTCGATCACTAGCGCCAAGGCGAGGGAGGGCTCGTCTCGCCGACGCTGGCTGTCCATGCGCACGGGAGCGAGGCGTGCGAGGCGCGTGTCCTGCCAGCCGCCCAGGCCGAAGCCACGGTCGCCACCCGCCATCAAGAAGCCGCCGCCCTGATCGCGAACCCAGCGCTCGATGGCCAGCTGCTGCGTGGCACCCACCTCATCCGCGGAGACGTTGGAGAGCACGAAGAAGTCGAAGGGGGCGAGCTCTCGTGCGCTGGTGGGGATGCCGGCGGGTCCGCGCACGTCCACCTCGAGCTCGGCCGCCTCGAGCGCGCGCACGAAGGGGCCGGCGTGGGCGCGGTCTCCTTCGACGTAGAGCACGGCCGGTCGCCCGGGGATCGTCGGTGTGGTCTCGAAGCGGTCGTTCTCGGGGAAGTGATCGGGGGTGTCACCGCGCAGCTCGGCCACGTAGGTCACGGGACCCGCGCGGTGCACCACGGAGCGCAGCGTGAATTCCTGACGCCCGGCCTCGAGCGTGACATCACGGCCGGGATCGAGCCCGTTCGGGTGTCCGTCCTGCGTGAGGCTCAGGTGTGCGCTCCCGGCCTGGGTCGCGAAGACCTGCACGCGCACGTTGAAGGGCTGACCCACGTCGATGGCGTCGGGCAGCTCGAGGCCCGAGATGGCGTGCTCCGCCGGTCGCCCGTGCGTGTCCATGGCGTAGGAGATCTCGACGTCGCGGGCGGCAGCCGCGCGCGCGGCGCGCATATCGTCGCCACGCGTCTGCACGCCGTCACTGAGGATCAGAAGACGCCTCAGATGCGCGGGGGGAAAGAGCGCCTCCGCCAGCGTGAGCGCCTGCTCGAGATCCGTCGCGTCCCGTTCATGCGTGTCCGTCGGCCGCTCGATCCCGGCGGCCGGATCCTCCGCGTCTCGGTCGATGGGCACCCGTCGCGCATGGCGCGCGTAGGCGACCAGGAAGAGCGTCGCGTCGCCGCGTCCGGCGTAGGCCTCGCGCACGCGTCGTCGCGCGTCGTCGAGGGCTTGATCCGTGATCGAGTCGGAGACGTCGACGAGCACCCCGAGCGCCACCGTGGTGACGTCGATCTCGCGGCTCGGCGCGCTCAGGGCCAGGGCCAGGGCCACGACGCCGAGGGCGCGCAGCGTGGTGGCGAGCACGAGCTGAAGGCGCGAGAGCCCGGCCAGGGAGAGCGTGGCCGCGTAGATCACCAAGGGCACGAGCGCGATGGCCATCAGCGCGCGCGGTCGCGCCAAACGCAGCGCGAATTCACCCAGGGGAAATCCGAGTCCGTCCGCGGGCAGCTGCCACAGCGCCAGGGCCAGGCCCGTCGCGACCAGCAGGGTGAGCAGTACGCCGAGGAAATGGCGCCTCATAGCGTCCACCGTCGATGCCAGGCGAAGCTCTCGATCAGCAGCCAGAGCAGGGCGAAGAGCACGAGGGGTGGCCAGAGTTCACGACGAAGACCGGGGCGTCCGTGGCTGGGCGCGTGCAGCGTCTCACCCCAGAGGGTGCTCGTGCTCGGAGGCTCGGCCAGAGTCTCGTCGGCGCGGTCGAGGTTGGCCGCGATCTCGGCCGTGCCGCCGGCGAACTCCACGCGATGGATGCCCACCTGCTCGGCCACGACGCGCGCCACGCCGTGCTGCACGGGCAGGGCGAGTCGCTCCCCGTTCGGCTCGAGCAGTGTGGCCTCCTGCACCTCCGCGGGCACGAGCACCTGCTCGGACGTGCCCGTGCGTGTGCTCGAGAGGCGCGCGTGGGTCGCCTCGCCGAAGCCCTCGATGGCATCGAGCAGCAGGATGGGCCAGGCGACGCGCAGCACCAGATCGCTCTCCCGTGGTGCGAAGGTGAAGGCCAGGAAGGGCGCGCCCTCGCGCACTCCCTCGACCAGGAGCGGGCCGTCGGGCGACGCGCCCAGGACGTGGTCGCCGGGTTGGGTGCGAACCGAGAGAGCGCGCGCGATGTTCACGTCGTCGAGGGCCGTGAAGCGCAGCAGAGACGCGTGCCGATCGAGGCGCGAGAAATAGGGTGAGACGATCTCGCCCGTGACCTCGAAGGGCGCGTAAGAGCCCGCCTGAGGCTGGGGGCGCAGGTAGATCGCGGGGATCCGCGGCGCGCTCGGGGGCAGCCACTCGTCGAAGATGACGACGTCGAAGCCAGGCTCCTCGTGCACGCGGATCGCGTATTCTTCGGGCGTGATCTCGCTGACGTCGAGCACCTCGTCGAGCAGGAGCGCGGCCGAGAGGTAGAGGTCTCCGCGGCTCACGGCGAGCACCCGTGAGCGCCGTCGCGCGGGCAGGAGCGCGTAGGCGTGATCGTCGAGATCGAGGGCGTCGCCGAGACCGTCCGCGGGCGTCAGGTGCGCCTCGAGGGAGTGATTGGCGCCGCTGAGCTGCGGCAGATCCGGCCGCAGACGCGCACCGCCGGGGAGGGTCAGGCGCTGCGCGTAGATCGGGTGGCCCCCATCCGAAATCGTGAGGTCGGCCTGACGATCCGGTCCCGACGTGGCCGAGATCTCGATGGCGATGGCTGCGCGGCTGCGGTCCAGGGGCAGTCGCCGCGCGGCGAAGGAGAGGATGCCGAGGTTGGGTGCGGGGCGACCGACACGAAGCGCCGACAGCCGGATCTGGCGACGCGAGAGCGCCTCGCGCAGGTCGGGGCGTGCCGTCCACTCGCCGTCGCCGACGAGCACGATCTCCGGGTGTGCTTCGCCTTCGAGTACGTCGAGGCCGAGCTCGAGACCCGCGTCCAGGCGAGTGCCGGCCTGCTCGGGTCGTAGCGCGTCGATGGCCTGGCCCAGCACGCTGACATCGTCCGTGAGTCCCGTGCGCGGAGTGGCGCGCTCGCCCACGGTCGCTATCAGGAGTCGATCGCTGGGGCCGAGTTCGTCCACCAGCCGGTGCAGCCGTCGCTTCGCCTGGTCGAGGCGCGTCGGTTCCGCTTGGTTCGGGGCAGCGTTCGTGGTCGGCGACGCGCCTGCGTCGGGCTCACGACTGCCCATGGACGCGCTCACGTCCACCAACACCACCAGCGCGCGACCCGCGTCGCCGGCGGTGCTGCGTCGGGGATCCCCGAGGGCGAAGGCCAGTGCCGCGCAGAAGAGCAGCGCCAGCAGCAGGGAGAGCAGCCAGCGCAGTCGTCCGAAGAGGCGCTCGCGCTGATGCTCCATCAACAGCTCCTCGAAGAGAGGAGCGAAGGGGACGAGGATCTCGCGCCTGCGCACGCGCAGGAAGTAGAGCCCGAGGATGGCCGCGCCCACGCCGGCGAAGACGGCGAGCACCTCGAGCAGGGAGAGACCGAGCAGCTGCATCGATCAACCCAACACGCCGCCGCGTCGCAGCACCGAGAGCACGGCCTCGTCGAAGGGCGTCGACACGTCGAGGTGCTGGTAGACCACCTGCTTGTCGCGGCAGGTCGCGCGCAGCTGCTCGAGGCGCTTCTCGTACAGCTCGCGGTAGCGCAGCAGAAGCCTGGGCGTCAGCGTCACGTCCCGGGTGCGGCCCGTCTCCGCGTCCACCAGGCGCAGATCCCCGTGCAGCGGCGGATCGGCCTCGCGGCGATCGACGATGTGCAGCACCTTCAGCTCGAAGCCGGCGTGGCGCAGCACGTCGAGGGCGCCCTCGACGCCGTGCGGGTCGTACAGATCGCTGAACAAGATGGCCACGCCTCGGCGCCGCTGGCGTGCGACGAAGGCGCGAGCGGCGGCCGCCAGATCCGTCGTCTGCGCGGCGCGCAGGGGCGCGAGGAAGGAGAAGACGCGGAAGATGCGGCGCTTGCCCCGGGTCGCCGGTAGTGACTCGCGCACGGCCGTGTCGAGGGTGTTGAGCGAGACGCGGTCGAGGTTGGCGAGGGCGACGTAGGCCAGCGCCGCCGCGACGCGTTTGGCGTAGTCGAGCTTCTGACTCGCCTGCATCGAGCGCGAGGTGTCGATCAGGAGATGGACCTTCAGATCTTCCTCCTCCTCGAACAGGCGCACGAGCAATCGCCCCGTGCGCTGGTAGACGTTCCAGTCGATGGCGCGGAAGTCGTCACCCGCGGCGTACTCCCGGTGATCGGCGAACTCGATGCCCGAGCCGACCTTCTTCGAGCGGCGGTCGGCGCGGTTTCGCCCCGCGTAGACTCGGCGCGAGACCAAGGCGAGCACCTCCAGGCGGCGCTGAAACTCCTCGTCGAACAGGGCGTCCGGGTCCGTCTCGGCTGCGGTATCACCGCTCAATCGGCACGCTCCGGCACCGCCTCGATCACGGCCGCGAGCAGATCGTCCGGGGCCACGCCCTCGGCCTCGCCTTCGAAGTTGAGGATCAAGCGATGGCGGAGCGCCGCCTTCATCACCTCGCGCAGATCCTCCGTCGCCACCGCGAAGCGCTGCGCGAGCAGACAACGCACGCGCGCAGCGAGCAGGCAGGCCTGAGCGCCACGGGGGCTGGCGCCGAAGCGCACGAAGCGCCGCACCTCGTCGGGCGCGCTCGGGTGATCGGGGTGCGTCGCCGTGAGCAGGCGGATGGCGTAGTCGCGCACGTGCCGGGCGACCGCCACCTCGCGCACGACCCCGCGCATCTCGAGGATGCGGGGCGCGCCGAGCACGGCGTGGATGTCGTCGGTCATGGCGCCCGTGGTGCGCTCGAGGATGCCGTGCAGCTCCTCGCGCGTGGGGAAGCCGACCTGGAGCTTGAGCAAGAAGCGATCGAGCTGGGCCTCGGGCAGCGGGTAGGTGCCCTCCATCTCGAGCGGGTTCTGCGTGGCGAGCACCAGGTAGGGCTCATCCATCTTGCGCGTGCGGCCCGAGACCGTGACCGAGTGCTCCTGCATCACCTCGAGCAGCGCGCTCTGGGTCTTGGGCGTCGCGCGGTTCACCTCGTCGGCGAGTACGACGTTGGCGAACACGGGCCCCTCGCGAAACTCCACGCGATGCGCGCCGTCGACCGCCTCGGTCAGCACGTTGGTGCCGACGATGTCCGCGGGCATCAGGTCGGGCGTGAACTGGATGCGGTTGAAGCGCAGATCGAGCACGTCGGCGAGGGTGCGCACCATCAGCGTCTTGCCCAGACCCGGCACGCCCTCGAGCAGCGCGTGGCCGCCGGCCAGCAGGCAGGTCAGGACACCCCGTAGGGTGTCGTCCTGTCCCACGATGCGTTTGTGGATCTCGTCCTCCACGCGCGCGACGTCGACGCAGAAGGCCTCGACCAATGCTTCGGGATCGGACTTCGCGTCGGACGCCTCGCGGGTCTCGGACGCATCTTCCTGGCTCGTCGTCATGGCTGCACCTCTCGGGGGCGGATCAGTTGGAAGTAGCGCCTCACGTAGAAGCGGTAGCCCGGCGGCACGCGGTCGCGCTCGAGCACCTCTTCGGAGTGTCCGCGGTAGTCGCCGTAGACGCGTTGGTAGCCCTGGCCCACGAAGCCGCGAGCGGCCGCGCCGTCGATCACCTCGCTGCGGCTCGGACCCTCCGACGCTTGGCCGTGGATGCGTGAATCATTCAGCCCGTGGGCAATCGCCGTGGGATCGTCGAGGCGCGTCTCGTCGTGGCCCACGCCCGCGCCGGGGCCTGGCTCCGTGCCCGATCCCTGGCCTCCGCCGCTGCCCTGCGTGCCCTCGCCGCCGGGCAATTCGAGCACGGCGTCGGCCGCGCCTCCGGAGCCGGGCTGAAGAATCATCATGCCCTCGTCCATGCCGCCGGAACCGTCGCCGCCCATGCCGCCGGCGCCACCCATGCCTCCCGCGCCCGACATGCCGCCCATGCCGCCCATGCCGTCGTCGTCTCCGCCGCCCTGGCCGCTCTGGCCCGGTCGGCGTCCGATGCCCACGGGCTGTCCGCCGGCGCGCAAGCTGAAGCGGCGTCGGCGCTCGCCCGCGCCGTTGGACCCTTGGCCGCCACCCTGTTGTCCTTGTCCGCCTTCGGGGCGCTGTCGTCGCAGCAGCTCGCGTAGCTGTTCGAGCTGACGTTGCATCGCCTGGCTGCGCTCGTCCTGCGCCTGCTGCTGGCCCATGCGACGGAGATCCTCCGCCGCGCGCGAGAGCCCGTCGCTGTTCGAACCCGAGGACGAGGACCCGCTCTGGGCGGCCGCGTCGCGCAGGTCACGTTCGAGCCGTTCGAGCTGGCGGCGCTGGGCCTGGGCGCGCTCTTCCTCGCGCCTCAGCCGCTCGAGCTCGCGGCGATGGTGCTCGAGCAGTCGGCGCTGGGCGGGCGTCGAGGGTCGCTGCTCTTCGCGTCGCAACAGGCGCTCCTGTTGCTCGCGTGCGCGCGTGGCGTCCTGATCCTCGCGCGAGCCCGCATCCTGGGCGGCGCGTTCGAGGGCACGTCGCACGCGCTCGAGTTCGGCGCGATTCAGCTCGCCCGCGGCGGCGCGCTCGGCTTCGGCTGCGAGCTCACGTGCCGCGCGCTCGGCGGAGCCCTCGCGCAACGCCTGGGCGGCGGCGCGCAGGCTCGAGGCACCGTCGAGGTTCTCGCCCAGGCGCGCCAGACGCGCGCGCTCCACGGCCGAGTCGGCGGGGCGTCCTTCGAGGAAGCTCCGCGTCAGGGCATCGACGCGTTCGAGGGCTGCCCGCTCGTCGACGCGACGCTCGCGCAGCTCCTCGAGCAGGCGCTCGAGCTCCCGCGTGCTCTGACTCAGCGCCGGTGGATCGTCCTCGTGCACTCCACGCTCGCGCAGCTCGTCCTCGAAGGCCTGCAGATCTTCGGGCGCCAGCAGCATCGGCGGCGGGGAGGGCGCGGCGGCCTCGGCGGGCGGCGGCGCCGCGGGGTTCTGCAGGGAGGCGGCGGCGACCAGCCCCACCAACGCCAGCACCACGATGCCGAGGCCCGAGGGCCGCCCCAGGGGCGCGGCGTGCACGGGATCCAGACGCTCGACGTGCAGGCTCGCGTCGCGGATCGCGGCCTCTTGAAAGGCGCTGCGCTCCTCCGGCGGCGTGGCGGCGAAGACCCAGGCGTTGGCCATGCGCGAGGCTGTGTGCGCGGCCTCGTCGAGGCGCTCCGCGGCGTCGAGCGCCGTGCGTCGACGAAAGGCCGCGGCGAGGGCGGCGAGCACGGGCGGCACCAGCGCCACGCTCAGCGCCCAGGGCAGGGCGCTCTCCATCGGCAGATGGAGGCCGACCGGGGCGCCCAGGTCGAGGTGAGTCGCGAGCAAGCCGAGCGCCCCCAAGGCCACGCTCGGACCCGCGACCCGCACCGCCAGGGTCAGCGCCGCTCGCAGGCGCAAGCGCCATCGCACGCGGACGATGGCGCGCTCTAGACTCGGGATGGGATCGTTCGGGGGCATACGCTTGAGACGCTCACGGCGCCGGAAGGGTGTACGCCTCGAAGGGCGCCACCGCGGAAGCATAGAGCATCGCGCCCCGGGGCGAGACACTCAGCCTATGGTGAAATGACTCACCGTTCGACCCGGTAGATTCCCCACGGGCAGCGCCCACAGACGTTCTCCCTGAGCAAAGGAGCCGACCTCGGCGGGAAGCACGACCAACGCGTCGACGTTCACCAGCGAGGGCAGGGACCCCGAGCCCTGGAGGGAGAGCAGCGTCGCCTGGTAGCCCGCCTCGCCCAGGACGAGGTGCGCGCGCGCCAGCTCCGTGCGTCCCGGGTGACGCTCGAAGGCGTGGGCGAGCCGAACGGGCAGGGGACCCGGGTGGGGAGCGAGGCTGCCAGCCATGCGCGCCAGGCCCGGAGCGACGAAGACCTGGAAGGTGACCCAGGCGCTGACGGGGTTTCCGGGCAGGCCCACGACCGGCACGTCCCCGGCCATGCCGAAGCGCACGGGCTTGCCGGGCTTCACGGCGATCTTCCAGAAGTGGGTCTCGACGCCGACGCGATCGAAGACCTCGTGCAGGAAGTCGTACTCGCCCACGGAGACGCCGCCCGTGGTCAAGACTACGTCCGCTTCGAGGGCCTGGCGCAGAGTCGCCTCGATCACGTCCGCGTCGTCGGCGCAGCGCGGCAGGACGCGGGGCACGCCGCCGGCTTCGCGCACCGCCGCCGCCAACATGGGCGCGTTGCTGTTGACGAGCGTCCCTGGCGCGTCCTCCTCGCCCGGGTCCCGTAGCTCGTCGCCGGTAGAGAGGATGGCCACCACGGGTCGGCGATGGACGCTCAGCTCGACGAGGCCCTGACTCGCCAAGAGCGCGATCTCGCCGCTGCCGATGCGCGCCCCCGCGGGCAACAGCCCGGCTCCGAGCGCGAGATCCGAAGCGCGCGCACGCACGTGGCGACCTGGCGACGGGCTCACGCGCAGCTCGACCACGCCGTCCGCCTCCGTGGTGTCCTCCTGTGCGACCACGGCGTCCGCGCCCTCGGGCATGGGCGCGCCGGTGAAGATCCGCATCACCGCGCCTTCTTCGAGAGCCTCGGGTAGGCCGCCTCCCGCGCGGGATTCGCCGCGACGTGGCAGACGCACGGGCGCGCTCTCGGAGGCGCCCCGGAGGTCGGCGTTGCGCACGGCGTAGCCATCCATGGCGCTGTTGGAGAAGGCCGGCAGGCAAGCGCGCGCGTCCAGCGATTGGCTGAGGTGTCGGCCCAGGGCGTCGTGCAGCACGACCCGCTCGGCGCTGCGCGGCGAGAAGCAGGGGAGCATGAGGGCAATGGCGTCGGGGATGCTCTGCATCCCGAGACCATAGGCCCCCCGCGGCGACTGGCCAGCCCCGATCGGTGCGCGGGTGGCTAGAGCATGAGGCACTTTGTCTGCAAGGCGATCTCGCGCCGGGAGCGGTCCGCTCCCTGCCCCGCTCGCTCTCGACAGGGGATTGACCCTGTCTTCGAGCAATCGGAACAGAGTTCGAACCACTCGCGACGCGAGCTCCTCCTTCGGTCCAATGTGCCTCACGCTCTAGCTAGGGCGCCGGGTTCGCGTGGGCAGCGTCTGGCGCGGCCGGGTCCTCCGCGTCCCCCACCCCGGCGCTGGCGGCCTCCGCATCGTCGTCCGAATCGTCCGCGCTCGTGTCGTCGTCCGCAGCAGCGTCGTCTGCGTCGTCCACGCTGGCGGGCGTCTCCGGCGTCGCGTCATCGGAGGGCGCCGCGCTCGCGTCGTCATCCTCGGCCGCATCCGAGGCCGCTCCCGAGTGGGCGCCATCGGTGTCCGTGGGGGTGTCGCCTTCGGAGGCGGGCAGGTAGCTCGCGGGCACCCGCTCCCGGTCGGCGTAGACCAGGATCTCCTCGCCGGGCTGCAGCGTGCGACGACGCGAGAAGCGGTTGATGCGCGCCAGGGATCCCGAACCGATGTCGAAGCGATGACCGATGGACGAGAGCGTGTCGCCGGGCGCGACTACGTAGCGGAAGCGCACGCGACCTTGCTGGCGCTCCTGCCACTCGAAGAACTCCTCGCTGCCCACCGTGAGCACGCGGACGTCGTCGGCACCGAGCACGACGGCGCGCGAGAGATCGAAGTCGGGGGCGACGAAGAGCTGGAGCATCAGGCCACTCGTCAGCCGCGCCTGGGGATCGAGCCGGTTCCAGCGCACGAGGTCGTCGGACGCGATTCCGAAGAAGCGCGCGATGTCCGTGACGCTCTCGCTGCCCGTCGCTCGATAGAACACGCGCCGCATGCCCGGGTAGTGGAAGTCGCCGGGCGGCACGCCCACCACGGGCCGCTCCGCGGGCGCCTCGTCGGGGCGCGGCGTCACGTCGGGGACCAGCAACGCGAAGCCCGCCTGGAGCGACTCGTCTTCGCCGAGCTCGTTCAGCGTGGTCAGCGCGCGGGAGGTGGTGCGGAAGCGTCGCGCCACCATCGACAGCGACTCGCCGAAGCGCAGCGCGTAGGCGCGGTTGGCGGGATGACGAGGCTGGAGCTGGCGCAAGCGGTTGGCGAAGGACTCGGCCCGCTCGCGGGGCAGCCGCAGCGGCCAGGAGCTCGTGCGCGGCGGCGTGCGTCCGCGAAGGAGGGCTGGGTTCAGCGCCGCCAGCTCGTCCGCGGGCAGCTGCGCGGCCCGGGCCAGCAGCGACATGGGCAGACCGCCCGGCACGGAGACACGCACCAGATCCAGCGGCGGATCCCGCGTCAGGTCGCCGAAGCCGAAGCGCTCCGGGTTTCGCATCACCACAGCGCAGGCGAGGATCTTGGCGACGTAGAGGGTGGTCTCGAAGGGCAGCCCCGCCTCGAGGTGGGCGAGCGCCCAGTAGTCGTTGGTGTTGTACTTCCGGATCGCGCGCAGCAGCGCGCCGTAGCCCATGTTGTAGGCGGCGAGGGCCAACTCCCAGGTGCCGAAGCGGCGATGGAGCTGGCCCAGATAGCGCGCCGCGGCGGCCGTGGAGTCTTCGGGATCCATGCGCGCGTCGGACCAATGATCCTGCGCCAGCCCGTACTCCTGGCCCGTGCGCGTGACGAACTGCCACATGCCCGCGGCCCCCGCGCTCGAGCGCACCGTGGGGTCGAAGCCGCTCTCGGCCATGGCCACGCAGCGCAGGTCGCGCGGCAGATGAGCCTGCTCGAGGCTGTGATCGATGAGCGCCCCGTAGCGACTCGAGCGCCTCAGCCACGCGGCCATCAGCTCGTGCCCGCGGCCGTCCTCGCGGAAGTACTCGAGGTAGCGCACCACGCGCTCGTCCCAGCGCAGGGGCAGGTCAGGCAGCTCCATGCCCGCCAGCCAGCTCAGGTCGCGGTCGCCTCCCGCCGCCGGACCGTCCGCATCGGGCACGTCGCTCGTCGCCGCGGAGGGCAGGGTGCCGATGCGCAATCCAGGACCGACATCGCCCGTCGTGTCCGCGCCCGTGCCGAAGAGCCGCTCTTCGTCGCGTCGCAGCGCCAGCAGGTGAGGGGTCTCCACGCCTGCGCTGAGCTGGGCCTCGACCGCCGCGGAGATCGCGCCCTGGGCGCTCGCCGAGCCGGGACCCAACAGGCCGCAGATCGTGAGACTGGCCAGCCATCGACGCATGAAGGCGATGGTAGTGCCCCTTCCGCGCCCCGGCTACAAAAGCGCCGCTCGACGTCGAACCCCTCTGCGCGGTAGAACCACGTCCGGGAGGCTTGGAGGTAACGGGATGCATCGAGGCGTCGGACGATTCATCCACTGGCTCGAGACCCACCGGGACGCGGCAGGCGTCGCGCTCGAACGTCCCGCGCGTGCCGAGGAGGTGGTTCAACTCGAGCATCAGATCGGCATGCCGATCCCGGCCGACCTACGCCTGGCGCTCAATCACTTCAACGGCGGGCTCACCCCGGCGGGGACGCTCCTGCCCGCGGGCTCCGGCCCAGGCACGATCGAGGCCGCGGTGCGCGAGATCGCCGGACGCGTGGACGCGGACTTCCTCGACCCCGAGCTGCTCTTGCCCTTCCATCGCACCCTCGAGGGCAGCCTGCTCGCCTTCGATCGCAGTGCGGGGCCGGTCTCGGACACCTGGCCCATCGTCGACTACGACGAGGAGTCCGGGGAGCAGCGCCTGGTCTATCGCACCTTCGACGGCTTCTGCGAGAAGTGCGTGGCCGACTGGACCGCGCCCGATTTCGATCAGGAGTTCACCCTCGACAGCTACCTGCTCCAGGGACAACGCCACGCCCAGATCGAGCCCGACGTGGCCAGCGCCCATGCCACGGTGGCGCACGCACTGCGTCGCTTGGGGCGCCCCGAGGACGCGACGGCGAGCTACTTGCGCGCCGCGTCGTGCGTCCCACCCTTGTCCTGGTGCGCCTGGGAAGCGCTGAAGATCGCCGCGCTCCTCGGCCAACGGGAGGAGGGCTTCGAGGCCGCGAGCCGGCTCGCTTCGCGCGCGCCTCGGGAGGCCTGGGCACGTCGCGAGACGACCCCGCTTCGAGTCGCCGAGCTCGTCGCGCTCGGCGCTCAGGGGGATCCGGAGCCCGGACCCTACCTGCACCTGCTCGACCTCTTGCTCGAGGCCGCCTCGGGCGAAGAGGTCGCCGCCGTCGGCGCGCTCCGGGTCGCGCTCAAGGGCGGGACGCCACTGCCCGCGCCCAATCCTCCCGAGTCGCCGAGCGGCCTACTGCTGGACGCGAATGCAGACGTCGCCTGGGCTCAGGCCGAGGCCGCCTATCACGCGGGCGCCCTGCGCGACGACCATCTGCTCTTCGAGCGCGAGCTCGATCCCCTGCGTGCGACCCACTCCTTGGGCGAGCTGCTGCGTATCAGGCGCGACTTCTGAGGCGTCCCGCGACTCGCCGAGCCGGACCCACGCGGCGTCTCTTCCGGGCAGGGCCTCTGCCCAGAGCCCGTATCAGGAGACGACTTGGTTCCGACCGCCGCGCTTGGCGCGGTAGAGGTTCTCGTCCGCCAGCTTGATGAAGCGAGCCACGTCGAAGTCGTCCGCGAGCTGCGCGCAGCCGATGGAGACGCTGACGTCGATCACTTCCTTCTCGAACTCGAAGCGGTGGGCCGCGATCATGGCGCGCAGCTCCTCGGCGATGGCGGCGGAGCCATCGAGCGGCGTCTCGGGCAAGAGCACGGCGAATTCCTCGCCGCCGTAGCGCCCGATGATGTCGTCGGGGCGTAGGCGCGCCTTCACCAGCTGCGCGAGATCCTTGAGCACGAAGTCGCCCGCGAGGTGGCCGTAGTTGTCGTTGACCAGCTTGAAGTGGTCGATGTCGAACATCAGCAGCGACAGCGGTCGCTGGTGGCGCCGCGCGCGAGGGATCTCCTTCTCGAGGGTCTCCATCAGGAAGCGCTTGTTGTTCACGCCCGTGAGCCCGTCCACGATCGTCATCCGGTAGATGGTCTCATGGTACTGCGCTTCCATGTCCGAGCCGGACAGGTACTTGAGGATCGTGTCGCCGACCTTCACCTGATCGCCACGCCGGAGCTGACTCTCGGTGACGAGGTTGTCGTTGACGTAGGTGCCATTCGTGGAGCCCATGTCGCAGACGAAGAAGCCGGAGCCTCGCTGCTCGATGCGACAGTGGCTACGCGAGACCGAGTCGTTCTCGAGCATCAGCGAGTTGTCGGAGCCGCGCCCGATGGTCAGCGGCTGGCGCCCCAGAAGATGCCGCTTGCCGAACTGCCGAGCATCCGAGGAGTAGATGATGACGACGCAGTCTTGGCCCTTCCGCGCGGGGATCTTCAGATCCTCGAGGGGAGTGATGCGGGTTTTGATATCGGAATCCACGCGAGACGTGCTGCCCAGCAGAGGGTACGAGTAGCCATCAGGGTAGAAGACCCCCACCCCCTACGTCAAGCGAGGGCCCCCGCCTAGAATGTGAGGATTCTCGGTAGGATACGAACCTACACCGTGGAGGCGGCGACCCGCCGGCAGCGACCCCGCCTGCCTCTGACCCTCGCGGATATCGCCGCCTCGAGTCCACACGGGCGCGGACGGCGGGCTCGTCTTCGTGGTAGGAGAGGGAGTGTCCAGCGCTGTCTACCTCGCCGTCGCGGGTTCCATCGGGTCGGGCAAGACCACACTGACTCACCGGCTCGAGGAGCGGCTCGGGTTCCGCGGGCTGTACGAGAGCACGGCGGACAACCCCTACCTCGAAGACTTCTACGCCGACATGCCGCGCTGGGCGCTGCCTCTGCAGCTGCGCTTTCTGGCCATCCGCGCGGTCCAGGTGCGCGAGGCGGCCGTGCACGGTGTGTCCGTGGTCCAGGATCGCACCTGCTACGAGGACGCGGAGATCTTCGCGGCCCACCTGCACGCCCGCGGCGACATGGACGACCGCGACTGGGAGACCTACGGCCTAGTGACGCGGCCCCTGCTCGACCACCTGCCGGCGCCCGACCTGCTCGTCTACCTGCATCGCAGCCCGAACGACTGCCGTCGTCAGATCCAGGCGCGGGGTCGCGACTACGAGCAGTCCTTGCCCAACGGCTACCTCGAGGAGCTGGGAGAACGCTACGACCTGTTCTTCGAAGGCTACGCGCGCGGTCAGAAGCTGATGGTCGAGGGCGAGGGCAACGACTTCCTCCACTCGGAGGCGGATCTCGACGCCCTCGTGGCCCGCGTCGCGGACGCGCTGCCCCAGAGG
>Ga0210033_1002651_pt1 | contig 15088 bp, 11 predicted proteins | sample CryGeymeta201501_FD_185465 | JGI IMG/M metagenome (GOLD analysis project Ga0210033, IMG submission 185465) | Groundwater microbial communities from Crystal Geyser aquifers in Utah, USA - Crystal Geyser metaG 2015-01 (SPAdes) (version 2) | ecosystem: Environmental > Aquatic > Deep subsurface >... | reverse complement strand
GCGGGACTCCGCCCGCGGATGCCGGCCCGGATGGCACCGTGGACGCGATGGTGGATTCGGCCACGGACGGGAGCATCGACGCGCTCATCGACGCGACCGTCGACGCCGGACCGCTCCCGACCGATGGCAGCGTCGCCGCACCTCCGCCCGAGGTGCTCCACACGGGCACGGGCGGCTTCTTGTTGCGCGGCGTCGTGCTCGGGCCCGACTCCGTGATCGACCCGGGCGAAGTGCTCGTCGTCGGCAACACCATCACCTGCGTCGCCAGCGACTGCAGCGCCACGCCAGGCGCCGACACGGTCACGATCATCGACACCCACGGCGTGATCAGCCCTGGACTCATCGATGCCCACAATCACCTGACCTACGACTTCTTGCCCGAGTGGACGCCCGATCCGCTGCGTATCTTCGACGACCGCTATCAGTGGGCCAACGACCCGGACTACGAGGCGCACATCGCGCCCTTCGGCGACGGACGGAACCTAGGCGATCACATCTGCCCCGGCGCGAAGTGGGGTGAGCTCAGGAGCCTGATGCACGGCACGACCACCGTCATGAGCCAGTCGCGCAACCTCTCTTGCCTCGACCGCCTCGTGCGCAACGCCGACCATCACCACGGCCTCGGGCCGGATCAGATGCAGACGAACATCGGCTCCGTCCGCGATCTCACGGACGCCGACGCCACGACCTTGCTCGGCAACTACGTCGACCCGGCCACGCCCACCACACGCTACGTGGTGCACATGGCCGAGGGCGTGACGGGCAACGTGCTCGACGAGTTCTCCTCCTTCAATGGGCGCGACCCGCGGCCGAATCGACACATGGGCGAGTCGCTGCTCGCGGGCACCTATGGAGGCGTCGACTACTCGGGCGTCGCGGTGCTGATCCACTCGGTGCCGCTCACGGAGTCCGAGTTGATGGAGGTGGCCGACACCCAGTCCATGATCGTGTGGTCTCCTTCGAGCAACATCGTGCTCTACGGCCAGACCGCGCCCATCGGTGAGATGATCGACCTCGGGCTCACCATCGGCATCGGCCCCGACTGGACCGTGTCCGGTGAGGACGATCTCCTGAACGAGATGCGCTTCGCCCTGAACTGGGCCGCCACCGAGGCCGTGCCTCAGGTCACGCCCCAACGACTCTGGCAGATGGCCACCGACGACGGCGCCACCGTCGTCGGTCTCGACGCCTTCATCGGCAAGCTCGAGGTCGGCAAGCGCGCGGACATCAGCGTCTTCGGGCGTCTGGGCCTGAACCCCTACGAGGCCGTGACCGACAGCCACGCCGCGGACGTGCGCCTCGTGCTGATCGACGGCCTGGGCTACTTCGGCGACTCCGCCCTGGAAGCCGTGGCCGGCGTGAACACCGACTGCGAGATGTTCGACGCCTGCGGCGCGGCCAAGTTCGTCTGCCTCGCGAACACGCCTGGCTCCACCACGGCCACGGCGCGCGCGAGCGAGGTGGTCACCGACGTACAGGACGAGCTTTCGGCGATCCTCGACGGCTACGGCCGCGCCTCCGAGCTCTTGCCCCTCGTCGCCTGCGAGTAGCAGAACGCGTTCGCGTCGTAGGCGCAGATGGCTTCGGCTCACCTGGCATGAGCATTGCTGTGTTCGAGCGCATGGAACTGAAGCTGCGCCAGACTGCGCCATTCGCAATTCTCTTGCTCACGATGTCACTCGCCGCGAGCGGTTGCTTCCTCGCGCATGGGGAGTCGCCCTTGCCCGTCGACGCCGGGACGCCCGACTCGGCCACACCGCTACCCGACGCGAGCGTGCCCGACTCGGCGATACCGCCGGCTGACGCGAGCATGCCCGACGCCGCGCCCCCGTCGGAGTGCTACGGACCACTGACGCCCTTTCGGCCGACGCGCACCAGCGTCGAGCTCGGCGGCTTCGGCGGCATGGCGCTGCCCTCGGACGAGCCCTTCGACCTGCCCATCTCGGTGGACGACGTCTGCTTCTGCGGCGAGCAGCTCCACTGCGACGTCACCGTTCGACGTGGCGAAGGGCTGAGCCCCGCGATCATCGAGTTGAGCACCTCCGTCTGTGATGGCGCGTTCCTGTGCGACGGTTGCTTCCCGCATCTCGACGGCGTCTGCCACGTGCCGGCGCTGCCGGCGGCCGAGTATCGCGTGCGCATGAACGACGACGACGCCTACGTGCTCACACTGCCCACGTGGCGCTCCGACACGGAGGAGCAGATCTGCCTGAGCCCGGCGCCGCCCGAGCCCAGCGGACTCATCTGCCCGTGGCAGTCGACCACGATCGACTCGGCCATCGAACTCTGCGTGCCGTCGCGCATCCCCCTGGGGATCGCGGCCCGTATCACGCTCGCGGACGGCTGCGGCACCTGCTTCGACAACCCGGCCGACTGCGTGGTGACCCAACAAGGCAACCGCTTGATCGTCGACGCGCGCACGCGCACCTGTGACTGCCCCACCTGCGGCGCCTGCGCGGACATCTGTGAACGCGTCGACACGAGCTGTCGCCTGCCGCCGCTGCCGGCGGGCACCTACACGGTCGTCACCGTCGATGGCGCGCTCTCCGCCACGGTTCGGGTCGTCGCGGGCGGCGTCGGTGGTCCAACGCCCGAGCCCACCGACTGCACGGGCTTGGTCGGCGTCGCCACGCCTTGAACTCGTCCTCGGCGCACGAGCCAGCGAACGAAAATGCGTCGACGAATTGAACGAAAAGGGGCCGCCAGACGTCGTATGGTCACGCCCATGCGATACCGACTTTTCTTCGTTCTGCTCTCGTTCGCGCTGCCGCTCATGGCGCTCGCGGAGGATTCCCCCGCCGCTGTACAGTCGCGCCTCGACGCCGAGATCGCCTGCATCGAGCGCATCGACCACAGCCTGAGCGCCACTCAGCGTCTCTTGACCGAGGCACGGACGCAGCTCGCGAATTCCCCTCCCGGATCGCCCGCCGGACGTGACGCCGCCGCCTCCGTGGTCTCGCTCGAGCAGCGCGTCGCGTCTTTGGCTCACGACCTCGCCGCGTGTGTCCCGAGCTCCGCGGGTCAAGCTGGCCACGTGGTCTACATCGACCCGCCGCGCGACCAAGCCGCGGAGCAAGTCGCTCAGGACGCGCCCTCCCTCGAGGTGCTCGAGCGCGACGTCTCCCTCTCGAGCAACGTGCGCGTCTCGGTCGCGGAGAAGGTCGACGGACGCGGGCGCGTCGGTGCCGCCAGCGTGAACGCGAGCGTGGCCTCGCTCAGCCGTCCGTTGGACGCCTGCTATGGCCAGCTCGTCGACCGTGGTGCGCTGGTCAGCGGTCGGGCCCAGCTCGTCTTCACCGTCACGTCCTCGGGCTCGGTCACCGAGGTCAGGACCGCTGGCGTGACCCTGGGCGACTCGCGCTTCGCCCGTTGCCTCCGTGACGCCGGTCACCGCCTGCATGTGGGTGAGCCCGCCGTGGGCGGCGACGCCACCTACAGCTACACGCTCGAGTTCGGTCCGAACTGAGCGCCTCGCGCGCTCTCTCGTCAGCAGCCGGCAAGGGTGAGCCGCGCCTGGTCGAGCCTCGCGCCGCGGCGGGACCTGCTCGCACGGACCCAGGGCACTGGCGGGAGCAGGGACTTTGGGGCTAGATACGCACTCATGCGTCGCTTCTCCATGGTCGTTCTTCTCACGCTGCTCGCCTGCAGTGGCCAGCCCTCTTCCGAGGCGGCACCGCAGACTCGTGCGACGTCTCCTGAAGGGCCCACCGCGCCCAGCGCGGCTGCGGCGATTCCGGCCGCGCCCGCGACTCAGCAGGCACCCGCGCTCCCGGCTCCGGGAGTCGAGGCCTCGGCCCCCACGCCTTCAACCGCCATGCCCGATCCCCACGCGGTGGTGGATCCGAACGCGGCCGGCCTGGCCGAGGTTCGCGAGACGGGCGAGGCGATCGAGGCGGCGCTGAACGCGGCGGCCGCGGCGGGTGGAGACACGACCTGCGAGCGCGCCTACAACAACCTCGTCGCCATGGTGCGTGAGCTCCGCTCGCGCGTCGGCACCTCCGGCCAGCGCAACCCACCCGACCACGATCCCTTCGTCGAGGCGTGCCGCGACTTGCCCCCCGAGGTGCAGGACTGCCTCGTGCTCTCCTATGCTCTGGCCCACCGGGCCGAGTGCGAGGAGCGCAAGAACTCCCTCGATCCCGCGATCCGCGTGCGGATCCGCCAGCTCATGAGCGGCGAGCCGTAGCAGGATTCCCCCGCTAGCCGGGCACGAGCCAGGCCCGAAGTCCTGCCCGCGCGCGATGTCCACCACGACCTTCGCCCGGTTCTGCACCACCAGCCGGGCCAGCACGACGGCCACGCCGTGAACGGGATCATGGACTATGGTGCGCCCCGGAGCTCGCCGCTACGCTCGCGCCCACGGCTCCGCGCGCCACGGATCGTCACCCCTCGGGGTGTTAGGTGCGTTTGCGCACGTTCGGCCGGGTCGCCTCTGTGGAACCTTCCCGCCGTGCACTCGCCCCACGCGCTCTTCTTCCGCCTCGGCTCGTTCTTGTTGCTCCTCCCGATCGCGGCCTGTCTGTCGGCGGATCCCGGCGTCGCGCCCCAGCGCGCGGCCATCGCGGGTGGCACTCCCGAGCCTGGGGAGCCCGCCGTGGTGGGCGTGAAGCTGGTCGGCGGCGTGGCCTCCTGCACCGGCACCCTGATCTCCCCGCACGTCGTGCTCACGGCCAAGCACTGCGTGCAGCTCTCGGGCGCCGATGCTCCCGTCCCTCCGGGCCTGCTGAGCATCTCCTTGGGTTCGAGCCTCTTCGGCGGCACGGACTACCGCGTGCGGCGCGTGGACACGACGCCCGGTCGCTTCAACGCCACCGGCGGTCTATCCGGTGCGCTCGTCGGCATCGACGTCGCCGTGATGACCATCCGCCCCGACGCGTCCGGCAACCTGCCCGACGTCACGCCCATGGCCATCTTCCGTGGCAACCCCGAGGACGTCACGGGCCAGGACGTGACCTTCGTCGGCTATGGCGAGCGCCCCGACGGCTCCTCGGGCGACAAGTACACCAAGGTCGGGCACGTGGACTCCGTGCGCGGCGGCAACCTCTTCTCGTCGGGCAACATCTGCTCGGGTGACTCGGGCGGCCCGATGATCTGGGAGGACGCCCCCGGCGGTCGCGCCGTGGTGGGCGTCGCCTCCTACGGCTCCGCCACGGCCTCGGGTCCCTCCTGTCCCAGCGTCCTCGACGCCCACAACGTGCTGCAGCCCTTCCTGGGCATGATCGACGCCGCGCTCTACGAAGCGGGGGACTGCCCCTTCGTCGCGGACGAAGTCTGCAACGGCCTCGACGATAACTGCGATGGTGTCGTGGACGAGGGCTGCCTCGGGCTCGGCGAGGCCTGTGACAGCGACGACCAATGCGCGTTCTCCCAGCTCCCCGAGCGCTTCGAGCCTCGGGCCGACCCCGTCACCTGCGTGGAGACGCCCGCCGGACGCGTCTGCACCCACGCCTGCGATCCACGCCTGCCTTCACAGAGCTGCGCCACCATGACCCACGCCTTCGACGACGGCGTCGACGCGACGCCAGGCGCCTACTGCATGGCGATCTCCGGCTGCGCAGGCCAATGCGTGGCCGGCTCGCCCGGAGCGCTCACCAACGGCAGCGACTGCACGGCGGACACGGACTGCGCCTCCCTCGCCTGCTTCGACCCCGGTGACGGACGCGCGCGCTGTCTCACGCGTTGTCAGGGGGGCGAGGGTCAATGCGCGGTCTCCGAGGTCTGCGGCGCCAATGTCGGCGTCTGCGGTGGATGCCTGCCCGCGGAGTCCGTGGCTGGCGCCCGCGCCTTTGGCGAAGGCTGCGCGCTGGACGCGGACTGCGGCAGCGGCAGCTGTCTGCTGGAAGGCTCGACCGGCTACTGCACCGTGGCCTGCACCGCCGACACCGATTGCCCCGCGCTCGGCCACTGTCGCGACGCTCTATGTCGACTCGGCGCACCCGCGGGCGACGGTTTGGCCTGCCTCACCGACGAAGACTGCGTGCGCGCGGACAGCTGTCGCGTCGATGGCGCGGGCGCCTACTGCTCCCATTCATGCAGTCGAGATCAGGACTGCGGTTTCGGCACGACGTGCGACGTCGATCATTGCGCGCCCAGCGGCGGACTCCTGGGCGAGGCCTGCGCCGCAGATCTCGACTGCGCCTCAGGTAGTTGCCTCGAGGTGGCTGGCGAGCGCATCTGCACCAGCCTCTGCGGCGCCTCGGGCGCTTGTCCGACGGGCCTGGACTGCGTCCGTGGAGACGCCGCCGCCTACTGTGGACACACTCCCGCGCCGACGAGTGGCGGGGGCTGTGCCGTGAGCCCGAGTCGAGACGCCACCCCCGCTTGGCTCTTGGTTGCGCTCTCGATGCTCGGCCTCGGGCGTCGCTTCAGCAGCAGCCGTCGCCGCTGTAATGCCAGGTCGACGCGGTGATGAAGAGGTCGGGGCGGTTCCTCGCCTCGAGCGCCGCGGCGGTCTTGTCACACACCCCGAGCGGCAGGTCGCGCACCATGAAGTGGCCCTTGCCGTCGTCGAAGGCGTCCTCTTCGCCGACGTAGATGGCGCTCTTACCCGTGAAGATGCAGGGACCGTCGTCGGGGATGGGATCCTTGATGGCGACGACCTCGACGCTCTCGAGCAGCAGGTGCTCGTCGAGCCCGTAGCGCTGCTTGTCGAGCAGGCGATAGGGCCGGCGTCCGCGGACTTCGATCGTGCCGAAGCCCGCCCGCACCAGCGCGCCAAGATACTCCTCGAGGGGCAGGGCGCCGGAGAGACAGGCCGCGCGCAGGCTGTCATCGGAGGCCAGGTGCGCGGGCATGGGCCGGCTGGCGACCGGGTCGCTGAGCACGAGCTTGCCGTGCGGTTCGAGCACGCGGTGGATCTCCGACAGCGCTTGGTCGAGGTGCTCTCGTGTAAAGATGTTGAACAGGCAGTTCTGCGCGGCGAGGCCGATGGAGCCGTCGTCGACGGGCAGATCGAGGGCGTCGCCCCGGCGCAGATCCACGAAGCTGCGATCGAACCACTCGTTGGTCCCAGCCGCCTCGTCCAGCAGCCTGCGCGCGGTGTCGAGCATCGCGTCCACGGTGTCGATGGCGATGACGCCGCCCGGCTGACGCACGAAATAGGCGAACTGCAACGCCTCCATGCCCGCGCCCACACCGACGTAGAGCACGCGCTTCACGTGGGCGAGGTCCCGCGGATGCACGGTGGTCCCACAGCCGTAGTTGCGATCGAGCATGGCCTGAGGAACGGACAGGCCCGGCAGCTGCCAGGGCGGGGTCTGCGTGCAGCAGAGCACCGGCTGCGGCGCGATGGCCGCCTCCGCGTAGAGTTCTTCGACGGCTCGTTGGTAGGCTAGGTTCGTCATGACCGCAGCATACGTGCTGGCGCCGCCCTGGTTAGTCCATGTTTGCGTCCGGCCTTGACAGCGCCTGGGGCATCGTCTCCTCTAGGAGCGTGAGCTTCTCGCGCGTCCTGGCGTTTTCCCTCGTCCTGCTGACCGGCTCGCGGGTCGGTGCCTGTAGTAATTCCCCGGCCACGGGGTCCATCTCCTCCGGACTCTCCGTGGGTGCGGACCGCTCGTGCGCCATCGCGGCGTCCGCGATCGTGGTCGATGCCGGGGTCCCGGACACGGGGGTCCCGGACACGGGGGTCCCGGACACAGGCGTCGCAGACGCCGGAGACGCCGGAGACGTGGACGCTGGCGCACCCGATGCGGGCGCCGACGGAGGAGCCGCACCGGCGGCGCTGCTCACCTCGGCGGGACCGGTGTACTGCTGGGGTGGCGATGGGACGCGCGCCAAGCGTGTGCAGGTCTCCATCAACGACGCCGTGCAGGTCTCCGTGGGCGTACCGACGTGTGTGCTCCGAGCCCGCGGCTCCGCGGCCTGCTGGGGTGACAACTCGGCGGGCGAGGTGGGTGACGGCACGACGACCTCCCGCGAGAACGCCAGCGCCGTGTCTGGCCTCTCGGACGCCGTCATGGTCGCGACCTCCCGCTTTCGTGAGGCCTCCGCTGCCCTGCTTGCGCCACCCGCCGCGGGCTTCGCCTGTGCCCTGCGCATGAGCGGAGCCGTGTCTTGTTGGGGCGCCAACGACTTCGGGCAGCTGGGCAACGGCAACACCACCGAGCGACACACGCCGACGCTCGTCAACGGCCTCGGCCCGGCGCTCTCCCTGGCCCTCGGCGCACGTCACGCCTGCGCGCTCCTGCAGGGCGGCGCCGTCTCGTGCTGGGGCGCCAACGATCACGGTCAGCTCGGCAACTCGAGCAGGACGGACTCGTCGCGCCCGGTGCGCGTGACGGGGATCGCGGACGCCATCGCCGTTTCCGTGGGTCAGGATCATAGCTGCGCCCTGCTCACCAGCGGACAGGTGACGTGCTGGGGGCGCAACGACGCCGCCCAGCTCGGCATCGGCGCGGTCGGCAGCGGCAGGAACACACCCCAGAGCGTCGCCGGTCTCACGGGCGCGGTCTTGCTCGCCGCGGGCGCCAACCACAGCTGCGCCGCCACCGCGGATAGCGTCCTGTGTTGGGGCGCGGACGACCACGACCAGACGGGCGCCGCGGGCGCTGGCCCCCAGACGCGCGCCTCCGTGGCGCGACAGGTCGGGCCGGTCTCGGAGCTGAGCGCGGGCGCAGGGCACACCTGCGCCGTCACCGGAGGGAGTCTCCGTCGGCCGCTGTGCTGGGGCGACAACAGCGCCGGTCAGCTGGGCAGCGGAAGCCTCGCGCCGTCGACCGTACCCAGGAGCGTTCGCGGACTGCCCTGATCAGAATTTCGAAGCGAGAACGGCCAAGTCTTGCGCTCGGGCCGGTTCTCCTTCATGCATCGCGGATTCGAGAGTGCCAGTTCGTGTTTTCGTCGCGCTCGGCTATGCTCGGGAGAGAAAACGTGTTCAAGCCCGGAGACCAGATCGATCAGTACGAGGTGATCGCCCAGCTCAAGTCGGGCGGCATGGCGACGCTTTTCCTCGCGCGTCGTCGAGGCGCTGCCGGATTCGCCAAGCACGTCGCGATCAAGCTCGTACACGGTCACCTCGCCGAGGATGACCGCTTCGTCCAGATGTTCGTGGACGAGGCCATGCTCTCCGCGCGCATCCACCACCCCAACGTGGTGCACGTCGAGGAGCTGGGCGAGACCGAGGGCACCTATTACATCGTGATGGAGTACGTCCACGGCGGCTCCCTCGCGCAGCTCTTGAAGGCGCTGGCCAAGGCCCGCCGACGCATGCTCCCGGAGCTCGCCGTCAGCATCGCCGTGGCCGTCGCCGACGGTCTGCACGCTGCCCACGAGACCACCGCCGAAGACGGTCGCCTGCTCGGCGTGGTCCACCGCGACGTCACGCCCGAGAACGTGCTGATCGCCTTCAAGGGCCATGTGAAGGTGATCGACTTCGGCGTCGCCAAGGCACGCGAGCGCTCGGCCCAGACCACCGCGGGCACCCTGAAGGGCAAGTTCGCCTACATGTCGCCCGAGCAGGCCAAGGGCCTGGCCGTCGACCGCCGCACCGACATCTACGCCCTGGGCATCGTGCTCTGGGAGATGCTGACCATGCGTCGGCTCTTCAAGTCCTCGAACGATCTCGAGCTGCTCGACATGGTGCGCGATCCGCAGGTCAGGGCACCCAGCGAGCTCGCGCCGGGGATCCCGCCGGCCCTGGACGCCGTCGTGCTCAAGGCGCTCGCGCCCAACGCCGACGATCGCTACCCCGACTGTCGCACCTTCCGCCGCGCCCTGGCCGATGCCGTTCCGCGCGCGCTGGCCATGGACGCCTCGCACCTCGCCGATCTCATGGCCACGGTCATGAGCGACGAGATCCAGCGCGAGCGCGCGTCCATCCCCGAGAGCGTGTCGGGCGTGATCGAGCCGCGCAGCCACGGCTCCATCGACGAAGAAGAGGTGCTGCGCACCCTGACGCTCGACGCTGCCGACCTGGAGAGCCCCGCCGCCACCAGAGCTCCGCGCGCCGCGGCTCCGAGTCGGCCCCGACAAGCAGGAGCAGGCGCCTTCGCGGCTCCGCCGTCCGTCGACGGAGAACCAACGGGTGCCACGCCGGTCGTGTCCCCCAAGGGCCGAGGTCGCACCGTCGTCATCGCCATCGCGGCTCTCGCCGCCATCCTTCTTGGTGGCTTCTTCGGCGGGCGAGCGCTCTTCGCTCCTCCCGAGACCTCCAGCGTCTCGAACCCGCCGCCCGTGGTCACGCCTCCGACCCCTGACGTGCTCGACGTCCCTGTCCAAGAGACGGTCCCGCCAGGCATCGCCACACCCGTGGCGCCCGCAGCGGTGGATGCGTCCGTTGCCGCGCCGCCGGATGAGCCCGTCGCGGTCCACGAGCCCGCTGTTGTCGAGGAGCCCGCCCACGTGAGCGCCCAGACAGCGGACGAGCCGGAGCACACGTCCACCCATCGCCACGCGACGACGACCGACACAGGCTCGAGCGCGATGGGCCACCGAACGCCCGCGGACATGGAGCCCGCCGCGCTGGAGCAGGACACGATGGTCTCCACCACCACGATGAATGGCCGTACGGTCGTCACTCCCTTCGTGAACAACCCCGGGTTCTGACCGCTCGCGCTCGCCGAGCGCACTACCCGCCCGAAGCGAAGCGCGGCCACCTCGACGCGGCCGCCCGCGACGGCATCCGCGGCTGGGCAGGGTCCGACCTGGAGCGCGGGGCGAGGAACCTACTGTACCTGCAGCGTGCCCCAGTTGCCGCCGCCATAGGGCGACTTGCTGCCGCCGCTGGTGGCGATGAGCACGGCCACGAGCACGCCCACGACGACCGCGGCACCGACTCCCGCACCCACATAGATCCAGGTGTTTCCGCGGTCGTGATGAGTCTCTCGATGGAGTCCCAGATCGACCGTGTCGTTGTCGTTGGCGTTCTGCTGGGCCAGCTCCTCGGGCGTCGGCACATGCACCGGCTCCGTGAGCGTCACCTCGAACTGCTTCAACTCACGCTCCGCGATGGTGAACGTGCCCTGGCCCCATGGAGCGCCCTGCCGTTCGACCACGACCTCGTGATCGCCCGGGCTGACGGGCAGCTCGTTGTCGAGCACGGCGTGAACCAGTGGCTCTCCGTCGAGCTTCACCACGTCGTCGTTCTGCAGCCCCGCGACGATCAGCCGCAGGCGAGGGATGCGCGTCTGCACATCGGCGAGCGCCTGTTCGGCTGCGGGTCGCTGTCGCGCCAAGGGGCCCGACGTGACCTCGCGCAGGAACTGTCGATAGGCCTCGGCACCCTCGACCAGGCGACCGCTCTGAACCTGAGAGCCCGCGAGGTTCAGCAGGATCGTCGGGTTCGGGACCAGATCATAGGCTTGCTGGAAGGCGTCTCGTGCAGCGGCCCACTCGTTGGCCTGAGCGTGCTCCACGCCTTGCTGGAACAGCTGGCGAGCGAGCGAACGTTGGCCGGCCGAGGCCTCCTGGGCCTGGGCCGTCGACAGGCTCGCACCCAGCACGAGCGCGAGACCGAGGATGAGTTTTCCGAGTTGCATGCGATGAGTCTCCACGTGTCCACGCCAAGCGTGACCCGAAGCGCCCCACCATAGCACGTTCTCGCCGCCGAAGGACCTCCATTGCCGCGTGAGCCCCGCAGATTACCTGTCGGTTCGATTCCGCGCCAAGGGTGAATTGACACCACTCCTGGATCTAGCGTATTTCGATCACCGTGGGTCGGTCAGGGCAATGGTGTGCGGAAGACGGGATAGGAGCGAGCCTTGTGCACGCTTCGAACCTCGGGGGGGGTGGCGGTCTACCGTCGTCCCATGCCTAACCCGGTCTTCGAGGTGTCCCCGAGCCTACGGGCAAGAATTAGTCGGGGGCCCCTTGCTCAACAGCTTCTATTCCGCCAATCTCATGATCCAGTTCGCTACGCCTAGGGCATCCACCGCAAAGTTCGGGACCCGCAGTTCGGGAACCAAGGAGAGACAGACATGAAGAAGCTTCGCCTCAACCAGCTCGTTCGCGATGAAGAGGGCCTCTCGACGGTCGAGTACATCATCCTCCTCGTCCTGATTGCCGTCCTCGGCATCGTGGCCTGGCGCAGCTTCGGCAGCGCGGTCAAGGCCAAGGTGCAGATGTCGACCGGCCAGGTCCAGTCCCTCTAATCTGCGCTTCCGGGCGTGCTCTCGCTCGGGCGAATTGATCCTCGGACGCTCCCCGTCCACGCTTCGCTCGAGCGAGGCGCTCCGCGCCGCGTGGTGGTCGCAACTGTGCCTTGTCCGATCTGCCTCCACTGATGGGGCGGCCGGGCGGCGATACGCGTCACCGTCGGTGGCATGCGGATGCGCGCGTGGAATGACCGCTTCGCAACGCGCGAGGCGGCTCCCACCCGCGGCTACTCGCATGCGACGTGCCGAGCTCGCCCCTAGACTCTCGTTGATTCACGCAGAAACGATTGGTCACGCGGCCGCGGTCGCCGTGATCCCGATGTCCGTCTACCGCTGGAGCGGGGACGCGATCCGGAATTCGCGCGTGACCCACGCCACCGCGCCACGGTGGGTTCGTGTCTCCCCGCCTGGAACCTGGGACTCGGCTTTGCCGGCTCCCCTTCTCCGGAACCCGCCGGGTGATGCGTCGGCGACTCTCATGCGGTGCACCTCGCGCCGCCTCCTGGATGACAGCGGACTTCTCGACGACAGCGGACTCCAATCGCGCCACGCGAGTCGAGTGCTCGGGCGAAGCGTCGCTTCGGCGCTCATGGCATCGGGACGCAGCGCGCCACGGCGTGCTCCGGCCCACGGACAGAATTACGGCCAAGTGCGAGGCGCAGACCCTCTCCTTGGTTTTTTCGGCGGACCGGGCACTTCAGGTCTCGTTCCCATTCTCACGGTGGAGTGAATGACGTACAGTCCCGGTCACACGCTGGTTCCTCAAGGTGAGAACGCATGAATCGAACGGCATTATTGGCTGCTGCAGTGGTGGCCGTGGTCGGAGTCCTACTCTTCGGCCTCTACATGAAACGCTTCGAGACGGAAGTACGAGGCGGTGAGCCCGTACAAGTCTTGATCGCGACGGCGGACCTGCCTGCAGGGCAACCGTTGACCCGAGCGAACTTGGCCACTCGCGAGCTGCCGCAGCAGTACGTCGAGGAGCGCCATATTCGAGCCAGCGATCAGAACCGCGTGCTCGGCGTCAAGCTCAGCAACCCGATCAAGTCCAACGAGTCCTTGCTGTGGAGCGATCTCGCGACGACCAGTCAGGAGCGCCGGAATCTCTCCGAGCTGCTTCGACCGGGCATGCGCGCGTTGACCGTCCGCGTCGGTGAGACCAGCGCCTTCGGCGGTCTGCTGCGTCCCGGCGATCGCTGCGACGTGCTGCTCACGGCCATGCGGCCGGGCGGCACGGAGCAGGTCACCGTGCCGTTGCTCCAGAACGTGCTCGTGTTGTCAGTGGGCGAGGACACCGGCGGTCCCGACTCCAACAACCAGGCGAACGAACGTCGTCGTGGTCGCGACGTGAACGTCGCCGTCACCATCGAGCAGGCCGCGCTCTTGACCCTCGCGGGCGAGCAAGGAACCCTGCGCCTCGTGCTGCGTAACCCGGAGGATGTGACCATCCTCGAGGGCCTCCCCGACACCACCGCCACCGACCTCATCGAGGCTCAAGCTCGCGCCGTCCGTCAGAACCGTCGGCCCCCGTCCACGCCCATGATCGAGAGAATTCAATGACCCATCTTCGCCACCAACTCATCCTGTCGCTGGCCTTTGGCATCGTTCTCATCGGTGTGTTCGGCGCCCCCGTCGCGAGCGCCCAGAACCACACGGTCGATCTCGAGATCGACGTCGGTCAGCAGACCAGCATCTCGGCGCAGCACGTGCGCAGCTACTCCGAAGGCGTCGCCGGCATCGCCGTCGTACGTCTCACGGAGGACCAGACCCGCTTCGTGATCGTGGGTCAGCGCGCCGGTACGACGTCGCTCCTGCTGATCATGGACGACGGTACCCAGACACAGTACCGCATCACGGTCGGCGGTGGCGAACCCGAGCCCGAGGCTTCGGATGGTGTTCCCGAGCGCGAGAACATCCGCATGGACCTCTACTTCGTCCAGCTCTCGGACTCCTACTCCCACTCCATCGGGCTGGGCTGGCCCGGCAGCATCGGCGCCGGCAGTACGCTGAACATCAACGTGGACCAGACGCCCGCGGAAGCGCCTGCCACGGGTAGGACTACCGAGACCACGCTCTCCCTGATCGCCACCAGCGCCCTGCCGCGTCTCGACCTGGCGCAGGCCAGCGGCTGGGCCCGCATCTTCCGCCAGGCAGCGGTCATAACCGCCAACGGCACCCGTGCGGAGTTCGAGAGCGGCGGTGAGCTGAACATCATCGTGAACACCGGGATCACGGGCACGTTGGAGCAGATCGAGTTCGGCACGAAGTTGAAGATGCTGCCGCGCTACGACGCCGAGACTCATCGCCTCGAGGTGCAGATCGAGGCCGACGTCTCCGATCTGGCCGACGACCATGGAACGGGTATCCCCGGTCGCATCATCTCCCGGGTCCACAGCCTCGTGAACCTCGAGCTGGGCCAGTCCATCGTGATCGCCGGCATCGTCGCCCGCACGGACACCCGCTCGCGCACCGGCTTCCCCGGCCTGAGCCAGATCCCCGTCATCGGCGCCCTCTTCGGTGTGCATGCCCGCATAGAGGAGGAGAGCGAAGCCTTGCTCTTCGTCGTCCCCAGCGTGGTCGAGGCCATTCCCCTCACCAGCCGCAACCGCATCCAGGAGGCTCTTCGTGTGTACGAGGACTTCCGCGGTGGCACGGAAGAGGTCGAGCTGCTCGAGCAGCCGCGTATCCACCGTGCGGGCGCCGCGGCGGCAGCTCTCGAGTCGCCGCCAAGCGGAGGGGCCGGGGGTTCGCGCTGACGATGCTCCCCCGAGTCGTCCTCTCGATCGAGATGCCCGATGGGCAGGTCGAACAACTTCCCTTGGAGGAGTCGTGGCCCGCCTTCATCGGACGCGATCCGAGCTGTCATGTGGTGCTGCCCTCACCTGAGGTGAGTCGGCGCCATCTGGCCGTGGAGCGTCGTCCGCAGGGCTTCAAGGTCACGGACCAGAGCGCCAACGGCACTCTGATCGGGGATCAACGCGTGAAGCAGAGCGCCG
>Ga0210033_1002649_pt1 | contig 15094 bp, 15 predicted proteins | sample CryGeymeta201501_FD_185465 | JGI IMG/M metagenome (GOLD analysis project Ga0210033, IMG submission 185465) | Groundwater microbial communities from Crystal Geyser aquifers in Utah, USA - Crystal Geyser metaG 2015-01 (SPAdes) (version 2) | ecosystem: Environmental > Aquatic > Deep subsurface >... | reverse complement strand
CCAAGGCAACCGTGGCCTTAAATGACGGCGTGTGCTTCCTCCTTAAATTCTCCACTTGGTCCTCCTCCTTTTTGCTCCCAAGTGTAACTTAGCACACTGTCCAAATTTCGGGGTCCATCATAGTGACGGCGCGGCTTGTCCTTCACCGCGTAAATGTAATGCTCGAACAGGTCGCTGTAGAGGACGCGTTCGTCTTCGGGATCCTTCGTGAGAAATTCTTTAATGAACGCGCTGATCTTCTCTGCCGCTGCATCCTCCCTTGCTGTTTCGGCAGCGTCGGCGACCGTCAACTCCTCCTCTTTCAAATACCACCTGCCGATCTCATGGCTGCTGAACAGGTCCGCATCTTTATGTTCAAGCAGGTTTTTCATGACCGGCGTTTTGACCTCCTCGGCCACCTGCCGCAGACGCTCGTCAAAGTCGTGCGCCTCCATTTGCCCGCTGCGGACCATACGGCTGACGACCTCGTCATAGATTCCGTCTTTAAAACTGCCGGGATTCGTGCCTATGTAATCGCGGATAATCTGACAGACCTTCTCATTGAAGGTTCTCTTGTCTTCGCTACCGTTGATGACGATCGATGCATCGCCTTCGCCGAGTCGCGACCTTCTGAAGTTTACTACAAGATCTCTTAGTGTATTATCCTCGCCCCTTGCCCCCTTGAGCTGTTTCTCTGACTTTGCTGTCGTCTCCATCCGGACCGCAGTTGTCGATTGGTCAGGTATGAACCCTGTTTCGAGCATGACATTCTGAAGCAATGGCCATGTGTCCCGATCATTGTACGTGAGCGTGATCCAGCGCTCGGGCTTCAGCACCCGATAGCATTCTTCAATAGCCTTCCGAAATAACTTCTCTCAATGGACTTCATCCAACCCACGATTGGAGTTCACGATTATCTCACCATCCTGCCATTGAGTGTTTAGCCCGAGCCACGCTTCCCAGACCTGGTTTGACTCCCAGAATTGTACGCGGGCACCATAAGGCGGATCAGTGAAGATATAGTCGACGGACGTCGACGGAATCGCAGAAAGGTCACATGAAGACTGTGTTGACAGCATGACCGCGCCGCTGCGCGTGCGCCTCTGATGGATATCCAAGAACCCTGCGGCTATGCCCTTAAAGGCAATCTTCAAGAAGTCGACTACGTTTACATCCTTAACAATCAACTAGGCAATAAGACCATTCTTCTGAATGCGCCCGATGCCGTCGGAATTGAATCCCATCATCCTAGACGTCTTAAGGCAGCACGCGGTTAGACAGAAGAGCAAGGCATTTCTGAGCTGGCGGTCCTCCACTTTCACGCATTCATCGCGATACAGGACTAGTGCCAGAAGGTTCCTTGGAGCGTACAGTTCCGATAGCGCTTTAATGCCGCGTACCGCAAGACGCTGCGTGGTACCTGTTCGCGGAAAGGTGTGGTCCGGCGGGGGATGATTCTTGAGTTCTTGTTTAATCCTCGCCAAAGTCTCCTTTTCAAACTCGGAGACCTCACCGTCCGCACGGATAACGTGATGGTTTCCTCGTCCTTGAGTAAGATGCCACTCGTCCAGTTGGAAACCGAACTTCTCCTGATGCGTCTTGATCTCTTGCTTGCAGAACTCGTTTAGGTGATGGAGCTCGGGTTTAGGCTCACAACAAATGAAAGTGGGATTGCCCTTGCCGTTCCACTCCCGGCTTTTCGGCTCCATCCCACAACTGAGTAAAGACTTGAGGAAAGCTTTTTTTGTATTGCTTTCAAGTTCTACCGTGGATAGGGTAACAACTATAGAGGCAAAAGATGGTTACACCATGGAGTCTGATTCGAGACACGTTGATGCGTTATGCATCGAACCTCCGTTTTCCGAGGCTGCTGGCGCTCACTGCTGCGTTGTTTGTTATTGACTTGCTTGTCCCTGACATGCTGCCGTTCCTGGATGAGATCTTATTGGGGCTTATCTCACTCATCTTCGTATCGCTCAAGAAAAGGAGCACCGGAGTTTCTCACAAGGATGAATGAATACCACCAGTAAACTGGTGGTATCCTGGGACCCCCCTAAAGAGGGTCTCGTGCCAGCTAGCATTCGTTTTTATTACGGGGTTGGCTCCTCTTGGAGCATATCCATTTTTTCTTGGTTTCTTATGTATTCTCGAATCGTTTCCTCATCAAGACCTACTGTACTGACACAGTAACCACGTGCCCAGAATGTCCGCCCACGCACCATTCGGCTGCTTTTTGTCCCAAAGCTCATTACCTCCGATGCGCTTTTGCCTTTCAGTAGCCCTATCGTTTGCGCCACTGAATACTTCGGCGGTATCGACAGGCATAGATGGATATGATCCGGCATCGCGTGTCCTTCTATGATCTCTATCCCTTTGATCCGCGCCCATTGCTTAATCGTATCCACCACTATCTTTCTCTTGCTCCGTATAGTTATTTTCGCCTATACTTCGGTATCCACACTACATGGTACTTACAATCCCAGAGTGAATGTGCTAACCTGTTAAATCGTTCCACCGAAATCTCCTTACTTTGAGTAGCTGGCATTCTCATTGTAGGAGATTCCTTATTCCTTACCACTAACCCTCATGCCCTGAAAGGGGCACAACGAAGCATGAAAATCACCCCCATCCTTCCCTCCCCCGTTGCGGAGGAGAGTAAAGAGAAGGGCCATTTTCATATAAATCACTGGCATTGCCATTGTTCACACCACTGGCAGTCCATCATATTATACCTTCGATTTAGCCCTGATAATTTTATATTAAGCTGGTTTTCAGACCAGCCGGAAGTCCTCGATGAAGCTCGATGATATCTACGCCTCCATATTTCCAAAGGTCTGCTGGGTGCCCCTTATAACGGTGAGGCGACCACCAGAATGACGCAATCCTCCTCGCCGTTGTTAAACAGAGCATGAACCGAACCGACCGGTATCCAGGTCGCGTCGCTCGGGACGACCTGCCGGGTTTCATCGTCCACCCGCATCTGCCCCGTACCGGAGACCACGAAATAGATCTCCTCCATGGGGTCGACATGGGCTTCGATCTGCCGGCCCGGGGCAAGCCTCGCAATCGCCAGAAAACCGATTTCTTCTAAGATGCGACGGTCCAGGATCATCTGGGCAATGGCGCCGCCATGGGCGATGTATCTAGTATCCAAAACTTCTTTATCATGAATATTTCGTACGATCATAAGTACCGTCTCCTGATGGTGCACCAAAGAAGAGAACGCTCTGAGCGCTGCATGGTCAAGGGCGCATTTTGATATTGTTGCATTATCCCATTACAGTGTCCGGCTTCCTTCGTCAACATCCGCAAACGCAATCTCTTCAGGAAAGAAATTCTGATCGAAATTGCCGGACTGCAGGGGTTTGGTTTCTGGAGAAGGTTGCATGAAAAAGGGGGCTATAATCGATAATCGAGACGCGACACCGATTCCACGATTTCAGACTTTCCCTTTGTTTGGTGACCTTTAACACGATGATCACCGGCGTGAGGTGGGAGCCTCCCGTGAATTTATTGGTTATGTCTCGATTGTATCCAGGCCTAAAAAGATAACCATTTGATCGAAATCCCTGTCGTCATGCAATAATGCTATCTGATGGTGGATGCAGAAAGTTCCAATCATGACATCTATGGTCTTCCTCACCGTAACACCTTTCCTCCTTAAAAATCTGTAGTTCATAGCGCTCTCCAACGCCAGTGACTGTCCTACCATCGGCATGAAGGGTATGCCCAATAGAAGGTCTCTGGCTATTTTGAAGTCTTTATCATTGTGAAACCCCTGCAGCACTTCTGTTATGATAAGATCGCCCATGATGATGGGCCTATTTCCAAGCGAAGCATCCAGCCAGTCCGTCTGAGCTGTTTTATTACCGTTGAAGTAGTCAATCCAAACGGACGAATCAACGAGAATCACTTGTCCAACCTCATTTCATCAAGATTGCCGGACCATTTGAGCTTTCCTCGAAAACGCTTTATTTCTTTTTGGCTTTTGACTTGTACCAGAAGTTTCAGCCCTTCTTCTATGGCGGCTTTTTTTGTCCCAAGGCCGGACACTTTGAGGGCGGATTCCATAAGATCGTCGTCGATGACAACATTCGTTCTCATTTCTTACCTCCTGTGTGTATATATTGCCCATAGTATACACACCAACGGGATTAATTGTAAGATTTAATTACATATAACAAGGTAAAACCCTGACAAAAAGATAGCACTAAAAAAGGAAAAATCAGGCACTCGCTTCCAGCGATAGGCTGGCAGAAATCCTCATTTCCAGCGTTTCCGGCGGAACTTCCTTTATCTGGTTATCCTCCCAGATGACCAAGGAAGTGTGTGTCTGCTTTGCCCTTTGAAGGATCTTCTCTGCTGCCTGCCGGATGGCCCCATCCACTTTTTCAACCATGAGGATATCTTTCTCTGACTCACTATTCACAGTTCTTCTCCTTAGCGATTTTCTCAATTCTTTCGAACAGAGGTGAATGAAAGAGTTGGAGTCTGCCTTCATTTTCATGAGCAACTTCGGCTGTTTTTGTAGAGAGCCGCTGCCAATCCCTCAATGAGTTCCACCCGGGCAAGCTTCCCCAGCCATTCCTCCGGAATGCCATCAACTCCATAGTAGGCACCTGCTATCTGACCGTATATGGCGGCGGTGGTGTCGGCATCGTCTCCGAGATTTACGGCAAGCATGCATCTTACTTGTAATCATAGCCCTTTCCTCCACCTCAAAACGTATTGTTCCTGCTCCGGCGTCTCAGGAGTCCTTCTGTGGGAGGGCTTCGGACACTGGCGCCAGAGTTCTCTGAGACGAATGAGGGCAGATGAGCCTCCTTCTTTACTTGCTTTTCAAGAAGGCCAAATAATGCTCCGCAGCCTCCTGGGGCCTTTCGATCATGGGCAGATGCCCGCAGTCTTTCATGATCACGGAGGTGGAATTAGGTAGCCCGTTCTTTAGGACCTGCACACTCGATACGTCAATTACTCGGTCCTGGTCTCCCCAGAGCACAAGGGCGCGGGTCTTGACCTTCGGCAGGTCAGGTTCCAGCGCTTCGTGTTCGCTTGAGATCTGTTTAAAGATCCTCTCGTTGCCGGCTCTGTGCTTTTGTGCCTCCTCGATAAGCAGTTTTTTGACGAATCTCGGGATGTCCGGCGGCGTTGAAAACACGAATTGGATCAGCCTGTCAAACTCCTCCACCGATCCGGCGATGAGCGGGTTGGGTTCGCCTCTGGACATTCTTTGGGCCATTTCGCTTGAGACAGGAGACCTCACACCCGCCGTATTGAAGAGCCCCAGGGTGATCACTCTCTCTGAAAACATAACTGCATATCGAGCCGCGATGTAACCCCCCATTGAATTGCCGACGATATGAAACCTCTGGAGACCAATCGCGTCAGCGAACTGATTAAGCCTCTTTGCCTGCTCAACGATGCCGTAAGATGCTTTTTCCAGGGAAGTGCTGTTCCCGAAACCGGGTAGATCGAGAGCCAGCACATGGAAGCCAGGGGTTATGAATTTGGCAAAACGCGTCCAATTGTCCTTGTTGGCCCCAAAGCCGTGGACCATGATGATGGCTTCTCCCCTTCCGCCCTCGAGATATGCAATCTCGTGATCGCCGATGAGAGCTGTCTTTTGTTGGAGCCCAGCGGCTTTCCTTTCCGAATCGGTTGCCCTTTTAAGAAGCAGACTCGGAAGAACAAAGTATGCGACCAACGCGAGAGCCAGAACCGCTGCAATGATGACCACAACTTTCTTCTTCATGCTACGCCCTCCCTTGTAGAAACGACATAAGAGTTAGGTGAAATGCCAAATATCAAGCGCAGAACTTTCCTAATCATCCGTGCGGATCTTTGTTTCGGCTGAATCAGCTTTGATACTGTTTAAGGTCTCCTGCTGATTCCTTAAAAAGAGAAAACACCTGATTCTATTACCAGAGGATCTACTTCATCAATAACCATTGCTATATCTCCGTATGTCCGCCTCTTCATTTCAGCTACAATGCCTCTTCGCTTGTTAAGTCCTTTTGCAAACTCCATTGCGACTTTCATAAGATCCTCGCGGGGGCAAGCCTTCAGTACAATTTGACGTTCCTCGCAATCCCTGGCCGTAAATCTCTTGCCTGTGAGCTGCAGTTCGTTAAACGTCTGCAGTGGAATCGCCTTCTGCAGGAGCGCAATCATTCCTGGAAGAAACGGGATACCTAGGTCCACTTCAGGAAAACAGAAAAAACCTCGATCCGAGCGCATGAATCTGAAGTCACAGGCGCAGGACATGATCGCCCCTCCTGCAAAGGCATGTCCTGAGATGGCAGCCACTGTCGGCATCGGGTAAAGAAGCAGGCGCTTAAAGAGGCGGTTCATGAGATAGAAAAAACCCTTGGCTGTTTCTATGTCGCCTCTCTGTACAAAAGGCAGCAGCCAATCAAGGTCAATGCCGTTACTGAAAATCTTCTCATGTGCCGAGGTGATCACCAGGGCATTGGCTTGGCTATGAAGCTCCACTTCTTCAAGCACATCAAGCAAGGATTGCAGGAAGGGAGGATTGAAGCGATTTTCCCCATCGTTTAATCTGACTAAGGCCACGTTATCTTCGATCGTATATTCTACCTGCGGCATAAAAGACTACTCCTTGAAACGGATCCGAATCACAAATCCGGAATGAATTTTTAATAAACCCCTTGCTTTTCTTACCGTTAAAATATGCCCCTAGCCTGGTTCTCTCAAAGACGGGGGGAGAGAAATCTTCATCCGAGGGGGGGGGATGGCGTAACCCAAGCCACGGGTGTTCGGAGAGGATAGGAAAATTTTAATCAAAAGGCAACCCGGATTCCGAGCTGCAAATCCTGGGGGGCTTATAGAGGTGGTTCCATAAATAAGCCTTTGGACAGGCCTTAAGTAGTGTCCATCCGGAAATGGCTATTTTCACCGATTTAGGCGTTGGGCTCAAATTTTAATCCTCGAAATACGTCAATGTATTCCTGTGGTTAAAATTATCGCCCGCCTTGAACTCGACGAAACTATCTCATTTCCGGATGGACACTAAGTAGTATGAGCAGGTTGTATGCGCTCAAGAATTTGTGGGTAGGTGCGGCTACAGCCGCAGGGGAAACGTGCGCCTAAGCGCCTGGAGATGGATGCAATGAAGCGGACGGGCGTCTTTCAACAGCCTCTTTGAACAGCGGCGGTAGATGGAAGAATGCAGTGAGATTGCGCATATAATTCCATTGACGATGATATTATCAGGCGATATCCTTTATTGGTATTACAGGGTCCGGAGATGCCAGCACTAGCGGGGCCACGTCTTTCAATGTTTATGTCAGTCTCTGCTAAGAATGATATGACGCTTTGCTTTATGAAGTTCACGATTCAGGCATCTGTGATTCAGTCCATAGGTTCCAGACAACCATCTCTATAGGGGTAAATAAATGGCCTTTTCCGATCATAACTCTTACCTTGTTTTTGGATTGGTTCTAATTGTTATTGCAGCGGCATGGCTGGCCTATAGAATAGGTACCAAGAACGAAGGAAAATCCAATCCCCGCTTTACAGTCCCTATCTTGGCAGGTCTTTTCACTTTGGGCCTGGGTTTTCTGGGAGCTTCCCATTTCGGAAAGGATGCAGACCAGATAATTCGAAATGAGATGCTTTCTCAGGCGATCGCCCTGTCAAACGCAATGGACCCGAAAGCATCGGCCGTCATTTCCTCCAACCCGCATGATAAAATTCTGCCACAATACATTAGAATTCAGGCACAAATTTCACGATTCATCCCTGCGGTAGCCGCACGCAGTCTCTATTGCGTTTTTCTTGCTGGTGAAAAGGCCGTGATCGGGCCTCAGGGGCAACGAAACAACACGACTAAGGAAAAAGGGATTGAGCATCTGCCGCAATCACTCCTGCCATATCTAATTAATAGCTTTAATGAAAAACATCCTATAGTTCTGGGGCCTTTTTACACTCTGGAAGAGGCCTACATGACATCAGTCTCTGCGGTTCTTGACCCGGTTACAGGCAAGAGCCTTATGCTTGTGGTTTTGGAGACGGATGCGGGAGACTGGGTGAAGGCCGTCAGGATCGCTAGGATCACTCCCATAGCCTTATCACTGGCAGTTATTATCGTAATTTCAATTGGCTATCAAATAATTAGAAGAAGAAAAAGACTTGCTAGGAAGGTAACCAATTATCATCACTTCGCCGAACCGTCTATATGCGCGGGACTTGGTATCGTCGTTGCCGTATCGGGCGCGCTTTTCGCTCACCTCCTCGAGACGAGGTCCCTTTCCGAATCATTCGTGGCCCTTGCAAGGACGCAGGCTTCTAACACCTCCAATTACTTCAGGGATATCTCCATAAGGCTTGAGGGGCTAGCGCGGTTTTTCGAAGGCAGTTCCTATGTTGATCGAGAGGAATTCGCAGCTTATGCAGCGCCGCTTGCCAGCGACGGGCTCAGCTTTTCCTGGGAATGGATCCCGGCAATATCCGAGAAGTTCATCGAGCAACTTGAGGCAAGGGCCAGAAGCGACGGCTTAACTAATTTTTATATATGGGAAAAGGGCACTGATGGAAAGCCCGTTCCTGTCTCCGGTCGGGCATTTTATTATCCAATCTTGTACGCTGAACCTTATGATCTCAATGAAAGAATGTTGGGTTTTGACAGAGGTTCCGAACCCGCTATCCGTGCGGTGCTCGAAGAAGCTGCCGCTACCCATCTTACCACCGGAAGTGACCCCTTTGAATTCTTGAATAATGGTAAATCCTCCATTGCAATAATGGTCTCTCATCCGATATTGACTGAGGCAGGCATTACAAAGAAGTTTGCAGGGCTGGCCAGTGTCCTCCTGCGACCTAAAGCGCTGCTAACCCACTCTCTCATGAGGCTCGGTGACCCCAGATCGGCCCTTAGTCTCGAACTTTATCAGCTTGATGAGGCTGGAAGATATCGCACCCTGGCCGCTACGGCTTCACCTTCCAAGAGTTACAAGAGAGGTATAGATTTCTCAAAGGATGTCGCCTTCGAAGACCTCTCCTTGAGTGTGCCGATATTTATCTTCGGGAAGCTTTACATGCTTGCAATAAGGCCTGAGAGGGGCTGGCTTGAGGCCAACACCCCGGTCTCGGGCAAGATGACCCTCCTGCTGGGGCTTATTCTGACAGCCGTGCTCACTGTGCTGGTAGGCTTTATAGCCAACCGCAGGGCGGCTCTTGAACAGGAAGTGCTTGTTCGTACGGCCCAGCTCAGCGAGAGCAGGGAGCAGCTTGCCGCTACCCTTCGCTCGATAGGCGACGGCGTAATAAGAATTGATAAACAATGCCGGATCATAGACCTTAACACAGCCGCCGAGAGGCTTAGCGGATGGGATAGAAAGGAATCAAAGGGTCTGGATGTTTCAGAAGTGTTGAAATTGATTGATGGCAGCTCAAAGATTAGTATAGAAACTCCTGCATGTTCGGTTATCAAATATGGAAAGGCCTTCCCGATACCCGATAATGCCACCCTCATCAGAAAAGACGGCAGTGAAATTCAGATTGCGGACAGTTGCGCCCCAATTACAGCCTCGGACGGCTCAGTCGTAGGCGCCGTTATTGTTTTCAGGGATGTGACTGAGGAAAACAGCGCCAGGAAAGAACTCCAGGAGACACAAAAGAGGCTGGAGATGATTCTGGGTCTGACGAAGACCGGCATTGACATAATAGATGAGAACTTCAACCTTATCTTTGTTGATCGGGAATGGCAGAAGATATACGGAGAATTCAGCGGCAGGAAATGTTTCGAGTATTTCATGGGTCGCTCCGAGGTGTGTCCCGGATGCGGAATACCGGTCGCCTTCAAAACCAAGCTACCCTCGATAACAGAGGAGGTACTCCCCAAAGAAGGCAAACGCATCGTAGAGGTTCACACAATTCCCTTTCAAGGAGAAAACGACCAGTGGCTTGTCGCCGAATTCAACTTGGACATTACAAAAAGAAAACAGGATGAAAAGGAACTGCAGGAGGCCTTTCAGCATCTCGAGTCAGCAACCGCAAGGGCAAACTCAATGGCTGCGGAAGCTGAAATGGCAAGTGCAGCTAAAAGCGAATTTCTTGCCAATATGAGTCATGAAATCAGGACCCCTATGAACGGGGTGATAGGGATGATAGGGCTCCTGCTCGACACTGACCTGACGGAAGAGCAGCGCCGATATGCCGAAACGGTCATGGCCTGCGGCGAAGCCCTGCTCACTATTATTAACGACATCCTTGATTTCTCGAAGATAGAGGCCGGGAAGATGGGGCTTGAGATGATTGATTTTGATCTTCTGAGCCTCCTTGACGATTTCTCATCCCTCCTTGGCGTAAAGGCACAGGAAAAAGGCATTGAGTTTATATGCACCTCAGAGCCCGATGTCCCTGCCCTGCTGGTAGGTGATCCGGGGAGGGTCAGGCAGGTTCTTACCAATCTTACCGGAAATGCTATAAAGTTTACAACGAAGGGCGAGGTTTCAGTAAGGGTATCCACCGAAAATGTTGGAAACGGCGAAGCCATGCTTCGCTTTTCAGTGAAAGATACCGGAATAGGCATCCCTGAGAATAAGGTTCAGGTGCTTTTCAAGAGTTTCAGCCAGGTTGATTCATCCACCACCAGGAAATACGGAGGCACAGGCCTTGGGCTAGCCATTTCAAAACAGTTTGCGGAATTGATGGGCGGCAGTGTAGGAGTCAACAGCACACCCGGTAAAGGAAGCGAATTCTGGTTTACAGCCCGCTTCGGTCTTCAGAAAATGAAGAAGGTTGAACAGACAAAACCGTCCGATCTAAAGGGGATAAAGGTGCTCATCGTTGATGACAATTCAACAAACAGGGAGAGCCTTTCAAAGCGCCTGACATCATGGGGCATGACTACTGCCGAGGCGCACGACGGACCGTCCGCCCTGCAGGCACTTAATGATGCCGCCAAAAAATTCAACCCCTTCCGAATAGCTATCCTTGATATGCTGATGCCTGATATAGATGGTGAAAGCCTGGGAAGAATGATACGCCAGGACAAGGAGATCCACGACACCCTGCTGGTAATGATGAGTTCTGCGGGAAACAGGGGGGATGCGAAGCGGTTTGAAGAGGCGGGTTTTTCTGCCTATCTACCAAAGCCGGTAAGGCATTCTGATCTTTTTGAATGCCTCAGGGAGGTGGCAGCTGGGCCTAAGAGCAAAGAGGAGGAGCGAAAGATTGTGACCCGGCATTCTATTCGCGAGTTGAAATGCATTCACGCCCGCGTGCTTCTGGCAGAGGATAATCCAACCAACCAACAGGTGGCTCTTGCTCTTCTGAAAAAACTGGGAATAGCGGCATCTGCGGCAAATAACGGACGTGAGGCAGTGAAGGCCCTCGAAACGGGTTCTTACGACCTGGTTCTTATGGATGTTCAAATGCCTGAATTGGACGGTCTTGAAGCTACAAGAACCATAAGGAACCCCGGTTCAAAGGTGACTAATCACGAAATACCGATTATCGCCATGACGGCCCACGCCATGGAAAGCGACAAGGAAAGATGTTTAGAGGCCGGGATGAATGACTATCTCACAAAACCTATAAATCCCAAAGAACTGGCAGACACCATGAATAAATGGCTGCACAAAGAAGTGAGTCTGGAAGGAAAAATGCAAACTGAAAATACACAATCGAATTCAGGAGTTTTCGACAGGCAAGGCCTTATGGAAAGAGTCCTTGGCGACGAGGAACTGGCCAAAGAACTCATCATGTCCTTTCTTGAAGACACCCCCGCGCAGATTGGTAACCTCAAGGAAATGATCGAGGCAGGGGTTGTAGCCGATGCCGAGCGCCTGGCCCACAGCATAAAGGGAGCAAGCGCAAATCTAGGAGGAGATGCCCTTAGGGCCGCTTCCTACGAGGTTGAAAAAGCCGCCAAGACAGGCAATTGCGATTCAGCCATGAAGCTCGTTCCAGAGCTTGAAAGGCAGTTCGAACTCTTCCGGGAGGAAATGCGAAGGTTTTTGGGTTAAAGCTTCTTCGAATAAAGTTTGTGGCGGAGAGAGAGGGATTCGAACCCTCGGTACCCCTTTACAGAGTACACTCGCTTAGCAGGCGAGCGCCTTCAGCCTACTCGGCCATCTCTCCCTCATGCACCGGCCCTGCTGAGGCAGGACCTCTTCTTTCATGGGATAACATAATGATAGCATGTTTCTCATCCAGACAAAAACATGGCTACCTTCAGAAGTCCCGTTACTGGTGAGATGAGCCTCCACATCTCATGGTAACTAATTAGATATACAAAAAATTATTAGTTACCAACACCACAGATACCGTCCAAAATACCGTCATTGGATTTTGCTGAGACCGCGGTTAACAAACTGTTCAAAATCCTACGAGTTCATAGCACAAAAAATATTTTTATTGCAAGGAAAATTGCCAATAGGCCGTAGAGAAGATCTCCTTCTTGCCGATACGTTGTCCTAATCGGATGGACGGCGAAACTTGGCTTCGGGCAACTGCAAATTCTTTGACCATAATGGCCGAAGAAGCTGCGCTCCAATAAAGTGTTGACCGCTTGTTGCTTTGATCCAGGAAACTGCAAGAAAAGGCATCCCCCTGGATGGCCTTGTCAGCACTTTGTCCAACGGCAGAAAGGTGATACAGCCCCCGGCAGCATACATCGCCTATCCGCAGTCAGGGCATAAGATGCATCCTCCTGTTGATTCGGCTGATTTGTTGCCGGTCTTATTTGGACTTGGAGATTGCCCGTCTAGATTCGACAAGGACGTAGCCATCACCTGGTAACTGTTTCTTTCCTCAGGAGGAGGCCTTGAAAAGTATCAGGCGGCTCAATGGGATTCCACGCTGTCACACCCGTAAACAAATAGTTGCTACCTCCGATTTTCATTTTTTGAATAGCTCAGAATGTGACCCAGTTCTTTCCAAGTACAAGTTACCGTTTGTGATTCTATAAATTAGCACCCAGTCTGGTTCTATGTGGCAGTCGCGATGGCCTTCCCAATTTCCGAATAGTTGGTGGTCTCTATGCTTTGATTTCAGGGATTGACCCGCAAGAAGATCTTCAATGACTGCTCTCAATTCACCAACATCTGTTCCTGGTCGTGATAAATTGAGCCAAAAATGGTCGTTAAGAATTGAGCCACTTTGGAGGCAGAGATGGTTCACTTTTCACGACCGAAAATGACTCACTTTAAAAAGACCGTTGACAGGGCGTTCTTGTTCATGGGGAGAGGTACAATCTGGATAGCGTCAAAACACCCAGATAGTCTCTCAGCTTGCGAACGGCCTGCCTTTGTTTTGCCCTATATAGATTGTAAAACAGAATTGACCCCCTGTTGTCATTTAAAATTGACCCCCTGAAAGGAAAGAGAAATGGCATTATAACCCATATTTCGCACCATATCACACTTCGTCGCCCCTATTTTCTCATCCTGCAATCAAGTGACCCAGGAACCGGTTTTACTCGCCTTCATGGTTGTGAAAACAGACGGAGAAACATAAAGGGCATGGAGATAGACTAGTTGCACCGGGGATAGAGGATTAAAGAGAAATCGGCGTTTGCGCTTTACCCCTACCGAAACATCCATAAACTTGGAAACCATCATAAATGATGTGGGCTTGCCCATAGTGGTGTTGTTCCAGCCCTGGAGTGTGAGGGCTCTCTCCATCAGGCGCCAAAGAAGAAGTGAGAGAACAAAAATGAGCCCCATAGCTTCAATGCGGTGAGGTTTCTTGAGAAATATGTCATTGACCACAAGAGGGTCTTTTAAGAAGGCAAAGTTTCTCTCAATGCCGTCCTGCTCTTTGTAGATATTGAGAATGTCAACGCCGTCCTTCTCCTCATGGGCTACATTGTTAAGAAGCACAAAGCAGCCTGCCTCTTGCCGGAGCTTTCCCACCGCCGCCTGGTTCTCGTTTATGGTTGTAAGCACCCGGTAGCGCATCCCCTTCACACGGCGAGTGCCGTTCTTGGAAGGTCGCCCCCGGCCATATACCGGTCTTGGTTCAAAGGAGAAGGCAATCCGGTGAAAATCACCTTGCTTTAGAGTTGCCGCAGCCTTTTCGGCATCAGGAAGGCAGAAAAACTCCTTGCTGCTCAACTCCTTTGCCGCGGATGTCACAACCTCTGCATCCTTCTTGACGGCCTTGTCTATCCGCTTTTGCCTCCGCCTGTCATGGGCATCAGAGTGTACCACCAAAGCCCTGTAGGTTCTTCCGTAGAGCTCAACTAAGTCTTCCCTCAGACGGTATCCGGCATCGGTCTTCTTCATTAAGCTTGATAATTGCCCCACTTGCTGCCAGGAGCCGACATTACTTCCTATAAGCTTCCTGCAGACGCTGAAGTTCTCCGGCAGTCGTGTGATAAAAAGGATATCATCCCCCAGAAGGGATAAGTTCTCCTCTGTGGCTAGGGCGGAATCCGCCACATAGATGAATCCCTTAGGTTCTACCCCATGACGTGCCATGATCCGCGGAAGCTGTAGAGATGATCTTCCCGTTGGTTTTCTTGTCTGCCGCGTTTCCATCAAGGATACCTGCATGACACGGGAGATTGCCCTCCACGCAGAGAAGAGAAAGAATAAACTGTTTTAGATCCGGCCTCTTGTCCTTGCTGAACCCATGGACGATCCTCATAGGATCTCCAAGCTCAGGCTTATAATCCCCCCACACGGATACCGAGGTCGTATCCTGATGAACCACAGAGCAGTCAACAGAGAACTTTCTGAAGGCATTAAGACAAACCTCAGAGAATATCTTCCATGTGCCGTAGTCATGTATCCTATCGAGCACTCTTCCGATTCCATCATCATTCGGCATTCATCCCTTCTCCCAGAAGCATCTTCACATCCCTCGTGCGGAAAAACTCCTCCACCCGGTAGAGGGGTGATCTACCGCAGAGAACATTCATCACAAGCCCTGGAGTAACCTTCCCTGGGCTTGCCTTCATGCCGCACGGCAGGGCTTGATCTATCACCTCCACCAATCCCATACGTTCTGCGCAGGCTCTAACTAGTGTCCATCCGGAAATGGCTATTTTCACCGATTTCGGCGTTGGGCTCAAATTTTAATCCTCGAAATACGTCAATGTATTCCTGTGGTTAAAATTATCGCCCGCCTTGAACTCGACGAAACTATC
>Ga0210033_1002634_pt1 | contig 15139 bp, 13 predicted proteins | sample CryGeymeta201501_FD_185465 | JGI IMG/M metagenome (GOLD analysis project Ga0210033, IMG submission 185465) | Groundwater microbial communities from Crystal Geyser aquifers in Utah, USA - Crystal Geyser metaG 2015-01 (SPAdes) (version 2) | ecosystem: Environmental > Aquatic > Deep subsurface >... | reverse complement strand
TTCTGCTCGGTCATGGGCCTCTGGGCCCACTCCCTCCCATCAGACGCCACCTGGAGACAGAATCTACGTCGGATCCATCGGCATCTATTTTCCGAATGGCTTCTGACCTGACCGGTCTCGCCAGGAGCGGCGAGACCCCTTTCAAGTGAGGATGTTACGATGAAGTCGATCTGGTCTGTGTGCGTGTGTCTGGCGGTGGTTGGGGCTGTGGTGGGGTGTGAGTCGAAGTCGGCGGAGGTGCCCGCCGAGGTGGCTGCCGAGACGCCGCCGGTGGCGGACAAGGCGGAGGCGCCCGCCGCCGAGCTTCTGATCCATCCGCTGCCTGGGGATCCGGTCGCGGGAGAGGCGGTCTACACCAAGGTCTGCCTGGCGTGCCACGGGGCCGACGGCAAGGGGAACGGCGGGTTGACGGGTTTGAACTTCGTGGCCGAGCCGACCCGGCTGAACAAGACCAACGAGGAGCTGCTGACGTCCATCCGCGATGGGTTCAAGGGCAAGAACGTGGTGATGCCGGCGCACAAGGACACGCTGACGGACAAGGAGATGAAGGACGCGCTGTCGTATGTGCGCAAGCGGTTCGGGCGCACGGAGTAGGGGCTGGGGTGCCATCGCCGGGCCGTGGCACCGCTGGATCGCGTGTGGTTACCGACGTCGGGTCGGCGCGGTCTGCTCGGCGAGCTTGCGGGTGATGGTGTCGATGACGACGGGGGTGGCGCGGACCTGGAAGACGCCGCCCTCGGCGTCCCAGGTCTCGTCGAGGACCTCGCACTGCTCGAAGATGAGGGCGCGGATGGCGCCCTGGGCGGGGGCGATGCGGAGGGTGTGCTCCTGGCGCTCGCCCTGGAAGGTGGCGACGATGAGCTCGTGGACGCGGGCGACGTCGGCGGGGTCGTGGGCGGAGACGAACAGGCCGTGGGGGTGCTCGGCGCGGAGGACGTCGAGGATGGCGGGGTCCTCGACGCGGTCGATCTTGTTGAACAGATAGCGCATGGGGATGTCGCCGGCGCCGATCTCGTTGAGGACGGCCAGGGTCGTCTCGATGTGGATGCGGCAGTCGGGGTCGGAGGCATCCACGACGTGGAGGAGGAGTCGGGCCTCGAGGGCGGCGTCGAGGGTAGACTTGAAGGACGCCACGAGGTCGTGGGGCAGCTTGCGGATGAAGCCGACGGTGTCTGAGACGAGGATGCGGGGTGTGACCGAGGGCTCGAGGGTGCGGATGGTGGCGTCGAGGGTGGCGAAGAGCTTGTCCTCGACGTAGACGTCGCTGCCGGTCAGGACGCGCATGAGGGTGGACTTGCCGGCGTTGGTGTAGCCGACGAGGGCGACGCAGCGCAGGTCGCCGCGTCGGGCCCGCTGGATGTCACGCTCGCGTCCGATCTCCTCGAGCTCGTGGCGGAGGGCGGCCATGCGGTCGCGGATCTGGCGTCTTCCGAGCTCGAGGGCCGACTCGCCAGCGCCCTTGCCGCCGCCGCGGACGCGGCCAGCGTCGCCGCCCTTGCGTCGCTCGCGCAGGCGAGGGGCCTGGTAGGCGAGGCGGACGAGCTCGACCTGGGCGCGGGCCTCGCGGCTGCGGGCGTGGCGGTGGAAGATCTCGAGGATGAGCTCGGTGCGGTCCATGAGGTCGTCGACGCCCAGGGCGTCTGCGAGCTTGCGGTTCTGCCATGGGGAGAGCTCGTCGTCGGCGATGACGACGACAGGGCGGTCGAGGTGCTCCTCGCGGAGCTCCTCGATGACGAGCTTGAGCTCCTCGACCTTGCCGGGGCCGAGGTACATGGCCTTGCCGATGCCGGGCAGGCGCTGGCTCTCCTGTCGGACGACCTCGATGCCGAAGGTCTTTGCGAGGCGTCGGAGCTCGGAGAGTGAGGCGCGCAGGGCGTCGTCGTCGATGTCGCGGGTCTGGACGGCGACCAGGACGCCGACGGGCGGCGCGTTCTCTTTATCGAGTTCGTACAAGGGAGGCTCCGGGAGGGGGGAAGGTGGCGCGGGATGGTACGCCGGGACGGCGGACAAGCTACGCACGGAGGGATGGGATGTCGAGGGGTGGGCGTGGGAGGGGTCAGCGACGCATGAGGTAGCGACCTCGGGCCCTGTCGGAGAGGAACGGCGAGCTGGCCAGGAGGCCGTAGCCGGCGGAGCTGAGGTCGTTCCCGCTGAGGTCGAGCTCGTCGAGGTTCCAGGTCTCGGCGCAGTCGGCGACGGCCTCGGCGGTGACGTCGGTGAGGAGGTTTCCGGCGAGGCTGAGGTGGGTGAGGTCGGCGAGGAGCGGGGAGTCGAGGAGGGCGATGGCGCCCTGGTCCTCGAGGGCGTCGTGGGAGAGGGTGAGGCGGTCGTTGTGCATGGCGGTGGTGGGCGTGCCCGCGGGGGCGTCGACGCAGTGGCGGCGTCGTGATACCACCGATGTGCGGTGAGGAGAAGGGCGAGGAGAGCGGGATGGTGTGGGCGTCGGATCATCAGGTGCAGGAGAGCTTTCAGGCGCTGGCCGAGGCGGTGGAGTCGGGGCTGGGCGTGGCGGCTCTGGTGGCCGATGGGCGGGCGAGCGCCTCGGTGCATGCGGCGGTGCGGGAGGCGGTGGCGGGGGCGACGCGCTCGGGGTCGACGCTGACGGCGGCGCTGGCGCGCTCGGGGGTGCTGGGGCAGACGGAGCTGGCGCTGGTGCGAGCGGGCGAGCAGTCGGGGCGGCTCGGTGAGGCGTTCCGGCAGGTGTCGGCGGGGCGGGCGCAGCGTCGCAAGGGGCGGTGGAAGCTGGCGGCGGGGCTGGCGTATCCGGGTTTGATGCTGGCGGCGGCGGGCTGCATCGTTCCGGCGCCGCGGCTGCTGGACGGGCTCTGGGGCTATCTGGCGGTGGCGGTGTGGGGCCCGTTGGGGGTGTTGGCGGGGGCGGTGTTCGTGCTCGGGGTGATGCCGTGGACGTCGCCGGACGCCTTGGCGACGCGGTGGGTGGGGCGGGTGGCGTTCGGGCTGCCGCTGGTGGGAGTGCCGCTGAGGCGGAGCGCCCACGGGGCGTTCGCCGAGGTGCTGGGGAGCAGCCTGGCGGCGGGCATGACGGCGCCGATGAGCCTGCAGTCGGCGGCGCTGGCGTCGGGGGAGCCGTCGATGGTGGGCGGGGTGGAGGTGGCGCTGGAGCGGATCGCGGTGGGCGGGACGCTGACGGACGCGGTGGAGACGTTCAAGGGGCTTCGGCCGGCGTTTGTGGCGCGGGTGGCGCAGGCGGAGGCGACGGGGACGCTGGAGGGGGCGCTGGCGGGGCTGGCGGAGGAGGAGCGGGGGATCGCGCGGCGGTGGATGGTGGGGCTGCTGGCGGCGGCGGTCGCGGTGGCGTTCGGGCTGGTGACGGTGCTGATGCTCTGGGGGATCGTGGCGGGGTTCGAGTCCTACCTCGACCAGCTGGACGGGCTGCGGAAGATCGAGTGAGGCGCTGGGGCGCGCTTCGGTCTGGCATGTAAGGGTCTGTCTTGAATCGTCTATTCTCAGTTCGCCGGTGCGGTGATGGCGACGCGGAGGGGGCAGTGATCGGAGAGTTGGTCGCTGTAGCGGGCGTCTGCGGCGTCGTAGACGAGCTCATCGAAGGAGCCGTCGACGAGGAGGGGAGCGGCGAGGGCGTTGAGGACGATGTGGTCGATGAAGCGTGGGTAGCGGCTGTCCCAGCATCGGGGTCTGTGGCCGGCGTCGGCGAGCTGGAGGTCGGAGCCTTCGGGGTCGCTGTCGTCGAGGTCGTCCCAGAAGGGCTCGCCGGGTCGGAGCTGGCGGTTGAAGTCGCCGAGGATGATGGCGGGGGTGTGCTCGGCGGCGCGCTGGTCGATCCAGCCCTCGACGATGGGGAGCTGGCGCTTGAGGTCGGCGCAGGCGGTGTCGAAGGGGGAGAGGGGTCCGTCGAAGCAGCCGGACTTGAGGTGAACGGCGAGGAAGCGGACCTCGACGCCGGGGAGGCGGACGGTGAGGTCGAGGCCCCGGCGGAGTCGTCCGCCGTCGAGCTGGAGCTCGGCGAGGTCGGGGTTGAGGGTGACGTCGAGGCCGCGGCGCCAGGCGGCGCCGACGCGTTGGACGGTGTTGTCCTGGTCGATGAAGGCGAAGTCGTAGACGGCGGGGTCGAAGACCTTTGCGGCGACGGCCTCGCCCTCGACCTCCTGGAAGACGATGAGGTCGGCGTCGAGGCGGGTGGCGTAGGCGGCGAGCCGGTCGAGGTCGGCCTGGGTGCGTGGGGGGAGGTCGTCGGGGCGTTGGTCGGTGAGCCACTCCATGTTCCAGGTGGCGACGACGAGGGTGGGGTTCGGCTCGGGCTCGGGTTCGGGTTCGGCGGTGGGCGCTGCGGGCCAGGGGGTGTTCCAGGGCTCGGTCTGGTCGGGGGTGTCGGGGGTGCAGGCGGTGGAGCAGGCGGCGGAGGTGATGGTGAGGAGGAGAGCGATGGGGAGCGCAGCCGTCAGGAGGCGGCGGTGGTTCATGGGGGCTCCGTGGCGTGGTGAAGGGCGGGGCGCGGACCGGGCCGGCGCGGTGAGAGGATAGCGGGGCGGTGCAGGGAAAGGCAAAGGTGTAGGGCCGCTCGGCTTCGGGGTGGATGGTCGGCCGGGGGCCGAGGTTGCAGGCGCCGCGCAAGTGGTCTACAGAACAGACCCGCGAGGGGTGCTCCCTCGCGGCGTTGCACGCGTTCTCGAGCCTGGAGTGTTCCATGAGCAAGCTGACCCTCTCGCCGCTGGCCGGCTACACGCCTTTCGCTGGTCCAGTCGTCCTGGTGATCCTCGATGGTGTGGGCCTCGGGCCCGAGGTGGAGTCCAACGGCGTCTTCGTGGCGCACACGCCGGTGCTGGACGGTCTGCTGGCGAGCCCGATGACGACGACGCTCAAGGCGCACGGGACCGCGGTGGGGCTGCCTTCGGACGACGACATGGGCAACTCGGAGGTGGGGCACAACGCGCTTGGTGCAGGTCGGGTGTTCGCGCAAGGGGCGAAGCTGGTGCAGGCGGCGATCGCCAGCGGGGCGATCTTCGAGAGCCGGGCGTTCATGGCGGGGCTGGAGCGGACGCGGGCCGGCGGGACGCTGCACCTGATCGGGATGGTGAGCGATGGGAACGTGCACAGCCATGTGGACCACCTGACGGCGATCCTGGACCGGTGCGCGGCCGAGGGCGTGGCGCGGGTGCGCGTGCACACGCTGCTCGACGGGCGCGACGTGGACCCGAAGAGCGCGCTGCGGTGGATCGAGCCGCTGGAGGCCCGGCTGGCGGGGCTGAGCGTGGATGGGCGGGACTATCGGATCGCGTCGGGCGGGGGGCGGATGGTGACGACGATGGACCGCTACAACGCGAACTGGTCGGTGGTGGAGCGGGGCTGGAAGGCCCATGTGCTGGGGCAGGGGCGTGCGTTCGGGTCGGCGAGCGAGGCGATCAAGACGTACTACGCCGAGGACGCGGCGATGGCCGATCAGTACATGGACAGCTTCGTGGTGGCGGAGAACGGTGCGCCGGTGGGGACGATCGAGGACGGTGACGCGGTGTTCTTCCTGAACTTCCGCGGCGATCGGGCGATCGAGATCTCGCGGGCGTTCGATGAGGCGTCGTTCACGGCGTTCGACCGTCAGCGGCACCCGGACGTGTTCTACGCGGGCATGATGCAGTACGACGGCGACGCGCAGATCCCGGCGAACTTCCTGGTGGAGCCGCCGGAGATCGACGAGACGGTCTCGGAGTACCTGTGCGCGGCGGGGGTGACGTCGTTCGCGATCTCGGAGACGCAGAAGTTCGGGCACGTGACGTACTTCTGGAACGGAAACCGCTCGGGGACCCTTGACGCGGCGCTGGAGCGGTATGTGGAGGTGCCCTCGGATCTGGTGCCGTTCGACGAGCGGCCGTGGATGAAGGCGGCGGAGATCACCGACGCGCTGATCGAGGCGGTCGAGGGCGGCCAGTTCAAGTTCATCCGGGTGAACTACGCCAACGGGGACATGGTGGGGCACACGGGGGTGACTGCGTCGGTGCGCATCGCGATGGAGACGGTCGACCTGTGCCTGGCGCGGCTGCTGCCCGTGATCGAGAAGGCCGGCGGGATCGCGCTGGTGACGGCAGACCACGGTAACGCCGACGAGATGTGGACGGAGAAGAAGGGGGTGCGCACGCCGATGGTGGCGCACACGCGCAACCTGGTGCCGTTCGCGGTCTGCGACTACTCGGGGACGAACGGGTGGGCGTGGTCGGGGCTGGAGACGCGCGGACTGAGCAACGTCGCGGCGACGTTGGTCAACCTGCTGGGGTACGAGGCGCCCGCAGCATACGACGCCTCGCTGGTGCGGATCGGCACAACCGCCTGATTCGGAAGTGAAAATTCAGTTTCGGGGCCCGACTCCGGGGACGGGGTCGGTCCTGAAGTCGTTGGTGCCGGTGAACTGGGCGGGGTTGGTGGTGGAGATGTTGGGCGCCTGGCCCTGCCACCAGTTGCCCGCCACGTTGGCCTGGATCTGTCCGCCGATGTCGAGGATGTGGGAGTCGCCGCGCACGAAGTGGTTGGCGGTGAAGGTGGCGTTGGTGCCAGCGATCATGGCCGGATAGGCGGCGTTGTCGAAGACGGAGTTGGTGACGGTGACGGGGCTGTTGGTCCGCCCGAAGTGCAGTGGGCAGTGGCAGTCGTGGATGCGGACGTGGTCGAGCGTGGCGCCGCCGCTGTTCCACTTGAGGCAGTCCGGGCCGTCGGCGCCGCTGAGCGAGAGGTCGACGTCGGTCATGGCGAGGACGCCGCCCTCGATGTAGATGCTGCTGCTGCCGGTGATGCGGGTGCGGTTGAAGGTGCCGCCGTTGTCGATCTTGAGCGGCGTGCGACAGTCGATGGTGGCGTCGTTGACGTTCATCGCACCGCCGGGGCGGCTCCACAGGCAGAGGTTGCCGCCGCTGAGGTCGACAAAGTCGGCGTTGAGCGTGCCGCTGACCCGAATGAACTCGAAGCCGCCCCGGATGGCGATGCGCTGGTTGGCCGTGCCGTGCGCGTTGAGCGTGCCGGCGACGGTGAACATGGTGCCTGCGGGGAGCTGCACGGTGGTTCCGGGGCAGAGGTTCAGGCTCTGTCCTGCGGGAACCTCGAGGTTGCCCGTCACGGTGATGTTGCCACACCACTCGCCGGAAACCTCGCCCTCGTAGGCGCCGGCCATGTCGTCGGGGACGTCGGGGGAGGCGCCGTTGTTGTTGGCGGTGTCCTCGGTCGGCAGGCCCGTGTCGGGGGTCGGGTCGCCTGCGTCGATGGCGCCGTTGTTGCTCGGCTGTCCGTTGTTGCTCGGCTGTCCGTTGTTGCTCGGCTGTCCGTTGTTGCTCGGCTGTCCGTTGTTGCTCGACTGCCCGTTGTTGGTCGACTGTCCGTTGTTGGTCGCGTCAGCACCGGCAGCGCCGACGTCGAGCGTCTCATCGGCGCAGGCGGCGAGCGCGATGAGGATGGCGAGGAGGGGGGCCAGGCGCGTGTGGTTCATGGGAGTGTTGACCGTAGGGTGAGTGAGGTCCAGCCGTGTTCGTCCCCGAGGGTAGCAGGCGGTGCCCCTCGGTGTCGAAGTCGACGGTCTGTTCGCCCCGGTCAACGGTGGGAGAGGTGGGTCATTTCGAGTGCTCGCCAGACCGTCGAAGGGCGGCCTGGACGGCGTTGAGCAGGGCGTCCATCGGGAACGGCTTGGCGAGGACCGGGGCGTTGTAGCGGGACTTGAGGTCGCCGACGACTTCGGGGTCAAAGTAGCCTGAGATGAAGATGCAGCGGAGCGCAGGGCGAGACTGTCGGAGGGTGGCGACCAGCTCGGGGCCTCCGACGCCAGGCATGGAGATGTCGGTGATGACGAGGTCGACCGGGTGATCCTCGATGAGCGCCAGGGCCGCCTCGCCGTTCTCCGCGGCGACGACCTCGTGGCCAGCGAACTGGAGGATGGCGGTCAAGGTGTTGCGGACCTGGGGCATGTCCTCGACGAGGAGGACGCGGGCAGCGGTGACCGAGCGACCGGTCTCTTGCTCCTCGGGGGCGGTGGTGGCCGGTGGTGGGGCGATGGGCAGCCACAGGCGGAACGTGGTGCCCTCGCCGACCTCGCTCTCGACGCTGATGGTGCCGGCGTGCTGCCGCATGGCTCCATAGGCCGAGGCCAGGCCGAGTCCCGAGCCCTGCCATGCGGCCTTGGTGGAGACGTAGGGCTCGAAGATCCGGTCAAGGAGGTGCTGTGGGATGCCATGGCCCGTGTCGGTGACGGCGAGGCACGCCCAGGTGCCCGTGGCGTCCGGGGCGCGGTCTGGCACGTCGGCGGCCTCGACGACTTCGAGCGAGAGCTCGAGGCGGCCGCCCTGGGGCATGGCGTCGCGAGCGTTGGCGGCGAGGTTGACGAGGACGTTCTCGATCTGGGACGGGTCGATACGGGTCCAGACGGGCGGGCCGGTCACCTTGAGGTCGAGCCTCACGGCGTCGCCGATCACGCGTTCGAGGATGTTGGACATCTCATAGAGGGCGGTGCGCAGGTCCACGAGCGCGAGCGAGACGGGCTCGCGGCGGGCGAAGGCGAGGAGCTGGCGGGTGAGTTGGGCGCACTGGTCGGCGGCGTGCAGGATCTCCTCGATGAAGCGGTGATCGCTGGTGGGCCGATGGCGCTCGAGCAGGTCCGCGGCGGCGTGGATCACGGCGAGGTAGTTGTTGAAGTCGTGGGCGACGCCAGCGGCGAGGGTGCCGATGGCCTCCATATGGGCGGCGCGCTGGAGGTGCTGCTCGACGGCGAGCTGGTCGGTGCGGTCGATGGTGGTGCCGATGATGCGTCCGGCCTGCCCCTCGTCCTCGTAGGGGACATAGGCGGCGTGCGTCTCGAAGGTGCGGGTCTCTCCGTCGGCGCGGGTGATGCGGTAGCGGAGCGGTGGTGGGCGGGTGCCGGAGACGAAGTGGCGTCCCCAGGCGAGCATGGCCTGCTGGTCGTCGGGGGAGAGGGTGCTGAGGGTGTCGGTCCAGGAGGGGGTGCGGCCCGGGGGCATGCCGACGAGGCGGAACATACCCTCGGACCACTCTTGCTCGTGGCGTTGGAGGTCGTAGATGAAGCTGCCCATGCCAGCGACGCGCTGAGCGTCGTTGAGGAGCCGGACGGCGTTCTTGAGGCGTCGGGAGGCGAGGCGCGACTCGGTGATGTCGGTGATGGAGCCGACGACGCGGACCAGCTGTCCGTCCGGGTCCATGATGACGGTGCCTGCGCCGCGGACGATGCGCTCATCGCCATCGGGTCGCAGGATGCGGCACTCGAAGGAGGGCATGATGCCGGTCACACTGGCGTGCTCGGTCGTGCGGCGGACGCGCTCTCGGTCGTCGGGGTGGAGCGCGTTGAAGAAGTCGTCGGTGGTGGGCCTGGGCTCGGGCTCGAGGCCGAGGATGCGCAGGAGCTGGTCGCTCCAGATGACCTTGGGGCCCGGCTCCCAGATCCAGCTGCCCATGTTGGCGATGCGCTCGGCCTCGGCGAGCAGCATGAGCCTCTCTTCGACACTGGTGGTGGGGTGGGTGGAGGTGTCGTCCGTCATGTTGGTGCCGGGTCGGGTGGAGGTGTGCTGCTTGAAGGCTCCAATTTAAGGCAGGCTCACTCGGATGTCACCGTGAAACAGCGTTGTGACGCCGTCGTTGGGGCTGTGCTGCCTCAGCGGCGGGCGCTCTGTCGGAGCACACCGGCGATGATCGGTGGGAGCAACATGAGCGGGAGCGCGGCGGCGGCGACGGCGAGGGCCCACCAGCCGATCCAGCCTCCGGTGGCGAGGCCGACGACGAGGCCGAGCAGCGCGCCAGGGACCGTCATGGGCTGCAGGAGGATGTCTTTGAGGGGAGGCTCGCCGCGACGGATGAGGCGGTCGTTGCGCCAACGCTTGAGCTGGAGGTGCACCACGGCCGTGCACCAGGCGCCGAGCACGCCGGTGGCGGTAGCGGCTGCGGCGATGAGGAAGCGCTCGGTCCAGGGTGACATGAGGGCCTCGAATGTGATGGGAGGGGCTCGCCAGGGGCGAGCAGTTTCGTTATGATGCCGCCATTGAGCGGGGACCACCATGACACCACACCCATCGAGACAGGACCATACCATGAAGAGCACCCGGATCGTCGCCACCCTCGGAGGGCTCGTCGCCCTCGCCTTGATCGCCTCTGGCTGCTGTGGCGGGGCGTGTGACGCGGCGCAGTCGCCAGAGGCGCGCAAGTCGTTCATGACCGACTACAACAAAAACGGCACGGGCTGCTCGCTCTCGGGTGAGGGCGACCTGCTGAGCATGGACATGAGCTGCCCGGACAAGGAGGTCGGCCAGATCCGGAAGGAGGTCGAGGCGGGCTGCATCGGCTTCAAGATCGTGGGCGTGCAGTCGGTCAGCCTGGCGGGCAAGGACGGCGGGACCTCGAGCTGCAGCATCACCGATTGCAGCTGCTCTGAGTAGCCCTCGGCGCCCGTCGGTGCGGCGAGCGGCCGTGCGCCCTGCGCAGGAGTCATCATGCAGATTTCCACGTCCCCGCGGGAGCAGTATCCGGCGCTCGTGCGCGAGGTGTCGATCGAGCCGTTGGCGGAGCGTCCGGGGTCGGTCGCGATCACGGGGCGGATCGCGGCGCTCGAGGTGGTGCTGGACCCGGGGGCGTTCTGGGTGGCCCGTGCCTTCGACGGGACCCGGACCTGCGCGCAGGTGGCGGAGATGCTGGCGCGGGACGGGCTGCACCTCGGGAGCGAGGAGTTCGTGCTGGGGATCGCCGAGCACCTGGCGGAGGTGGAGATCGTCGAGTTCTTTGAGCAGCCGCAGCTGTCGACGTTGCCTGCGGCGTGGCTGAAGGACGTGTCGGTGCACGCGCCGCTGACGCACCGGTGCCTGGGCTGTGGTCGGAGCTGTCAGGGTCACTGGGTGGGTCCGCTGGACCGCGCGTTCATCGAGCGCGCACCGGAGGTGCATCGCCAGATGCAGGCGATGTTTCCGGACCTTGCGGACATCGATGATCCGCTCGAGCGCATCGAGCTGGGGTCGCGGCCGGTGACGGCGCTGGTGGCGCGCGGGCCCGATCGGTCGTGCATCTATCTGGGTGAAGACCTCAAGTGCCGGATTCATGCGCGGCTCGGCCCCGAGGCCAAACCGCTGCTGTGTCGCATGTTCCCGTATACAGTGGTCTTGACCGAGTCGGGCCTCCGAATTGGCGTCTCGCCGCGCTGCTACACCTACCAGAAGACCTGGAAAGGCGATGGTGGCGAGATCGACGAGGTGACGGGTGTGTCTCGCCAGGAGCTTCCGGCGCCGCTGCTGCGCGTGGTGTTGGACGAGCCAACGCGGGTGATGCTCGATGATCTGAATACGCCGTTGTTCGCGTTCCTTCAGCAGGAGCGGGAGCTTCTGGCGCTGCTGGACGCGCCGGAGACGACGCTGGCGCGGCTGCTGGCGTGGACGACGAGCCAGCTGCGGGGGCGGGAGCTCGAGGACTTCGATGTGGCCTTGTTCGCCTCGGCGCTGCCGGCGCACCTGCGTCGGCTGGGTCGGGCGATGCTGGAGGACGAGCGCGCGGCGTCGCCGAGCCCGTCACCGGACAGCCACGGGGACCGCCTGCGGCGCTTCTCGGCGTGGTTGAAAGAGCTGGGTCCGCGCTCCGAGGTGACGCTGAAGCCGGACGATCAGGCGTACGGCTTTCACGTGCTGGCGGAGTTTGTGTGGATCCGGGACTGGGGCGACATGTCGACCTGGGGCGTGGGGATCCTGGTGGTGGCGGTCGGCCTGATCGTGGCGGGCTGGTACGCGGCCGAGCGCGAGGACGACGAAGACGCCTTCGGGATGGCCTTGAACGTGTGGATGCGCGGGATGGGGATGTTCATCAACGTCACGCGCCTGTTCGCCTCGGGCGAAGAGGTGGGCCGCCTGCTGGACCTGGCGACGTCGGGGAGCGGGTCGGCGCAGCCCGATTGAGCGACCGGTCGAGGCGGGGCGTCAGCCCTGCTCGACGTCCTGCTCGTCGCCCGGGGGGTCGGCCTGCTGCTGGCGCTTGCGGAGCTCGGCCTGGAAGTCGATGGTCTGGCCGTCGTCGTCGAGCTTCTCGACGATGGAGCCGACCTCGTCCTGGGGCATCTGATCGGGCTGATAGGTGGCCTGCATCTGGAGCAGGAGGGAGCGGAGCTTGTGCTGGACGTCGTCCACGGCGCCCCAGACGTCGCCCTGGTTCTCCGCCGACATCCTCCGCAGCAGCGTGAGCGGTCCATTGCCGATCACAAACACCTCGCCGAGCACCCTCACCACGAGCAGCTCGCTCTTCTCGCCGAGGCTGTAGCGCGCCAGGAGCTGCACGTCGGAGGGGGCGAGGGCGCCTTCGGGGGTAACGAGGTCAGCGGGCGCGTCGTCCTTGCGGCTTCGGAGCCAGGCCCAGACCGCGAGCAGCGCCAGGATGCTGAGGAAGGCGAGCAACATCACGGCGAGCGGACCGACGGGGTCGTCGAGGTTGAAGGCCGAGGAGCCGGGTGGCGTCGGCGTGCTGGGGGGCGGTGTTGGCGGGGCGGTGGTGTCGGGCGGGGGGGCGGGGGTGCCGCTGTGTCTGGCCTCGTCGTCCCCGTCGTCGGGGGTGGGCTTGTCGGTGGCATGGTCACCGGGCTCTGCGGGTTCGGCGTCGGGCTCGGGGGGCGCGACGGCGCCCGCGTCTTCGTCGTGGTTCGCGGCGAGGTCGGGTTCGGCGTTATTGGCGTTATTGGTGTTATTGGTGTTGTCGTCGTGCGGCGGCTCGTCGGGGAGGGGCTCGTTGGAGGTCGCGCCGAAGGGGAAGTCGATGGTGATGCCGCCGTGGCCGGGGTAGATCGCGTGGCCCTTGAGGGCGAGGTCGGCGTCGGCGTCGAAGCGCAGGCGGACAAAGGCCTGGGTCTCGGTCTCGGCGACGGCGTAGGCCTTCTCGATGTGTGGGCTGGAGTTGGCGAGATCGACCTTGATGCCGAGGTCTTTGGCGAGGGGGACGTCCTTGTAGGTGACGCGGACGACGTGTCCCTTGACCTTGAAGTCGATGCGATCGGCGGGGATGCCAGCGCCTGTGTTGGTGCGCGCGACGAGCCGTGTCCCTGGCGGACGGGTGTCGAGGCTGGTCAGGTCGAAGCCGACGATCTCGACGTCCTGGGCGACGGCCGGGGCCGCGGCGAGCAGGCTCGCGAGCGCGGCGGCGAGTGCGACGGTGCGAGGCCACGAGGGAGATTGACGGGACATGGGCCACCTGCCTTGCGCTGCTTCGGGGTCACCGCGTCAGGCGCGAACGCCGTTCAGGGTGGGAGTCCACACGTCCGTGTGTGTCTTGCGAACCCCGTGGTCCTCAACCGGGGTAACATGAGGTCGCGCGCCGTCAAGTTCGCGCCCGAGGGGGTTCCCTGGTGGAGCTGGCTCGGGCGGTCGGGTGGCGGGAGGTGCGCGTGGACCTCCATGAACGTCAGGGAGCCGCACCTCGGGCGTGAGGTTGCCTCGGTGGGCACGTGATCTCAAAGAGCCACGGAGGAGTGTGCGGCGCCCGGCGCGCAAAGGCAAGCCGAAAACCTGGCGAAGTCGGGGCGCGGTGGGGGTCGATGCGCACGGGCTCAGAAGTCCCAGGCGGCCTCCCACTGGGCGGCGTCGAGGCGTCGCTGGGTGAACTCGGCCTCGGGGGCAAAGCCGTGGTCGCGGTACCATCGTTCGAGGCGCAGGTAGCGCTCGTCGCGGTCGAAGCCGAGGGCGTACTGGGCCTTGCGCAGGCAGACGGGGCAGAGGTGGAGGCTGTGGTGGTCGGCGCCCTGGAGGGAGTTGGTGCCGTTCATCAGGCAGCGGAACTCCGTGCAGTGCCGCATGCCGAGGACGTGGCCGAACTCGTGGACGGCGACCGTGGCGCAGCGCCGCAGCAGGGAGCCACGCTGGCCGTCCAGATGCTCATCCCCCTGGTACCGCCATGTCGAGAAGACGGCCACCCGATGCCTCGCCGAGCCGAGCCCGAAGATGTAGTTGAGGGTCGGCAGCGCGAGGTCCTCCTCGGTGACAGCGACCATGCCGAGGGCGTCGTCGGGCAGCTGCGGGGCGAGCTCCTCGATCAGGCGTCGGGCGTCGAGCTGGTCGCGTGAGGCGAGCACGGCGGCGTCGGGGAGCGGGATGGCGGCAAGGCGCGCGGTGGGGGCGTTGTAGTACAGGCCGAGGTACTCCTGGGTGGCGTCCACGACGGCGTCGAGGGTGTTGTCGGGGGAGCCGAGGGGGAGCACGTAGATGACCGAGCGCCGGGCGGTGACGCGGTTCTCGGACTGGACGACGAACTGATTGTAGGTCTGTCCGCGCTCGGGGTAGTCGTAGAGCCAGTCGCCGGGGCGCGGGGAGGCGAGGGGTTCGGCGTCACCGCTGAAGTTGGCGACTTCGCTGGAGGCGGAGGTCTCGAGGGAGGCCTGGTGTGGGTACGGCCGACCGGGCTCGTCCATGGGGTCGGGTTCGAGCTGAAAGCCGGACATGGTGTCCCACCGCAGCGGGATCTGGGTGGGCATGACGAAGGCACTCCAGGCGGCCCATCCGGTGACGGCGGCGACGAGGAGGGGGAGGGGCCAGAGGGGCACGGGCCGGGGGGGGATGCGCAGCTCGGGGTCCCAGTCGTCGATGTCGGGGGGCCAGACGGAGGAGTGGGCGCCGTGCAGGTCGGCGCGGGCGAGCTCGGCTTCGAGCTCGAGGTCGATCGGGGCGGGTCCGGGCGAGGCCTCGAACCACGCGTCGCGGAGGGGATCGACGGGTTCTTCGGGCGGGCTGGTCTGTCCGTGGACCGGCCCGGTGGTGTGGCCACAATCCTGTGGCTCGGTGTCGTCTGGCCGCATGAGCACCGCTCCGTGTGAGGGGCGCCAGCCGTTGGGTCTCAGAAGCCGTTCTAACAATATATGCCGTGTTTCCTCGTATCTTCTGGTTCCATGTGGGTTTTCTGCTCGGTCATGGGCCTCTGGGCCCACTCCCTCACATCAAACGCCGCCTGGAACCAGAATCTACGTCGGATCCATCGGCATCTACTTTCTCAACGGCTTCTCACGTCTCATGACGTCGGAGGCCGTGGGTCTTGACAGGTCCATGGACAAGTGGGTCGCGGCGGTTGCGCCTTGTCCACAAGCTCGTCACCTGAACACGCAACAGTGGTTCGGGTGAACAGTGGTTGAACGCAGGCCCACGCGATGAACACGGCATCGATTCAGTGTCGGACGTCGGCC
>Ga0210033_1002626_pt1 | contig 15160 bp, 7 predicted proteins | sample CryGeymeta201501_FD_185465 | JGI IMG/M metagenome (GOLD analysis project Ga0210033, IMG submission 185465) | Groundwater microbial communities from Crystal Geyser aquifers in Utah, USA - Crystal Geyser metaG 2015-01 (SPAdes) (version 2) | ecosystem: Environmental > Aquatic > Deep subsurface >... | reverse complement strand
TTGACGGACCGAGGATGAGCAAGCCCCGTGTTCACCGGGGTTCCCGGCCGAGGAGCCTGTGCTGTTAGCACAGGCGACGAGGACGGGGACCTCGGTGGGCACGGGGCGAAGCTCAGCCGACGGGAGTCAAACCAATCAGCGCTCTCGGGAGCCACCGCGCAGTTGACCGCGGTCAGGGGTGATCGTGGCCAGCGCGGCCCCAGGGCCATCCAGAACTCGATGGCCCTGGCGACACACCGGCGTAGCGCAGCCGTCGAGACTTCGCTACTGTGAGGACAGAGCCATCCCCCGAGGTGTCATGAGCCGACTCTCCATCCCCTCCCTCCTGTGCGCGCTCCTGACGATGTCGGCGTGCAGCGTCTTCCTCGACGAGGCCGCGCCGTCGACCCACACCCCCCCGTGCGAAGGCGCCAGCTGCGACACCGACGCCAACGGGGGCCGCGATACCTCGACGCGCGACACCAACACCGACACCGACACCGAAAATGACGCCCGCAGCGACGCCGACGCCCCGCCGCCCGACTGCGCCACGCTCTCCGACTGCCCGGCGACGACCGCCTGCGCGGCGTGGAGCTGCGAGCAGGGGACCTGCGTCGCCACGTCGGCCTCCATCGACACGACCTGCGACGACGGCGACGTCTGCACCGTCGACGACCACTGCGACGGTGACGGCACCTGCATCGGCAGCCCGAAGGTCTGCGACGACCCACCCGCCGACCGGTGCGACGGTGACGTCTTCGTCCAGCACCCCGCGCTCGGCGTGTGCGACCGCTTCGAGGATGGCGTGTGTGTGTACGTGCCCACCACCACGCCCTGCTCCCCGTGCGAGAGCGCGTGCCTCGGCAAGTGCACGGCTGGATTCTGCCCCGGCTCCGCCGACGGCTGCACCGAGGGCGTCTGCACACCAGGCCAGCCGCCGGTCTGCACGCCCCGCACCGCCACCGCCGGAACCGTCTGCAGCCGCACCGGCCCCACCGGGGTCGCCACCGGCGTGTGCCTCGACGGCAGCTGCGTCGAGTGCCGCGCACACACCGACTGCCGCACGTCGCCGAACCACAAGTGCAACGCCGAGCACCAGTGTGTTCCGTGCCTGGAGAACCGCGACTGCGGCAACAGCTCCGCCTGCAACACGCCGACGTGCCTGGAGGACCAGACCTGCTCCACCTACACCTGGGAGGATGGGGCGACCTGCTACCGTGGCGACGTCGCGCTGCACTGTGCAGCAGGCCAGTGCGTGGAGTGCGTCGATGACGACGAGTGCCCGGCCGAGAGGCCCGTCTGCGATGCCCTCTGCGTCGAGTGTACCAGTGGCCACCGAGACGCCTGCATCGACGGCAACGAGTGCACCGGCGACGTCTGCCAGGGCACGACCTGCGTCAACCCGACGCAGACCGAGGAGGGACACCCCTGCGGCAACGGCACAGGCACCTGCCGCAGCGGCACGTGCCGGCCCTGACCGCCGAGCCGAGCGCCCTGCCGCACCCGCTATTCCGCCGCTCCAAAGTTCTTCCGCACACCGCTGTAAGGCCGCGCCGCAGGCCGCGTTCGAAGGGCACACCAGGCGCAACGACGCGCCGTTTGATCGGCGCCCTCCCCTGCCGCGCTCTCCGCAGCAGGCGTGGAGCCGTGCGCCCCCATCGACGCAGAGGCACGACATGAACACGGCACGCACCACCTCCAACATCCTGATCCGCATTGCTTTTCTCGCCACGGCCCTGCCGCTGGTCGCGCTCGCCGTCGGATGCGGCGCCCAGGCCGAGATGATGGCGCCGACCATGGACGCCCTGCCCATGGCCCAGGCCGTGCCCATGCCCCCCGCCCCGCTCAACGACAACCACTTCCGCACCGACCGCCTCTCCAACATCTCCGAGGCCCAGCTCAAGGAGATCCTGGAGGCGCCGGTGCTGCTCGAGGACGCCACGCGCGTCGGGATCGTACCCGTCGCCACCGCCTACGAGGTCGACAACGGCATCCCGGTGGACAGCGCGCCCCACTTTCTGAGCGCCGCCATGGAGCGCACCGGCTTCTTTGACGTGACCACCGAGATCGCCACCGACTGGCCCGCCGACGGCAGCGTCGCCGGCCTCCGTGAGCTCGCCGCCCGCTACCGGGTGAAGTACCTGCTCCTGTACCGCCACCGCTTCGTCGACGACGCCCGCACCAACGGCTGGGCGTGGACCTGGCCCACCGTCATCGGCCTGCTCGCCGCCCCCTCGCAGACGCTCGCCGCGGCCGGCGTCATGGAGGCCAGCCTGTTCGACGTGCGCACCGGCACCATCCTGTTCACCGTCTTCCACCGCGTCGCCGGCACCGCCGACGAGAACGTCTGGGGCAACGACCGCAAGCTCGACGAGCTCAAGCAGGACCTCGTGGTCGAGGGCACCCAGGCGCTCGCCGACCTCATGGTCCACAAGCTCCGCCGCCTGTCCGCCAACAGCCAGGCCTACTGGGACGAGGTCGCCAGCACCCAGAAGCACAACGAGCACGTCCGACGCGAGCAGGAGACCACCGTCGTCAAGCCCATCCCCGTGGCAGGCGACGCGGGCAGCGTGACCCCGATGGGCGAGTGACCTCCTCGCGACCGACCTCGGAACGTGCTACAACGGGCAACCGGGTATTCCGCGAGCCCCTTGATTGGCCTTCAACGAGGTGATCGTCATGTGGAAGCCGAGCCCCCTCTGTGCCCGTGCGCGCCAGTGGGTCGTGCCCCTGGGTGCCGCCCTGTTCATGCTCGTGGCAACAGCCTGCGACGGAGACGCTGGCGACGGCGCCCCGCCCGCCGTCGACTGCCGACTCCACAGCGACTGCCCCGACACCATGCGCTGCGAAGACGGCGCCTGCGTGCCCGACGACTCCTGCCAGACCGACTGTCCCTGCCTGAGCGACACCGACTGCCCCCGCGGCGCCTTGTGCCACGCCGGCGAGTGCGTCGTGAGCGCCTGCGACCTCGACCGGGACTGTGCGCTTGGCGAGCTGTGCGAGGCCGGGGCGTGCGTGGTGAACGTGGACGCCGATCGGGACCGCGACGGCGTGCCTGACGGCTCCATAAGCCTGCCTGTCGACAACTGCCCGCTGCTGGTCAACCCCGAGCAAGACGACCTCGACCGCGACGGGCGCGGCGACCCCTGCGACGACGACGACGACAACGACGGCTGGCTCGATGCCGTGGACTCCTGCCCGCTCGTCGCCGACCCGGAGGGCCTCGACGCCGACCAGGACGGCATCGGCAACGCCTGCGACCCCGACTGGAGAGGGGTCACCGTGCGTGGGCGCGTCGTGGTGCGCGGCGGCCACGCCGCCGACTTTGGCGCGGCGCGAGTCAGGCTGATCGGTCCGGGCGGCGATGACGAGGCCGTGGAGCTCGACGACGACGGTCGGTTCGTCCTCGCCGATCACGTCCAGCGGGCCGGGCTCTACCAGGCGATCGTCGCCTGGCCGACCTGGCAGGTCCCCACCGCCCCGGCCTTCATCCCGCTCACCGCCTCGGACTTCGACCTCGGCGACCTCGAGGCCACACCCGACGCCGAGACGGAGGCCGCGGTCGTCCTCGGCGGTCGTGTCCAGCTCGAGGGCGAGGCCGTGCACGAGGGCGTCGTCGTGCGCGCCCGCCTCGTCGAGCCCGACCGGCTCTACGCCACCACGCTCACCGACGACGCCGGCCAGTTCGCCTTCCTCGCCTCGCCAAGCGCCCGGCTGCGCCTGTCGTTCGCACGGCAGGGCTTCGAGTCACTCGCCTTGGATGACACCTTCGCGTGGGCCCCCGAGGCTGGCCGCTTCGTCGGCGAGTCCGGCACCGACCTCGACGCGGTGACGCTGCGGCGCCTCAACGTCGAGGGCTCCGTCTCGATCTCGCTACACATCGAGCCAGCCTGGATCCCGACGGCCGACCGCGCCGCCACCGTCGAGCTCCGCTCCGCCCTCGACGACGCGGTGCAGCTCGCTGGCCAGCGCGCCGCCGACGGCTCCACCGTCGACTTCACGGGCCTGCCCGCGGGGCTCTACGTCGTCCGCGTCGACCGTCCCGGATTCCGCCGCGTCGAGGCCACCGTCGAGGTCACCGAGCAGGCCCCCCACCCCGTCGTCGACGCCACGACCACCCTCACCGACCTCGCCGAGGCCCGCCTCAACCTCGATGGCTTCACCCTCGACGACGCCGTGCTCGCCGACATCAACGCCCTGGGCATCGGCGTCCGCGGCGCCAACCTGGCCGGGGTCACCTTCACCGCCGACCTGACCGGCACCGACCTGACCGAGGTCGATCTCAGCAACGCCAGCCTGGTCGGGCTCGATCTGACCGACGCCAGGCTCGTCCGGGCCAACCTGTTCGGCGCCGACCTCACCGGCGCCACGCTCGTCCGCACCGACCTGCGCTACGCCAACCTCACCGCCACACGGCTGCGCGACGCCGACTTCGTGGGGTCTGCCGCGCCTTCCACCCTGTGTACGCGCTGCGCCGACACCTGCGTTCGGCCCGTCGTCCTGCTCGACGGCGCGCTGCTCGCCGAAACCGACCTCGCTGGCGCCTCGCTCCGCAACGCCAACCTCGGCGCGCTCGCCCTCGGTGGCCTCCACCTCCAGGGGACCGACCTCGCCGGGGCCTGCCTCAGCGCCGCGACTCTCACCCTGACCGACCTCACCGGCACCGATCTCACCGAGGCGGATCTGTCTGGCGCCGCCATCCTCAACGCCGTGCTCGTCGACACGAAGCTCACCGGCGCCAACCTCACCGGGGCCAATCTCGGCGCCTCGCTGTTCGAGCGCGCCGACCTCGGCTGCGCCGCACCGCCGCGTGATCTCGGCCTGCCCTCGTGCCGCGACGCGGCGGCGCCACACGCCACCGTCGACAACGCCATCGCGCTCGATCCCGGCCTCTACCGCGACCTCGACCTCTGCGTCTTCGCAGACGCCACCGACCGATGGAGCACCCACTACTACACCGTCCAGGCCGAAGCGGGGCAGACCATCACGGCCGCCCTCACCGAGCTCCCCCGCCACAGGTCCAGCATCATCATCACCACCAGCGTCACCGTCACCGGGCCGAGCGGTGAGGTCACGCGGCGGTGCATCAGACACGGGAGCGCGGTGGCCGTGCCGGATCGGTTCGACCCTTGCGTCGAGGCCGACTCCGCCACCCTGCACACCGAGGCGACCTCGACCGGGCAGCACCTCGTCGAGGTCCGCTTCCACCGCACCGGACCGATCAGCGACGCCACCGAGGTGACGGACTACGAGCTTCTGGTCAGCGTGGGCGAGGCGCCAGCGACGACCGGCGAGCGCTGCGTGGACCTGACCGGCGCCTCGCTCGACGGCGCCGTCATCCTCGGCAGCAACCTCGAAGGTGCCACGCTGCGCGGCGTCTCAGCGCTCGGCGCCCTCGTCGACGCCTCCATCTCCGACGAGGCTCCCGAGCGCCGCCCGCTCGGCTGCGCGCTGAACAGCACCGCCCGCTGGGACGACGTGCGACGCGCAGGGAACCTCTCGGCCGCGTGCCGCACCCTGGCCACCAGCTTCGCCACCGCCGACCTTCGAGACGCGCGCATGTACGCGGCCGACCTCGGCGACATCGACCTGCGCGGCGCGGTCATGGAGCGCACCAACCTCCGGTTCAGCACCTTCGTCAGCCCGGCGTTCGCGGGCGCACGCCTGCGGGGGGCGGACCTCACCAACGCCAACCTCAACACGGTCAACCTTCAGGGGGTCGACCTCCGCGAGGCCAACCTGTCCAGGGCTGAGCTTCGCGCCGCCAGCTTCGATGGGGCCTGGCTCGAGGGCGCCTCGCTCGGCTCGGCGCTGCTCCAGGGCGCCGATCTGCGCGCGGTGGTCGCCACGGGCATGACGCTGGTCCACGCCGACGCCACCGGCTCCCAATGGACGTACACCCGGCTCGAAGGCGTGGACTTCAGCCACGCGCAGCTCCAGGGGGCGACGATCTCCGGATCGTGCATCAACGCCGCGAGCTTCGCGGGCGCCGACCTGCAGAACGCGACGATGTTCGATCTGCAAGGCGGCGCCTCGTTCGACGGGGCGAACCTCGACCACGCCAGCCTCACGGGCCTCATCGGCGCGGACTGCGTGGCCGAGGGCTGCGTGCCCTGCGAGACCACAGGTTCGTTCGACCTCACCCGCGCGTCTCTCAACGGCGTGCTGCTCGACAGCACCGACTTCGGCCGCAGCCCCTACCCCGTCCGGCTGGACCACGCCAGCCTCGTCGGCGCCTCGCTCAGGAGCGTCAAGCTGCCTGGCGCCAGCCTCGTGGACGCCGACCTCACGGACGCCCACCTCGACTTCCAGTTCGATGGGCCCGGCTTGTCCCCTGCCGACCTGACCGGCGCCGACCTCACCGACGCCGACCTCACACGGGCCACCCTTGACCACACCCTGTTGACCGACGCCACCCTGCACGGGACCCGCTTCGCCAACGCCAACCTCCGCCTGGTGGACCTGCAGCGCGCGGCCCTGGGAGGCGCCTCCTTCGTCGAGGCCACGATCGCCGGCTCGGACTTCTCGGCGGCGCAGATGGACGCCACGACCAGCTTCCAGCGTGCCCGCATCGAGGTGGTCTGGGACGGCCAGAGCCAGGTCACGCCGACCCGCTTCGCAGACGCCTCAATGCGAGGCGTCGAGTTCGGCGAGGTCACCGCGCGTGGCGTCGTGCTCGACCGCGCCGACATGCAGGGCGCCAGCCTCTGGAACAACAGCTGGGAGTGCTTCGACGTCATCGGCGCCGACCTCACCTGCCCGAGCGCACAGGGGCTCGACCTCACCGGCGCCGTCGCCACGGGCACGCAGTTCGTCGGCGTGCAGCTGGGCAGCGCCCACCTCGACAACGCCAACCTGACCGACGCCTTCTTCGGGTGCTGGTCCCCCACCGGCCTCCTGAGCTGCACCGACCTGATCAACACCTCGATTCGAGGCGTGGAAGGTGGCGCCTCCATCACATTCGACGACCGCGTCCGCTGCCCCGACGGCCGCCGCGAGGTCATCTACCCCGGCTGTGGCCTTCGATGACCGCAGGGGCTGCCCACCGCGCGACGGCCTCCCCAGCTCCACATCCCGGCGACCGCGCCTGTCCGTTTTTTTCGTCTTGACAGGTCGAAAACCAAACGCCGCCGTTCCACGGGGATATTCACCGGAGGCGCACCCCACCAGGCCTCGTCACACCGAAGGAAGCTCATGCATACCCTCCGCCGATCCACCCTCGTCGCCATCGCCTGCCTGCTGCTGTCCCTGGCCGTGAGCTGCTCGAAGCAAGACAGCGCCACCGTCGCCGACGAGGGCCAGGCCGCCAAGCAAGAGCAGGCAAACGGCGTGGCGACAACCTCCGACCAGCCCCCCGCCGAGCCTGTCCCCTCGGGGACGCCGACCACGCCTGCCGCCGTGGCCGCCCCACAGCCCAGCCCCGACCCACCCCCCCCCACAGAAGCCGCCGGCGAGGAGGCCGAGGACTCAGTGGACTCCGAGGTCGCTGAGGGGAAGGGCGATGAGGGCGGCGGCATGGCCGGGCTCGGGGCGTTCGGGTCGGTCGGGCAGGGCATGGGCGGCGGCGGCATGGGCGGCGGCGCGAACAGCGGAGGCACCGGCTACGCGGCCGGGATGAACCAGCCTGCGGCCCCTCCGGCAGACACGGCCCCGCTCGCGGACAGCGACGGCGACGACGCCGACATGGCCAAGGACAAGGCGGAGGAGCAGAAGGCGCCCGTGCCCGGCCCGCCCGCGAAGGCGCAGCTGGCCAAGCCCGCTCAGCGACGCATACAGCCCATGCCTCCGCCCAAACCCAAGATGCCGCCGTCCATCCAGTTCGCCGTCGAGCCCACGGTCAAGTACCTCTCGGCGGACGACTCCAACTCCTGCGCCTCGCCGGTGATCGTCCGGCAGGCCATCGACGCCGGCCGTTACGTGCAGCCCTCGACGGTGCGAGCCTACGAGTACCTCAACCACTACGCCTTCGACTACCCGGCGCCGCAGGGCGACGGCGTCGCGCTCTACGCCGAGATGCGTCCGGCTGCAGCGCAGGGCGAGTACTCCCTCCAGGTGGCCGTCCGCGCGCCCGACCGCACGCTCGCCCGGATGAAGCCCATCCACGCGACCATCCTGCTCGACGCCTCCGGCTCCATGGCCGGCGACTCCCAGCAGCTCGCGACGCTGTTCGTGCAGGGCTTCGCCCGCAAGCTCCGGCCCGGCGACCTGCTCTCCATCGTGACCGTCAACCGCACCTCCAACGTCCTGCTCGAGGCCCACCCGGTCGGCCAGGACACCGACGCCACGGTCTCCCGGCTCCTCGGCGGCCTCAAGGTCACCGACGTCACCGATCTCGAGAAGGGCGTGAAGGACGCCTACGCCCTGGCCGCGCGCCACTACGACGCCGGCCACGCCAACCGGGTCATCCTCGTGTCGGACGGGGCGGCCAACTACGGAGACCTCTCGGTCGACCTGATCGCCAAGCACGCCGAGGACTCCGAGCACCAGGGCATGTACCTGTCCGCCGTGGGCGTCGGGCGCGGCTTCAACGACCAGCTCATGGACCGGTTCACCGACAAGGGCCGCGGCGCCTACATCTTCCTCGACTCCGCCGCCGAGGTCGCCCGCGCCCTCGAGGACGATCGCTTCGTGGCCACCTTCGACATGGCGATCAAGGACGTGCGCCTCAAGATGGTGATGCCGGCCGGCTGGGCCATCAAGAAGTTCCACGGCGAGCAGATCTCCAGCGTCAAGTCCGAGGTCACCCCCCAGTACCTCTCGCCGAACGACCAGATGATCTACCACCTCACCCTGGCGACGAACCTCTCCCAGAAGGACCTCGAGGCCTCCAACTTCCAGTTCGAGGCCGAGTACAGGCCGATCGGCGCCGCGGAGCAGACCGTGAAGGTCGACGGCTCGGTCGCCCAGATGACCAGCCACAGCGCCCGCATCCTCAAGGGCGACGCCCTGACCACCTGGGCCGACGCCCTCAAGGCCGTCCAGTTCCCGCTCGAGGCCCATGTGCAGGACAACCTGACCGAGCTCGACAAGGCTCGGCGGACCATCGACCAGGCCCAGGCGACCCTGAACGACCCCGAGCTCGGCGACATCCTCGCGCAGCTTACCCGCTACCGCACGATCGTGGAGCACGGCGAGCGCTTCGACAATGCTCGCGACAAGGACACCGACGACATCGCCGCGGTCCTCGGCCTGCCGCCTGGCGCCGTCCGCAAGGTCAAGGTCGACGGCACCCAGCCCCAGGTCGGCGTCAAGAGCCTCACCATGCTCAACCGGGCCACCCAGCTCGTCCCCCAGGAGGGCTATCGCTTCCTGGCCATGAGCAGCGGCCCGGTGGGCAACGTCAGCCCCGCCGGCGGCGGCTCCCTGAACGCCACGCGCAAGTGGGCCGACCCGATGCCCCAGTTCATGGGCAACCAGCGCGCCCGCCGCGACGATCGCCCGATCTTCGACCTGCACACGGTCACCCTCGAGCTCACCGCGCCCCAGGACGCCCGTAGTTTCTCCTTTGATTTCAACTACTTCTCAGCCGAGTACCCGAACTTCGTCAAGCAGCACTTCAACGACACGTTCTACGCGTCGCTCCAGGCCCCCTCGACCAACCAGGGCGCGCCGACGAACATCTCCTTCGATGCGCGCGGCAACACCATCGAGGTTGACAACAACTACTTCCAGGGGCAGTTCCACCCGATCGGCAACCAGGGCACGGGCTTCGACAGCCACGGCTCGACCGGTTGGCTGCGCACCTCGTGGCCCATCCGCGGCGGCGAGTCGTTCAAGATCACCTTCTCCATCCACGACGAAGGCGACTCGGTCTACGACTCGCTCGTGCTGCTGGACAACCTCCAGTTCCACAACTACGAGGCCGTCGGCAACACCGATCCGCTGAACTGAGGAGGGCGCCTGGGGCGGCAAGTCCGGGCCTGCGACCGACCGACCGCAGAACCAGCGGACCTCAGAAGTTCCGCTCAGCCGACAGCCCCATCTCCCCGTCCTGACCGCGACCGGAGCCGCCGGTGCCACCGGTGCCCCCACCGCCGGCGCCGCCACGGGTGCAGCCATTGGCCGCATAGGTTGGCGCAGGGCCACCGGCGAGGAAGATGCAGACCGTGGCGCCGCCAGCGCCGCCGGCGCCACCACCGCCGCTGCCGCCGTTGCCGCCCGCCGCGCCGCCGCCGCCGCCGCCCGCGTCGTCGGCGCTGTTGCCGCCGCCGCCCTCGCTGCCGCCGTCCCCGCCCTGCCCACCGGTGCCGCCGTTGCCGCCGCGCCCGCCGTTGGCCGAGGTGATGGTGTTGTTCTCGAGCGTCACCTGCGTCGAGCCCAGCAGGAAGACCCCGAAGGAGCCGCCGCCACCGCCGCCGCCGCCGCCCGCGTCACCGCCGCAGCCGCCGCCACCGCCACCGCCGCCGCCGCCGCCCCGATCGGCTCTGCACACAACGGTCGACCGTCCGCCGCCGCCGCCACCGCCCGCGCCGCCGCCGCCGCCCGGCGTGCCGGGGCTGGCGGTCAGGCCGCCGAACGCCGTCCAGTAGCCGTTGCCATCGAGGGCGCCGAGGCGCTGGTCAGCGGGGATCATGCCGTTGTTGCCGTTCTCGCCGCCCGTGCCGCCCGTTCCTGTGCCGCCACGATCGCCATCGCCATAGCATGCACTTGCCTTGGCGCCGCCTGCGCCGCCGCCGCCCGCGGACGCGCCGCCGGAGGCCTGGGTACCGTCACCGCCCCTGGCGCCGTCGTTGCCGCCGTGGCCGCCCATCCCGCCCACGCCGCCACCGTTGTTGCAGGGGCCGGTGCCCGCCGTGCCACCGGTGCCGGCGCCGCTGCATCCGTCGCAGCCGTTCTCACCGCGCCCGCCCGCGCCGCCGCTGGTGGCCTTGGACGGCGTGTTGCCCACGGTGCCGGCCGAGCCATCCCGGGCGATGATCGTGTTGTAGCGCAGGAACACGGGCTGGTCGGTCTCGCGGATGAAGACACCGTAGGAGGAGCCCCCGTCGGCGGTGTTGGTGGACGCCTCGATGGCGAAGCCCTCCATGCGCACGACGCCGTCGGCCCGGAAGACCTCAACACCGATGAAGTCGCCGCGGACGGTGGTCGGCGAGGCGGCGGGGTTACGGATCCAGCGCTCGCCGTAGCCTCCGAAGACGGAGACGCCGCCGCGGAGGACGAGGCGGCCGTTGTAGACGCCGCCCTTGACGTACACCTGATCGCGGTTCGGGTCGTTGCGGGCGAGGAAGATGCCCTTGGTGATGGAGGCGACGGGGCTGGCCTGGGTGCCGTCGTTGTTGTCGTCGCCGCGGTTGACGTCGACGAAGATGCCGCGGCGCACGTCGCCGTCGATGCCGTCGCAGTTGGTGTCGCGATACTCGGGGTCGGGCTCGTCGGTGTCGCTCACGAAGACGCACTCGTACTCGCAGCCCTCGAGGTTGGGGTCGAGATCCCAGAAGTTGTCCAGGCACCGACCGACCTGGCACTGGCTGTCGACGCAGGCAGCCTCGGCGCCAGCGACCATGCAGGAGTTGCCGCAGCCGTTGCAGTTGCGCACATCCGAGGTGATGTCGATGCCCTCATCGACCTCATCGTTGCAGTTGTTGTCGATGTGGTCGCAGATCTCGAGGGCGCCGGGGTTGCGGGTGCCGTCGCCTTCGTCGCAGTCGGTGCCGAGGCAGGCATCGCCGACGCCGTAGCCATCCTGATCGGGGTCGAAGCAGTCCCCGCAGAAGTTGTTGGAGGGCTGGCACTGCTGGGTCGTCTCGCTCCCGTCGTCGCTGGTCAGCTCGATGCAGTCGTAACCCTCGGGGCAGTCGCGGTTGGCGCAGTCGCGGCCGCAGAACGAACCGTCGAGCACGTCGATGCAGCGGTCGCTGCGGCCGCCGCACTCGACGTCGTCGGTGCAGGCGCGGCAGAGGAAGTCGGAGTCGGGGTAGCAGACAAAGACGATATCCGGGCCGCTGTTGCCGATGCCCTGACAGGACCAGCCGTCGGGGCAGACGGTGGCGTCGCTGCAGAAGTCGGTGCAGAGCTTGCGCCCATCGCCGGGGACCTGGATGCAGTAGTTGCTCCGGCAGTCCGCGTCGACGTCGCACGGCGCCCCCTGCGCGCCGGGCACAGGCGGGTTGTTCGTCCCGTTGTTCGTGGTGTTGTTGACGCCATTGTTGTTCGTGGCGTTGTTCGTGGCGTTGTTCGTGACGTTATTGAAGACGTCGTTGTTGCCGTTGTTGGTCGCGTCGGCGACGCACCGCCCTTCGTCGCAGTGCTGTCCGTTGAGACACTCGTTGTCGGCGGTGCAGGCCTTGCTGGTCCCGCCAGGGGGCGCGGCCGACTCAGCGCACCCGATGACGACGAGCGTCGCGAGCGCGAGGAGCGCGACAGGGAGCTGTCGCAGCGGGTGCGTGGGCAGCGGGGTATGGATCATGGCGAAGCCTCTCCAGTCCAGACGAAGGGGTTGCGAAGTCATCAGCGATCAAGCCACCGCCATTGTAGCGAGGGTTGGCCCCGGACTCCAATCCTCGCCGAAGATGCCGCCCGTGCCGTGTCACATCCCCCCTGCGCCGCGCGCTCAACCGAACGTCTCCGCGAAGTTCCTGTACACATCGCCCGTTCGTGTCTGGTCGTAGACCGCGAAGACGACCTCGTCAAACACGCCATCCCACGAACCACCCAACGCCTCAGCGAACAACCCCGCGATCAACTTCGGATCATTCTGGAATACACCGCAGCCCCACGCCCCCAGCACCAGCCGCCGGCACCCCCACACCACCGCCAGATCGAGCACCTGCCCGATCCGCCGCCGCATCGTCTCCTCGATCCGATCCACGTCCGCACCGCCGCGCTGGCGCACCACGCCCGCGTTGACCGCTGGCGCCGTCAGGAACGTCACCACGTACGGCGCCGCCAGCAGCGCCCCGTCGTCCCGACGAAACACGGGCACGCCCGGGCTCACGATCGCGTGGTCGGTGTACAGCGCGCTCCGCTCATGCCGGTTGGCGTCGTAGTAGTCGGGGTGCGCCATCAGCGTCGGGTACAGCGCCGAGGACCGCGCGAGGCTCTCCTCCTGCGCCTGGCTCCCGCCAAGGAAGCCGCCCCCGGCGTTCTTCGCCGACGCGAAGTTCAGCACGCCCACTGTCGCCGACGACGACGCGCACAATCGCTCCGCCGCCGTCAACGTCGACTCGGGCGTCGCCGCGATCACCATCGCCCGCCTCGGCCCACGCGCCGCGTCCGCCTGCGCGCGCAGCGCGCGAACGTCGCCAGGCCGCACCAGCCGACTGCCCGCGACCGCCGCGTCGATGGCGTCGCGCACGTCGACCGCAACGCCGTCGGCGGTCGTATACCGGCCGGTCTCACAGATGTGGAGGGTGTCTTGCGCCAGCGCGGCGCGGTCGGTGCGCTTCATCATGCCTCAAGCTCCTGTGCAGGTCGGACGACGCACCACCGCGACGACCCCGCGGGCGCCTCCTCGCCCTCCCGTGCGTCGCCCGACCACCGCAGAGCGCGGTGGGGCTGACTTCAGAAGCCGTTCGGAAAATATATGCCTCGTTTCCTCGTATCTTCTATCCCCAGGTGTGTCTTCTGCTCGGTCATGGGCCTCTGGGCCCACTCCCTCACATCAGACGCCACCTGGAGACAGAATCTACGTCGGATCCATCGGCATCTATTTTCCGAACGGCTTCTCAACCGGAGCACGAGGAGGCTTCAGCGGCGAAGCTCACCAGTCATCATCGTCCCAGTTATCTGAGACCTCGCTGGAGTCTTCATCGTCGTCGTCATCGTCCTTCTTTTTCTTCTTCTTCTTTTTCTTCTTCTTGCCGTCGTCGTCGTCGTCGTCGACGGTGTGGATCGCGTTCATCGCGGCCGCCATCGCCGCCGCTGCGACCCGCGCCGCCTCGTCCGCGTCGCCCTGACCGCCGCTGGCGCCGCCCAGCTCCTCCCACGCATCGGCGATCAGCACGCGGGCCACGGTCTGCGTGCCGGTGTGCTCGAAGTAGTTGGTGCTCATGTCGAGCGCCGCCGCCACGTAGTCCAGGCCCTTGTCGGAGAAGTCGATCACCTTGCGCAGCTTGCCGACCACCTCCGCCTGGTTGATGCCCTTCTCCTCGACGAAGTTGTCGATCCAGCCCGAGCACGACTTGAACGCCCGCTTGACGAAGCCAAGCTTGTCATCGGCGTCATCACCCGGGATGTAGTCCTTGATCGCCTTGAACAGCTTGTTCTCGCCCAGATCGTCGCTCGAGACCCGGTGCAGGATCTCGGTGATCCGGTTGAGGAAGTCCGGCCCCAGCGGGATCAGGCAGTCGAACACCACAAACGCCGCGATCCGCATGATCTCGGCGTCCTTGTAGGACTTGAGCGCCGTGACGTACGCATCGAGGTTCGTCTTCGGCAGATCGTGCAGGTAGAAGTACGCCACGATCTCGGCCGTCAGCTTGATCGCCGCGTCGATCGCCTGCGTCGTGTCCGCGTCCGGCGTGACCCGGTTCAGGAAGCTCAGCCACTCGATGTCACGCCCGACGCTGCTCGCCGTCGCCGCTGCCGCCACCACCATGTCGACCTTGTCGACCAGTTGGTAGAGCCGCATCGCCGTCTGGTAGCCCTCCGCCCGGTTCAAGTACCGCGTCATCGCCTTGACGTGGATCTTGTCGATCATCTTCCGGTCATGAACCTTCGTCACGTCCTCGATCAGCGCGTTGAAGTCCGTGATGTTCCCCCACTGGCCGGGGACCACGTAGTCGAGGATCCGCAGCGCGCGGGTGGTGAGGTTGGAGCCGGGGAGGTCCCCAACGAGCTTGTCGATAGGATCGGCCATGCGCGTCCCTCATGCAGTGGGTGGAGTGGTGGGGCCCGGGCGGCTCATCCCGCCCCGGTCCGGCCCACGGCCGGACCTGAAGGGCCACGTTGCGACCTTCACCGTCGTAGCTCCAAGGAGGTAGCAGGGCGACGGGGATTACTCAAGGGGCGTCTTCGATCGACGGCGCGCGGGCTCCTCCGCGCGGCTCCCCCTCCGCTGCATCCGCTCGGGCTGCGCCCTCGCGGGCAGCGGAGACCCCTCGTGAACGAGGGGTGCTCGGGCCCTCTCCTGCTCCACGGTTTGTAATTCACGAACAACTCGAACACGTTGCACATCGCCATCCGTTCTCGCCATCCGTCCATCCTGGCGCCGGCCGGCAGAGTCTCCGCTGTCAGCGAGCCG
>Ga0210033_1002625_pt1 | contig 15165 bp, 12 predicted proteins | sample CryGeymeta201501_FD_185465 | JGI IMG/M metagenome (GOLD analysis project Ga0210033, IMG submission 185465) | Groundwater microbial communities from Crystal Geyser aquifers in Utah, USA - Crystal Geyser metaG 2015-01 (SPAdes) (version 2) | ecosystem: Environmental > Aquatic > Deep subsurface >... | reverse complement strand
GCAGGTCTCCGACCGCCCCGAAACGCTTGACCGGAAGGTCTCAAAGGGCTGCGAATCCACGGGATTCGAGGAGACCTGTCGGTCCGGGGAGCGGCGGGGTCAGGAGACCCTCGCCGAGCACATTCGTGCTAAGTACGGTTGTAGTATTAGACTCCGAGAACCGGGGTCACGGTGGGCAGCAGTTTGGACACAGAGCCGCCTCGCGAAGAGGATCAACGACGTGGGGAGCGAACAGTTGGCGTTCACGCCGCACGCCCTGGAGTGAGTAGCGACCATGCCGAGGGCACTCACGGCCCGGTCATACGCGATTCTGGCCGCTGCGTGTGCGCGACTCGCCGACGGTGCACCTGCCGTGGAAAGGAAGACCCCGTGATGGCTCCTCAATCGCCTCCCACCGAACAGAACCGAATGCTGGAGCTGACGTTCGAGTCAGCCACAGCCCACCCCGACCCGTTCAACTCCCTCCAGCTCGAGGCTGCTGTGACCGCTCCCGACGGCAGCCAACTGCGTGTGCCCGGCTTCTGGGCGGGCGGGAACCGTTGGCGAGTGCGCTACTCGTCGAACCAAGTCGGGAAGCATCGCTACCGAACCGAGTGCTCCGACGCCACTGACACCGGACTGCATGGCGTGACCGGCGAGGTGGAGGTGGCGCCGTACACGGGCGACAACCCGCTCTATCGCCACGGTCCGCCAAGTGTCGCCCCTGACGGGCGACACTTCCAGTACGAAGACGGCACGCCGTTCTTCTGGTTGGGCGATACGTGGTGGATGGGGTTGTGTCATCGGCTGGGGTGGCCGGAGAACTTCCGGGTCCTCACCGAAGACCGGTGCAACAAAGGGTTCACGGTAATCCAGATCGTCGCGGGCCTGTACCCCGATATGCCGGCGTTCGACGAACGCGGCGCGAACGAAGCGGGGTTCCCGTGGGAGCAGGACTACGCGCGCATTCGCCCCGAGTACTTCGACGCGGCCGACCGGCGGCTGCTGTATCTGGGGGATTCGGGGCTAACGCCCTGCATTGTCGGCGCGTGGGGGTACTTCCTGCCGTGGATGGGCGTCGAGAAGGCGAAGCAGCACTGGCGGTACCTGATCGCTCGATATGGCGCGCTGCCGGTGGTGTGGTGCATTGCCGGCGAGGCGAACCTGCCGTACTACCTGACTGAGGGCTTCCCGTTCGACGACCGCGAACAGGTGAAGGGCTGGACCGAGGTCATGCGGTACGTCCGCCAGATCGACCCGTACCACCGCTTGATCTCAGTGCATCCCACCGGGCTCGGCCAACTGAGCGCGCGCGGCGCGACCGACGACTCCGCGCCGCTTGACTTCGACATGCTCCAGACGGGGCATGGCGGGCGAGACGTGCTGGCGCCGTCGATCAAGACACTCCGCTGGTCCTACGGCGAACAGCCAACGATGCCCGTGCTCAACAGCGAGGTTGCCTACGAAGCGCTGGGCGACAGCATCCCGGCCGAGGCGCAGCGTCGCGTGTTCTGGGCCAGTCTGCTGTCCGGCGCCGCCGGGCAGACGTATGGCGGCAATGGCATCTGGCAGGTGAACCGGAAAGGGCAGCCCCACGGCGCCTCCCCGCATGGCGGCAACTACGGGCTGATCCCGTGGGATGAAGCCATGCACCTGCCTGGATCCACCCAACTCAGCCTCGGCAAGCGACTCTTCGAGGGATACGAATGGCAGCGATTCGCGCCGCACCCGGAGTGGGCGTCGTTCCTTACTGACGCACAGCAGAGCGGTGAGGGCGACACCGAATACGAGGTCCCGTACGCTGCGGGCATCGCCAACGCTGTGCGGATCGTCTACCTGCCGCGCCGCGCGCCGGTGATCGTGCATGGGCTCGAGACGGGAACCTCGTATGAGGCGACGTACTTCGACCCGACCAACGGCGAGCGAATTCGCCTGGGTGTCGTGCATCCCAGTGAGACCGGCGACTGGAAGTGCGTCCCGCTGAGCGGCAAGGAGGACGACTGGGTGCTGATTCTGGAGGCGGCGCGTGCGTAGGCACCCGGGACCGGTTCCCGAACGGGCTTCGCGGGTTGACCTCGACAGTGAACAGGCAGCCTGGCACTTCGAGTCCAGCGATGGCGCCGTCAAGTGCACGAGCTTCCACAACAAGCTCACCGGCCGGACCTTCGCCCTGGGCGAGGCGTGCGAGGTCGCGCTGACGTTCTCCGCAGCGCCCGACCGGGTGCAGGAACCGTTCCGGCGTGTCGCCGACTTTGCACTGCGCGCCCTGGAGACCACGGGTCTCGACGAGGCGGTATTCCACCTGCGCAGCCCCTCGACGAGCGTCGAGGTTGCGCTGCACTACCAACTCCGCGGCCCCACTCGCCGCAAGTGGGCGGAGGTGACGAGCCGCGCCGGCGAGGACCCGCTGCTGCTCGACGTCGAGTTGGACAGTTTCACGACCAGCGCGACCCTCGCCGGGGGCGGCCAAGGGCAGCCGCTGTTCCTGGGCGACGAGGTGTTCGCAGCCGTCGAGCACCCCGCGGGCGAGAACACGATAGAGGCGGGTCGGGTCAAGCTCGCCCACTTCCCCGGGCGGCGGCTGGAGCCGGGCATCCCCTGGACGAGCCGCGTAGCGCTCGTCAGCGTCGCGCAGGCGGAGCAAGCGCTGGACCACTTCGTGTCGTACCTCGCGGAGAACGGGCGGCGCAAGCCGAAGACCGTCTCGGTCTACACCCCGTTCGGGATCAACAACCAGTGGGGGCCGTGCTCGACGTTGGACGACGAGCAAACGCTCGACGTCCTGGGCGTTCTGGAGGGGTGGCAGCGGCGGGGGCTGCGCTTCGACTACTTCACCTTGGACACCGGTTGGGTAGACCCGAACTCCGACCTGACCCAGTTCCGGCCGACGTGCTACCCAAACGGGCCGGACGAGGTCGTGCAACGGGTGAAGGCGCTGGGCATGAAGTTCGGTCTCTGGTTCGCGACCAGTTGGGCGGCCGAGTCGTGCTGGGACTACGCACCAGCCTGGGAAGGCAATGGGACGCCGACGATGACCTGGCTCAACGGCTACCCCGCCCGCGCGCGCTTTGCCGGGTCGTTCTGCATGGGCTCCCAGCCGTATGTCGACCTCCTGCGCAACGCTGTGGTTCATCTCCTGGATCAGCTCCCTGGCAAAGCAGGACGAAGCGCTGTTCCTGAACCGGAGGAGCATCCTGGGTGACCCGTGGCGGGGCGAGGTGTATGGCTACGCACACTGCCGGGGTGAGCGTGGCTTCCTGTTCGTGAACAACCCGCACTTCGCTTCGCGCCGGGCGGTCGTGACGCTGGACGCCTCGCTCGGTCTCAACGGCAAGCCCGGTACACTGGTCAAGATTGTGTCGCTGTTCCCCGAGCGCTCGCGGGTCCAGGGCGAAGGCGGCGCGGCATTGAGGTTGGGCGACTCCGTCGAGGCGTGGCTCCGCCCGTTCGAGGTGCTGATGCTGGAGGTGAGACCCGCGGAGACGGGCTCACCCTCGCTCCCCGTTCGGTCGCTGTCCGCGCAGACAGCCGCTGGCCTTGGCGTTGCGCTGCCGTTGCACGAAGCACCCGTCGCGCCAGGTGAGGAGATCGCGTTCGCTGACGCCGTTCGCTTCGAGCAACAGGGACTGAGGAAGAAGAGCCACGCGTACGTCACGACGCTGCCTGCGGGGGAGGGCGCGCAGCCGATCCTCGCCGTTGCCATCCGGCTGCGCCAGGGCGGCGCCGAGTGGCGCTACTCGCCAACGGTGTGCGAGATTGTCCAGGCAGTGGCATTCGTTGGCGGACGCCGCCTGCAACTGGTCCCCGTGCCCGACGCCCGCCAGTTCGGCAACACGCAGAACGCGGGTTGCTCCTGGGTGGTTTACAAGGCGCGTCTGCCCAAGCAGCCTGCGGGCCAGCCGCTGCGCCTGCTGCTGCAAGCCTATCTCCCCGACGACGTGGACGCGGAAGTCGAGGCTTGGGTGGTCCGCCGTTGGTGGCAGGAGTACACGCGGCCCATGCCCGACGGCTACTACGGGGACGCGCCATCGTGACGCGTAGGGGTGGCACCCACCCCATGCCGCTACGCTACGAACGTCCGCGGCACCCGCGCGTGTGGGGTGTACAATGGGCACGTGCCGTGCGGCGCCACGCCGACGCGCAGACTTCGCGGCAACCCCATGCTCCCACGGGCAACCGCCGAGTACGAGGGACTGACACGAGAAAGACGATACGGACGTTTCTGCTGCGGGGCACCGCCACCGCTATTCTGAGCGGCGCACGCTGCGTGCGCGCGCAACCCGGCGCCACTGCGGCGCCGAAAGTGCTCTTCAGCGAAGACTTCGAGAACGGCCTCCCCGGTAACTGGGAAGGCGCCCCGCTGCTGTCCGAAGGGCTTCCGGCCGGCTCCACCGGCGCGGCGTGCGCCAAGCCGGGCGAGGATATCAAGTCCAACCATGCGTGGGCAGACGGGCACTTCACTGTGGAAGATGGACTTTACTTCAACTACTGGGCGCGGTTCGACAGCGCGCAGTGGTACCAGGCGTTTGTCTTCTGCAAGGCGAAGGGGCAGGAAGCCAAGGACAGGAGCCTGTACGAGGCCGAGCCACCCGTGTTCAACGACACCGACTGGCATCTGGTCAGCATTCCGTTTGCCGACTTTAAGGCGACCATGGGACCGAACCAGGGCAACTCGCCGAAGCCGGGCGAGGTCTGCTGGACGTACTTCTGGTCGTTCCAGAAGCGCAACCTGGGCATGGCGGTGGACAAGGTCTGGGTGACCAAAGGCAAGCGCGGCGTCAACAGGGTGCGCTTCCACGGCAACTTCACGCCCAAGGAAGGGCAGGCGCTGGCCGAGACCGACAAGGACGAACGCGAGCAGCTCTGGCGTCTCGTCGCGGCGATGAAGCCGGAAGGCCTCTACACCACCTTCTCGCCGTACTGGGCGGCCAGCTCTCGGGTCAAGCCGGCCATGGGCGTCCTCGACTCCGGTGGCGAAGTCGGCAACCACGGGTTGCTGTTCTTCGATGCCAAGCTCCAGGCAGCATACAAGTCGTGGCTGAAGCAGGTGCTCACCGAGAAGAACCCGCACACCGGCCTCCCGCTGGCGCAGGACCCGGCGTTGGCGATCATCCAGCTTCAGAACGAAGACTCACTCCTGTTCTGGACCAGCCAGGGAACCAAGGGCGCGGCCGCTGCGGAATTGCGTCGGCAGTTCGCCAAATACCTCGACGAGAACGCCAAGACCATCAGGTCGGTCACCGGCGAGCTGACCTGGGACTACGCCAATGGAGTCTGCACGCTCAACGCGCCCAAGGCGCAAGGCGTCACCGGCTTCCTGAGCAAGGGGGGCACATTCAAGCTCGCCGACGTGGAGATCCGCTCCGGCAACGAGTACGCCTCCGTGCTCGCCGTGTCGATGGACGACCAGCCTCTCAGCAACTCCGGCAAGACCCTCGTCCAAGTCGGCACCACCGAACGCCCCCCCGGCTGGAAGACGCGACCGGTGGACAGCGCCGTCGAGAAAGAGACCCGCAAAGGCGAACTGGTCCTCAACTTCGGCACCAAGCCCTGGCAGATCGTTGAAGGCGAGGTGGCGCTAACCATCGCCAACCCGTCGCTGAAGGCGGCGCACGTGCTGGACGCCAACGGGATGTCGGTGAAGGATGTGCCGCTGGAGGCAGCGGGCGGCGGAAAGCGGCTCACGTTCCCGCCGGACGCGATGTGTGTGGTCGTGGAATAGTTGCCATACTCGCGTGGTGGGCGGTACCGCAGATCGTCTATTGCGCCCCGAGAGGTAACCATGCTGCTCGCAGTCCTGTTGCTAGCTCACTTGTCCGCCGTGAGGGCGGGGAATATGGTGATCGAGGTCTCCGGTGCCGAGGCTGCGAGTCTCGTGGGCGCGCCAGCATCGGCGAGGGCCGACCTGACCGACCTCTTGGGCAAGGGCGTCGGCCCGGCAAGGCTTCGGCTCACGGAGTCGGATGCAGCCGGTCAGCCGGTGGCGGAGCCGATTCCGGTGCAGTTTGAGGCGGCTGACGCGGGCGGCTTGACCGGCACGCTGTGGTGGCTCATGCCGCCGGGCGACAAAGACCTCCGCCGGTTCAAAGTGATCGTCGCCGACAGTGAGGCTGCGCCCGCGCTGAAGATCACCACCGCCGGCAGCAAGCAGTACTTCGACGTTGCCGAAGGCGACGTACCCGTGCTACGCTACAACCAGGGCACCGTGCCGGTGCCTGCGGGGATTGACCCGAAGTACGCGCGAGGTGACTACATCCAGCCTTTGATTGGCCTCAACGGCGAGGTGCTGACGGACGACTATCCGAAGGATCATCCCCACCACCGCGGCGTCGGGTGGTCGTGGCCGGCGACTCGTTGGAAGGACGAGGTGCGGGACATCTGGGCCGTTGTCGGCGTCTGGGCCCGACCGGTGGCAGTGCGTCGCGTGGCGGGCGGCCCGGTGATGGCTGTTCTGGAAGCGGAGAATGTGTGGAAGTGGGGCGACAAGGAGGCCATCGTGCGGGAGGACGTCGCCCTCCGCGTGTTCCGGCATGGAGCGCTTGGCCGGTTCGTCGACGTCGAAGTGCGGCTGACGGCGCTTGCCGACGGTGTGGCGATCGGCGGTCGGCCGCACGGCGGGTACGGCGGCTTTGGGATGCGCGCGGCGCCGGTGGAGAACCAAGTCATTACCTCCCACACCGACGACGAGGCGGTCAATCCGCGTCGCTCCTGGCTTGACTACTCCGGCGTGTTCGCCGGCGGCAAGGGCACTGCGGGCGTCGCGATCTTCGAGCACCCGACCAATCCCGGCTATCCCAACACGTTGTTGCAGTACCCGTCGCTGAATTACGTCATGCCGGCGTTCCCCGGCGAGCGCGAAGTGCCGCTCTCGAAAGACACGCCGCTGGTGCTCCGACATCGCCTGTGGATCCATGCAGGCAACGCCGACGAGACCACGTTGGCGAATGTGTGGGCGGCTTACGGGCAGCCGCCGACGGTCGTTTTCGTCCCGTAGTTGCGCGCCGGTGAATGCTCTCACCGGCGGCGAACGAATCCAAGCTGCAGATCGGAGGTTCTCATGTCCACCAATGCAAGGCCTTCCCGTCGTGAGTTCATCGAGAAAGCCGCCACCCTCGGCGCAATCGGCCTTTCCGGCCCGCGCTTGGCGCAGGCGCAACCGGCAAAGCAACCAGGCCCCAACGACCGAATGCACCTTGGCATCATCGGCTGCGGCGGCATGGGGCGGGGCAACCTGCGGAACTGCGTCATGCACCCGGACGTGGTGCTGACCGGCGCCTGCGACATCTGGAGGGATCGGCTCGATCCAGTGGTGGCCGAGTTCAAAGAAAGCTGCAAGCCCTACCACGACTTCCGTGAGATGCTCCAGCAGCCCGATATCGACGCGGTCATCATCGGCACCCCGCCGCATTGGCACTGCTTGCAGGCCATTGCCGCGGCGGAGGCGAAGAAGGACCTCTACGTCCAGAAGCCCATGACACTCTACGTGGGCGAGAGCCTCGCGTTGCGCAACGCGGTGCGGAAGCACGAAGTCATCTGCCAAGTCGGCACGCAAATTCACGCGTCGGAGAACTACCGGCGTGTGGTGGAGTTCCTGCAGGCGGGGCTGTTGGGCGAGATCGGCGTCGTGCGGACGTTCCACGTCCTGAACCAGTGGCCGGACGGTGTCGGGCACGACCCGAACACCACGCCGCCGGAAGGGCTGGACTGGGACCTGTGGTGCGGGCCGGCGGAGAAGTGCGCCTACAACAGGTTCCTGGCGCTCAGCGCCTACCATCACGGCTCCTGGATGCGCTACAGCGGTGGCTGGACGCCCGGCATGGCGCCGCACATCATCGACCTGCCGATCTGGGCGCTGGACCTGAAGTACCCGGTCGAGACGTTCAGCTCGGGCGGCCGCTACTTCCTGAAGGACGACGGCGACGCCTACGACAATCACGAGATCCTCTGGAAGTACCCCAATCTGACGCTGCATTGGTTCACCTCCCTGACCAACAGCTACGGATTCGACTTCCAGGGCGACCCCGGCACGCGGCGGCGGCTGGGCACCTACTTCCACGGCTCCAAGGGCACCCTGTACGCCGACTACGGCACGTACAAGATCATCAGCGAAGGCGACCGGATGAACGGCGTCCTGCCTCCGCCGGCCTCCATTCCCCGCTCTCCCGGACACGAGCGCGAGTGGCTGGACTGCGTCAAGTCCCGCCTGCAGCCAAGCTGCAACCCCAACTACCACGTCCGGGTCGATGTACCCGTCTGCCTCAGCTTGCTGTCCTACCAACTCGGTCGCTCCATCCACTTCGCCCCCACCGCCGAGAAGATCCTCGGCGACCCAGAAGCCGCTCGGCTGTCGGTGCCGGAGTACCGAGACCCGTGGAAGTTCCCGGCAGAGTATCTGCCGGCGTAACGCAGGGGAGCGCTAGGAGGGGCGCCGGGGAAGGTGGTTTGCGCACATGGCACCACTGCAGTATGCTGTGCAGAAGCTGGTAGGCTGAGATGATCGCCTCGTTCCGGGACAGAGCGACCGAAGACCTGTACCACCAGAGACCGTCGAAGTTGGTGCGCCGCATTCCTGGCGACGTCCAGCGTGCCGCTCGCCGCAAGCTGGACCTGATCGAGTTCGCTCACGAACTCGGCGATCTTGCTTCACCTCCCGGCAACCGTTTGGAGGCGCTCAGAGGCAAGTTGGTGGGCCACCACAGCATTCGCGTCAACGATCAGTGGCGCATAGCCTTTCGCTGGCAGGAGGGTGCGGCGCACGAGGTATCACTGGTTGACTACCATTGAGATGAGAGGTGTGACACATGATCCCGGAGAACCGCCTGCCCACCTCCCCCGGTGAAATCCTCTTGGAGGAGTTCCTGAAGCCGCTGGGGATCACGCAGACTATGCTCGCTACCCACTTGAGCATTCCCGTCCGCCGCGTCAATGACATCGTCAAAGGGAAGCGCGCGGTGAGCCTGGAGACGGCTCAACTCCTGGCCGGTGCCTTCCGCACGACGCCCCAGTTCTGGATGAACGCCCAGACCGCACATGACCTGGCAACTCACAGGATCGAGGTTGAGGTCGAGCCACTCGTCAAAGTTGCGTGATCGCCGTCGGCCGACAAGGGCGCGTACCGCGTCACGAGGACCGAAGGCTACCCGTAGAGCAAGCTCGCTGACACCTCCCCCCACCACTCGGTCTCACCTACCTCCGCCAGCCTCGCCAGCCCCGCCGCCGTCAGCCCTGACTCGATCTCTCCACGAAGCGCCGGCCCGCCGCTGAGAATGTCGATGGGCATCTTCTCGTGCTCGTATTCGTAAGGCGGCTGCAGCCACTGGAAGTCCTTCGGCCAGAGCTGCCGGACGCTGGCGAGCAAAGCCGCTGCGGTTCGGTACGGCCGGAACGTGGCTTCGTCCAGCACGTGCAGGAACACGCCGCCGCACTGCCGGTCGCACCACTTCTGGAACGTCGGGGTGAACGTGATCGGCCGGAACACGACTCCCGGCAAGGGCCACTCGGCGAGGGCGTCGACGAGTGCGAACGGGTCTACAAACGGCGCGCCGACCGTCTCGAACGGCGTGGTGGTCCCACGGCCCTCGGACAGATTCGTTCCCTCGATCAGCACCATGCCGGGGTACACCTGAACGCCCTCGATCCTCGGCAAGTTTGGGGACGACGGAATCCACCGCCGCCCCGTGTCTGCCCACGTCATCTCGCGCCGCCACCCGTTCACTGGCACGACGTGCAGCTCGGCTCCGATCCCCATGCTGACATTGAGGTACTGTGCCATCTCCCCGAGGGTCAGCCCGTGGCGCATCGGCACCGGTGCCCGGCCAATGAAGCTGGCGTACGCCGGGTCGAGCCGTGGTCCCTCGACGAGGCAGCCGCCAACGGGGTTCGGCCGGTCGAGGACCACGACCGCAACGCCTGCCGCCGCGCACGCCTCCAGGCAGTGAGATACCGTCCAGATGTACGTATAGACGCGCGTGCCGACGTCCTGCAAATCCACCACGAGGCAGTCGAGTCCCGCCAGCATATCCGGCGTCGGCTTTCGGTTTTCGGCGTAGAGGCTGTACACCGGGATGCCCAGCCGCGGGTGCCGCCCGTGCGGCGTCTCGATCATGTTGTCCTGGTCCTGGCTCCACAGGCCGTGTTGAGGCGAGAAGAGCGCGGTCAACTGACCGGAGAACGCCTTGTCGAGGCGGTCGTGGGCGTAGCGGAACTCGCGGTCGACCGACGCCTGATTGCAGAGCAGCCCGAAGCGTGCGCCGTGCAGAACGTCGGGTGGGTTCGCGAGGCAGTTCTCCAAACCAAGGGTCATGGGTCACTCCGGCTGAGGTGATCTTGCAGAGCGTAAACGCGCTTACGCTCTGCAAGAACCGGCGCTCACGTCAGGGCAGCCAACCTCGACCCGCCCTCGTCACTCCTCCCGCCCATACGCCCTGGCAACTGCACTCCGCGGGTCGAACATCTCCTCAATGGGCCCAAGCTGCTTCTCCAGCGCACACGGCGGCTCGTAGGTGTCGAGGTTCTCGCCCCGGGCGAAGCCGGTGGCCAGCTCGACGTAGTACAGGAAGTTGCGGAGGGGGACGTCGGGTGGGACGCCGTGGTCAACGTGAGGGATGAAGCCGCCGTGCTTCCAGGCTGTGCGGTAGCGCTTCGCGACCTCGGCGCGGAGTTGCTTGCGGCCGAACCGCAGTTCGCGCTTGTCAATGCCGCCGTGGATGAAGAGCGCGGGGTACTTGGTCTGCATCTCCTCGGGGTTGTTGTGGGCGGCGATCTCGATGGGCTGGATGCCATCGAGCACGTCGGGATACATTGCTTCGAGGATCTGGCTGTTGTGGCCGTCGGAATCCATGACCACCGATTCGACCCCGTTGTCCTTGCACAGCTTGTAGAGCTTCCGGTAGCGCGGCACCATGAACTCCCGCATCTGCGCCGGTGAGAGCATGGACTGCGTCTTGTACGCCATGTCCTCGTTCAGGATCAGTTCGTCGACCTTGACATGCTTGAGCGGTTCCTTGAGCAGCTCGATCAGGAACCAAGTCCAGAATTCGAACATCTCGTGGACCAGGTTGGGCTGATCGTGGACCATCATCGACAGCCCCTCGAACCCGCACCAGTCGCGCGTCCGCCAGTACAGACCCGGAACTGTCACGCGGACGGGCACGTCGGCCGTGTTGCACGCCTCTACGTGATCGCGCCAACTCGATCCCGGCACCGGGTCGCCGGCAGCGTCGACGTTCGCCGTCCGCTCGGGTGCGTGCGGATCGAAGCGCTTCTGCATCGCCTCGAAGTCTGCCTTGTTCTTGACTGGGAACTCGAGGTACTTCCGGGTGGCGAATCCCTCTGTCGGCTGGACGACGGCATCGAGTCGCGTGACGCCCCACGAGTCGATCCAGACCCGCTTGTTCCCCTCGACCGAGAGTGTCTTCTCCTCGAACGTCGGGATCCAGCCAGCGTCCAGCTTGCCGATCCCGCAGCCGACGTCTTCGCCGACGAAGCCGTTCCAGTTGCGCTGCTGCTCCTCAGACAGCCCCTGCTTGCGCCACGCCGCAAACGTGGATGCCCGCGGGCCGCCAAAGGTGAGGTAGAGGCAGTCGGGCCGTTCGCCATGGATGGCGGCCCGGAACCGTTCTCGTGGGGTCATTGGGTGTGTCCTTCTCGGATGGGTGCCAAGTGCCATGTGTCAAGTGTCACCTCAACCGCGCCATCCTCAACCGCCTCGGGCGTCCTGTCGGGGAGCGGGAGGGCGCGTCACAGCTTCCTGCCGTCGCGGCCGCCGCCGCTCCCCTGGTAGGGTGTGCCCGGGTCCCAGCCGTTGGCCGCGGGTGGCTCAAAGGACTTCAGCGGCAGCGTCACCAGGCACCGGTGCCGGTGGGACAGGTAGGCAGCCTCGACCACTTCGAGCGCGCGCAGGGAGCTGTCGGCGACAGTGTAGTCGGGGGCGTTGGCGTCGATGTGGGCAGCCATGTTGTCCAAGTGTGCGCGATGGCCGACGGTCGGGTTCTGCTGGGGCTGGATCAGCTCACCGGTCGGGTGCTGCTCGTTGACGAGAATGTAGGCGTTCTCGAACGCCCAGAACTCTACGTGCCCCTTGGTTCCGATGATCCGGAACATCATCGACTTGCCTTCGCGCTTGGTCGTCACGAAGTCGCCCGTCTGCATCACGCACCGAATCCCGCCTTGGGTCTGGACGTAGGTGACCGCGACGGTCTCGACTTGGATCCCGTCGCGGTACGTGCGCGTGGAGGTATCGCACGCGCAGAGCACGTCGGCTACGGGGTCGTCGCCGACCAGCGTCACGAAGAAGTTGAGCCAGTGGATGCCCGCGTTCATCACGTCCCACTTGTCGCACTCGATCTCAACCAGGGCCAACTCGCCGATCTCGCCGGCGCGCACGCGCTGCACGATCTCGCGCACGTGGGCACTCACCAGCAAGCCGTGCGGTACCGCCATTGGCAGCCCCTTCGCCTTGATGCTGTCCACGATCACTTGACCGTCGGCGTGGAAACTCGCCAGCGGCTTTTCAACCAGGATGCCTTTCAGCGGCAGGTCGAGGGCGGCGAGGGTGATTGGCTTGTGAGTCGGCGCGTACGTGGCGACGCACACGACGTCTGTCGGGCGCTGGGCGAACAGCTCGTCGTGCGTCGCGAAGGTCTGCACGCTGGGGAACTGTTCTTTGACGGCGGCGCGCGCCTCCTCCCGCAAGTCTGCAATGGCAGTCAGTTCGAACCGCTCGGAGGCTGCAGCGGCATGGACGCTTCCCATGCCGCCCATGCCGACGCCGACAACGCTGAGGCTGTAGGTATTCATGAGTGAAGAGGCTCCCAAAGGTCCGCAACGGTTCGGACCGGTCTGCTCAGCGGCCGCCCGAGGCAGATCCACTGGCCGCTCACCTCATTCGACTCTGACCCTCAGACCCCTGCACCGCAGGAGTTCGCTTCGTCCCAGCGAACCAAGTACGTGTTCACTGCCGCTCTCCTCTGGAGCCCTCGCCATGGGATTCGAGATCAACATCGACTACGCGCCCCAGCGGATGGAAGTCAGTCGGCAGCGGCTGGAGGCGCGGGGCGCGTTCCGGCATGTAGACCGCGTGCCGGTGCTGTACTGCGTTGTCCCCCGGTACTTCGCGCCGCTGTTCGACCTGCCGTATCTCGACTTCTTCAAGGATGCCGAGGCCCAGTACTACTATCAGCTCCAGTTCGCCAAGTACCGGATCGAGAACCTCCCGGAGGACTGTTGCACCGGGCCGGCAATCCACGTCCACCCGTACTTCGACAATGTCATCCCGCCCAGCGGCCAAGGCGGCGACGTTGGCTGGACGGACGGCGGTCCACCGCGGGCGCTACCGGTTATCCATACAGTGGACCAGATGGAGCGCTTCGAAGTGGCGAGTCCAGACACGGGTCTGCGAGGTCGAGCCATCGAGTGGTGGCTGCAGATGAAGGAGCTGGCCGCCGAGACGAAGGTGACGTTCAACGGGCAGGAGGGTCAGGTCGTCGTGGACCCGCTGTCACTTGGCGGGTTGAGCCCGCACATGATTGCGGTCGACCTCGTCGGTGAGGACTTCTACTGGTGGATGCTGGAGTACCCCGAGCAGTGCCACCGGTTCCTGGAGAAGATCACGTTGGGCGAGATCGCCTCCGAGGAGAACACGCGCAGAATCGCTCCGCGGCCGCGGGGCGGCTTCGGACTGGCGGAGGACTCGGCGCAGATCATGTCGGCCGAGCTGTTCGAGCAGTTCTGTGTGCCGTACTGCAACGCTCTCTTCGAGCGGTTCAGCACCGGTGGTAGGGGAATCCACATGTGTGGTGAGAGCAGGCATCTGCACAAAGCGCTCAAGGAGCAGGTCAAGATGACCAGCTTCGACCTCTTCGGATACGTGGTTCCCCCCGAGGTGGCCGCGGCCAGTCTGGGCGGTACAACGCTGTTGTGGGGCAACCTCAACCCGATGCTCCTGCAGACCGGCACGCGCGCGGAAATCAAGGCAGCGGCGCGCCAATGCCTGGAGGCGCTGGCGCCCTGCGGCGGGCTGATGCTCGGCGACGGTGCCAACGTCTGTCCCGGCACGCCGCTGGAGAGCTTCCATGCAGTCATGGAGGCGGCGCAGGAGTTCGGTCTCGGGGACGGGAGGCTGGCACGAGGGGAAGCATAAGTTCACGCCAGCGGTTCATGGCGGCGGTGCGTCACCGTCGCGCAGGACTTCGCGGTGTCCCGTCGAACCAAGCACACCTCCCCCGTCCCCTGGAGCCGCCCAGGCGGACCCGACCGCCCGTTCGGGTGCGACTGTAGCCCGAGGCGCGTAGCCGAGCGACCACTCGCTTGGCGCTCCGGGCTACACTCCCAAGGAATCATCCATGTCCGCCCGTTGGTTGGGCACCACGTCTGATGAGAATGATCGGCGTTCGGCCGCACATTCCACATTCCGCATTCCGCACTCCCAATTCCACATTCTCACAGGAGTCCCCATGCGCCCTCTGCTCTGTACCGCCCTCGCGCTCACACCCGCCGCCGCCCTCGCCCAGAATCCGCCCCTGGTAACCGCGCCGCAGGTAACGGCAGGTCCGGCCGGCGCTCCCGACAGGAGCCACGCTCCCGAGGTGACCGGTTTCCGCCTCGTCAACGACGGCCGGCTGGTGTCGGTGCAGACTCACGCGCAGGTCTGCTACGATGCCAGCAACCTGTACGTCCGCTTCCGTTGCCCGGCGCCCGAGCCGGACAAGCTCACCGGGGAGGTGCGCGAGCGCGATGGGGCCGTGTGGCAGGACGAGGCAGTCGAGCTGTTTCTGGATCCCGAGAAGACGGGCGCGCACTCGTACCAGTTCATCGTCAACTGCAAAGGCTCGCGGTACGATGGCCGCGACGGCGACGCCGGCTGGAACGGGGAGTGGTCTGCCTCGGCGCACGGACGCCGTGCGTCCGCCGCGGTCGATCCCAAGGCGCACGAGTGGGTCTGCGCACTCACCATTCCCTTTGCGACCCTCGACCGCGGTGCGCAAGGTCGACATTTCCCGGCTGCTGCACCCCGGCCGGAACGTGATCGCGGTGAAGGCGTACAACTACGGCGACGCGGCCGCGCTGGCGTGCTTGCCGACGGTAAAGGCCTCGTTCTGACTGCTGTCGGCGGCCGGCATCACCTGGGGGGACCGACAGTCAGGACGGACTCACCAGGCACGGTCATCCGCAGGGCCTGGCCGACCA
>Ga0210033_1002623_pt1 | contig 15171 bp, 14 predicted proteins | sample CryGeymeta201501_FD_185465 | JGI IMG/M metagenome (GOLD analysis project Ga0210033, IMG submission 185465) | Groundwater microbial communities from Crystal Geyser aquifers in Utah, USA - Crystal Geyser metaG 2015-01 (SPAdes) (version 2) | ecosystem: Environmental > Aquatic > Deep subsurface >... | reverse complement strand
GTGACCCAGGGGCTGGCGGTGGTGGCCGGATTGCGCCGCGCTCCAAACGCATCAAAGCTCATCTGCTGGAGCAGATTGCCGAAGCGATCACTGATCACATCGGTGCTGCCCAGATGATCGGTGAACAGGTATTCCTTGCTGCCGCCGCCGTTGGACTTAAGCGTGATGATCAGCAGTGGGTCGAGTCAGCGCCTTCCCGACACGCTGGAAGATGGCCGCAATGTTGGAACGGGCCTCGTTTCGCTCAGCGCAGAGCCCTTGCCTAGCTCATCGGCTGGCGCAAAAAAGAGCCAGCCCCTAGCGGTGCTGGCTCGGCAAGTTGACGCGCCGCAGTACGATGCTGCGGCGCGCAATTTAAGGGCTTATTGGCAAACTTCGACTTTCAGATTGTCGATGTGCATGCCGGTGGGCGCGGTGCCGGCGGTGTTGCTGTCGGAGGTCGCGCGGAATCGCAGTTGGATGGTTTGGCCGGCGAAATCATCCAGATCGACGATCGAGCGACGCGGCGGTGTGGTGGTTTTGGTACACCAGACCGCACGGCCAGCCAGGGGCGCACCAGCGGATACCGGGCCGGTGTAGGGATCGGTGAACATGCGATTGGCGCCCAGATGGGTGAACGCTGGATCGGCTAGCAGCTTGGCTTCCAGCGCAGCGCCATCCCAACAGCCATTGGGGCCATCGGTTTCGAAACTGTGGTAAGCATCGAATGACAGGATCACTGCCTGCGCGCCGGGTGGGATGACCAGATTGGGTGAAGTCAGCATTTGGTCGGAGGTGACCGTATTGTCGATTACGCGCCATACCGTGGTGGTGAGCCCGGTGCCGCCGGTGGCGGCGCCTTGCGTCCAACCGGTGCCGCCGGTGCCGGCCACTGTCCAACCATTGGCGCCGCTCTGGAAATTGTCCAGGAAGACGGTGGAGGCAACGGTCGCAGTCGGACAGTTGCCGGGCACGCCCGTGGTAAAGGTGCGGGTTGCCGATACCGTTCCGACACCACAATAATTGGACGGGCTAACGCGCCAGAAATAAGCGGTACTCGGCGTCAGACCAACATCCACGGCCCAGGTCGGGCTGGTGACCACGGCGCTGGCAACGATGTTGCTGAAACCCGCATCGGCGGCTACTTGCACCAAATAGCTCAAGGCGCCGGGCACGGCATTCCATGACAAGGTTGGACGCACTTTGACCCCGGTTGCGGCGTCGGTCGGCGTTAGCAGGGTGGGTTGTGCGGCGGCCGCCGAGGAGATGCCGAGACTGATCGGCAGGGTGCGCGTCTGCGCACCGGCGGTGCCGGTAACAACGCCGGAGTATTCGCCGGAAGCGGTGGCCAGCGCGCCGGTCAAGGTGAGCTGGCTGGTGCCGGGGGTCGGGGTGACCAATACCGGATTGAACGTCGGCGTGATGCTGCCGGGCAAGCCACTGGCGGAGAAGGTGACCCCCGCAGTAAATCCGTCGAGCACGCCGACCCGCAGGTCGATTGTCGGATCACTGATTGAAGTGGCCGCGCACATTTCGATGCGGGTGGGCGAATCGGCCACCACGGCATAGTTGGGTTGGCCGCAGCTGGCGAACTTGAAGGAGCAAATGCGGGTATTCCAGGAACTGTTCGTGGTAACCGGATAGAACTCGTTGGTGTACCAGAACGTGCACTCGTCGCTCGGATCGACGCTCATCGACGAGTAGTCGCCCCAACGGTTGCTGGTGCTGGTCTGGGCACCGGTGCCGGTGGGCGAGCAGGATTGCTCGTCGCGCAATTGACCAGCGGGGTCATCGAGGGTGCGCCCGTTGATCCGGATTTCCGGGTTCATGGTGGTGCTGGATACCGAGTAGCCAACGCCGATGTTGCCGCTCTTGTCCATGGCGATGCCGCCCAACCAGCGGGTGTTGCCATCCGGCACGTAGCTACCTTCATCGACCAGGGTCTTGCTCAACGCCACCGGCTGCGGATCTTCAAAACCATCGGCGAGCAGGCTACCCGCCGGCAAAGCGGCAGCGCCCGGCTGGAACGCAAACTGCACCCAGTCGAGTGCCCCTTGTTGCAATGGCCCTTCCACGGTGTGATTGACCACCATCGACACCGCCGATGGCGCCCCGACCGGGAATGCCCGGGTCGAAGCGCGATACATGATGTGGGTGCCGAATACATCCAGTGGATTGACCGAATTGAGCTGTGGTACCTGGATGAATCGCGGGGTGAACGGCGCGCGCGCAGCGATTCGTTGCGGGGTCGCCGAGATACTGCTGGCAGCGGTGTTGGCCCAGTTCAGGCAGAGATCCCAGAACAGGTATTCGCTGGTGGCGGCATCAAAGTGGACAAAGGTGGGGCAAGCGCCCGCGGGCGCATCGAAGGCGCCTTCCAGATGGGCAGGCTCCACACCGAAGGCATCAAAGCCGGGAAAGCGGACCACTTGCGCGGGCAGGCCAGCCAACATTTTGTCGCGCTCAAAGGCGATGAAAGCGGCGCCTTGAAATGCTTGGGTTGGGGTCTCCTGGAACTCGTGGGTGGTCATCAGATAGGCGTTTTGGCCAGCGCCGTTGTCGGTCCAGACGCCGAAGTGCGGGTAGTCTCCGAACCAGGGAAACTGGAACTCGTAACGAAAATAAGTGCCGAGTGGATTGCTGGTCGTGGAAATGGCAACGCACTGACTGCCGATATTCGATCCGTTCGGTGGAACGGTGAATTGCGACATCAGCCAGCGTTGCGCGCGGTCATCCCAGAGCGCGATCGGATCACCGGCATTACTGGTCTGGCAACGACCGCCGAAACCAGCCCAGAACGAGTTGCCCGCCGTAGGACCAGAGGTGCGGACGCCGGTGACCTTGTCGAAAATGGCCCAACTGGTGTTGATCCACTGGATGTATTCGCTTGGACTGACGTCGCCGTTGGTGTCTGGCGGAATGAAGCCGCCACCATCGCTCACCGACATGCCATCGAAAGAAACGATGGTGCTGGGTGCGGGCGTACCGGAGGGTTGTAACTGCATGCTGCGCTGACTCAGTTCACGTCCCTCCGCCAGCGGCGCGGCGTCGTGTGGCTTCAGAAAAATATTGGGGATCTCATAAGGATGTGCTGGATCGCCTGGTGCCAAAGTCGGCAGCTCGCGGATGATGTCCCGCATCGGCCGTGATTCGTCGTGACGCACATCTTGCAGCACCTGCGGTGCCGATGAACTGGCGCTGGCCAGGCTGGACCAGCTGGCCAGCGTGGCCAGCAAGATCGCATGCACTGGGGTGACTTTGATGATATTCATTTGCCCTCTCCAATCGGTTGCAAAAAAATGATTGCGGTTTGATTCCGGGGGAAAATCTGTTCCCGGCTCGTGTTGGGTTAAGTCAGCCGTCTGGCGCCGCCGTTCGCAGCGCTTCTTCCATCACCGTCAATCGCCGAAGATGATCGTGTAAAAAGGTTCGCGTGTCGGCATCCAACAAGCTCAGTGACAATGCTGCTTCGGCCAGGGGGCGCTCCTGCTTGGGGGCTTGTTGGCGGATCATCAACAGTGCCTGTTCGGCCAAGGGCGGGCTATCACTGCCAATCCAACGCGCCAGCGTCGGCAAGGCGATCGATGCCTTGTGCCCTTGCAGCACGCTGAATGCCGTGTTGGCCAGCGCTGCGTTGAAATCATCGGCGCGCTGGTGTCCAGTTTCTGAAAGTGCGTCGAGGATGTCGCTGGCAGCCGCATCGATCCAAGGCAGCGGTGCGCTTGCTGACCGCTGCGCCATGCTGCGCAATAGTAGGGCGCGCGCCGAGGGGTGGGCTTGCGGGTTGCGGACGAACGCCGAAATCTGAGCGTCGTCGGTTGCTGTCAATAGCGCTTGCAGTTCCGGACGCAAGGCCAACTCGGCCGCAAAATAGTTCTGGTACTGACCATCGTCGCTGGCCAGCCCGGCAAGCACAAAGTCCAGGTCGGTGCGGGACACATCGACGATCTTGCGCGGCGTTGGCGTGAGCAGTTTTCTAGCGTTGGGGCTATCCAGAAACAGCGCTGGCTCCAATCCCGGACCGATCAATAGGGTGGGTCCGGTGGGTATTGCGACCAGGGTCTTCGGCTTGACCGCACTGCGCGTGTAGGCCGTATAGGCAATCACGTAACGCTGCCCGGGACTGAGCTTGGTCAACAGCCACGGGGGCGTGGTCAGCGTCAGCTCGCTTGGGGCCGCCTTCTGACCATGAATGTCGGCGAGCTTTTTCAGGCTCAGCTTGCCGCCAAGATCGATCCCGATCACCTCGGCGACAATGGTGTTGTTGGTGGCGGCGTCCAGCCATTCGCTCGGTGGCTGCAAGGCTTTGGCATGGACCGCTGGCGCTGACTGCGCCAACAGTAGGCCAAAACACAACAAAGACACGCGGCGATGGCCTGCAATCATTGCGGCAACCAGTGACAAGCGGGGGTGAGGGCGGGCACCTTACCTGCTGGTCAGCGTCGGTGCAAATCGCCAGCCCCGGCCAGCCGATTCGGGTCAACGCCCACCCGCTGCGCTATCGTTAGCCGCTATGGCGCGCATTCTGATTCCATTGCCGGATACCGATTTCGATACCACCGAGGTGGCGGTGCCGTGGCGGCTGCTTGCTGCGGCCGGGCACGAGCTGGTGTTTGCTACCGAGTTCGGTTCGGTGCCGGCTTGTGATCCACGGTTGCTGACCGGGGTGATTTTTGGTCAGCTTGGCGCCGATGCGGAGGCGCGCGCGAATTATGCGTTGATGCGGGCATCGACGGCGTTTTGTCAGCCGATCACCTGGGCGCAAATTGTGCCACAGGATTTCGCTGCGCTGTGGTTGCCCGGCGGTCATGCGGCGGGCATCAAGCAGTATCTGGAAAGCGCTTTGCTGCAATCCAAAGTAGCCGCGTTCACGGCGCTGGATCGGCCGCTGGCGGCGATTTGCCACGGCGTGTTGGTGCTGGCGCGGGCGCGCGATGCGGCCGGTCACAGTTTGCTTTATCAGCGCCGCACGACCTGCTTGCCCAAGTATATGGAGGCGCTGGCGTTCGCCATCAGTGGTTGGAAACTCGGGCGCTATTACCGCACCTATCCGGCCTATGTCGAAGACGAAGTGCGCGCGGCTTTGGCTTCGCCCGCCCAGTTTGAGCGCGGCCCGATTACTTTGGGCAAGCGCGGTCGCGAGGAGGATGCTCGGGCCGCGTTTGTGGTCGAAGATGGCAACTATCTTTCGGCGCGTTGGCCGGGCGATGTTTATCTGCTCAGCCAACGCTTGATCGCGCTGTTGGCGGCGCCGCAGCGTACGCCGTAGCGGGGATGTCGGCTCCGGCGCTACGCGCCTTGAGCCGAGCTACGACTGAATCCACGGCACCGGTGACGCCGTTGGCGCGCGAACTGCGGGACAATGGCCGATGCACCAGACCGCCGACGCAACCATCATCGCCGCCACCGAACGCTGGCTGGAACGCGCCGTGATCGGGCTCAATCTGTGCCCGTTTGCCAAGGCGGTGCAGGTCAAGCGGCAGATTCGCTACGTGGTCAGCGCCGCTGCCACGGAAGAAGCGTTGCTTGCCGATCTGTTGCACGAACTGGAGTTTCTTTACGACGCCGACCCGGCACAGATCGAGACCACGTTGTTGATCCATCCATATGTGTTGAACGATTTTCTCGACTACAACGATTTTCTCGAAGTCGTCGACGCGGCGATATCCGAGCTTGATCTGGGCGGTGAGATTCAAGTCGCCAGTTTCCACCCGGATTACCAATTCGCCGGCAGCGCGCCCGACGCGATCGAGAACTTCAGCAATCGCGCGCCGTATCCGATCCTGCACCTTCTGCGAGAAGCCAGCATCGCCCGTGCGGTTGAGGCGTTTCCCGAGGCCAGCAAAATCTATCAACGCAATATCGATACGCTGCGCCAACTCGGGCTTGCCGGTTGGCGGGCGCTGTGGCTGGAGCCGAGTGCTTGAACCCAGCGCTTGAGCCACCGTGGACTGAGGGGAGCGGGCAGTGGTCACTCGGTCGATTGCCTTATGCTGCCGACATCGCAGCGGGTGGCGCCATCGGTGAAGGTCAGCGCGTGAGAACGAGAACCGAACGGCTGACCGAACCGGTGGATTTTCTGGCGCTGTGCGCGGCCTGGCCCGAACGCTATGTTGGCCTGCTGGAAACCGTCGCCGTGGGCGCGCAAGCCGGGGGGTTCGATTTGCTGCTGGTGAGCAACGGCGAAGCGCTGGTGTGCGCCGATGACGGCAGTTTGCACGGTCCGCACGCTGCTGGCGCTGGTGGTTTTTTGGAGGCGCTGGAGGCGTGGACGCAGTCGCTTGCGGGTCGCGCTACGGCAGTGTCGGCGCTGGCGGCGGAAGCGCAAGCTCCTGAGCTGCCGTTTGCTGGTGGTTGGTTGCTGGCGCTCGGCTACGAACTTGCCGGCGAGATTGAACCGCGATTGGATTTGCCCGCGCCGAGCCAGCCGGTGCCGCGCGCTTTGGCCTTGCGCACGCCGGTGGCGTTGATTCGGGATCACGCCACAGCGCGGGTCTGGTTGATCGCGGAATCCGGTTTTGCAGCGCTCGCCGATCAGGTGCGGCGCGACCTGGCGGTGGCGCCGCCGACGGTCGTGCCTGATCGATGCGCGCAGGCGGTGCACGAAGATGCCGCCGATGAGTTCTTGCGCGGGGTGGATCGGATCATCGATTACATCGGCGCCGGCGATGTGTTTCAGGTCAACTTGTCGCGTGGTTGGCGCGCGCGCTGGCCATCGGCGGTGCCGGTGGCGGCGCTGTACGCGGCCTTGCGCGAGAGCAATCCGGCGCCGTTTTGCGGCTTTTTGCAGTGGCGCGATCTGGCACTGGTCAGTTCCTCGCCGGAGCGTTTGGTCGCGGTCGCCAACGGCGTCGTGCAGACCCGGCCGATCGCCGGCACGCGGCCACGTTTTTTCGGCGACGACGATGCCGCGCGCGTCGCCGAGTTGATCGGCCACCCCAAGGAACGCGCCGAGCACATCATGTTGATCGATCTGCAACGCAACGATCTTGGCCGCGTCACCGTGCCGGGCACGGTCCAGGTCGATGCGTTGATGGAAGTGGAGAGTTATGCGCATGTCCATCACATCGTTTCCAATGTGCGCGGGCAATTGCGGGCTGGGGTATCGCCAGTGGCGGTACTGCGTGCGGTATTTCCTGGCGGCACCATCACCGGCTGTCCCAAAGTGCGCTGCATGCAAATCATTGCCGAGCTGGAGGGCGCTGGTCGCGGCTTTTACACCGGGGCACTCGGCTATCTGGGGGTCGATGGCCGGATGGATCTGAATATCCTGATTCGCAGTATCAGCGTGCATGCCGGGCAGATTGAGTTTCGGGCTGGCGCCGGTATCGTGGCCGATTCGCAAGCCCCGCGTGAGCTCGAAGAAACCCGGGCCAAGGCACAGGGACTGTTGCGCGCACTGAGCGCGGATTCGGTGGGTTCATGGCGCCGGGAAGCGCAGCCATGATCGCCAGTTTTATCGATGGCCAGGCCAACGCGCTGCTGCCGATCAGCGACCGCGGCTTGCACTACGGCGATGGTCTGTTCACCAGCTTGCGCGTGCATGACGGTCGCCCCTGCTGGTTGGCCGCGCATGGCGAACGCCTGCGCCAGGGCGCAGAGCGCTTGGCGCTGCCGATGGTGGCGGCGGCTGTGCTCATCGGCGAAATCGAGCAGGCTGCAGCGCTGCCGAATGCCGGCGTGATCAAAGTATTGTTGACCCGCGGCGATGGCGCCCGCGGTTACGCCCCCGGCCCCTCGTCCACGCGGCGCATCGTGTTGGTCTATCGTGCGCCGCTGATCGATCCGATGCTGTATCAGCAGGGCATTCGACTGCGTTGGTGCGCCACGCAATTGGGCGAACAGCCGCGCCTGGCCGGGATCAAACATCTCAATCGATTGGAACAGGTGCTCGCGCGCGGCGAGTGGCAGGGTGCCGATATCGGCGAGGGCCTGATGTGCGATGCCCAGGACCGCGTGATCGCCGCCACCAGCGCCAATTTGTTTGCGCGCTTTGGCACCGAGCTATTGACGCCCGCGCTGGATCGCTGCGGCATCGCCGGGCTTTGCCGCGCGGCGGTACTGGCGACGCCAGCGCCGGGATTTACGGTGGCGGTGGCGAACCTGTCGCGGCTGGATTTGCGCAGCGCCGATGAGTTGTTTCTGAGCAATTGCCTGCGTGGCATCGTGCCAGTGCAGGAACTCGCCGGTCAGCGCTATCCGTCGATGCAAGCGGCACGTCGATGGATGCAATCGCTGCACCCGGCGCTGGGCTTGCCGACACCGATTTAGCCGAGATAGCTTGGGCGCGCAGCGATGCCGTGCGCCCGTGAGGGCGTGCAATCAGCGGGGTGGAAGTCCCCGTCGAGGCCAGCCACGGCCTCGTAGTCGAAGGTCACTGCGTCGCCGTGAGGCGGGGTGGGGAGCAACCGGAGACGAACCTGCGGTCCGCAGGATAAAGACGAACCGAGTTCGGTTCTATCGAATGACGAGTCGTCCGGGTATCACGATGAAGTCTGGAAGCAACGCAGGACGCTGAGGGTGGTGAAGCAAGCGATCCTGCGACCTGGTGGGGTGGTTGTGGACGGAACGCAGAGAAGGTGGTGCGCAGTAAGCGGGGAGCTCTGTCGATGGGCGAGCGGGTCGGCGGAAGGCATGAAGACTCGTAATACCGATGAAGGCCGTGAAAAGCGCGCCGCTGGGCAGCGTGGCGTTCGTCCTGCCGACCGCGCGCCCGGCGGCCACCGCTACCGGCGCAGCCACCCCAAGCGACCATCCGCGCCGCGGGCGCCGCATCACCCAGAGCCTGCGCGCGCTGCGCGTGATCCTGCTGGCACCGGATGGGCACGCGCAACGGGACCCGGTCGAGGTGACCGCGATCCGGGCGCGGGAAGAAAACCCAGTACCCGGGCAGACCCCGATCGAGTGGCTGCTGCTGACCAACCTGCCGGTTCAGACCCTGGAGCAAGCACAACAAAAGCTGTCCTGGTACCTGTGCCGCTGGCAGATCGAAATCTACTTCCGGGTGCTGAAGTCCGGCTGCAAGATCGAGGAGATGCAGTTGGAGAAACTGCAACGCCTGGAACCGGCGCTGGCGCTGTACAGGCTGATCGCCTGGCGCGTGCTGTATCTGACCATGATCGGCCGCGACTGCCCGGAGCTATCGGCGAGTCTGCTATTCGCCGACGAAGATTGGCGCGCCCTCTACCTGGTGGCGACCCATCGCCCGCCACCAGACACGCCACCCAGCATCAACGAAATCATCCGCATGGTCGGCGGCTTCGGCGGCTTCCTCAACCGCAAGGCCGACGGCATGCCCGGCCCGCAAACGATCTGGATCGGGCTGTAGCGATGCAAGGATTTTGTGCTCGCGCTCGAAGCGCAGGCGGTAGCGAAGGAAGCGGGGTGTGGGTAACGATGTGGGTTGTAGGGCGGACAAGCGCAGCGCATGCACCCTCCAGCGGAACCAAAACAGCGAACGAGCTTGGGGGTGAACCTGGCGATTTCCGTCATCCTGCAAGCGATTATGGTGGAAACGTCAACCCGCGTGATCGACGTTGGAGTTCGCTGCGCTCCCACCAAGCGATGCGACTTGGGTGAGGGCTCAACGCGCTGGTGCCGGGTGCACAACGCCGCATTGTGGGCAGGTACGATGCTCGGTCGAGGCATAGAAGCGCTCAAATACGGCGAAAAATTGGGTCTCGATATTGGTCAAGTGAAACTGTTCGGAATAGAGCGGGTGATTGCAGCGCTCGCAATACCAGATCAATCCATCCTGCTCGTGCGGCAGGCGCTTGCGTTCGATCACCAGACCGATGGAGTTGGCCATGCGTTGCGGTGAATGCGGGACGTTGGGTGGCAGATAAAACAGCTCGCCAGCGCGGATCGGAACCTTCTTGGCCTGGCCATCCTGCTGGATGTGCAGCACCATTTCTCCCTCGATTTGATAGAAGAACTCCGGGCCTTCTTCGATGTGATAATCGCTGCGTCGGTTGGGCCCGGCCACGATCATGACAATGAAGTCGCCATCGACGATGCACTTGTTGCCGACCGGCGGCTTCAGCAGATGGCGATGGGCTTCGATCCAGCTCGACAAATGGATGGGGGACAACATCAGGCTTCTCCAGAAATCACCGCGATGCATTTCAGTTCGATGGCGATGGCGGTCGGCAGCGCACCGACGCCAACGGTGGTACGGCACGGTTGCGCGGACGGGAAATACTCGGCGTAGACGCGATTGAAGGTGTCGAAATCGTGTTCCATGTCGGTCAGGTACACGGTGATATCAATCAGATCTTCCCAGCGTGCATGCGCTGCCTTGAGCACCGTTCGGACGTTGGCAAATACCTGGTGGCATTGCGCTTCGATATCGTGGCCGAGCAGCTTGCCATCGGCGCCGATCACGTTGCCGGGAATGGCGTCGCTGCCGGGACAGCGCGAACCGATGCCAGACAAAAACAACAAATTGCCGACCCGACGGGCATGCGGATAGGCGCCAACAGGAGCCGGTGCGGCGCTGGCGTGAACACGGTCGGTCATGGCGGGCTGATCTCCGGGATTGCGGTGGGGTAGTGCGGGCTATGCCAGTGGCAGACAAATGTTCTTGGTTTCGGTGAAGAAGCGCATCGCCTCGACGCCGCCTTCGCGGCCGAGGCCAGACTGTTTGACACCACCAAAAGGTGTGCGCAAGTCCCGCTGCATCCAGCCATTGATCCAGACGATGCCACAGTCGATGGCGGCCGCCAATCGATGCGCCCGTTGCAGGTTGCTGGTCCAAATTTGTGCCGCCAAGCCATAGTCGCAGTCGTTGGCCAGGGCCAGTGCCTCGGCGTCGCTGTCGAAAGCCTGCAAGCTGACCACCGGGCCGAAGATTTCTTCGTGGTGGGTTCGGCAATCCGCTGGCAAGCCATCAATGATCGTCGGCAGAATAAACCAACCCTCGGCGCAGCGGCCGCTGGGGTGCAGGGCGACGCCGCCGCAGAGGATTTGGCCGCCGTCCTGGCGAGCGCGATCAATGCAGGCCATCACCTTGTTGAAGTGCGCTGCGGAAGTCAACGCGCCGATGCGGGTATCGGCGCATTGCGGATCGCCGACCGTCAACGCTTTGGCACCAGCGACCAGCGCATCGCGCACTTCCGCGTAGGCGCTACGCTCGATCAGCAGTCGCGATCCGCACAGGCAAATTTGCCCGGCATTCTGAAACGCCGAACGCAGCAGCGTAGCGATCAACTGCTCGCGCGGCGCGTCGGCAAACACCAATACCGGATTCTTGCCGCCCAGTTCCAACGACACTTTTTTCAACGCCGGTCCGCAATGCCCAGCGATTTGTTTGCCCACTGCGGTGCTGCCAGTGAAGCTGATGGCTTTGACTTTGGGATGTTCCACCAGCGCTTTGCCAGCCACCGCGCCGTGGCCGTGGACGATGTTCAGCACCCCCGGCGGAAAGCCGATGCGGAGCAGTGTTTCGCTCAGGCGGTGGGCCGATAGTGGCGTGATTTCAGAGGGCTTGGCCACCACGCAGTTGCCAGCAGCCAGCGCCGGGGCGATTTTCCAGCTCAACAAATACAGCGGCAGGTTCCAGGGCGAAATGCAGCCGACCACGCCGAGCGGCGCGCGCAAGGTGTAGTTCAACAGCCCGGCATCGTGGTGCGACTCACTGGCGAACTGGCTGGCGGCGGCGGCAAAGAAGCGGAAATTGCGAATCGCCCGGGGGATTTCGATGGTGTTGGTCAGCCATAGCGGTTTGCCGGTGTCCTGCGATTCGGTAGCGGCGAACCCGCACAAGTCGGCTTCGATTGCCGCCGCCAGAGCGGTCAGCCAATCCGCGCGTTCGGCGTGCGTCAGTGCCTGCCACGCCGGGCTTGCCGCCGTGGCCGCGCTCACCGCGGCGGCGATATCCGCGGCGCCGCTGTCTGCCACTTCGGCGTAGGCCAGGCCGGTCGCCGGTTCGAACACGGTCAGCCACCGCCCGGTGGTCGGGGTGGACCATTGGCCAGCAATGAAATTGGCGAGTTGTGGCAGACGCATAAGCTCACTTTAGCGTGCGGCAGGGGGTGGATGAAGGCGGCCAAACTTAGGCGTCGCGCAGAAATAACTTACCCATCTTGCAGGTTCTTTCGCCCGCCTGCGTCGTTGCACAAAGCGTTACATAGTCCGAGCGCTGGTGGCTACAAGGATTGCGTGCGGCCGCCATCCACTGGCAGGTTGATGCCATTGATGTACGCCGCTGCCGGAGAGCACAGAAAGGCGATGGCAGCGGCAATTTCTTCGGGTTCGGCAAAACGCCCGGCCGGCACGGTTTGCAGCATCGCCTGCACGATCTGTTCGCTGCTCTGACCACTGGCCGAGGCGCGATCATCAATGATCTGTTGCAAGCGCCGCGTGCGGGTGTAGCCGGGCAATACATTGTTGACGGTGATGCCAGCGCTGGCCAATTCAGTGGCCAGCGTTTTGGCCCAGGCGGCAACGGCGCCGCGAATGGTGTTGGAGACGCCCAGATGGCGGATCGGCTCTTTGACCGAAGTCGAGATGACATTGACGATGCGGCCGTAACCCGCGCTGCGCATGCCTGGCAGCAGGCTCTGCACGAGGCTGTGACTGGCGATCAGGTGTTTGTGAAAAGTATCCAGAAATTGCTCGGCGGTCGCCGTTTGCAAGGCACCGGGAGCCGGCCCGGCGCTGTTGTTGATCAGCAGTTGGAACGGACGCAACTGGGCGCTGGCCTCGACCTGGACGCTGAGCATGCTGAGATTGGCCAGGTCCACTTCGATCCAGTCGTGCTGTTGCGTTGCCAATGGCCGCGGCAGCGCTTTGACCACCGCCTCCAGATTGGCGCGATTGCGTGCCAACACGGTGACATCGGCGCCCGCTTGCGCCAACGCGATCGCGGTAGCGCGACCGATACCTTGGGAAGCGCCGCAGACCAGTGCGTGACGGTCTTTCAGTTCATCGGACATGGGTGGTTTCGCTTGCTGGGTGGGGGTAATCGAGTGGTTGCTGCATCAGCGCAGCGGTCGCGACGGCGTTGTCGTCGGCGACTGCCAACAGGCCGTTGATCGCGCCGCGAACGTTTTGCTCGGGGTGATTCTGGTTGAGCTTGAACTTCAGTTCGGTGCGCTGCCCAGCAAACCGAAAGCCGACGATGCCCGCGAGTGCAGGCAGTTGACTGGGTGCGGAGTCGGGAAACCGCCAGCGATTGCCGAGCGCGCGTTCGTAACGTTCCGCCAGCGTCGCCACGATCCGCTGCAAGCTGGCAGCATCGTCGAGGATTTCGGCCTTGCCATGGCGGTGTGCCAGCGCGTATGCATCGCGCGCGAACAAGCCATCGAGCGCGGCCAAATCGGTTTCGGCAAAGGGTCGGGGCGTGTACATGGCGGCGCTCAGATATGGCCGGTGCCAGGCGTGCGGTTGGCGTCAATCCGCTCGATCAACAACGGCACCAGGTCTTCATCGGCGTCGGATTCCGCAGTCGGCGGGACCAATTCCTCGAGTTCACGATCAAACGCCAGGGCGTCGTCTTCGTCCATGCCGTCGAGCGCCGCGTAGTTGGCATCCATCAGCGCGACGCAGGCCTCGCGTTGATCCGGGTAATGGATCAGTTCGCCATCCGATGACAGCACGTCGGCGCTGCCGGAGCTAAACAGCCGGAGCCGCGCCCACACCATGACATTGCCGAGACTGGCCAACCACCACTGGGTCTCGGCCAAAGTGAAATCCTGGTCGGAGTTGGTGAAGTCGTCGGTTGGCATATCAGAACTCCGCACTGCCAGGGACGCGCGGATACGGAATCGCGTCGCGAATATTGCCGAGCCCGCAGACATACACCACCAGCCGTTCGAAACCGAGACCGAAACCGGCGTGTGGCACCGTGCCATAACGCCGCAGGTCGCGATACCAGGCGTAGCTGGCCGGATCAATGTGGAACTGCTGCATGCGCTGGTCGAGTTGATCCAGCCGCTCTTCGCGCTGGGCGCCACCGATGATCTCGCCGATGCCCGGCGCCAGTACGTCCATCGCCGCAACGGTCTTGCCGTCGTCGTTGAGCCGCATATAGAAGGCCTTGATCTGTTCCGGGTAGTTCATCACCACCACCGGTCGGCCGACGTGTTCTTCGGTCAGGTAGCGTTCGTGTTCGGTCTGCAGGTCGGTTCCCCATTCGACCGGAAAATCGAAACGGCGCGGTGCCCGTTGCAAAATCTTCACTGCTTCGGTGTATTCGATCCGTGCAAACGGCGCCTGGATAAAGCTTTCCAGTCGACTGATGGCGGTTTTTTCAACGCGATCCGCAATGAATAACAGGTCATCCATGCGCTCATTCAATACCGCTTGAAAGATGTACTTCAAAAACGCTTCGGCGAGGTCGGCATCGTCGTTGAGATCGGCGAAGGCAATTTCCGGCTCGATCATCCAGAACTCGGCCAGGTGCCGGGTGGTGTTGGAGTTCTCGGCGCGGAAGGTCGGGCCAAACGTGTACACCTTGCTGAGGGCCAGGCAGTAGGCCTCGACATTGAGCTGGCCGGAAACGGTCAGATAGGCTTCCTTGCCGAAAAAATCCTGGTGCCAGTCGATCTTGCCCTGATCGGTTTTTGGCAGGTTCATCAGGTCGAGGGTGGAGACGCGGAACATTTGTCCGGCGCCTTCGCAATCGCTGGCGGTGATGATCGGCGTGTTCACCCAGAAAAAACCGTGTTCGTGAAAATAGCGATGGATCGCAGCCGCGATGCAGTGGCGGATGCGCGACACCGCGCCGAAGGTGTTGGTGCGCGGTCGCAGGTGGGCGACCTCGCGCAGGAACTCCATCGAGTGCGCTTTCGGTTGCACCGGGTAGGTTTCGGGATCGTCTACCCAACCGATCACCGCCACCGCCGTCGCCTGGATCTCGAAACTCTGGCCCTTGCCCGGCGAAGCCACCAGTTCACCACGGCAACGCACCGAGCAGCCGGCCGTCAAATGGATGATTTCGCTGTCGTAGTTGGCCAAGGAATTGGCCGCCACCACTTGAATCGTGTTTTGGCCGGAACCATCATGGACGGTAACAAAGGACAGCCCCGCCTTGGAATCGCGGCGGGTCCGCACCCAGCCCTGGACACAGACCGCGGTGCCCGGCGCCACCCGTCCGGACAAGGCTTCGACGACACTGATCGTACTGGCATTCATGGCACAAACTCCCTCGGTATAAAGTGGCCAACCGCCGTTGACCGATCAAGACTTGAA
>Ga0210033_1002614_pt1 | contig 15201 bp, 14 predicted proteins | sample CryGeymeta201501_FD_185465 | JGI IMG/M metagenome (GOLD analysis project Ga0210033, IMG submission 185465) | Groundwater microbial communities from Crystal Geyser aquifers in Utah, USA - Crystal Geyser metaG 2015-01 (SPAdes) (version 2) | ecosystem: Environmental > Aquatic > Deep subsurface >... | reverse complement strand
GCGCTCGGTTTGCGCGTGCGTCGGGGCTGCGTGTTTCACGGGCTGGCATTCAATATCGGCATGGATCTGACGCCGTTTCTGCGGATCAATCCCTGCGGCTATCAGGGGCTGGCGGTGACCCAGCTGTTAGACTGCGGCGGATCGGGTGAGACCGCTGTCGTGGCACCGGTGCTGGTGGCAGCGCTGGTCCGTGGTTTTGGGCTCGATCCGCAAACCGCACCGTCCGAACTGCCCGTGATGCCCTAGCCGATGAAGCCACTGCCTGCCAACAAATCGATTCCGATCAGCGTTGTCGATACGGCGCCAGCGGCGCCGCTGCTGGTCGGTGAAAAACAACTCGCGCGCGACAAGATCGCCCGCAACCCGGTGACCTTCGACGCCAGTCGCCCGCTGTTGCGCAAGCCGGACTGGATCCGGGTGCGCATTCCCAGTTCCAACGCGGTCGGCCTGCTCAAGGCGCGTTTGCGGCAGAGCGCCTTGGTTACCGTCTGCGAAGAAGCCAGTTGCCCGAATATCCACGAGTGTTTTTCCAAAGGCACCGCCACCTTCATGATTCTGGGCGAAGTGTGTACGCGGCGCTGTTCGTTCTGCGACGTGGCGCATGGTCGGCCGCAACCGCCAGATGCCGCCGAACCGGCCAATCTGGCGCGCACCATCCACGAAATGCAACTGAAGTATGTGGTGATTACCTCGGTGGATCGCGACGATCTGGCCGATGGTGGCGCCGGTCATTTTGCCGATTGCATTCGCCAGACGCGGGCCTTGAGCCCGACGATCCAGATCGAGATTCTGACCCCGGATTTTCGCGGTCGTGGTCGTGCTGAACGCGCGCTGGCGGCGTTGGCGGCGGCGCCGCCGGATGTGTTCAATCACAACCTGGAAACCGTGCGCGAGATCTATCGCGAAGTGCGCCCGGGCGCAGATTACGACTGGTCGCTCAGTTTGCTCAAGCAATTCAAGGCCGCGCACCCCAAGCTGCCGACCAAGTCCGGGATCATGCTCGGCCTGGGCGAGAGCTACCCGCAAGTCGCGCAAGCACTGGCCGATCTGCGTGCCCACGACGTCGATATGGTGACCGTTGGCCAGTACCTGCAACCCTCGCGGCACCACCATCCGGTGCTGCGTTATTGGACGCCGGACGAGTTCCAACAGATCGAAACCCTTGGCTATCAGCTCGGCTTTCGCCATGTCGCCTCGGGTCCGCTGGTGCGCTCGTCCTACCATGCCGACCAGATGGCGCACGCGGCTGGCGTGCGTGTCGAGCCCAGTGCCGCAGCGCCTACTGCTTGACGCTGGTCTGGATCAGCGTGGCAATCGGCGATAGACCTGATCGCGATGGTCCACCAGCAGCACCTCTACTGTGGTCGTGCTGAACGCATAAACGATTCGGTAGTCAGCAACGCGCACTCGGAAGTAGTCCGAATCGACCAGTTTCTTGGAGTCAACTGGTCGCGGGTCAATGCTCAACTGGAGAAGCTTTTCTGCCAGTTGTTTTTGCGGCTTTTGGGGGACGCGACGCAGCGACTTTTCGGCGCTGCGAGACAGGTTTAGTCGGCGCATCGAGCAGGCCTTGGATGAGTGATAGCGAAGCCGATGGACCGATCATGCCCTGCTTGCGAGCGCTTTGGGCGCGCCGCACGAGCTGTGCTTCCTCCAGCGCGATCAGCCGTTCGAAGGTCTCGGCAGGAACCAGGTAAACCCGGGTGCGGCCATGGCTGGTCAGCTTGATCGGCGCGCGTGCCGCCTGATCGAGCACGCTACCGGTGGCATTTTTCAACTGGCTGGCGGTAACGGAAACGATGGCATTCATGCGCTGTGGCCGCGTTGGGGTGGGGGCGTGAGCCGATCAATCAGGCCGCGTCCGGCAGCCTTTCCAGTGTTATTCACGATGGCGGGCGCAAGCATAACCAAATTGGCTATTTTGAGCATTATTCCGCTGGCCGCCAGTGTCAGTAGCGACGCCGCCGCGACTGAGCCTGCGGCCAGCGGCGTGCGGGCGTGACCGTTGGCCGGGTGGCGGCAAGCACCGATCCGCAATTTTGCCCATCATTGCCGCCGATCAAGGCGCTGCGGGAACTTGCAGCCGCTATGCTGGTCGTCTGCACGCTCCCCTTAAAGCCCCTTCTGGAAACGCGATGAATCTACGATTTCGCTGGTTGCCGCTACTCGCTTTGCTGCCGTTTGCGATCACCAGCAGCTACGCCGATGCGCCTTTGCCGAAGCCTTCGGCGGGTTTGTCGCCGACCGAAGACCTGGGCAATGCCGCGCTCTGGGCAACCCGTTTTCTGACCCGGTTCCACTACAAGCGGGTACCGCTCGATGATGCGATGAGTGGCCGCATTCTGGATCGCTATCTCAAATCTCTGGATAGCGAGAAGATGATTTTTCTGGCCAGCGATATTGCCGAGTTCGGCAACTACCGCACGCTGCTGGACGATGCGATTTTCGATCAGGATCTGCACGCGCCGTTCGACATGTACGCGCGTTTCGTCACCCGCATGCAGCAGCGCAGCGCCTACGCGCGCAGCTTGCTCGACGCCGGTTTTCAGTTTGATGTGGATGAAAACTGGGCGTTGGAGCGCAAGGACGCAAGCTGGCCTGCCAGCGCCGCCGAACTCAACGAACTCTGGCGCAAGCGCGTCAAGAACGACTGGCTGCGGCTGAAGATCGCCGGCAAAGAAGCGGCGGCGATCAAGCAGACGCTGGACAAGCGTTATCGCGGTTATGGCGAGCGCCTGACCGAAATCGACAACGAAGATATTTTCCAAAGTTTCATGAACGCCTACACCGAAGAAATCGAACCGCACACCAATTACCTGGCGCCGCGCAGTTCGGAAAACTTCAACATCCAGATGCGGTTGTCGCTGGAAGGTATCGGCGCGGTGCTGCAGCGCGAAGACGAATACACGGTGGTGCGCGAGGTGGTCAAAGGCGGACCCGCCGACAAGGGCGGCGTGCTCAAGGTCAGCGACCGCATCGTTGGCGTGGGCCAGGATAAAACCGGTCCGATGGTCGAAGTGATCGGCTGGAAAGTCGATGACGTGGTCGAGAAGATCCGCGGCAAAAAAGGCACCGTGGTGCGCTTGGAGATCTTGCCCGGCGATGCCGGTGCCGATGCCAAGACCGAACAGTTGGTCATTGTGCGCGAGCAAATCAAACTCGAAGACCAAGCCGCCAAGAGCAGCATGATCGAGACCCCCAACAAGCACCACCGCATTGGCGTCATCACGCTGCCGACCTTCTATCACGACTTCGAAGGTGCGCGCCGTGGCGATGATGATTTTCGCAGCTCCACCCGCGATGTCGCCAAGTTGATCGAAAAACTGAAAGCCGACAAGATGGATGGTCTGGTGATCGACCTGCGCGGCAATGGCGGTGGCTCATTGAGCGAGGCCACCGACCTTGGCGGGCTGTTCATCAAAAAAGGCCCGATCGTGCAAGTGAAAGACGCGCAAGGCCGGATCAGTGTCGAAGAAGATACCGACCCCGCCATCCAGTGGCAGGGTCCGCTGGCGGTGGTGGTCAATCGCGAGTCGGCGTCGGCCTCGGAAATCTTTGCGGCGGCGATGCAGGATTACGGCCGTGGGCTGATCGTCGGTGAGACCAGTTTTGGCAAAGGCACGGTGCAGAACCTGGTCGATCTCGACAACATCGCGCAAAACGAAGTGGCCAAATATGGCCAGTTGAAGATGACCATCGCCCAGTTCTTCCGCATCGATGGCGGCAGCACCCAGCACAAGGGCGTGGTGCCCGATGTGCTCTATCCGCAAACCTGGGACCCGAAGGATTTCGGCGAAAGCGCGCTCGAGAATTCGTTGCCGTGGACGCAGATCAAGGCCGCCAAATACGCGCGCAGCGGCGATCTGCACGAACTGTTGCCGCTGCTGACCACGCGCCACGAAGCGCGCGTCGCCAAGGACAAAGAGTTCAACTGGTGGCAACAGGATCTGGCCGACTACCGCAAACAGCGCGAACAGAAGTCGCTCTCGCTGCTGGAAACCACCCGTCGTGCCGAGCGTGCCGAACAAGACAAAAAACGCGAGCAGCGCAAACAGGAACGCATCAGTGCTGGTCTGGATGATCCCAAAGTCGATGCCAAAGCCGATGATGGCTTGCAGGCAGATGAGCGGCGTATCGCTGACGAAGCCAAAGCCGACAAAGATGAGCAGGCCAAGCCGGATTTCCTGTTGAAGGAAGCCAGCAGAATTCTCGCCGACGCCATCGATCTGGTCAGCGCCGATCAACGCCTGGCCGAACGCGTAAAGAGCGTTTCGACGGCGGATTGATCGTCGGGGATTGAAGTCCCTTCGCTGCTGTGGGAGCGTCGATCAGTGTCGCGATTTGGCTGTCGAATCGACCGTCGCGACGTTGATCGACGCTCCAACAACCGATCAGTGGCCAGGCGGATTCAGCGATGACACCACTACCAGCGGTCGGCTACCAAGATTATCCCGTACGTCCTCCGGGGCGAGGAGCGAGCGGGGAGGAAGTCTGCTGCGATATCCCCAGATCATCCGAGTCCAGTGCCGCAGTGGTGCCGGTAGCGTCGTACTCGACTCGGAGCATGAAGCAATTGCGCGACCTTCAAACACTGCCGACCCGTGCCGAGCTGCGCGAGTGGCCCGAAGGTGGCAGGCAGCACCTCGAGGCCCACGGCGTGCCGCCCGAGGGCGCGGTGGCCATGGCCACGAAAGTGGTTTACCGGCCTGACCGTTTTATGGAATTACCCGGTGTAGTGACTTTATGTTGATATGATGATGTCATTGACGCTTGTTGTAGGAAATGAAGTCATGGCAGTCGTTACCGTTAGAAATCTGCCCGATGCGGTGCATCGCGCCATCCGAATCCAAGCCGCCCAGCACGGCCGCAGCACCGAGGCCGAAATCCGCGACATCTTGGAGCGGGCAGCGAGGCCCGAGGGCCGCGTGAAACTTGGCTCGTTCCTGGCCTCCATTGCCCGCGAGGCTGGCGGCTTGAGCGATGACGAACACGCTTTGTTTGAGAGCGTGCGCATCAAGTCTCCGGCCCGTGCGGTAAGCTTCGAATGATCCTGCTCGATACGAATGTGATTTCGGAGACGCAGCGCCAACAGCCCAATGCCCGCGTCCTTGGATGGATCGATGCGCAAGCGCTGGAAACGCTCTATCTGCCCGCGATCACGGTAGCCGAGCTGCGTGCGGGTATCGCGCTGATGCCGACCGGAAAGCGCCGGGCCAGCCTTCATGAGAACTTGGAAAAGCACCTGCTGCCGATGTTCGCCAATCGGGTGCTGTCGTTCGATATGGCTTGCACGAAGGCTTATGCCGAGCTGCTGGCCAAGTCCCGCGCTGCCGGCTTGGCGATCGAAACGGCCGATGCCTTCATTGCGGCCGTGGCCATCGCCAACGGATTCGCAGTCGCCACCCGCGACACCAGACCTTTTGAGGCTGCCGGGCTGAAGATTGTCAACCCTTGGGAAGCAGAGTAATGAAAACGGCCCAGGAAAACTGCACAGCATGACTGGCTGCCGAGATTCAGGCCGGGGAGGATGTCAAACAAGGTGCTTACGCGGCCATCGGTACCCGGTCGAGGCGGCGATAGGCGATCGCTTCGGACAGGTGCGCACGGTTGACCTGTGCGTTTTCGTCAAGATCGGCGATGGTGCGCGCCACGCGCAAAATGCGCTGGTGCGCGCGTGCCGATAAGCCGAGTCGCTCGGCAGCGTGGTCGAGCAATAGTCGATCCGCGTCGGTCAGCGACACGGCGCGCGCCAGCTCCTGGGTGCCGAGTTGCGCGTTGGGCTTGCCGGCGCGTTCAAGTTGCGCGTTGCGGGCGCGAATCACCCGTTGGCGCACGCTGGCGGAGGTTTCGCCCGGCTCGCGCCATTGCGCCGGTGGCAGCCGTGGCACTTCGACGTGCATGTCGATGCGATCCAGCAGCGGGCCGGAGATGCGGCTGCGGTACCGGGCGATCAAGTCAGGCGAACAGCGGCAGCGCCCGGAGGGATCGCCAGCGTAGCCGCAGGGGCAGGGATTCATCGCCGCGACCAATTGAAAGCGCGCTGGAAACTCGGCCTGGCGCGCGGCCCGCGAGATCAGAATCTTGCCGGATTCCATCGGCTCGCGCAGCACTTCGAGCACGCTGCGATCAAACTCCGGCAGCTCATCGAGAAACAGGATGCCGTGGTGCGCCAGCGACACTTCGCCCGGGCGCGGGATCGAGCCGCCGCCGACCAAGGCGACGCCACTGGCCGAATGATGCGGGCTGCGAAAGCTGCGTGCGCGTAAAAATGGCCGCACATCGAAACCGCAGATCGAGGCCACCGCCGCGCTCTCCAATGCCTCGGCCTCGGTCATCGGCGGCAGGATGCCCGGCAGTCTGGAGGCCAGCATGGTCTTGCCGGTACCGGGTGGACCGATAAACAGCAGATTGTGGCCGCCGGCCGCCGCCACTTCGAGCGCGCGCCGCGCTTGCGCCTGGCCGCAGACTTCACGCAAGTCCGGCAGGTTCAGGTCTTCCAGGATCGGATCGGCCTCGGCCCGTGGCAGCGCCGCGTCACCGCGCAGAAAAGCGCAAACCTGCAATAGCGAACGCGCGGTGTAGACCTCGGCATCGCTGACCAGGGCGGCCTCGGCGCCGTTGTCGTACGGCAAGATCACCCGTCGCCCGGCTTTGCACGCTTGCAACACCGCCGGCAAGACGCCGGTGATTGGTCGCAGCGCGCCGGAAAGCGCCAATTCGCCGAAGCACTCGACCTCGGCCAGCGCCGGCTCGGGGATCTGCCCGGAGGCGGCGAGAATGCCGAGCGCAATCGGCAGATCGAAACGGCTGCCGTCCTTGGGGAGATCGGCCGGCGCCAGGCTGACGGTGATGCGCCGCTGTGGAAACTCGAACAGGGCGTTGATCAGCGCCGCGCGCACGCGATCCCGGCTCTCGCGTACCGCCGCTTCGGGCAGGCCGACGATACTGGTCGTGGGCAACCCGCCGGACAGATGCACCTCGATCGAAATCAGCGGTGCCACGACGCCGAGCTGGGCTCTGGAATAGACCGTGGCAAGGCTCATGATGGTGGGTTTTCCTCAAGTTCCGATGGACGGCAAACCGGTGATGGCCACCGGGCGGCACCGCGCGCGGCGTTTCCGGGCACGACCGGCAACCGGAAAGTCGCGCGCAAATAAGATCGCGCGCAAAAAAACCCGCTTGCCGAACACTCCGTTCCGGCAAGCGGGCGGTCTTCCTTGATGGTTCACGCCGCGCTCCGTGGCGGCGGGGCGATCCCCAGGCGAGGAGGGATCGCGACATGCGGGCGGTCGTCGGGGGTGACAACCCATCGATCCCCGGGGGAGGATCGACCCTGCCTGCATCAGCTTTGAGGTGGCGTTTTCGCCAGCTCGGATTCGATACGTGCCAGTTGCTGTTCCAGTGCTTCCAACTTTTCACGGCTGCGCAGCAGCACCAGTCGCTGCACATCGAACTCTTCGCGGGTGACCAGATTCAGGCGCTCCAGACCGGCCTGCAGCGTGCTGCGGAACGTGCGCACCAGGTCGTCTCGGGCGTTGCCCATGCCGGGCGGAACCAGATGGGCCAGTCGGGAAGCCAAATCGTCAATGGCGTGGATATTGATCATGGGGTTTTGCCTCGTTGTTGGGGGACACTTTAGTCGGGCCTTCGGCTCGGTGGCATCGGGTAAAGTCTGGTTTTTGCCTAGGACATGTCCTAGGCGGCGAGGGTCGGGGTGGTTGTTCGCAAAAAGTCCGGGTGGTCGCTGATTGCCGTCCACCGATCTGCCCCAGCGAGCGTTGCTTCTGGGACAATGCCGGGTTCTGCGCGTTCGTAGCGGGTGGCTTGGCGGCCACCGCGAGCCGCCCGCCGAACCCCGCGACCACCTTTTCACCCAACCGGTCTTGCCCATGTCAGCCCTGATCTGCGGTTCCCTTGCCTACGACACCATTATGGTGTTTCCCGACCAGTTCAAGAATCATATTTTGCCGGACAAGGTGCATATGTTGAACGTGGCGTTTCTGGTGCCGAAGATGCGTCGCGAGTTCGGTGGTTGCGCCGGCAACATTGCCTACAACCTGAAATTGCTTGGCGGTGAGCCGATCCCGATGGCGGCGGTGGGGCAGGATTTCGGCGCCTATCGCCAACACTTTGAACAGTGCGGCATTCGCCTCGATCAGGTGCGGGTGATCGACGATTTGTACACCGCGCAGGCATTCATCACCACCGATCTGGACGACAACCAGATCACCGCGTTCCATCCGGGCGCGATGATGCGCTCGCACGAATCCCGCGTCGCTGCGGTCAGCGGTGTGCGCTTTGGCATCGTCGCGCCGGATTCGCGCGAAGCAATGTTGCAGCACTCAAGCGATTTTGCGGAACTTGGCATCCCGTTTATTTTTGATCCCGGCCAGGCGTTGCCGCTGTTCAATGGCGAAGAGTTTCGTGCCTTTATCGAACAGGCCGATTACGTCACCGTCAACGACTACGAATCGGAACTCTTGCAGGAGCGCACGCAGTGGTCGGCCGAGACCATTGCCAGCAAGGTCAAGGCCTACATCGTGACCAAGGGCGCGCAAGGCGCGATCATTCGGGCCGGCAGCGAAGTCATCGACATTCCGCCGGCGCGGGTGGCGCAAGTGCTCGATCCCACCGGCTGTGGCGATGCGTTCCGGGCCGGCCTGATCTTCGGCCTGATGCAGGCGCAGGATTTGGCCACCGCTGGGCGGGTCGCCAGCTTGATGGGGGCGCTTAAAGTCGAGCACCACGGCACCCAGAATCAGCGGTTCGATTTTTCCGGATTTGCGGCGCGCTTCAAGACCGAATACGGCCACGCGCTGGCCTGAGCGGCGCCTCAGATTGGGTCGCTCAAGCTACTGCGGCGGCGGCTGCTGCCGAGCTTGCGGGTAATGGTGTTGCGGCCGATGCCGAGCAGGCGCGCGGCCTCGATGCGGTTGCCCTGGGTCAGCTCCAGGGCAGCATCCAGCAACAGTCGATCAAACACCGCGCGGGCGGCATCAAACACGCCACTCTCGCCGGCCTTCAGTGCCCGCTGGATATCGATCCGCAGCGATTGCCGCCAGTCCGGCGCGAGTCGCTGCGCCGGTGGCGCCAGGTTGTTGGCGGCGCCGAGGCCGCTCGGTTGATAGAGCAAGCCCTGGGTCGGTGGCGGCCCGCGGTCTTCGGTTTCGTCGCCCGGCGTTGGCGGGCTCAATTGAAAACTGAGCACGCCGGTTTTCGGCAAATCGCCGATGCCGATTTCACGACCGGGCGCCATCACCGCCAGCCGCCGACAGAGATTCTCCAATTGCCGCACATTGCCCGGCCAGACTTGTGCGCTGAGCAATTGCAGCGCCGCGCGGGTGAAGCGCTTGGCCTCGCTGTGCACTTCCACGCTGGCGCGTTCGAGAAAACGTTCGGCCAGCAGCGGAATATCTTCGCGGTGCTCGCGCAGACTCGGCAGGTGCAGGCGCATTACGTCGAGCCGATGCAACAAGTCGGCGCGAAAACTGCCGCGTTCGGCCTTGGCTTCCAGATCCTGGTGGGTGGCGGCGATCACCCGCACATCGACGCGGATCAGCTCGCGGCCGCCGACCCGATAGAACTCGGCCTCGGCGAGTACCCGCAGCAAGCGCGTCTGCAGCGCCAGCGGCATGTCGCCGATTTCATCCAGAAACAACGTGCCGCCCTCGGCTTGTTCAAAGCGGCCGATGTGGCGCCGCTGGGCGCCGGTGAACGCACCGGCCTCGTGGCCGAACAGTTCCGATTCCAGCAGATCGGCCGGAATGGCCGCCGTATTCAACGCCACGAACGGCTGTTGGTAGCGCGCCGAATGGCGGTGCAGCGCGCGCGCCACCAGCTCTTTGCCGGTGCCAGTTTCGCCGGTAATCAGCACGTTGAGTTCGGTCGCGGCCACCCGGCCGATGGCCCGGAACAACTCGCGCATCGGCGCCGATTCGCCGAGCAACTCGTCGCTGTTGGGGGTGCTGGCGCCGGGGCCGGTGGCAAGCGCTGCGCTCGCGGGCGCCGAATGGGTAGCGCGGGCAGCGAGCTGCACAGCGGTTTCCAGGTCAAAAGGCTTCGGCAGAAAATCAAACGCGCCACCTTTGAAGGCAGCCGAAGTGCTGGCGACATCGGTGTAAGCGCTCATCACGATGACCGGCACCTGCGGGTGGCTGGCGCGCAGGGCATCGAGAAAGGCAAAGCCATCGACCCCCGGCATGCGGACATCGGTGAACACGGCGGCCGGTTGCGCCTGCGGCAGCACCGATAGCGCGGCGCGCGCGTTGTCGAAATCGCGCACCATGAAACCGGCTTCGCGCAGTGCCTCGGCAAGCACAAAGCGCACCGAGCGGTCATCGTCGATCAGCCATATCTCGCTCATAAAACGGACGCCTCCATCGGCACCATCAGGGTGAATACGGTATGTCCCGGGCGACTGCGAAAACTCAGGCTGCCACGGTGTTCGCGGACGATCTCCTGGGTCAGCGCCAGGCCGAGCCCGCTGCCCTCGGCGCGACCGCTGACCAGCGGCAAAAACACCTGCGCGGCCAGCGCATCGGGCACGCCGTGGCCGTCGTCGATCACCTCAATGCGGATCGCCTGACGGCAAACTTGCTCGGCCAGGGCCACGCCATGTTCGCTGCGCGTGCGTAAACGCACCTCGGTGGCGCCGGCCTGGAGCGCATTGCGCACCAGATTCCACAGCGCCTGCAGCAGTCGGTCGGCATCGCCAATCAGCAGCGGCAAGCTCGGATCGTAATCGCGGATGATGCGGCACGACCAGGCGGCGTCGGCTTCGGCCAGCAGCCGCACACGCTCCAGAATCTCGTGCACGTTGACCGCGGTCAGCGCTTGGGCCGGTCGCGGTTCGAGCAAGCGCTCGACCAGGGCGGCCAGGCGCGCGGTCTCGGCCGCAATCACTTCGACATAGCGGCGTTGCTCCGGGTCCTGCGTGCGCCGCGCCAGCAATTGTGCCGCGCCCTGCAAACCCGCCAAGGGATTGCGCACCTCGTGGGCCAGACCTTTCAAAGTGGCGGCGAGCGCCGCCGGCCAGGCGCTGGGGTCGGCGTCATCGCGCTCGATGTAAAACTCGATCATGGCGTGGACATTGGCCACTTGCCGCACCGGCGACACCCGCGCCGAGGCCATCAGCTCCACCGTCGGCAGCGGTCGCCAACGGCACTGCCCCAGCCGCTGGGTTTGCGCTTCTCGACACGCCAGCACCGCACAGGCCGCCAGTTCGGGCGCGCCCAACTCGTCGAGCGACGCCTGCAACCAACGTCGTTGACCGATACCGACCCAGGCGCAAAACGCCGGATTGGCATGGCTCACGCGCAGACTCGCATCCAACAAAAGCACCGGCGTGGTGAGTTGATCCAGCAAATCCAGAGAAATCGGCGGCGTCATTGCACCAGTGTAGGGCGATTGCGCGGAGATTCGCGAATTTTGCCCGCTTTGCGCTCACTGCTTGCGCGTCGGTCACCGCCTGGTCGCGCACGGTGCCATTCGCATCGAGCCTTCGGCCGAGACCAAAACGGTTCCGCCATTCACGGTGTTGACCAGCAGTTCGCCAGTTTTCAACCGCCATGATGCTGTCGGTGCACCGGGCAGGGCGCGCCATGGATTGGCCGACCATGAATTACCTGCGTGGCGAACGAGTTCGAAAATCATGCCGTGGTTCATCGACAGGTGGGCCAACCCTGCGACGACGACCACGCGGTCGCCAAGTCGATAGATATCTTCAACATTCTGATTAAGCACCAGAACGGCGCTCGCTTTGTCGGCGATGAACATCAATTCGCCGCCCCACTCACCACGATTGCTGCCGACAAGCCAGCCGCCCTTAACGCGCATCGCCACTGTCGGCACTTGTTGGGTCGGCGTGTGCTGCGTGACCCAATTTTGCGGCGTTATCTTGATCGTCTTCGGTTTGCCATTCTGACCCTTGTCCGGTGGCGCACCGATTGCACCGGCGCTGATCAGGTCAGCGCTGTAGCTCAGCGTCTTTAGCTGCCTGGATGCTGTTTTGGCATAGAGCTTTTGACTTTGATCTTCAGTCAATCGGCCGAGCTGCGACGCTTCACACGTGGCAACTTGTTTTCCCATGGCTTCGTAGGAAAAAAGCTCGAAGTGAAGGTTTCTCCGATGGAAATGGCTCACGTAGTCCGTACCATCTTGAATATGTTGCACCGCCGATGCTGCGGCTTCCCGCACCGCCGGATACCAATGGTCTGCGGCTATTTTGCGCAACGCATCAATGGCGTCGGTTGCACGCAAACGTCCCAGGGACTCGGCCGCCACCCAGTTCAGGCGTACATCAGAATGATCGCTCAACAGCGGAATTAGTGGCGTCGATGCCTGCCGGTAGCCGATAAAACCGACCGCGCGTGCTGCCGCCAGTCGAATATCCCAGTCCGGGTATGTGAGTAGTGCAACGACTGCCGGTCCGGCGTCTCTTGCCGCATCGCCGGACTCGATTAAGTCGCCCAGTGTTGACACATTGGGATTCCTACTGAGTCGAACGGCATAAATCTTGCCAGACAATTGTGAGCCGATGCCGATCAAAGCCTGGTTGACGGATTCGGTCAATTCGGGCTTGCGACTGCCAAGTGCAATGAGTTTGGCTTCCAGCGCGCGTCCGTCCTCTGCCAAGAAAGCGATCATTTCCAATACTCCGGCAGCAACTTCGGTAGGCGTGTGTTCGTCTGTGGCGAGACGCAGCAATCCGGGTACTGCCTGCGCACGCTCGTGCCCCATCTCCCCAAGAACCAGGCCCAACAGATAGTGATCGCCACGCTTGCATGTCGCACGGCACTGCGCTGCCTCCACAATGAAGGGAATGGCGCGGCTGCCGCAAATTTTTACTGCACCGGCTTCTCGACCATAAACTGCGCTCTGTGACGCCAAATAACGAGCCACGGCTTCCTTGCAGGCGTTGCTGCTGTGCATGCTGGGTAGGGCCAAAGGCAGATTGTCCAAGCCCCGATCAAGACCGGCGATCACTTGTGGCAGGAACACGGGATCAATGTAGTCTGCTCCTGCCAGTGTTGAAGCTGCGAGATTGGCTAAAGCCAGATTGGGATCGGCAAGCAGCTTTATCAAAACGGGAATCGCGCCATAAAACTCCCTAAGACGTTCCTCAAGCGCTTGCCTTAGGCGTGGGTTGACGTCGAAGGCCGGATGCTGAGCTTGTACCTGTGAGAGCTGACGCAAACGGTCCACACAGCGATTAAGCGTGGCGCAGTCGGCCACGCCATCGGCGGTGGTAGCTCGGGTGTTGACGCAAAGCAAAAGCGATAGATAAAAAGCAAGATTCAACAGTCGCATCAACACGGCTCCCCCAGTCGCCGCCCGATCAATGGCTACGATAGCCGCGCGTGCGTGGGAAGCAAGCGCAATGGGCCCCAGCAGATAAGTTGGGCTTAAGGGGGCGGCTCCCGATACTGTCAGTTTAAGTGTGGGGTGGGTGCAATCCACCGTCTTGAAAAGCCGAACAATGGTGTGTTGCACCCACCCTAAGGCTTGCAAATCAGCCGCCATCGCTCATGTTGACGTCGCTCAGCACCGGTTGCCGACCAAGGCGCACGAAGAAATTCGCCTGTGGTGCCGAAGGAAGTTGGTCGTTTCCGATCATGGTGGTCACACGCTGATCGGGATCATCGACCACACACCAAGCATCAAACACTTGGAATGGCTCGCCCGACATCTGACTGGGATTACGGATGTGTTCTAGTACTCTTTTGACCAAGATTTCAGCGGCCGCATCCGCATCGGTCGTGCAGCCCTGCAGATAAAGATTGCGCGCACGACAGTATCTAGCCGTCTCCGACACGTTCTGGGGATCAAACAGAACACCCCCATGCAGTTCTAACGCTCGATTACGCGGCATCAGTCAGTCGCCCTCTCAATGACTTTGCCGAGGTTGGCGAAAGATCGCCGCTTCTACCCTGCAGATCGCCACGTTCGGCACCGGAAAGCGGTTGATAGTCCACAGCACACCTTCGATAATTGTATTTGTCGCGGCAAGGTACCACATCAACACGAATCGTTACCCATTTTCAGCATTTTCAGCGTTGTGTCAGCCACGATGAAATCGCTGTGCTACTCCACCTCGCGCTGACTCATGGTGATCCTCTTCGTCGTCATCTCCCCTCCACTGAAAAGGGGACACTTCAGCTTTGGACAAAGGGGACATTACGGCTTTGGGCTAACAGTGGCCAAGTCAATCTTGCGTTTTTGCTGGCAGTCCGCGATGGTGTGTGTTTGCTTGTCAGGGAGTTTGCATCCGCGTGACTGATCACCCGCTTTTTGATCGCCATTTGGCCGCTGCGGCCGCGCCCGTTGCTGGGCTTACGGTGGATCGGCAATCGGCGCCGACGCCGGTTTGCGATCTCAAGTTTGGCCAGTTCGGCGTGGCCTGCGTGACGCTGGCGCGCTGGGATATTGCGGCGTTGTGCGCCGAGCTCGGCGCACGGGTGGCAGCGGCGCCGCCGTTGTTTGCGCGGGCGCCGCTGCTGTTCGATTTGAATCAGTTGCCGAGTCTGCCCAGCGTTGAAGCATTGCGTGCGTTGATCGTTGGCGTGCGTGCGACCCAGTTGTTGCCGGTGGGTTTGGCGGATGGCGCAGCAGCGGTGGCGACGTTGGCGCAGGCGCTTGACCTGCCGCTGTTTCCGCGCTCGCGCACGGCGCCGCGCGCCAATCGCGGCAAGTCGTTGGCGGAGGCGGCGAGCGCCACGTTGCCGGTGGCGACGACGCACGGCCAGTTGCACCAGGCGCCGGTGCGATCCGGGCAGCAGGTTTACGCCGCCGGTCGCGATTTGATCCTGACGGCGATGGTCGGCAATGGTGCCGAGGTGATCGCCGATGGTTCGATCCACGTTTACGGCGTGCTGCGCGGGCGCGCCCTCGCCGGTGCCAAGGGCGACGCCAGCGCGCGCATTTTTTGTCAGGATTTTCGCCCGGAACTGATCGCCATTGCTGGCCAGTATCGGGTGTTCGAAGCCGTCGATCCGGCGCTGCACGGCAGGCCGGTACAGGCCTGGCTGGAAGGCGAAACGCTGCAATTGGCTCCGCTGTGATGGAGTCCCCCGCTGTTTTATTGAACGCATGGAGTGTTGGTCTTGACTGAAATTATCGTAGTAACTTCCGGCAAAGGTGGCGTTGGCAAGACCACCACCAGCGCCAGCCTGGCGATCGGTTTGGCGCGCCGCGGCAGCAAGG
>Ga0210033_1002611_pt1 | contig 15208 bp, 12 predicted proteins | sample CryGeymeta201501_FD_185465 | JGI IMG/M metagenome (GOLD analysis project Ga0210033, IMG submission 185465) | Groundwater microbial communities from Crystal Geyser aquifers in Utah, USA - Crystal Geyser metaG 2015-01 (SPAdes) (version 2) | ecosystem: Environmental > Aquatic > Deep subsurface >... | reverse complement strand
AGGAGGGGCGGCGCCGGAGGCGCCGGCGATTGCGGGGGGAGGAGGGGCGGCGCCGGAGGCGCCGGCGATTGCGGGGGGAGGAGGGGCGGCGCCGGAGGCGCCGGCGATCCCGTCGCTGCCGATGGTCGCAGACCATCGCCGCATCCTGGCCACGGCGCTTGGTCGCGTGCGGGCGAAGATCAAGTACCGTCCGGTGGTCTTCGAGTTGCTGCCGGAGCACTTCAGGCTGCTGCAGCTTCAGCGCGTGGTCGAGGCGCTGGCCGGGGTGGAGGTGCACAAGCAGAACTTCCGACGGCTGGTGGAGCGCGGGGGGTTGGTGGAGCGGACGGGGGCGTGGGACCACCACACGGGGGGCCGGCCGGCCGAGCTGTTCTGCTTCCGCAAGGAGGTGCTGCGCGAGCGCCCGGCGCCGGGGGTGGGCTTGCCGAAGCTGCGCGGCTGAGCGATGGTGGTGGCGTGACGGGTCGTCGAGGACCGTGGCGCGTCACGGTGGACAGGAGGGTGTGATGCTGAAGCGTTGTCTGATGGCGTCGATGGTGTTGAGCGCCGTCGCGGTGGTCTCCCCGGCGGAGGCGCAGACCGCGACGGTGGAGTCGATCATCGCGAGCGAGGGCGTCTTTGCGTTCTCGGACGGGTCGTCGGTGTTTCGGTTCGAGAAGGGCGGGACGTTCGTGCTGGAGCCGGTGGGCATCAGCGGCCGCACCATCGCCGGGACATGGAAGCAGACCGACTCGGGGCGGCTGACGGTGGTGGGGCAGTGGTCGTGGGTGAACGGGGTCTCGCGCACGGACGACTACCGGCGGATGGTGATTCACATCTCCTACCACGGCGAGCCGGCGGTGAAGGCGTCGGGGGTGAGGTCGGTGAAGGTCTACCCGTGTTATGTGGTGATGGAGGAGCTGGTGGCGGTGACGAAGGCGGAGGCCGACAAGGCGCGGCGTTGACAGGTCCCTGCGCCGCGGGGGAGGCTGGACGCGGGCGGTGTGCGGGGCTATGCTGGGGCCTTGACAGGCTTATGCTCATGCTTAGCATAAGTGTCGTGACACGGATTCCACGGGCGCAGGACGCCCTTGCCGGAGGGTGAGAGAATGACAGCAGGTTTGAGCCTCGAGTACACCCCGGAGGTCGAGCGCCAGACGGCCGGCATCTTCGAGAAGGTCAAGGACGTCGTGCCGGAGATCGAGTGGCCGGTGCACGCGGTGTACATCGCGGCGATCAACGCCCTCAAGCGCGAGAAGAACGCCCTGATCCTGGTGCACAACTACCAGACGCCGGAGATCTTCCACGGCGTGGCGGACTACACAGGCGACAGCCTCGGCATGGCGCGCGCGGCGGCCCAGACGGACGCCGACATCATCGTGGTCTGCGGCGTGCACTTCATGGCCGAGACGGCGAAGATCCTGAGCCCGGACAAGAAGGTGCTGATCCCGGATCTGGCGGCGGGCTGCTCGCTGGCGGACTCGATCACCGCGGCGGACATCCGGCTGCTGCGGCAGCGCTATCCGGGCGTGCCGGTGGTGACGTACGTCAACACCTCGGCGGAGGTGAAGGCGGAGACGGACGTGTGCTGCACGTCGGCCAATGCGGTCAAGGTGGTGGAGTCGCTGGGCACGGATCGGGTGATCTTCCTGCCGGACGAGTACCTCGGGCAGTACGTGGCCTCGCAGACGAACGTCGAGGTGATCTTGTGGAAGGGGCACTGCGAGGTGCACGAGCGGTTCACGCCGTCCGAGATCCGTCGGTTCCGCGAGCTGTACCCGGACGTGTCGGTGCTGGCGCACCCGGAGTGCCCGCCGGAGGTGCTGGCGGAGGCCGACTTCGTGGGCTCGACCACGGGCATGATCAACCACGTGGACACCGTGGCGAGCAAGCGGGTGGTGATGATCACCGAGTGTTCGATGGCGGACAACGTGCAGAGCGCGCACCCTGACGTGAAGTTCCTGCGCCCGTGCAACCTCTGCCCGCACATGAAGCGGATCACGTTGCCGAAGGTGCTGGAGTCTCTGCAGAGTGAGCAGCACGAGGTGACGGTGCCGGCGGAGATCGCGGCGCGGGCGCGTCTGTCGGTGGAGCGGATGCTCGCCGTGGGCCGTTCACCGGGCGCGTAGATACCTGGGAACGACACAGGAGCATCAGGAATGGAACACAAGAGAAATGCACATTGCTCGTGGTGTGGGGCTGCGTTCATCGAGTCGGCGGCCTGGCCTCGCACCTGCGGGCAGTGTCAGAATACGAGCTATTTGAATCCGCTGCCCGTGGCGGTCGCGCTCGTGCCGGTCGGGGAGGGGCTGCTGGCCATCCGTCGCGGGATTCCGCCGCGGCTCGGCGCGGTGGCGCTGCCCGGCGGTTTCATCGAGCTGAACGAGTCGTGGCAGCAGGCGGCGGCGCGTGAGGTCTTCGAGGAGACCCAGCTCGTGCTCGACCCGGCTAGCTTTCGCGTGTTCGACGTGTGCAGCGCGCCGGACGGCACGGTGTTGATCTTCGGCCTCACCGACCCGCTCGAATCGGCGACGCTGTCGGCGTTCACGCCGACCGCGGAGACCTCGGAACGCCTGGTGGTGGCGGACCGGATGGAGCTGGCCTTCCCGCTCCACACCCGGGTCGCCTGGCGCTGGATGGACGGTCGCGCCTAGCCGGCCTGTCCCCGGCGCGCCTCGGTCAAATGCGGCCGTGAGTCTCAGTCCGTCCTGCGAAGCAGGGCCCCGTGGGAGCGATTACAGGTCACTCGTCTGGTGTGTTGAGCCCGCGACGCAGGGTCCTCCCCGAGCTGTCGCTCAGGGAGCTCCCTGCCCTGCGGGCTCAACACACCAGACTCGCTGTCGCTCCCACGGCTCCCTGCCCTGCGGGTCGGACTGCGACTCAGGCCAGGCCGCGGGGCTTGCGGTGGGCCCAGGGCTTGGCCTCCTCGAGCTGGCTCGCCAGGCGAAGCAGCCTGCCCTCCTGCCCGAACCCGCCGACCAGCTGCACCCCGATGGGCACGCCCGCGCCGTTCCAGTGGAGCGGCACGTTCATCGCCGGGTTGCCGGAGACGTTGAACAGGAAGGTGAACGGCGTGTAGTCGAACATCTGCTCGGCGGCCTGCTCCAGCAGCCCGAAGCGGTCCATCAGGCTGCCGGCGCGCACACGGGCGGCCAGCTCGTAGGCGCGGCCCTGGAGGCCCTTGAGCTTCAGCTCCCCGATCTCCACCGGGGGCCTTGCCAGGGTCGGGGTCAGCAGGATGTCGTAGTCGGTGAAGAAGTCGCCGACCACCCGCCCCATCTTCTGCAGGTCGCGCGTCGCCTTCGAGAAGCGTCCGGCGGTGAAGTGCTGCCCGAGCGAGTAGAGCAGGTAGGTCTCGGTCTCCACGTCCTTGAACTCCACCCCCCTCCCCACGATCGACTCGCACTCCGCGATCTCCGCCGCCACCTCGCCGGCCAGCACGATCAGGAAGTCCATGCCGAGCTTGCGCCCGTCGAGCTGCGGCCGGGCCTCGACGACCTCGTGGCCGAGGTCCTGGAGGAGCGCGACGGCGTTCTCCACGGCGTCGATGCAGTCCTGCCGCACGTTCGAGCGCAAAAAGGGCTCATGGCTGAACGCGATGCGCAGGCGCCCCGGATCCGCGCCGACCTCCTGCAGGAACGGGCGCTCGGGGGCCGGGGCGACGTAGGGGGCGCCGGGGTCGGGGCCATGGGTGGCGTCCAGCATCGCCGCGCTGTCCCGCACGCTGCGCGTCAGGACGTGCTCGATGGCGAAGCCCTGCCACAGCTCGCCGTTGTGCGGGCCCGTGGGGGTGCGACCGCGGGTGGGCTTGAGGCCGAACAGGCCGCAGCAGGAGGCGGGGATGCGGATGGAGCCGCCGCCGTCACCGCCGCTGGCCATGGGGACCATGCGCGAGGCCACCGCGGCGGCCGAACCGCCGCTGCTGCCGCCCGGGCTCGTGCGCACATCCCACGGGTTGCGGCACGGGCCGAACAGCTCGGGCTCGGTGACCCCGACGATGCCGAACTCGGGCGTGTTCGTCTTGCCGAACGGCACCACGCCTGCCCGGAGCCACCGCTGGACCAGCTCGCTGTGGCGGGTGGGCACGTAGTCTCGCATGAACCGGCTGCCCATGCGCATCGGGACGTTGGCGTAGGCCGAGACGAGGTCCTTGATCAGGAACGGGACGCCCTTGAACGGGCCGTCGGGGAGCTGGTCGAGCGTGCGACGGCCCTCGGTGTACATCGTCTGCACGACGGCGTTCACGTCGGGGTTGCGACGCTCGACGCGCTGGATGGCCGCCTCGAGGAGCTCGCTCGGGGTGACGTCTCCCTTGCGGACGAGCTCGGCGAGTCCGGTGGCGTCGTAGTCGTCGTATTCGGCGATGTCGGTCATGGGCGCTCCGGGGGGTGGGTGGGGCGATCGATGGGGAATGATGCTCTCTGGTGCGCGGAGGATCAAGGGGCAATACAATGGGGTCCAGGGGGCAGCGCCCCCTGGACCCCATTCCTTGATGAGGCGGAGGTGGCGATGTTGGACTGGGTGGCGAAGCGGCTGGGGATCTTCGAGCTGCTGCCGTCGGGGCCGGTGCTGGGGCCGTGGCATCGGAGCCGGCACTGGGTGCGGGAGGAGCCGTCGTCGGCGCGGTATGTTGATAAGGCGCTGATCGAGGTGGGGTTTCCGGTGTTGCCCGTGCTGCCGTTCGGGCTGGCCTACGACCTCGACCTGGTGATCGTGTCGGCGCATCCGCGCTGGAACATGCACGAGTACGCGCTGGTGCGCACGCCCGAGGGACCGATCTGGCTGGCCAAGGACGCGCGTGAGGGGACGCTGGAGCAGTCCATCGTGGCCGACATCGCCGGCATCGAGGCGTGGATGCCGGAGGTGCCGGTGGAGCGGCGGAGCCGACCGGTGAAGGTCGACGATCGGTCGACGCAGGACCGGATCGACCTCGACCTGGGCTATGACAACCTCGATGGCGAGGCCGTGACGGTGCACTTCGAGGGCGAGGCGCCGATCCTGGAGGAGCGCAAGCGGAACGGCTCGACGATGGGGCACTCGCGCAGCCAGCTGATGGCCGTGCTGGACCTGTCGCACAAGGAGCTGGCGAAGCGGACCGAGGTGACGATCGGGGGCGTGCATCACAAGACGCAGCGCATCCTCGGGGTGGTGCCTTTCCACTTCGCGCTCAAGCAGACCCAGGGCGGGCTGTGCGTGGGGAGGTTTGTGCAGCGCGGGCGGGCCGACGGAGGCTTCGACACCGTGCATGCGGTGGCGAGCGGCGAGGTCGCGCAGGGGTGGGAGGTGTGCGCCGAGGAGGAGCCGGGCGTGGTGGTGGTGCGGCAGCGGGGCGGGCTGCGGACGACGACGTTTCGGTTCCTGGCGCCGGACGCCGAGCACCTGGAGCTGTCCACGGTGACGGTCCAGCAGTGGGGGAGGGCGGCGCCGTCGTTCCACATGGCGCTGCAGCCGGCGCTGCCAGACCTTCGGTTCGCGTTCGAGGGCGAGGTCGTGTCCCGCTTCGTCGTCGACATCAACGGCCAGGAGAACCTGGCCGCGGGGCGCCTGGTCGCCAGCGCCGCCGAAGGGCAGCCGCGGCTGGCCCTGCGGCCGCGGGCGCCGTGGTGGGTGACCGACCGTCCGATGGACACGCAGCTCCACGGGCACGACGATCACGTGCACGTGCACATCGCGCGGGTGGACGTCGGGGGAGGGTGAGCGCGCGGTACGGTGTGTGCGTCAGGGACGTCAGGTTCTTGGCGGGCGGGGGGTTGCTGGCGTGGGTTCGGTGTCTAGCCTTGGTCGCGCTGCGCTACGGCGCTCCGGCCCTCCCGAGGGGGGCGTCGCGCCGAGGCTGGTCAACCCCCTATACTCCACGTTGAATGCCGATGAGGACCGTGATGACTGGAACAGAGCACACCCAGACCTTCGAGTTCAAATCCGAGGCCCGGCAGCTGCTGGACCTGATGATCCACTCGCTGTACTCGCACAAGGAGGTCTTCCTCCGCGAGCTGATCTCCAACAGCTCCGACGCGCTCGATCGCCTCCGCTTCGAGGCCCTGACGGAAGGGAGCCTCCGGCCGGAGGGTCATGAGTTCGAGATCCGCGTCGAGAGCGACTCCGAGGCGCGCACGCTGACGATCCGTGACACGGGGATCGGGATGTCGCGTCAGGAGGTGATCGACAACCTGGGCACGATCGCGCGCTCGGGCACCAAGGAGTTCGTGGCCAAGCTCGCCACGACGCAGTCGGAGACCGAGCGGGAGCAGCTGATCGGCCAGTTCGGCGTCGGCTTCTACTCGTCGTTCATGGTGGCCGACGAGGTGAAGGTCGTGACGCGTCGCGCCGGCGAGGATACGGCCACGGCGTGGTCGAGCACCGGCGATGGCACCTACACGATCGCCGACGCCGAGCGCGAGGTCGCTGGCACGACGATCACGCTGCACCTCAAGGCGGCGGACGAGGAGAACAACCTGGCGGACTTCACCGACCGGTGGGTGCTGCGCCGCACGATCAAGAAGTACTCGGACTTCGTCCAGCACCCGATCCGCCTGCGCGAGGAGCGTCAGGAGGTCGAGCGGGACGAGGAGGGCGAGCCCGTCGAGGGCGCCGAGTCGAAGACGGTGGTCGAGTGGAAGGACGTCAACTCGCGCAAGGCGATCTGGACGCGGCCGGCGTCGGAGGTGACCGAGGAGGAGTACAACGAGTTCTACAAGCACGTCTCGCACGACTGGACCGACCCGCTCGACCGGATCGCGTTCAAGGGCGAGGGCACGTTCCTGTACTACGCGCTGCTGTTCATCCCCGAGCGTGCGCCGCACGACCTGTTCTATCGCAACTCGCGCTTCGGGCTGCAGCTGTTCGTCAACCGCATCATGGTCATGGACGAGGCGCGCGATCTGCTGCCGGACTACCTGCGGTTCCTCAAGGGCGTGGTGGACTCGCCTGACCTGAGCCTGAACGTCAGCCGGGAGATCCTGCAGAAGGATCGCCGCGTGAACAGCATCCGCGGCCGGATCACCAAGAAGGTGCTGGACGCGCTGGCGTACATGCAGGAGGAGGACACGGAGAAGTACCTCAAGTTCTGGAACGCGTTCGGCCGCCTGCTCAAGGAGGGCGCCGTCCAGGACCACGAGCACCGGGACAAGCTCAACGGCCTGCTCTGGCTCGAGTCGTCGCACACCGAGCACGACGCCGAGGATCACACCCGCTTCACCACGCTCAAGGCCTACGTCGAGCGCATGAAGGAGGAGCAGGAGGCGATCTACTATATCGTCGCCGAGAACCGGTCGGCCGCCGAGAAGTCGCCGCACCTGGAGGCCTTCCTCGACAAGGGCTACGAGGTGCTCTACCTGCTCGACCCGTTCGACGAGATCATGGTGGCCAACATCGGCGAGTTCGATGGCAAGCGGCTGCAGTCGGTGGGCAAGGGCGATGTGGAGCTCGGCAGCGAGGAGGATCGCAAGAAGGCCCGCGAGGAGCTGGAGGACAAGGAGAGCAAGCACCGCTCTCTGCTCGAGTTCATCAAGGATGAGCTGGAGACGCTCGTCAAGGACGTCCGGCTGTCGACGCGGCTCAAGAACTCGCCGGTGTGCCTGGTGGGCGAGGAGAGCGACATGAGCCCGCAGCTCCGCAAGCTGCTGGAGGAGGCCGGCCAGGAGGTGCCCGAGAGCAAGCGCATCCTCGAGATCAACCCCGATCACGCGGTGCTGGCGCGGATGCAGGACGCCTTCGACCACGACGGCAAGACGGACAAGCTGACGGACTACGCGCACCTGCTGCACGGGCAGGCGCTGCTGGCCGAGGGCTCCCCGCTGCCCGACCCTGTCGCCTTCAGCAAGCGCGTCGCCGACCTGATGGTCCGAGACGCGAGCCACTGACCTCCCGTCCGCGCTGGAGCCGGGCTTGCCTCGTCTCCAGCGCGGAGCTGTTCTGGCGCGAGCCCTCAGCGCACGATCTCAGGTTTGAACCCTCACCGGGACGCCAGCGCGTCCATCGACCCACACCCGCAAGGAGCCCCATGGCCATCACCCTCACCGCGGCCGCCAGCCGCCAGGTCGAGTCGATCATCGCAGACAACAAGCTCGTGGATCACGTCGTGCGCGTCGGGGTCAAGGTGGACCCGGAGACGGCGTCGTGGGACTACGAGCTGGACATCGTGGACGAGGTGAGCGACAGCGACCGGACGTTCGCGTCGGGCGACCTGAAGGTCGTGTGCGACCCTCAGTCCTATCTGTGGCTGAACGGCACGGAGATCGACTGGGCGGCCGGCGCCGGCGGCTTCAAGTTCAACAACCCCCTGGAGCGCTAGATGGCCACGCGGGCGGACAACGACATCAAGGCCGACGTCATCTCGGAGCTCGAAGACCTCGAGTACCTCGACACCGGCATCTCTCTGCTCGACGCGTTCGTGGTCGAGCAGGTGCGCGTGAGCGCGGGCCGCTGCGACATCCTGCTGGCGTTCGACGACGTTCTGACCGCCGACGCGCGTGAGGGGGTGCTCGGTCGGGTGCGTGAGGGTCTGGCGGACATCGAGGGGTTGATCCTGCTGGTGACCGAGCAGACGACGCGGAGCGAGCTGGTCAAGAGCGAGCCGAACCTCCTGCACCCCCGTCCGGGCAGCGCGGTGGAGGAGGCCGAGCTGCTGGCGCAGCTACCTTTCGGCGTCGTGCCCGTCGAGGAGGGGCTGCCGGCCTCGGGTGGCCTCGGAGGGAGCCTGTCCTTGTCGGCGCTGCTGTCGCAGGCGGCCGAGGGGGTGCCGCCGGAGGAGCTGGAGACGCCCGGCTTCGCCATCCCGACGGCGCCGGGCCCTGCGGGGATCAAGGTCTACAGCGGCGGCGGGTGCGGCGCCGGGACGCTGGCTGAGGAGCCAGCTCCTGCCCCTGTGCGGCCGGTGCCGGCTCCGCCGGTGACCGTGCGGCGCGAGTCTCCGCCGTCCGTCCCGCCGCCGGAGCCGCCGCCGATCTCGGTCCGGCCGCCGGAGCCATCACCGATCTCTGCGCTTGCTTCGCCCCCGCCGCCGTATCCTGAGCCCATCCCCTACGGCATGGTGACGCTCTCGCTCGAGCGGTACAGCGCGCTCATACTCGCCGAGCAGGCCTCACGGATGCTGCCGAAGCTGGAGGACGTGATGCGCCTCGAGCGCGAGAACGCCGAGCTTCGCGCGCGGCTGGCGATGCTGGAGCGGATGATCGGTTGAGCGGCGCCGCAGGCAGCTCCCGAAACCATCTCAATAAACCACTTGTGTGACAGGCTGTTGCGCCACAGGGCTGGCACGCCGTCAGGGTGCGTCCGCGGGGAACGGGTCGTAGAAGTCCGTGGTGAGCAGCAGGCCGTCCTTGCCTTGCACCACGCCGACGCCCGCGAAGGTGAACTCGGGGCTGAGGATGTTGAGGCGGTGGCCTTCGGAGTCCATCCAGACGAAGTGGGCCTGCTCGACGTCGGGGGCCTGGCAGATGTTCTCGGCGGCGGCGCGGTAGCGGACGCTGCGGGCCTTCATGCGGGCGAACGGGGAGGCGCCGTTGTGGCTGGTGTGGGAGAGGAAGTTGTACTTGCGCATGTCCGCGGCGTGCTGGCGCCCGAGCCAGACCATGCGCAGGTCGCAGCGCAGGGCGGGGAGGTCGCGCGCCTCGCGCTCGCAGTTGAGGAGGCGGAAGGCGAGGGTCTCGAGGTCGTCGCCGCAGCGGTCGTCGGCGGTGAGGCTGGCGGAGGGCCAGGCGCCCTTGGGGACGGCCTCGTCGTTGGCGCTGGCGAGGTCGTCGGTGCGCACGTCCGCCATGGTGCAGCGGGCGTTCTGGCTGGTGACGCGCTCTCCAGCCTGGATGGTGATGTGTTTGACGCCGTGGGGGTCGGTCTCGGCGGGCTGCGGGGTTGGCGGTGCGTCGGTCGGCGCGGGGTCAGGGGCGGGCTGGGGGGCCAGGGCGCAGGCGAGCGCGGGGATGGCGACGGCGGCGAGCAGGAGCGGGAGATGACGGCGCATGGGGGTCCTGGTCTATCGCAGCTGGTCCAGCGGCGGCGCCTCGCGGCCCATCCACCGGTAGCTGGCGCGGGCGGCCTCCCACAGGTCGTTGAAGGTGACGCGGTTGTCGGCGGCGGGGCGTGTGGCGGCGACGAGGGCGGCCTTGCGCGCGGCCCGGCGGATGAGCGGGCCGCCCATCTCGAACTCCTGGGCGAGCATGTCGAGGTGCAGGCCCTCGGTGAGGAGGTCGCGCTGGGGGAACGCGGCCTCCCAGATGGCGAGTCGGCGCAGGACCTCGGGGACGGCGAAGGTGACGGTGAAGTCGACCATCGCGGCGTGCGGGTCGGCGAGGGGGACGGTGGACTCGAGGATGACGAGGGCATCGGTGCGCTCGGCGCGGTGGAGGGCCTGGGCCAGCGCATGGGCGACGACGGGGGTTGACAGGTCGAGGCCGTGGGTGTGCAGCAGGAGGAGGTGTCGCGTGCCGAGGGGCGCGAACATGGCCTCGACGCGCTGGATGGTCTGCCAGGGGGCGTCACAGACGAGCTCGGACAGGTGCGCATCGACGGGGTCGAGTCCGCCGTCGAGGGCGAGGAGCTGAGCCGCGGCGGTCTTGCCCGTGCCGGTTGGCCCGACGAAGGCGGCCGCGACGCCCGTGCGCTCGCCCGCGCGTCTTCCGAGGGAGCGCGCGACGCCGTGGCGGGCGCGACCGGCAGCGCGCAATCCCTCCACGGCGGCGGCGGTGGAAGCGGCGAGGTCGTGCTGAAGGGCCTCGAAGCCCCTGCCGAGGCGATCGGCGAGGGCGTGGAGGGCGGGGTTGTGGAGGGTGCGGAGGGTCTCGACGAGGTCGTCACGCTGGATGACGGCGGGGGCTCGGCGTCGCTGGGCGAGGAGGGCGGCGCGGTCGAGGAGGAGGTCGCGTTGGTCGTCGGAGATGTCGGGGCGGGCGATCAGCCAGTCCAGGCCGGCGTCCGTGGCGACCTGCACGTCGGCGGGGACGGCGCGCAGCCAGATCTCGCGCAGGGTCGGCGGGTCGATGGCGGGGAGCGCGAACGGGATCTCGGCGATGCCGAACGCCACCTCGAGGTCGGGGTCGTGGCGGTCCAGGGACAGAAACAAAGGCGAGTTTTGCCGGGCGAGCTCGTCGAGGCCGAAGGCGAGGCGCTCTCGGTCCACACGATCGAGGTCGAGCGTGGCGCCGAGGTCGATGAGCAGGGTCGCTCGATCGGACATGCGGGCCTCGCGCCCGAGGCTGCGGAGGATGGCGAGCACGTCGCGGTCGGCGGCCTCGTGGGAGGTGAGCAGGGTGTGGAGATCGACGACCATGAGCTGGCGGCCCTGCTGGTGCGCGATGGTGTACGCCCACAGGTGCGGCCGGTTGACAGGATCGCTCCGCAGGCCGATGGCCGTAGGCCGCGTGGCGTGGATCTGCTCGGCGACGATGGTCCGGAAGCGGTTGAGGCCTGACAGGCCGGCGGTGGTGAGGAGGTGCGGGTCGTCGGGGGCCGCAGTGTAGAGCCGGACGCCGGTGGGTAGGGGTGGGGTGGCGTCGAGCAGGTGTCGGTCGAAGCCTCGGGCGAGGCGGAGGGGGGTGAGCAGCGGCGAGGGGTCGGTGGTGTGGCCGGCCTCAAGCAGGGCGAAGCGGAAGAGGCGTCCATCCTCACGGGCGAGCTCGTGGAGCTCGGAGGGGCGGCAGTCGGGCAGCAGGGTCAGGACGAGGATCGGGGCGGCCTGTCCGTGGGGGCAGCCGAGGCGCGCGAACAGCGGGCCGAAGGAGGGATCGACGTGGCGGGCCAGGGCGAGCATCCAGAGCTCCGCCTCGGCGTCGGCCAGTCGGAAGATGGTCTTGAGGTGGTGGATGGGATCGAGCTGGTCGCTGCCGCGCGACTCCTGCCAGGCGACGACGAGGTCGGCTCGGAGCTCCTTCTCGCGCTGGGCGAGCAGCGCGGCGCCGCGTTCGAGCTTGCGGGGCTCGGCGCGCCTTCGCTTGCCGTCGTCGGAGGGCTCGACGTCGCGAAAGCCGATGCCTTCGGGGTAGTCCTGGTCGAGCGTCGCGATGGCGAGCCGGAGGCGCGTCTTGAGGAGGCTGAGGTGCAGGCGCAGGAAGCCATCGAGGGAGAGGAAGGGGCTCGTCTGGCGTGCGCGGTGGTCTCTCGGTGGCATGGCGAAGCTGCTACGAACGGGGTTTCTTCGACGCGCGGGCCAGCTCGGCCTGCACGTCCTCGGGGTTGATCACGAGGGTGGAGTGCTCGCGGGGCCGTGGCTCGGCCCACTCGCCGGAGCGGTCTGCGGCGAGCTGTTCGTGCAGGTTGGCGGTAGGGATCTCGGTCGTCTCGAACCCGTCATCCTCGTCGAGGTCGTCGGGGAGGACGCCCGGAGGCAGCGCGGAGACCAGGCCAGCCGCGGCGGCGGGGAAGGTGGCGTCGGGCCCGTGGACATCGAGGGAGGGGCGGCGGATCACCTCGCGGGTCTGCTCCTGCTCTCGGCTCTCCCGGTCGCGGCCAGCGGTGGTCGAGCGGTCGGCGCCACGGTGGGAGATGCGCGCGCCGGTGAACGGTCGGTCGCCCGGCGCGACCTCCTGGGTTGGGAGCTCGACGGGGGCGTTCTCGGTGGCGGTGCGGTCGGTCGGGGTGCGGTGCTCGCTGCGGGGGCGTCCGACCCGCTCCAGCCTGGCGAGATCGATCTCGCCGGAGGGCGTCGACTCGGGGCTGAGGTCCTCAACGTGGATGGGGATCTCGATCGAGAGGGACGGGACGTGCTGGTCGAAGATCTCGTCGAGCAGCCCCGCGATGGGGTCGAGGTCCTGGGTGTGGCGCTGGAGCGGCATCTCGTGGGTGGCGCTGCGGCGCCTGGAGGTCGCGCGGTCGGCGGTCCGGGGCGAGCTCGGGTCGTGAACGGAGAGCTCGCCGGTGGCTCGGGTGATGCGGATCGGGGGATGCTCGTCTGCGGAGGAGTCGTAGATGTTGTTGGAGTCCTGGGAGACCATCGCCGCGAGGTCCTCGGAGGTCATGCGGCGCGGCCCCTGGGGCTCCTCCTGCTCGAGGCCATAGAGCTCGCGGATGAACCGGCCGACGTCGGCCACGTCGCCCGCCATGGCCCTGCGGACGATCCACTCCTCGAGGTCGACGAGCATGGCGTGGGCGGTGGGGTAGCGCACCTCGCGCTCGCGCTCGAGGGCCCGCAGGACGATGCGGTCGAGCTCCTCGTCCACCCGCGTGTTGAAGCGGGAGGGCGGCTGGATGGGCATCGAGATGAGGTTGGCGATGGTGATGTAGGGGGACTCGCCCTGGAACAGGTGGCGGTCGGTCAGCATCTCGTGGAGCATGATACCGGCGGCGAACACGTCGCTGCGGGCATCGACCTCGACGCTGCGGACCTGCTCCGGCGACATGTAGCCGTACTTGCCCTTGATCGCGCCGGTGGAGGTCCTCGAGAGCCGGAAGGCGGCCTTGGCGACGCCGAAGTCGGTGAGCTTCACGCCGCCCTCGAAGGGCAGCATGAGGTTGTGCGGCGTGACGTCGCGGTGGACGATGCGCTGGTCCTGCCCATCGACCTTCTTGTTATGGATGTAGTCCAGCGCGCGCAGCAGCCCGACGATGATCTCGGCGCACAGCGTCGGCTCCAGCTTGATCCTCCGCTCCCGGGCGTCGTCCAGGACCGTCTTCAAGTCCTCGCCGAGCACCAGCTCCATCGCGATGTACCAGTGCTCATCGACCTTGCCGTAGTCGAAGAGCCGGACGACGTTGGGGTGGTTGAGCTCTTTGCAGATGGTCGCCTCGTCGATGAACATCTTGACGTTGTGTTCATCGTCGGCGAGGTGGGGGTGCAGGAGCTTGAGGCAGACGTGGGTGGACGCATGGACCGACAGCGCGCGGAAGGTCCGGGCCATCCCGCCAGTGCCGATCTTCTCGATCAGCAGGTAATCTCCGAGGACCTCGACATCGGTCATGGGTATGATGGGCGTGTGGTGCGTCCTGTGGCAGGCCAGCGTTGGGAGTGGTCGCCTCACCGGCAGACTACCCGAATCAACCCGTCGACACAATTTGCCCTGCGCGTCCAGCGCGCTCACAGTCTCCGGGGAGCGCAGAGGGCTCACGCCGCCGCGGTGTCGGCCTCCCCCTCGGGGACCAGGGCGATGGCGTCGAGGAGGACCTGGCTGCCGGCGCCGGGTCGGGAGACGTGCTCGGCGAGGTGTTGCTTGAAGCGCCGGGTGCCCGTTCGATGGGCGAACAGGTTGGAGAGGTGGCGTGAGATGTGGATGAGGCGGCCGCCGGCGGCGAGGTGGGCGTCGACGTGGGGGACGAGGGCGCGGACGATGTCGTGGCGGGTGGGGATGGGGTGATCGTCGCCGAAGAGGCGGGCGTCGGCGTCGGCGAAGAGGAAGGGGTTGTCGTAGACCGCGCGCCCGATCATCACGGCGTCGACGTGCTGGAGGTGGTGGGCGACGTCATCGAGCGTGAGGACTCCGCCGTTGAGCTCGATGGGCAGGTGGGGGAAGGCGCGCTTGAGGGCGTAGACGTCGTCGTAGCGGAGCGGTGGGACGGTGCGGTTCTCCTTCGGGCTGAGGCCGGAGAGCCAGGCCTTGCGGGCGTGGACGGAGAAGCGATCCGCGCCGGCGGCGGCGACGAGCTCCACGAAGCGGGCCATGAAGGCGAAGCTGTCCTGGTCGTCGATGCCGATGCGGTGCTTGACGGTGACGGGCAGGGCGCAGGCCTCGCGCATGGCGGTGACGCACTCGGCGACCCGCTCCGGCGTGGCCATCAGGCAGGCACCGAAGTTGCCGCTCTGGACCCGCTCCGAGGGGCAGCCGACGTTGAGGTTGAGCTCGTCGTAGCCCCAGGACTCGGCGAGCTTCGCGCATCGGGCGAGGGCGTCCGGGTCGTCTCCGCCGAGCTGCAAGGCGATGGGGTGCTCGCGGGGATCGAAAGCGAGGTGGCGAGGGACGTCGCCGTGGAGGAGGGCGCCCGTGGTGACCATCTCGGTGTAGAGGAGGGTGCGCCGGGTGATCAAGCGCAGGATGAGCCTGAAGTGGCGGTCGGTGCGGTCCATCATCGGGGCCAGCGAGAGGGCGATGGTGTGGCCGCGTCGGTCGGAGGGGGGCGTGAGCATGGTGGGTCGTCGTGGTGCAGGGCCGCGGCAGGTCGCGACGGGCGACAGTGTGGACGGTTCGCGGGCGGGATGCAAAGGGCGGTCGCCGCGTCCTGGCGAACCCTCGGGTTGCGGCCTGGGCGGTCGAGCGCGGCGTCGCGGGTCCAGGGGTCGGGAGTTGCGCCGTCGAGGGCGCATCTGCGG
>Ga0210033_1002603_pt1 | contig 15234 bp, 17 predicted proteins | sample CryGeymeta201501_FD_185465 | JGI IMG/M metagenome (GOLD analysis project Ga0210033, IMG submission 185465) | Groundwater microbial communities from Crystal Geyser aquifers in Utah, USA - Crystal Geyser metaG 2015-01 (SPAdes) (version 2) | ecosystem: Environmental > Aquatic > Deep subsurface >... | reverse complement strand
TGATGAAGGGCTTACCTGGGTTGAAGCTATTGAAGGGAAGCAACATCATGATCACTCCCAAAGTTCTGATTCTAACCCATATAAAAGGTTGAAGGTAGCCGTTATTGGACATCCCTATGTTGTCTATGATGACTTTATTAGCCATCGGCTGATTTCCCGGCTTGAGTCTATGGGAGCAGGAATATTTAGTCCGGAGCAGGTGCCTCCTGAGACACTTGACATGTGCATGGCAAGACTGGTGGGCAATGCCCACTGGTCTTTTGAAGCTGAAATCGTTGGCGCTGGAGAGTATTACCTGGAGTCTGGAGTTGACGGTATAATTAGCGTAGCTGTTTTTGCTTGCGGACCTGATTCTATGATGTTAGATATGGTACGGCATTCAGCAGGAAACATTGGCACTCCTTTTTTGCAACTTAGTCTGGACGAGCATACCAGTGCAGGAGGATTGATTACTCGGCTGGAGGCGTTTATAGATATGGTTAGGAGAAAAAAGGCATGCGTATAGGCATACCCCATTTTGGCAATGTTTATATCCCGGTGAAGGCTATGGCTAATAAGCTGGGGGCGGGTGGCGAAGATTTGATAATCCCGCCGCCAACCAGTCAACGAACCCTCGACCTAGGGGTTAAATATTCACCTGTAGAAGCTTGCTTGCCCTACAAGCTCACCTTGGGCAATCTAATTGAGGCTTGTGAGTTGGGGGCGGATACTGTGCTTCAAGCCAGAGGTACGGGAATTTGCCGCTTGGGGTATTATGCTAAAAATCAGGAGCAGATACTTCGAGACCTGGGCTATGATGCTCATTTTCTCACCATTGACCTATCTCGCCATAAGCTTGCCAGCATACTTAACATGATAAAAACATTGTGCCATGGAGCTCCCTGGCCTCAAATTATCCTGGCCTTCCGTTTTGGCATGGGTAAGCTCTTTGCTTTGGATAGGATAGAAAAGGAAGTTCAGAAAGTGCGGGCGGTAGAGATAGAAAAGGGGCTCGCTAATAGTATTTATCGAGAGGCTATCCAGGCTATTGATGAGGCAAGGGATAATAAGGAAGTAAAAAGGTTAAATCGGGAATATATTGATAGGTTGAAACGAGTGCCTCGGGGTCCTCAGGCTGACCCCTTGAAGATAGCTTTAGTGGGAGAAATTTATGTTGTTATAGAGCCATTTGCTAATATGGACATAGAGATGGAACTAGGAAAGCTGGGGGTGGAGGTAGAGCGCACCCTGACCCTTTCTCGCTGGGTGAAATACAGTTTATTCCTTAATCGGCTGGGCATAGATGAGTGGAAAGAGGTTCACAAGGCAGCTTTGCCTTATCTCAAGCGAGATGTTGGCGGTGATGGTTGGGAATCAGTGGGGGAGAAGGTGATCTGTGCTCGCAATGGCTGTGATGGCTTGATCCATCTAGCACCATTTACCTGTATGCCTGAGACGGTAGCCCAAAATATAATGCGCTCAACCAAGGAAGATTTGCCTGTGCTTACTGTGCTATGTGATGAACAAATGGCTAAGCCCGGCATGATGACCCGTCTAGAAGCTTTTGTTGATTTATTACAGTTCAGAAGGAAAAGAAGGCGAGATAAAGGTAACATTAAAGTTTTTTCTAACCGTTTACCCGTATGTCATTCTGAGGAGCGAAGCGACGAAGAATCTCACCGAGACCCTTCCCCTGAACTTGATTCAGGGTCAGGGTGACATGAAGGTGAGTAAACACTTAAGTTTTCTTCTAAAAAGGAGGAACTTTGAGAAATGAAGACTTACCTTGGTGTTGATGTTGGTTCAGTTACTACCAAGTTGGCGTTACTGTGTGAAGACGGGCAACTTGCTGCCTCAACTTACCTGCACACTCAGGGCAAGCCAATTGTCCAAGTTCAGGAGGGATTAAAAGCAATAAAAGAGCAAATGCCACCGGGAACGGAAATTTGTGGGGTAGCTACCACGGGAAGTGCCCGTTACCTCGCTGGTGTTGTTCTTGGCGCTGACTTGGTGAAAAATGAGGTTACTAGTCATGCCATCGCTGCCATGCACTACATACCTGAGGTGCAGACTGTCATTGAAATCGGTGGTCAGGATAGTAAGATTATCATTATTCGGGATGGTGTAGTTATTGACTTTGGTATGAATACAGTATGTGCTGCTGGGACTGGCAGCTTCCTTGACCATCAAGCTTCGCGATTGAACATTAAGATCGAGGAATTTGGTGAGCAGGCACTGAAAAGTAAAATGCCGGTGCGTATCGCCGGACGGTGCACTGTGTTTGCTGAATCGGATATGATCCACAAACAACAGATGGGGCATAAGACCGAGGACATTCTTTATGGTCTGTGCCAGGCTTTGGTGCGCAACTATTTCAACAATGTGGCTTTGGGCAAGAAAATTTTGCCTAAGGTGGTATTTCAAGGTGGCGTAGCCTTCAATAAAGGGATAATTAAAGCACTTAACGAGGTTTTAGATACTGAGGTTGTTGTTCCTCCTCATCATGAACTAATGGGTGCCATAGGTGCCGCTTTACTGGTGCATGAAGAAATGGCAACCGCGTCCAGCAAAAGTACATTTAAGGGATTTGGCATTAGTGAGACCGATTTCCATGTCTCTTCTTTTATTTGTAAAGCCTGTCCAAACCAATGTGAGATTGCCCAGCTTTTCCTTGATGGCAGAATCCTTGCTCGGTGGGGGGGACGTTGTGACCGCTGGGAAAATGCCGTAGCCATGAAGTAAACTCTAATATGTTTGAGAGAACTTATCAGGTAATCATTGTTGGCGGTGGACCTGCTGGGCTTACCGCGGGACTTTACTGTGCCCGTTCTAGACTTCGCACTTTGCTCGTAGAAAAAGAAGTCATCGGTGGACAGGTAACCAGAGCTGAACAAGTAGAAAATTACCCTGGTTTTCCTCAGGGAATTTCAGGCATAGAGTTAGGGCAACTTATCCACCAACAAGCCAGCAAGTATGGGATGGAAACTTTGCTCGCTGAGGTTGTTAGTGTTAACCCTGAATCTAGTTCAGGGCTGAAACATAATGTAATTGATACCACTGAGGGTGATTTTGTTGCTGAATGTGTGATAATTGCCTCTGGCGCGCAATTCCGTAAATTGGGTGTCCCCGGTGAAGATGAGTTTACGGGCAAGGGTGTTTCTTACTGCGCTACATGTGATGGTCCTTTATTCCGGGATAAGGAAGTGGCTGTGGTAGGGGGTGGAGACACTGCCTTAAGCGAGGCTCTTTACTTAAGTAAGTTTGCTTCTCTGGTGGCGATCATCCATCGTCGGAGCCAGCTCCGGGCTAGTAAAATACTCCAGGAAAAAGCTATGGCTGAGAAGAAAATAAAATTCATCTTGGACAGTCTAGTTACTGAAATAGAAGGGAATAAGGTAGTGAAACAGATCATGTTGAGAAAGACTAAAGATGCTACAATATCACTACTCCCGGTGGCAGGAGTTTTTATTGCTGTTGGTATGGAGCCCAATACTAGCTATGTGCAAGGTGTTTTGCCTTTGGATGAACAAGGTTGCGTAATCACTAATGAATTGATGGAGACAGAAGTACCCGGGATTTTCGCTGCTGGTGATGTTCGGCACAATTCCATCAGGCAAGCGGTAGCTGCTGCTGGCGATGGTGCTGTTGCTGCCGTAGCAGCGGGGAGGTTTTTAAGCTCGCCATGAAAGTAATCTTCATAAAAGATGTTCAGGGAAAAGGGAAGGCAGGGGAGATAAAAGAGGTAAGCCGGGGATATGCTAAAAACTTTTTGCTACCTCAGGGTCTAGCTTTACTAGCCACACCTACTATTGAGAAGCAAGTGAAGTTAAGTTTGGGAAAGGAAAAGCATAAAGAAACTATTGATCGAGTTAAGCTCGAAGAGCTGGCTAAGCAAATTGAGGGAACTGAAGTCCACTTCCAAGCTCATATTGGTGCTGATGAGCGCCTGTTTGGCTCCATCACCGCAGCTGATATAGCAGAGGAACTAAGCCGAGTGAAGAATTGTGTTATTGACAAAAAAAGTATAGAGATGGATAAGCCTTTGCGGCAAGCCGGAAGATATGAAATAACTCTCAGAATATCTAAAGATATTAGACCGCAAATCACAGTAGTGGTGGAATAATAAGATATGAAAATCCTAAGCACTAAATCTTAAACATTGAGATTTTTGATTTTGGATTTGGAATTTGTTTAGAGTTTAGAAATTAGAATTTAGGATTTGCTTTTGAGATATGGCACAGGAAAAATTACCTCCTCACGATGTTGAGGCAGAGGAAGCAGTTATTGGCTCCTTGCTTATTGATCCCGATGCCATATTAAAAATCGCCAGCTTTCTTAGGCCCGATGATTTTTGGGAGGAAACGCATCGTTTGATTTATGAGGCTTGTTTTTCTCTTTACCAGCGCAATGAAGCTATAAACCAGATCACAGTAGCTCATGAATTAGCGCGCCTTAATAACCTGGAACGAATTGGTGGTGCTGCTTATTTAAGCTATCTGATATCCATTGTGCCTACATCTCTCCATGTGGAATATTACGCTCAGATTGTATCCAATATGGCGGTAATGCGGAGGTTGATTGCTGCTGCCGGGCAGATTGCTGCCGTTGGCTATGAGGCTGGTCCCGATGTTGAAGCTACTCTAAACAAAGCTGAAGATATCTTGTTTCAGGTACGAAAAAGGCAAAGCCCTCGTGATTTTATTTCTATTCGTGAAGTTTTAAGTGGATATTTTGAAGAGACGGGACAAGCTGTTATCCCAGGTGAGGGAAAAATACCGCACATCTTGACTGGCTTTACCGGGCTGGATGACATCGTGGGGGGATTGCAGAGGTCTGATTTAATTGTTCTCGCAGCTCGCCCCAGTTTGGGCAAAACCAGTTTAGCTCTAAATATTGCTCGGAATGCTGCCTTTGGTCTAAAGGCTTGCGTTGCTCTCTTTAGCTTGGAAATGTCTCGAGAGGCAGCGGTGGAACGCCTTCTAGCTTGTGAGTCCGGAGTAGATTCTAGGCGCATTCGTTTGAGGAGCCTTAATGAGCAAGATGAAGTGAGGATTATGGAAGCTAGCGGGGTGCTGTCAGAATTACCTGTTTACATTGATGACTCGCCTCAACTTCGCATTATGGATATTAGGAGCAAGGCACGTCGTCTTCACTTTGAGCGAGGCATTGACCTCATCCTCATAGATTATTTGCAATTAATACAGGGAGATGGCAGGAATGAGAATCGAGTCCAGGAAGTCAGCAATATAACTCGGGCGTTAAAGTTGCTGGCTCGAGAACTAGATGTGCCTGTATTAGCAGTATCGCAACTTAGCCGTGCCGTGGAGTGGCGTGCCTCTCATATACCTCAGCTTGCTGATCTGCGGGAGAGCGGCAGCATTGAGCAGGATGCTGATGTTGTTATCTTCATTTACCGTGATGAAATCTATTACACTGTGGAGGAATGGAGCAAGGTGCATGACATCGAGAAGGAACCCTATCCTCGAGGCATGGCTGACATTATTGTTGCCAAACACCGCAATGGTCCGCTAGGGCAAGTTAAGCTGCGCTTTATAAGTAAGATTGCTAAGTTTGATAATTTAGGGCAAGAAGCAAAGGTATGATAGATGTTTTTTTGACTCAAGTGATGCCCAAAACTCGCGATTTAGACGAGCTTAAAGCAATGCTATGTCTATTTTACTTACTGGATCAAAGGAGAACACATTCTTCCTTTGTTACCTACAAAGAACTGTTATCATGCATTACTTCAATGATTGAAATGGGCGAGGAAACATTGCGCCGAGTTTTGAATCTGGCGGTGGGTCATGGCATTTTGCGGAGGATTGAGGATGAGACAGGAGAAGCTTACGAACTAGTCTCCTCTCTCACATCACGGGGTAATATCTTTTCTCTCTATGAGCAAAATATAGGCATGCTAACGCCTATGATTATTGAAGAACTTAAAGAAGCTCAGAGGCTCTATCCTGAGGAATGGATTAAGCGGGCTTTTAAGGAAGCAGTTATGTTGAATAAGCGCAGCTGGAGATACATCTCTCGTATCCTGGAGCACTGGGCTAGCGAAGGTAAAGAAGGTGGAAAGTATAGAGCAAGTTTTAAAGAAGGTGGTCCCGACAAATATATCAAGGGCAAATACGGACACCTCGTCCAAAGATGACACGAAGTGTCATCCTGAGCGAAACGAAGGATCTCAAGGTGATGGTGCCCTGAACTTGATTCAGGGCTGTTCTGTTTGTAGCGGGGCTGGTTTTATTCATCCTCTTCTGGATTCAGGGAAACCCGACTTCAGCCGAGTAGTACCTTGCCAGTGTAAGATGGCTTACCTGCAAAAAGAGAAGCTAACCTATCTGGAGAGATATAGTAATCTTGGTACTCTATCCCGGTTTACTTTTGATACTTTGTCGTCGAAAGGTCCTGAGTCATTGCGAGCAGAGCGTGGCAATCTCATTGCTTCTCAAGAAAATTTTACTCAGGTTTACCAAACTGCTCTGGCATTTGTCAATAAACCTAAGGGTTGGCTAGTTTTCCTGGGTCCTACCGGTAGTGGCAAAACCCATCTGGCTTGTGCTATTGCTAACCATCGTCTAGCTATGGGACAACCTGTGTTCTATATTGGAGTCTCTGACCTTCTAGACCATCTTCGCTCTGCTTTTAGTCCGTCATCAGATTTGAGCTATGATGAGCTTTTTGAACGGGTAAAGAATATCCCATTGCTGGTTCTTGATGACCTTGGCATGGGAAGTGCTACCCCCTGGGCACAGGAAAAACTGGAGCAACTTTTTGATCATCGTTTCAACACCGGCTTACCTACTGTAATTACTATTGATGTCTCACTAGAAAAACTCAATGAACGCTTACGCAGGCATCTTGATGATAAAGGATTCTGCCAAATATGCACAATCTCCCCCCTAGTGGGAAGTGAGGCGGAGCAGTCTCCCTTGCAATTAGAGCTGTTACGAATGATGACCTTCGATAATTTTGATTGCAAGCGTTTGAATCTCTCTCCGGAGCAGCGTCAAAATCTGAGGCAAGCTTTTCAGCTTGCCAAGGAATTCGCCTCTAATCCGGAAGGCTGGTTGATATTTCAGGGTGTCAATGGTTGTGGCAAGACTCATCTGGCAGCGGCGATTGCTAACTATCGGTTAGCACAAGGTAAGCCAGCACTTTTTGTTGTTGTTCCTGACCTTCTTGACCACCTGCGCTCAACTTTTAGTCCTGAAAGCAAGATATCTTACGATGAGTTTTTTGAGAGAATTAAGACTGCCCCTCTCCTGATACTCGATGATTTTGGACAGCACTCAGCTACTCCTTGGGCTCAAGAAAAGCTATACCAGTTAATCAATTATCGCTATAATGGCATGTTACCTACCGTTATTACTACCTGCGCCTCTTTAGAGGAGACTGAAGTGCGATTCAGTTCACGGATGGTAGACCCTAAGCTAAGTCTGGTGTTTAATATCATCGTCCCAGATTATCGTGGCGATATTAGGCCTGTACGGCGCGCCAAATAGTTGTCTGGATATTACTATTGCAATTAAGGAATCTCGTTGCTAAAATAGACAATATTAATTGCTGGATTTAAGTTATGGTAAACGCACCAGTTTTAGTTCTTAATGAAGGCTATGAGCCTGTCAATTTATGTCGCACGCGTCGGGCTATCGTACTGATTTTACGTGGCAAAGCTGAGATTTTGGAAAATAGCAGAGGGGAGATTCGTTCTGTGAGTCAAGTTTTTCAGATTCCTTCTGTAATTCGTCTTGGTTATGTAGTCAGGCGTCCTCATCATCAAAGAAAATTAACCAAGATTGAAGTCTTTAACCGTGATCATCATACTTGTCAGTATTGTGGGCGACAGACAAAAGAGCTTACATTAGACCATGTTATCCCGCGAGGACGAGGTGGGGAGCATACATGGGAGAATATTGTCAGTGCTTGTATCCCGTGCAATCGGCGCAAAGGTGGGCGTACGCCAGGTGAGGCAGGAATGAAATTGCTTCGCCAACCACATGTCCCCCGTAATGATGGCTTCTGTGTTCCTTATAATCTTCTGAGTAATCATGGTGAGTGGCGAAAATACTTGCTTCTCCAAGTTAACTAACCTCGTTCGTTAGGAACAAGTTCTGTACTATTGCCGCTAGCTGTATTGTCTCCGCTAGCTTTGTTTACTGGAGCGGATATTTCCTGGTCTGGTTTGGGTATCTTTTTTGTTTCGGCGTAATCTTTGCTTTCGTATGATAGACAACAAAGAAGTCTTCCGCAAACACCTGATATCTTCATAGGGTTTAAGGCTAACCCCTGTTCTTTAGCCATTTTAATGGATACGGAAGCAAAATCGCCGAGGAAGTTCTGACAGCATAGCGGATAACCGCACTTACCTAGGCCACCTAGCAGTTTAGCTTCGTCTCTCGGTCCTATTTGTCTTAACTCAACCCGGGCTTTCAGGCTATGGCGCAATTTCCACACCAACTCTCGAAAGTCAACCCTTTCTTCAGCGTGAAAAAATACAGTAAAGTGATTAGCCTCCGAATCGTAACAGGCTGCCAGAGGCTTCATTTTCAGACCAAGCTTGGTTATCATCTCTTTGCATTTAGCCAGAGCCTCTTCCTCTCGTTTGTCTTTTTTTGAATCTTCTTCGGTCATCTTAGCCATTGACAACCTCTTTCTTCGGTAAATTTAGCATTAACCATTCAAAAGCTAGGCGAGAATTGACATTTTTAAAGATTTCTTCATTTACGAGGCGCAAATTACTGAGGAAATCCTTGATCTCACTCAGTGTCAGCATAGCAGCTTGCTCTCGCAGAGTCATTTCGTAGTCTATATTAGTGATGCCATCTCTGCAATTGCCCTTGACGAGCATCAAATCGTGCCACCAATCGAGCCAGGTCTCTAATATCTCTGCTATTGATCTTCGTTCTTGGCTAAATTTGGTAGCTAGCTCCTGGGCATAAACAAAACGCTGCTGCAGATTGGCAGTTAGCAAAGAAGATAGTTTATCTATCCTTAGAGAGCGCTGTTTCAATATTTCTTCGTTTGCCAGGGCAGATAGTGCCCAGCCAAAGCAGCCATGGCTAATCCGAGCCAGAAGTTCGGCTTTATCAGGATCAGCTTTGTAGCGCTGAGTAAGTATTTGCCGTGTCTGCTCCAGTGGTACGGGTTTCAATTCCAACCTTTGACATCGGGAGATAATAGTAGGTAAGAGGCGTCTCTCTTCGCTAGCCAGCAAAAGCCAGGTTATGCTTGGTGGTGGTTCTTCTAATGTTTTGAGTAAGGAATTAGCTGCTTCACTGGACATATACTCGGCATCATCAATGATAAGCACCTTGGATTTACCTTCATAGGGCGGCAGGTTAGCAGCGCGTTGGAGCTCTCGCATATCATCAATGCCGATTTCCGTTTTGGAATCTAAGCCTGAGAAGATGACATCGGCATGCTTGCCTGCGGCGATTCTGAGGCAGGAACGGCATTGTCCGCAAGGAGGTTCAAGATCATCACAGTTTAGTGCCTGGGCTAAATTAAGGGCTAAAGTCCTCTTGCCTATATGGTGTGGTCCCACAAAAAGATAGGCATGGGCTATGTTTCTCTCTTTGAGGCTACGCTTGAGCAAAGCCAAAATTTTATCTTGTCCTATTACCTGCCACATGACTTGCCGCCTTACCTCAATATTTGTTTTGTCTCCGTCTCGTTACGATCCAGCTCAACATTCTGAATTAGCTCAAGGATAAAGCTAGAACTCCTAGTAAATACTACTTGGGCGATCAATTTCAGGGCGTTGATATAGTCATCCCATATCCGTGTTCCTTTGGACATCTCTATTTTCCCTCGGACATTTTCTATAATGCGCTTTGCCTTATAAAAGCTTGTCATTGTCACAGCCTTCCTTCTTCTTTCCTCTTTTTCCCCTGCTTAAACCTTGACCAATGCTAAAAGGCAGGCTTGGAATGAAGTGCCCACTTTGGAACAATTCATTTGTAAGTGTGTTCATCCCTTTTCCTAATGTCCAGGATCTCAATTAACTTAGATTCATCGTCTATATCAAAAAGAATCCGCTCGTACCCTACTCTATATCGGTAGGCAGCTACCGGAGCGTTTTCCAACTTGATGGTGCCATGAGTTCGAGGGTCCTGTTTTAACTTTTCTATTGCCTCCTTTATCCGCCTAGTTTCCTTATCGGGTAAGTTTAAAAAAACCTTCTCAGCTCGATGGGAGAAGGTAACCCGATACATTTACAGACCCTTCTTGGCAAAGACTTCTTCAGCAGGGATCCCCTTCCCTTCACGGATTTCCTTCCTTGCCTCAAGCAACTCTGCTAAATATTTAGGGTCAGAGAATTCTTTCAGGGCTTGCTTAACCTCGAAATATTTCTCTATATCTATTAGAAGAGCAACCGGTTTGCCCTGCCGTGTGATAACCACCTCTGTTCCATCTTCCGTGACTGAAGAAAGAAGCTTAGTCAAGTTCTTCCGTAGCTCATGGACACCAACAAAGGGACTCTTAAGAATCTCCAGCATGACTGATCACCTCCATAAAGCATTCCTTCACTAATAAGTTAACACATCCATAATGCAAATATCAATATTCGCGTCTGAGTTCGGCTAAGTTTATATCTATTCAGCTTTGGAAGAAGGAAAATTGCTCCCTAAGTGGGATTCGGACCAGTTTTGGAGTTTGAGAGTTTAGCAACTATAGTCTTCCGCATAACTTCGTATAATTTCTCTCCCTCGATGGGAGAGGGTGAGGGTGATGAAGATTATATAAACCATCAACCGCTATCGACTGAAAGCTGAACGCTTACCCCGGGATAAATAACCACCCCTGAATCACTCTATTAGCAACCATATTTGCCAATTCATCCACAGCTATGGCACCCTTGGCAATCAGCTCGTTATTGGCGCATTTTTCCTCAGGAGCAGCTTGTCTGATAAGGATTTTTCTCCCCTTTTTCAGGCCATCAATTGCACCATACCAAGTTCCCCCTTTGCTCTCTGCTTCTGCTACATATATCTCTTCTGCCAGAGCATAAAGATAAACATTCCTCTCCATAGCCAGACCTACTGACCATCCAGCTTGGGGCAGATAGGTGCTTACTACCAGAATCTGACCCTCCAGGATGTATTTGTGCAATCTTTTGAACCCGCTACTAAAGGTCAGGACGCCTTGTGGCAGAACTACAATGCTATTCCCATTGCTTTCCAATGCTGTTTCCAAGGCAATTCTGTCTACTCCTTTAGCATATCCGCTTACTACCACCTTATCCTCCGAGGCACACCTTTTTGCCATCAACTTGGCAAATTTAATCCCTCTATTACTTGCCCTCCTTGAACCTACAATCGCAACTTTAGATTTGGAAAGTAATTCGGTGTTACCCTTCACATAGAGCAGAGGCGGAGAGTGTTTAAGGCTTAGATTGCGCTTCAATATAGCAGGATATTCGCTACAACGGAGGGGGAGCAACTTAACACCCTGTGATAGGAGTTGTTGAGCCAAAACTAAATTGGTGGTGAGATTGTCTTTGGCTTGCAAAATATCCTGGGCTTCTTTGGCAGAGAGGCCAAATTCCGGGCGCAAAGTAGAGATGTCTGAGGAGAAGAAGCGAGCCATTGGAACTCTTTTATCAATAATGTTATTGATAAGGTTATTCTTCCTTTCTGTCCTCCAATTTGGTAGGTGAGCCAAGGTCATCCAATATGGATAGTCATTTATCTCCATAGGCATCACTTCTATTACTATGTTTTGGAGGTCAACCTGTGTTGTCAGGCCAGGGAGCTGACAACCACAAAGCCGCAGAACTCCTCACATTCACCCTCACCCTGCCCTCTCCAGCAAGTGGAGAGGGAATCTCCCGTCAAGGGAGAGGAATCTTTTAGAGGGAATCCTCTCCCTCTCAAGCCTACGAAGGAAAGGATTTCTTCACACCTCGGAAACTTCACTTTCAGCTACAAACCTTCTTAACCTTGAACGGATAGCTCCTTCTTTCCTTTGGAAGTAATTTGCTAACTTAACAACGCTTTCTCCTTGGTAAAACTTCCTTATCAGTAACTCATCTTCTTGTTTTGTCCACTTTTCATAGGCTCTGGGATATGTTTGGCGGATTTGGGCAAAAGGCTTGTCTTCTCTGGTCTTTACCGTACTCTTTTGAGGCAAGGGAACAGAATTTGAACTCGCGCCACTCCTTCTAGAGAAATCAGGAGAACCATCAACTATATCCCCACCAATCGTCCTGGCAATCACTAACGGGGCAATTTTATTCACCCCTAACCTGCTCATCAAGCTTCCAATTTCACGAATAGTGGCTAAGCTATCACCAACATCATCAATTAGCAGGACATCTTTACCCCTTACTTCTGCAGTATTATTGTAGTTGAAGGCTCCTTTAAGGTTGCCTCTTTTCAACGCTGAATTCTGAAATACTTTTTGCGGCTTGGTATCCCGTGTCTTTATTAGTCCATGAGAAAGGGGTATTTTCAGAATGTTGGCTATTCTTTGAGCAAAATCCTGAACCAAATCCCCCGATTCTGTTGGTGGCACATAGATAATCAAGTCAAACCTTTCCCCCTTAAAGTAGCTGCGATAGGCTCTCACTACCCCATTCAATAGGTAATCGGGGAAATACCCGCCATTTTCGTATTTACAGTGGTGAATGGTAGCCCCTACATTGGAAAAGCCATAATAGGAAAATGCTACCCCATTAACCAGCTTGCTTCTCCGCTCCGAAATAGCCCTGTCCTGTCGAGATACCTTAACCACTTCAATCTCTGGGAAATAGTTATTCTTGAAATCCTCTACCCTTTGCTGCCAATAATGGTTGATGTCATAAATTAGCTTTCTTGACTGGCAATTATCGCATTTATGGCAATCACCTATATCCCTATCCTCCAGGTAATGGCGAAGATAGAGCATTCTGCATCTATCTGTCTCGGCATACTCAATCATCTTCTCCAACTCTTCCAATTTGAATTGTCTGAGCTGTTCAAAAGCAGCGACATCAAGTGGAGGAGCATCAAATTGATATTCGTATTTCTTGGCACGAGGCTGAATTACCTCTGTTATCACCCTGCGGTCAATTAAATCGGCAATTATTACCTCTATCTTGGTCCGAGCCAGATTCGTTCTCCGCATCAACTCTCCCCTACTTAGGGGCTCACTTTTCAATTGCTTGATAACCCGGTAATAGTGCTCTAACGGAGGGCGGCTGGTTTCAATAAAATGTTGTGGCAATTCCCTATCCTGGGGATTATATAGTAAGATGATTTGAGCATCTTTACCATCCCTGCCAGCTCTCCCTATCTCCTGATAGTAATGGATTGGGGAGGCAGGAATCTGGGTGTGAATAACAAAGCGGAGGTCGGGTTTATCAATCCCCATCCCTAACGCATTGGTAGAAACAACGCATTTCCAGCGGTTATTATTTAACCCCTGCTCAATATCTTTTCTAGTGTCAGCATCAAATCCCGCGTTGTAATTTATTGCCTCAATACCCTGATAATTCAGGAAGCGGGAATAAATCTCGGTATTCACTCTTGTTCCAGAATAAACAATGCCTGTCCCATCTAATTCGTGCTGCAAAACCTGGGCTAAATAGGCTAACTTATCATCTTCGGAGGCAACATTGACCACCTTGAGATAGAAATTATGCCGCATCAAGTTGCCGCGAAGGTATTTTACCCCGCCTCCCATTTGCTGAATAATATCTTGAGCTACCCTTTCAGTAGCTGTTGCCGTAGTAGCCAAAACAGGGAAATTCTGCGGTAATAATTTTACTAGTTCAATGATTTTCCTAAATGCGGGGCGAAAGTCGTGCCCCCAGACAGATATGCAATGTGCTTCATCAATGACTACCATGGAGAGCTTCAATTTTTTCACTGCTTCTAGCCAGGTCAAGCTTTCTTGCCTTTCAGGAGCAACATATAAAATCTTTATCCTATTCTGCTTAGCTTGCTCCAGAATCAGGTAGTTTTCCTGTTTTGACTGTTCGCTGTTAATACACTCGGCTGAAATGCCCAGAGATTTTAACTGCTGCACTTGGTCTCGCATCAAAGCAATAAGTGGGGAGAATACTATCGTAGTGCCGTCAAACAGGATGGCAGGGAATTGATAACAAAGTGACTTCCCAAAGCCGGTTCTTTGAATTAGCAGGATTCGCTGACCATTGAGGAGGTTTTCAATTGTTTCCCATTGCTCCTTATAGAAGCTATTCAACTTGAAGTATCGCTGCAATAAATTCTCGGCTTGGTTCCGCCCTAAATTCATTGAACTCCTTCTAACCTCTAAGCCTAATATTTGTAGTTGCTCAATTTATCAGAACTCACAACCTAAATTTTGAGCTAATGCAAGGTAGTGAGCGTCATAGGCAGCAGGCTGCCCCAAACCTATTGCCATTTCACAAGCAGTAATATGTAATCTCTCAGGAGCTAGAAACCTAATAGGGAGCCTCAGGAGACGCTCTAAAACCTGAAGTCCCTCTTCTGGAGTAGTTCGACCACGGTAAATGGCATGGCAGAGAACTGAAGTTATCTCATAGCCAAGAAGAGGCGGCGCTGTAATCTCTTTTCCTTGACGATGCCATTCCCGCCATGAAGCCTCAGCTCGGTCACTTCCTTCCTCAGGAATCCCCAGTTTAATTACAAAGCTGGCATCAACGCATACTGGTGAGTTCATTCAGACGTTCCTGGCGAATTTCCTGGAGCGTTTCCCCTGCCTCAGGCAAGATGCCAACACGGCTGGCGATCTTGCTGCGGATTTCCCGAAGTTCATCCAGTATTTCGTTTTCACCACCTTCAGGCTCTTGAAGCCGTTGAAAATCTTCCCAGCTTACCAATGCTGCCTTTGGCTTTCCGCGGAACTCCAAGGCAATTCGCTCCTCACCATAAGCAACTCGCTTAACCAATTCTCCCAGGTTCTGCTTAGCCTCGGTGACAGAAATTCGGCTGGTTTTCATCAGCCCTCCTATGAAATATTTTTAAAACCATTTTATCCATTTTGCCCTTTCTGGTCAACTTTTTGCCACATTTATGCATCCAGCTTTATCAGGTCTTCGTAGCTTTCCCGTCGTCGCATAAGGCGTACTCTACCATCCTTTACCATTACTATTGCCGGTCTGGGTAAACCATTATAGTTGCTTGCCATAGGGAGAGAGTAAGCACCACAAACTGGAATGGCGATGATATCGCCCGAAGAAACCGGGGCTAAATTGATATCCCGGGCTAGAATATCTCCTGACTCACAGAGCTTGCCGGCAATAGTGACTAAGTCCTCTTCCCT
>Ga0210033_1002601_pt1 | contig 15257 bp, 16 predicted proteins | sample CryGeymeta201501_FD_185465 | JGI IMG/M metagenome (GOLD analysis project Ga0210033, IMG submission 185465) | Groundwater microbial communities from Crystal Geyser aquifers in Utah, USA - Crystal Geyser metaG 2015-01 (SPAdes) (version 2) | ecosystem: Environmental > Aquatic > Deep subsurface >... | reverse complement strand
GCCGCAGCCCCTGTCCACGCTCACGCGCGCGCGAGAGCTACCCTTCGCCCAGACGCTCTTGCGCGTCGTCTCTGGCGGCACGGTCGATCACATGGCGCTGCGCACGGCGGCCCTCGACGCCGCGCTGCTCGAGAGCGCCTGTGAGCAGATCGTGATCCTCGGCGCGGGTCTCGACGCGCGCGCGCTCCGCTTGCCGCAGCTGGTCGACGTGCCCGTGTTCGAGGTGGATCACCCCGACACGCAACGCACGAAGCGCCGCGCTTTGGGCCAGGCGCCGCCGCCGCTGCGCTTCGTCGGAGTGGACTTCGCCCAGGACGATCTGGGGCTCGCGCTCGCGGACGCGGGGCACGACGCCACGCGCTCGACCTTCTTCCTGTGGGAGGGCGTCACCATGTACCTGCCCGCGCCCGCCGCTCGCGCGACCGTGGACGTCCTCGGAAGGCGCGCCGCGAGCGGGAGCGCGCTTTTGTTCACCTACGTCGTGCCCGAGCTGCTCCCTGGCCTGCCTGCTCCGCTGCTCGACGCGGTCCACCTCGGCTTCCGCGCGCTCGGCGAGGAGCTGGTCGGCGCCATGAGCCAGGCCGAGGCATGCGCGCTGGCCGAGGGCGCAGGCTTCGAGCCGCTGGGCGACACCGACAACGTCGACTGGGCACGATCCGTCGGTCGCTCCCCGTGGCCTGCCCTCTTCTATCGCGGCGAGCGCTTGCTCATCGCCCGGAAGTCGTAGCAAGAGCCCTACAGGATCGGCGCTGGCGTCCGATACCCACCTGCGCGAAGCAGGGTCTCCCACATTCTCGGCGTTCTATCCCGGAGCATACGTTCATGAGGGTGTTCGAGTGGAACAGTGGATTCGAGACCGGCCAAGGGGGAGTCGACACCCAGCACCGCCGGCTCGTGACGCTGATCAACGACTTCGGAGATGTGACGTCGAAAGGCGAGACCTCGTCCGCGGCCATGAGTCACGTCTATGACGAGCTGCTGGCCTATACGGGGTATCACTTTGACGAAGAAGAGCGCTTGATGGAGGGCCATTCGCTCGACGAACGGCATGTGCGAGTTCATCGGCGAGCTCATCACGCCTTCGTGCAGCAGGTCGTGCAGATGCATGAGGAGATGTCGTCGGACAACAGCGACGCTGTGGCCGAAGACATGATGGAGTTTCTCGTCAGCTGGCTCGCCTATCACATCCTCGTGTTGGACATGAGCATGTCGCGCCAGATCGAGGCCATTCGGTCCGGCAGGAGCTCGAGCGCAGCCTACGTGGATGAAGAGCAAGAAGCGGACAAGTCCACGGGTCCGCTCATCAAAGCGCTCAACAATCTGTTCACCCAGGTGACGCATCACAACAAGCGGCTGGTCGAACTCAACAGAACCCTCGAGTCCAAGGTGGAGGAACGCACCCACGCGCTGAGCGTCGCCAACCAGAAGCTCGAGGAGTTGGCGTCGACGGACGCGCTGACCGGTCTCCCCAATCGTCGCCACGCCATGCGACAGATCACCGAGCTATGGAACGAGGCGAAGGGGGCGGGCACCACGCTCGCGTGCATGATGATCGACGCGGACGAGTTCAAGCACATCAACGACACCTATGGTCACGACGCGGGAGACGTCGTCATTCGTGAGCTCGCGCGCAACATCCAGCACGCGATCCGAAGCGACGACGTGGCGTGTCGGCTGGGCGGGGACGAGTTCCTGGTCATCTGCCCGAACACCTCGCTCGACGGTGTGCAGCGCATCGCCGAGATCATGCGGGAGAAGATCTCCCTGCTGCGGGTTCCCGCCGGCGGCGGGGAATGGGCCGGGAGCGTCAGCATCGGTGTCGCCGCGAGCAGCGAGCAGATGTCCGGCCCGGATGGCGTCATCAAGGCCGCCGACAAGGCTGTGTACGCCGCCAAGGCCGCGGGCAAGAACTGCGTGCGGACCGCGAGCTGAGGCGGCGCGACCCGAGCTGCGCCAGCCATCGAGCCGGCGCGCGTTGGGCCGGCCCGATCGACGACGGCGCGCTCAGGCGCAGCGCTGGGGCAGCTCTTCGCCGAGGCGGTGGGCCATGAGCGTGAGCATGGGGTTCGTCCCCGGCGAGCCGGGCTTCAGGCTGGTGTCACAGACGTACAGATCCTCGACGCCGTGGACCTTGCCCCAGGAGTCGCATGCGTGGCGCTCCGGATCGTCGCCCATGGCCATGGTGCCGAAGATGTGGTTCGAGCCCGTGGCGAAATCGGCGCCGGTGAGCGTGGCGTCACGAATGCTGTCGACCGCACGCTTGGCGGGCAGCACGTCGGGGAGGCCTCGGATCCCGGACAGGACCTCCTCGGCTCCGGCCGCGACCAAGCGCTCGGCCAGCCTGGCGTGCGCGTCCTGCAGCCGCCGCACGTCCACGTCGCTGAGCTGGTAGGAGATGTCCGTGGGGCGTCTCGCCACCGATCGCACGCGCCCGCTCGAGCTGTCGCCTGCGGTCCAGCCGTCGAAGAGCGCCATGTCCTTCAGGTTCGCGAGCTGCCGCATGTACTCGGCGCCATCCACGGGCAAGCGCGCGACCATCACGCCGAGCGACGGCCAGAGCCACTCCAGCTTGAGGCCGGAGCGCTCGAACTGCAGCGAGTGGTAGCCCTGGGTCGCGCCGCTCCAGGGCAGCACTTCCTCGCCGAATCGTCCCATCATGACGGCCGAGGGGTGCATGCGGAAGTTGGCGCCGATGGCTTCGCGGCACACGCCACTGTCCTGGACGATGACGGGCGTGCCGACGGCGCCCGCGGCCAGGATGGTGGCTCGGGCGGTGATGCGGACAGGGTAGGTGCGTGCGTGCTGGTCTGGATCCACCACGGATCCGACGACCCCGGCGACGCGGTCGCCACGCATCAGCAGGCGACCGACGTGCACGCTGGTCAGCACGGTGCCGCCGCGGGCCACGAACTCGGGGACGCCGCGGCGCTCGACGGAGTTCTTGCGCCCTGCGGCGCAGCCGTGGAGGCAAGCGGCGGAGCCCGCGCAACGCGGCGCGCTGCGCGGGGTTGGCTCGCATTGCCAACCGAACGCGTCTCAGCCCTCGCGGAAGAGCGAGTTGCGTCCGCCCTGGACGGCCTCCTCGGTGCTCCCCACCTCGAACAAGGTCTTCATGGCCTGGTAGTGGGGGTCGAGCTCCGCGCGCGACACGGAGGTGCCGTGCTCCTCACTCCAGCGCTCGAAGGCCGAGTCGGGGGCGCGGGTGCAGATCGCCATGTTGAACACGCTGCAGCCGCCGAGCGCCCGACTCTGGGCCGTCCGCAAGGTCGAGTGGCCGCGCACCATGCGCAGACCGCCGTCCCAGAAGTAGCGCGCGAACGTGCTGCCGGTGTCGTCGGGCGTCAGCTCCTCGGGGCGCACCACGGGTTCGGCCTCGAGCAGCACGACGCGCTTGCCCGTGGCGGCGAGGCTGCGCGCGAGCACGCCACCTCCAGGCCCCGAGCCGACGATGACGAAGTCTGCGTGTTCCTCGATGGCGCTGCGATAGTGACGCGCTTCGAAGACGCCTGGGTCGAAGGGTGAGCCGGGCACGGCGACCGGCGGGACGACGGTCGAGACTCGGGCCGCTTCAGGGTCGGGACGGGCGCGGCCTCGAGCATGGCGGCTACCTTCGAACGCAGCGTCTCGCCCGCAGCGCGCACGAGCACGCCCGCTGGCCCCGTGCGCTCCATCTCGGTCGGCGTCTCGTCCAAGGCCTCGATGAACCACTGGATGTCGAGCTCGGTCGTCACCACCGAGGACGGTCGCTCCGTGCTGGTGCGTCTCAGACCCATCGGCGGATCGGCCGACATGGACGAAGGGGCTCGCGTGATCTCCCAGATCGAGGCGGACGTGTCTGCGCTCGGGCCTGCCGCCCACGGCGTCTCGATACGGTACGCGGGCGCGCTGCCCATGAACCAGGAGCAGAACGATTGGATGAACGAGGATCTGCGTGGCGCGGCCGGTCTGGCCTGCCTGCTGCTCGTGCTCGTGGTCACGCTCGCCTTGCGTCGACTCTCCGCCCCCGTGGTGTTGATGGCGCGGCTTCTGCTGGGCATCGCGTCCACGTTGGCCTGCGCCCGCCTGCTCTACGGCCAGCTCAACCTGGTCTCGGGCTTCCTTGTCAGTACGCTCTTCGGCGCTCTTCGGCCTCGGCATCGACTATGGGCTGGCCGAGGCGCGACGCCTCGTCGACGTGCAGCCCTGGACCGAACAGGACATCCCCCGGCCTTTCGCCTCGCGCTCGAGCCCGTCGAAGGAGGAGGTGCGCTGGTCGCGCCCTGGCCCCGGTCCAATCTGACGACCGAGCACGAGGTGATGGCGTGGTCCCATGAGCTGCACGGGATTCGACGCGCCGCGGCGGGTCTCGGCGTGCGCGTGGAGGTCCTGCACGAGAACATGCTCGCGGCGCTCGTGTTGGGCATCGCCAAGGCCGAGGCGCCTCGGGTCGTGATGCTGGCGGCCATCGCCGTCTTCGCCCTCCTGCTCTTCGATTTCCGGCGCGTCATGCCCGTGCTGCTGGTCGCCTGCTCCCTCGCCCTCGGCGTGATCTGGATGCTCGCCGCCGCGCGCTTCCTCGGCATCGAGCTCAACGTGTTCAATCAAGCTGTGCTGCCGACCATCCTGGGCATCGGCCTCGACACCCCGATCCATGTCGAACATCGCTACGCGCCGCTCGGGCGCGGCTCTTAGACGGGTGCTGAGCATCACGGGCCTCGCGGCGCTGTTGGCGGCCGTCACCACGGGCATCGGCTTCGGCGCCACACTCTGGGCTCGGCACGCAAGCGTGCGGTCGATGGGGCAGCTCGCGGTGCTGGGGTTCGCCGGCACCTTCCTGACCGGCACGCTGCTCTGGCCGATGGTGCGCCGTCTGATGGAAGAGCTCGTGGCACGCCGCCGCACGGCGCGGGAAGTTCCGGAGCCCGAAGCGGAGCTGTGATGGCGACGCGGCTCGGTCCGCGGAAGGCGGCACGCTCTCGGGTCGACGACTTCGCGAGCTCGGTCGACAAGTGCCCGGCGAATCGGTGATGATCAGCCGGTGAATTCGCCACGATCCTCTCCGCTCCCCTTCGCGCTGCTCCTCGTCTTCGGTTGCGGTGGCGGCGTGAGCTCACCCGACGCCGGCTCCGACGCCTCGGCCGTGGACGCCGGCATGACCGACGCGAGCGTGACGGACTCGGCGGTCGACGCTGCGCCGCCGCCCTACGACGGTGGCTTCGCGCCGCGCCTGGTCGGTGACGTGAGCCATCCCCTCGACGACGTGCTGCGCTTGAACCAGCTCCAGGCCGAGGGCACGCACAACAGCTACCACATCCGGCCTGAGGTCTACGGCGACGACTGGGACTACACCATGTCACCCCTGGGGGTGCAGCTCGCCGACGAGGGGGTTCGGCAGATCGAGCTCGATCTGCACTGGGACAGGCTCGGTCACCGCTGGCACGTCTTCCACATCGGCGTGGCCGATCCCCTCTCCACCTGCGATCTCTTCCTGGACTGCCTGGCCGAGGTGAGGCGCTTCTCCGACTCGCATCCTGGGCACCACCCGATCTTCATCCAGATCGAGCCCAAGGAACCCTTCCGCGCGTCCGAGATCCAGGAGGAGATGGACGCCATGGAGGCGGAGATCGAGCTCGTGCTGCCGCCCGAATTGCTGATCACGCCCGACATGGTGCGCGGCGCGTCGCCGGATCTGAAGACGGCCATCGCAGACCACGGCTGGCCGACGCTGGGGGAGGTTCGTGGTCGCGTGCTCTTCTTCCTCAACTGCTCGCGCGAGTGGTGCGTCTCCTACGCCCACGACGGCGAAGGGCTCGACGGTCGATTGATCTTCGCCGACTCCGAAGCCTCGGATCCGTGGGCGGCCTTCCGGATCATCAACACGCCAGGCCCCGACGTGCGCGTTGCCGCGGAGGCGGGCTACCTCGTGCGCACCATGGCAGTCAGCGCCTCGGACGCGCTGGCCGGGAACTTCGGCGACTTCGACCTCGCCCTCCGCTCGGGCGCGCACATGATAAGCGGCGACGTGCCCGCGCCACGCGACGGCATCTCCTTCTTCGCCGAGATCCCCGGCGGCACGCCCTCGCGCTGCAACCCCATCACCGCGCCGCCCGAGTGCACGTCGACCGACCTCGAGGATCCAGCGCGGTGGGTGCCGAGCGCGCCCTGAGTCGGTGGCCCAGGGAGGTCGATGCAGCGCACGTCGCCCGCGTCCGTGGGGCCGTCCCCGTCGCCGACGCACTCGTCGTCCGCCGTGTGGCAGCAGTAGAGAAACAGGCAGTGGCCAGCAGAATAGAGGCCACCGAGACGAAGCCGCGCATGGCCGAAACGATGACGAATGGGCGCGGTGCTCACAACGGAGGTGCCGAAGCGCTTCGTGCCCGGACCCGTCGCAACTCGACGAGTCTCTGAGATCCTGACGCGCTCCGGAAGCGCCTGATTTTCCGGGACAAGGAGTCGGCAGGAATCTTTCGTTGCGTAGAGTATTCTCATGCCGCAGGCGTTGTGTGGGGCATGGCGAAGACGAGCGAAGAGCGGTTCACGAGCGAACACATGCTCGGCGGGTACGACGGACGCGAAGTCGATGGGCGGGTGGAGATCCCAGTAGGCGCCTGGTGGGAAGGTGGGGCAGTTTGAGGCGCGACGAAATCGAGGCGGGTAGGAGCCGCGCGACGCAGAGGTGGAGGGAGGTCGCCGCGATGCGCACGATGGGCTGGGGCGGGCCGGTCGAGGGAGTCGCCGAGGACTATCCGTTCATCCGGGAGCACGTGCGCGCGCTCGGACAGGCGAGCTCGGGCGACTTTCCCCGTCTCGGCTCTGCCAGCCCCGTGAGAGCCCGCCGCCGCAGATGGACGTCGCGATCACCTACCCGGACCAGGCCGGCCATCCGATCACGTCGCGGTCTCGAACAGGTGCGAGCGCAGACCCGGTCGTGAACAACGGCACGAGCCACTACCGACAGCAGCGGAAGCCCAGGTGCTCCAGGCGACCCCCGCGCGGCCCCTCGAAACTCCGGGAACAGGCTGCTCCACCTTCCCCGTCGCGGTAGGAGCCACCGCGGACGAGGCACCGGGAGCTTGGACCCAATCCACTCCGGCAGGACGCGGTCCACTCGGCGACGTTCCCGGCGAGATCGTAGAGCGCATCGAACGGCGCCGTGGTCCCGCGGCACGCCGTGGCTTCGACGACGGCTCTTGCCACGTCGGTTGCGCGCTGGAAGAGCGGCACGCCGTCGTAGTCCGAGCCCACACAGGCGGCGCCGTCATACCGATCACCGTACGGATAGACTGGTCGGACTCCGGCGCTCGAGCAGGCGTTGAACCACTCGTCGACTCGCGGGTCGGCGAGATCCGCCTCCACGAACAGCGGCGTGACGCCGCAGAGACGACCGCCGACGTGAGCGCAGAACGCTCGCGCGTCGCACCAGTCGACGCAAGCAACCGGCACATCGGCGGAGCCCAGCGGATCGAGCACGTAGGCGCGGCAGTCCGGCGTGGACAGCGCGTCGCCTGGCTGAAGCGAAGCGTTCCACCCGCAATCGGGACTCGTGGGGTCGGGCCGCGCGCCAGCCGTCAGCATCGCGTTGTACTGACTCTGCGTGACCTCGGTGGCGAGGATCTCGGACTCGTCACCGTCGGGATCCGTGACGCGCACCCAGCTGAGCGGCGGACAGGTGCATCCCGGTGCGGTGCAAGAGACCGCACAGTCGCTCGCGTCGACTGGGGGCGCCGCGTCGAGCACGCCAACGTCGACGGACATCACGTCGGCGCTCGCATCGAGCGTGGGCCCACCGTCGCCCGCGGCGTCCACGAGAGCGCTCGGCTCGGCGCAGCCCGCGAGCGCGAGCCAGACAAGCGCGCTACAGCCGCGTCGAGTCATGGAGAGCTCCGCGTCGAGTCATGGAGAGCGCCACCGTCGATGCACTCGCGCATCACGCTGCGCGGCACGCACACGGTCGCCTCGCCTTCACAGGTCAGCCCGACATCGTCGGTCGCGGTGAAGGTCACGTGGTAGACGCGACCGTCGCCCCCGCCGGTTCGTTCCGCCCGCAGGGTTGCCTCTCCGGACTCGATGATCGCGTCGGGAGCGTGCGGACTGCCCGGCCCCGCGACCGACTCGTCTTGCCAAACGGTCGTCACCGAGACGTCCTCGATCGTACCGGTGGCCGAGCTCACGCCCGCGATGGTGACCGGCACCATCCCGTGGCTTGGCGGCCAGAGGCGGCTGGGCTCGATCGTCGCCGCACCGCACTCGGGCGGGCTCGAGGGCAGCAGCTCCTTCGGAACGATCGAGAAGCCGACCCCCGGGTCGGTCGTGCCTCCCTCGAGCGTCGTCGCGATGGTCGAGAGCAGCACGTCCCCGCTCGCGAACATGTCGGCGGGGTTGTCGCGCGCCGAGCAGGTCGGACCCCCGTCGGACTGGAAGAGAGCTTGCGCCCGGGCGGCGATCGCCGCCGCCGTGTCGCCGGGCAGCGTCGGGATCTCTTGACGGCACGTGCCGAGCGGCGACGTCTCGGCGATGGTGAGCACGCCGCCCGCCGCGCCGTCCTCAGCCGTCTCGATGATCGTCATCAGGATGATGGCGATGCGAAGCCTCGCGACCGAGATGTCGCCGACGATGAAGCTGCGGCCGCCGCTCTCGCCCGGTGCGACACGTACGCCCGTGATGATCTTCGCGCCGCTCGCGCTCGGTGCGGTGAAGAACACCCGTGGCACGTTCCGCGGGTCCTCCTCCTCGTCGGGCGCCGTTCTCGCCTCGAAGGAAGCGGTGAGCCCCTCGGCGACGCATCCGGCGCTGGCGTTGATCCGCTCGGCTGGCAAGGAGGTCGACCTGGCAGACGTCGTTCGGTGGGAACCCGTAGCCGTAGATCGGGATGTCCCAGATGTCGCCCATCGCCCAGCCTTCGAGCGTCTCGATGACGTCGCGGCGACCGGTGTCCGGGAAGATCATCCCGCTCGGATCGATCTCGGGGCTGACGGTCGTCCAGGTGTCGCCACGGTCGAGCGATCGGTCGAGGACCACGGAGCCGAAGTAGATGGCGTTCGGCTCGGGCGTGCCCTCGGTCGGGTCCTGCACGATCGGCGCGTAGAAGGCGACTCGCTCGTTGCGCAGCGAAGCGTCGATCCCCGAGTCGATGTGGATGCGGCCGCCCATGGTGTCGAGATCGGGCCACCGGAACGGACGAAAGCGCTGGAAGGCCGTGAACGCGATGCGCGAGTCGTCGATGTCGATCGCGGTGAAGCCGCAGTCGGCGGTGATGCCGAGCATGCTCGGCCACGAGCCTCCCAGGTCGAACCGGATGCAGTCGTTGTCCTGTGTCCCGCCGATGAGGATCGGTGTGTCGCGGTGCCCGGCGATCGTGTGCATCTGGACGATCTGCAGTCCCGCGTTGCGCGGCGCGCCGACGGCGAGCCCCGTCGGGTCGGGGACTCCCCCGACCTCGGAGACCGCGAAGCCGCCGTCAGACGCGCTGTAGAAGAGGTAGCCCGCGCCGGGGTCTCCCGGCACGCGCTCGGCGAACGTGAACGCCTGGTGATCGGAGTGGATGTTCGTGAGGACCCGGGTCGACGTCGAGGTCGGCGCGCTCGCATCGACGCGGAACGCCTGCTGGAGGCCGACGTAGCAGATGTTGGGGTCCCGCGGGTCCACCGTCAGCGCGTTCGTGTAGCGGCTGAGGCTCCCGCCGGTGAACACACGCACCTGCCGCCACGAGCCGTCGGTCTCGCGCCGGAACAGCGTCGAGCTGCCCGGCTCGGCGAAGCGGTTCGAACTCTGGCCGAAGAGCGCGTAGACGATCCGCGGATCCGACGGAACGACGGCGAGCTCGATGTGGTCGAAGCCCGGAAAGACCGTCGGGTCCGACTCCGGGGTCGGTAGCGCCGGGTCGGCCGGCGGACAGCTCGGGTCAGCGGCGACGCCGGGGTTGAGCGGGCACCACAGCCCGGTGGCCACGTCGAACTCGAGGATTCCCGTTCCGAGGAAGCCAGCGAGGAGATGGTCGAGGTTGTCGGGCGCCAAGCTCTCGAGATCGGTCGGCAGACGACGGACGGGCAGCGCCTCGAAGGGGAGCGGGGTCTCCGTCCCGGGCACCGATACGCGAGCCCACGTGCCCGTGGTCGGCGCGCCGCCGAAGGTGTAGCGGTGGATGCCGAAGAGACCCACCGGCTCCGGGCTGTTGACGGTGGAGTGCGTCGCGTTGGCCGATACGCCCCGCGAGACCGTCACCATGAGCTCGGTCGCGAGCCCGTCGGAGCCACGAGCGCCGAGCACGATGTTGTTGATCGAGCCACTCGCGAAGAGCTCTTCGCCGATCGGTGTGACGGTGTACGCCCCGAACTCGAACGGGGTGAGCAGCAGGAGGCCCGCGCCGAAATACGTGTCGCGCCGAAGGGACGCCTCGCCCGTGCCGACCCAGATGCGCGCGCAACCGTCGATGTTGCAGCCCTCGGTCACGATCACGCCGACCGCGAGCGAGCGCCGTCGGTGAGCGGCGTCCACGTCGTGCCGGCGTCGGTCGTATGCCAGACGCCGCCGGTCGCCGTGCCGAGCCAGAGCTCGGTCGTGCGAGCCGGGTTCGCCGCGACGGCGGTCGCCCGCCCACTGACCTCACCGAACCCGAAGACGTCGTTGATGCCAGCCGGCCCGACCGGGAACCACGTGCGGCCGAAGATGGAGCGCGGCCCGGGGATCGTCTCGCTGAGCGCCGCCGTAGCAACCCCCGGCGTCGCGAGCGTGCTCGTCCCACCCGCCTCGAGCCGCTCAATCTCCCGAAGCGTCTCCGCGCGCGCACCCCGGGGAATGCCGTTCGGGTACGCACGGATTGCCCAGAACCACCCGTCGGCGTCATCGACAGGAACGGGCGGCACCTGCGGCACGTCGCGTGTCTCGACCCCGCAACCAAGCGCCGCTACAGTGAGCACGAGGCATGTGGAGAAACATGAGCACCGCAGTGGCGATCTCGAAAGCGACATGGAGCTCGAACCCATGAGCTTCACCTCCTGCGAACGGACGCTCAAGCATACCCCTGGAGCTGCCTCGGTCGCAATCGCGGCGCTCTCGCTTGCGCTGCACGCTTGCGGCTACAGGTCCACAGTCGGAACGGACGCGGCGGTCGCCGACGCAACAGTCGGAACGGACGCGGCGGTCGCCGACGCATCCGAGGGCCTGGATGCACCGATCGCAGCGGATGGCGGCCCGTGCGAGGAGGCGACCCGCATGCTACACGACGACCTCCTCGACCTAGTCGGCAGCTGTTCGTTCGTCCTCTCGTACGATGCAGCGACGGATCGGATCGATGGCGTCGCGTTCCTCGGCTGCGCGCCTTGCTGCCCCTTCGTCTCAGCGGACGCGGCGCGTACGGCCGTGGTCGCGCAGACCGGCCACGACGCAGACGGCGTGGTTGAGATCTACCGGGGCGAAGCCACCTACTACCTCTATTACGAAGCCACGCCGCCACCCGCGGTCGCGCTCATCGAGCCATACGACTCCGGCCGCGTGGTGGTCTCCGCGGCGCTACCCACCGAGAGCACTCCGGGTCAATTGGAGATCCCGTCCACGTTCGCGCCCAATGAGTGGCCCGCATGTCCGCCGGCGCGCTTCCTCATGACGTTCGACGCGCTCGATCTTTCCACCGGAGCGCGGCTCCCCGATGGTGGGCGGCTGCCGCTCGAGGCCTTCCGCCGAACGCCGCTCGCCCACCACCTCGCCCACGTGTTCGGCCACGCGAGCGCGATCGCCGCCCGCGTCGAGGCGGACGGCGAGGAAGTGTGGGTGGTGATCGTGGAGGCGGGCAACACCGGCGACTGAATTTCGACTCACGACGGGTGCCGCGCGAGACCTGAGCGCCTAACTCATAGCGGTTTACGGGCGTCGCGCGGAGCGCGCATGCCCGTAAGGCACTCGTTGAACGAAACCCGGGCACGGCGCGCCGCTATGGGCACCTCATCGAGCGGCGGGGGTCCCGCGCGCGCCAGCAGCTCTGCGTTCATGCCGGCCGACTCGCCTGCGGCCTCTCGCAAGAGACCGGCCGAGCATCGGTTCACCTCGCCCGCCCCGCACCAGCGCCCGCTCAAGCCCGGATTGCGCCCGGCTACCAGCCCGGCTCGAAGTGCTTCACCTGCCCGGCCGGGCAAGTGATCATATTGTCCCGCACTGAGATTGCGAGTAGGGATGCAGCGTGCGGGCGGGGGCCCCGCGAGAAGATGAAAAACAGGGCTGAAGATGTGTCCATCCATCGCGTGATTGGCGCCGAAGCGCGCGGGCGCACGATCGAAACGTAGGCGGCGATTGCCGCTACGACGAGCCTCTCGGCAACGCGAAGTCGGTGTCGCCGGACGGCGCAGCAGCTCGGGTGATCAAGGCGGCCATGGCACGGGTTGGCGTGGCGACGCTCGTGGTGAAGAAGAGAATCCTGGATCAAATCGATCACCTAAAGAAAGGGGATCGACGGGAGGATCTGTGTGTGATCTATGGCAGGCATGGAGAACACTTCGGCTATTCGAGGATGCGCCTGGACCCGACGGCAGCGGCGAGGTGAGCAGCAGAGGCAAGCCCCAAATCGAGGAGCCGCAACGGCGGCAGGGGGAAATGCGGCTCGAGTTTCCCGAGGATACGCTGGAGCCGTCGCATCCCGCTCGCGTGATCTGGAACGTGCTGGGGAAGATGAACCTGGCAGCCTTCAGCAAGGGCTGCCACTCGGTGGAGGGCAGCGCGAGACGATCGCTGAAGAGTCCGCGGATGCTGCTGACGCCTCGGTTGTATGCGCTGACGGAGGGGGTCGGCAGCGCGCGAGAGATCACCCGGCTGGTCAGCCGTGACACGGCGTATCGGTGGATCGCGGGCAACGTGGAGATCAGCCATCAGAAGCTGTCGCAGTTTCGCGTGGGACATGGCGAGGTACTCCACGAGTTGATGACCAACCTCCTGGCGACGCTGATGAACCAGGGGTTGCTGTGGTCGCTCGCGGTCGTGGCGCAGGACGGGTCACGGACTCGAGCGGCGGCCACAGCGCCGTCGTTTCGGACCTACGGTTCGCTCTTGCAGTGCCGGGAACAGCACGACCTCGTGCATAGTGAAGCCAGGCTTCAGATGCCGGGCGTGGCGTCGTAGCCGTAGGGATCCGTCGCGCCCGGATCCGCGGGCGTCTCCCGGGCCTCGAACTCCGCGGTCGCGTTCTGCCCGCCAGCGTTCCAGTGGGCGTTGACTTCGAAGTGCAGGTAGCCGGGCTCGGCGCCCTCGGTGACCTTCACCTCGATCTCGTCGGCCGGCGCGTCGAACTGCCAATCGCCATCACTCGGTCCGGAGCAACCCGTGACGCTGATGCGCAGCATCGAGGGATCGTAGGCGTCCGGGCCGTAGTCGGTGTTGGAGAAGCGCAGGATGGCGCCGGGCACGAGGTCCGCGTGATCGAGGCCTCCCTCGAAGTTGACGATGCCCATGGCGAAGCCGCGGCTGCCTTCGCTGTGCACGTTGATACTCGCCCAGTAGCCGTCGCCCCAGGCTTCGGTGTAGGTCGCCGGACCGGCGATGTCGCGCACGCTGCCCATCTCGCCGACGAGGGTCGCGCCCTTCACGTCGATGTTGGACGGGTCGTAGCCAGGGTCGGGCCGTGGCGCGACACCGGCGCCCGAGCCGTAGGGGTCGCCCATGAGATCGTCCAGCACGCAGCCGCTCAGGCCGACGCCGAGGGTCAGGGCCAAGGTGAGTCCAAATCCAATCCTGATCGAGTTCATCGTCACTCCTCGCGCCTGTCGGCGACCTGAGGCCAGGATCCACTGCACGGCGTGTGCCAGCCTCGCGGATGGCTCGACCAGTGTGCGCCCACCGCAGGTCAGAAAGCCAATCCCACAGATCGTGCGGTCTTCTGGGGTCCGGGCGCGGCCTCCCGCGAGAACGCCGCCCTGTGCCACGCGTGCCATCCACGCCCACCCAGGCGCCACCGTGTGTCTCGGCATTCACACCCGCTTGCCCGTACCCCCGGGGCGGTTCACGCTCGCCCGTCCGGAGATGAGCATGACGACCGCCAACAACCCCCAGAGCCCAGAGGCCAGCCGACGTTCGGCCCCGCGCTTGCCCCAGGGCGAGCTACGCGGCGCGCAGCGCAGGCATCTGCGCGGCTTGGCGCACCACCTCGACCCGATCGTCCACGTCGGCAAGGTGGGCGTGACCGAAGCCGTCGAGGAGGCCGTCGCGATGGCCCTCGAACAACACGAGTTGATCAAAGTGAAGGTGCTCGAGGGCGCGCCCCTCCCGCGCAAGGAGGTCGCGTCTTCCATGGCCGCTGCCGTGGGCGCTCACGTCGTGGGCCAGCTGGGTCGCATCGTGATCCTCTACCGTCGTCACCCCGAAGAGCCGCGCATCGAGCTGCCGCGCTGAGCTCGCGGTGGTCGAGGTCGAAGGCATGACGGAAAACGAAGGAGGCGCTTCCCTCGAGTCGCTGTGCGCGGAGGCCGTGGAGCGAGGCGGGCGCATCGTCTGGCTGACCGGCGCCGGCATCTCCGCCGAGAGCGGTGTGCCGACCTTTCGCGGCAAGGACGGCTACTGGCAGGTCGGCTCGAAGAACTACCGGGCCGAGGAGTTGGCCACGGCTCGCGCCCTCGCGCGCATGCCCGAGGAGGTCTGGTCCTGGTACCTGTACCGCCGCGGCGTCTGTCATCACGCTCAGCCGAACCTCGCACATCAGGCGCTCTTCGACCTCGAGCGCACGGCGCCCGATCGCTACCTGCTCGTGACCCAGAACGTCGACGGTCTGCACCTGCGCGCGGGGTCGAGCCGAGAGCGCACGTACGAGATCCACGGCAACCTCGACTTCATGCGCTTCGGTCGTGAGCGGCCCGTGCCGATCCCGGAGGGTGTGTCCCTCGACTGGCCCAAGGGTCGCCAGTTCGGGGACGAGGAGCGCGCGCTGATGAGCGACGCCTCGGGTGCGCTCGCGCGACCTCACGTGCTCTTCTTCGACGAGTGCTACGACGAGCGGCTCTACCGCTTCCAGAGCTCGCTCGAGGCAGCGCGGGAGTGCGCCATGCTGGTCATCGTGGGCACGACCGGGCAGACGAACCTGCCGATCCAGATGGCCGAGAGCGCCTTTCGCCAGGGCGCCATCCTGGTCGTGATCAACCCCGAGCCGAATGCCTTCAGCGACGCCGTCGAGCGCTCGGGGGAGGGTCTGTTTCTTCGAGGCACGGCAGGCGAACAAGTGCCGCGCGTGGTCGAAGCGCTGAAGGTCGCGTTGGCTGCAGCCCCGCCGGCCACGTATTGAGTGAAGCGCGTGGCCACCTTCTCTC
>Ga0210033_1002596_pt1 | contig 15264 bp, 12 predicted proteins | sample CryGeymeta201501_FD_185465 | JGI IMG/M metagenome (GOLD analysis project Ga0210033, IMG submission 185465) | Groundwater microbial communities from Crystal Geyser aquifers in Utah, USA - Crystal Geyser metaG 2015-01 (SPAdes) (version 2) | ecosystem: Environmental > Aquatic > Deep subsurface >... | reverse complement strand
GACTACAACCCGTTGTCCCGAAGAGCCGGATGTGAAAAGCACAAGTCCGGTTCTGTGAGAGCTGGGGGCGGGTAACCGCCCTTGGCTACTCGACAGGCCGGAGCCATACAGTCGACGGGCGGCGCAGTGAGCTTCGTTCACTGCGCAGGACGGGCGAGCGCAGCCAGAACGGCCGGAGCCAGGCGATCATCTATTCGTTGCGTGGGCGCGGGGAGCGTGATAGTTCTCCCCCGTTCGGGGCCGTCATGCGCAGGGGAGTGAGCCGTGAAGAAGGTCGAAGCCATCATCAAGCCTTTCAAGCTCGACGACGTCCGCGACCGGCTCGGCGAGGTTGGCGTGAGCGGTCTGACGGTCTCCGAAGTGCGGGGATTCGGCCGCTCTGGGGGCAAGGCCTCCATCTACCCTGGCGCGGAGTACATCGTCGACTTCGTCCCGAAGGTCAAGCTCGAGTTGGTCATTCCGGACCAGCTTGTCCATCAAGTCATCGATGCCATCATTGAAGCCGCGCACACGGGACACCCCGGCGACGGCAAGATCTTTGTCATGCCAGTGGACGAAGCGATCCGCATCTCCACCGGTGAGCGCGGACCGGACGCGCTCTGAACCAGACGGGCCACATCTTTCTCCTCCAGACACGATAAGGATACGATCGGATGAAAACGACTACGCCCAAGGACGTCCTCAAGCTTATCAAGGATGAGGACATCCGTTTTGTGGACTTCAAGTTCCTCGACTTCCCCGGCACCTGGCAGCACTTCACCGTGCCGGTCGGCGTGTTCGACGAGGACATCTTCGAGGATGGCCTCGGCTTTGACGGCAGCTCCATGCGAGGCTGGCAGCCGATCCACGCCTCGGACATGCTGCTCAAGCCCGACCCCACGACCGCGCGGATCGACCCGTTCACGGCGGACAAGACCATCAGCCTGATCGCGACGATCCACGACCCGATCACGGGTGAGGGCTACACGCGCGACCCGCGGTTCATCGCGCAGAAGGCCGAGGCGTACCTGCGCCAGACCGGGATCGCCGACACCGCCTACTTCGGCCCCGAGGCCGAGTTCTTCATCTTCGACGACATCCGCTACGAGACGGGCCGCAACAAGGCGTTCTACGTCATCGACTCGATCGAGGGCGCCTGGAACACCGGTCGGGACGAGCGCCCGAACCTCGGCCACAAGCCGGGCTTCAAGGGCGGCTACTTCCCCGCGCCGCCGTACGACACCGGCCACGATCTCCGCGCCGAGATGGTCCTGGAGATGGAGCGGGTGGGCATCACTATCGAGGCCCACCACCACGAGGTCGCCACGGCCGGTCAGGCCGAGATCGACATGAAGTTCGACTCGCTCCTGGCGATGGCGGACAAGCTCCAGTGGTTCAAGTACATCTGCAAGAACGTGGCGCGCCGCAACGGCAAGACCGTGACGTTCATGCCGAAGCCCCTCTTCGAGGACAACGGCTCCGGCATGCACACCCACATGTCGCTCTGGCGCGACGGTCAGCCCCTGTTCGCCGGTGACCGCTACGCCGGCATGAGCGAGATGGGCCTGCACTACATCGGCGGCATCCTCAAGCATGCGCCGGCGCTCGTCGCCCTCACCAACCCGACGACGAACAGCTACCGCCGCCTCGTGCCCGGCTACGAGGCCCCGGTCAAGCTGGCCTACAGCAGCCGCAACCGCTCGGCTGCCATCCGCATCCCGCTCGTGTCCAGCTCCCCGAAGTCCAAGCGCCTCGAGTTCCGCACCCCCGATCCTTCCTGCAACGGCTACATCGCCTTTGCCGCGATGCTCATGGCCGGCCTCGACGGCATCGAGAACCGCATCGATCCGGGCGAGCCGATGGACAAGGACCTCTACAACCTGCCCCCCGAGGAGCAGGGCCTCATCCCCGAGGTGCCCGGTAGCCTCGAGGAGGCGCTCCAGTGCCTCGCCGCCGACCACGACTTCCTGCTCAAGGGCGACGTCTTCACGCCGGACGCCATCGAGATGTGGATCGACTACAAGATGAGCGAGGAGGTCAAGCCCGCCCGGCTGCGCCCGACCCCCCTCGAGTTCCAGATGTACTACTCGGTCTGATCGCGACCCGTTCGGCGCGCAGCGCGCCGGGTGCGCAGACGGCCGCCCTCACAGGCGGCCGTCTCTGTTTCTTGCCGGGGTCTGGGCCTACGGCCACCCCAACGTCAACGACAGCACCACGCCCGTCCCGAAGCTCGCCCCGTTGGCGAGCGAGCTCCAGAGCCAGGGTCGGGGCACCCGGAAGGCGGCGAGCCAGGCCAGCTCCACGGACCAGGCGAAGACCTCGGAGATGGCGATGCGGGGGATGGGAGCGTCGATCAGGTTCGGGAAGACGAACCAGACGAACGGGTGGGTGATGGCGCTGGCGCCGAGGGCGATGGCCAGGGCGGTGGTCCATCGGCGCTGGGTGCTGCGGTGGATGCCCACGGTGTAGATCGGCGCCTCGATGACCTGGGTGAGCGCGAAGGCCAGGAGCCAGCTGGTGATCATCGGGGCCGTCCGCGGGCGAAGAGCAGCGCCGCGGCGGCGAGCTCGAGGTGGCCGTGGAAGGAGGCCAGCCGCAGGTAGCCGAGGCGGGCCTCGGCGAGGTCCACCAGCGCCCATGCGACGAGCCCGACGGCGGCGATGGCGGTGAGGAGCAGGGGCCAGCGACCGAAGTCTGCCGTGAGCGCGCGCCAGGTCGCCCGAAAGGTGCGCGGGGTGCGCTGAGGGCGGGCCTCCTCGGGCATCATGCGGATCCAGATGCCGTAGTGCACCGACTGGGCGAACGCGAAGAGCAGCACCAGGCGGCCTCCGAGGGCCGGATCAAGGCCGTCGGGCGTAAGCGCCGCCAGGAAGTAGGCCGTGTCGAGGCCGGCGAGCGAGCCGGTGGCTGCGGACAGGCGCAGGACCAACGGATCGAGGAGGCCGAGCGCCAGCGCGGCCGTGGCTGCGGCGAACGCCAGCAGCGGCAGGAGGTGCAGGCGGCGGTGGCGGGGCCGCCATGCCCACCAGAGCAGCACGGCGATCACGTTGTGCGCGTGGGCGAAGACCAGATCCGCCGTGCCGACCCACCACAGCGACGCGGCGAGGCCGACGCTGGCCGCCGCGAGGCCTGCGACGCGCTTCCACAGCGGGCAGCGCACGAGCAGGAAGACCGCCGCCGTCGCGACGAAGCCCGCCGCCACACCGCCGCCGAGCCCGGCGATCGCGATGGGGACGCCGACACCGAGCGCGAGCGCGACGTTGCGGTGATGGCCGGGCTGCACCACGAGGTAGCGCACGTCCGACAGGACGTGCGGCACCCCCCAGACGATAGGGCCAAGGGCGAGCATCCAGAAGGGGAAGACGACGCTGCCGAGCAGCGCGAAGCCGATGACCAGCACGGCCATCGTCATGACGCGGAGCTCACGGTCCACCACGAACGGACGCACCAGCGGACCCAGCGCGCGCAGGACTCTGGCGCGGATGAGATCCGCCGGGTGGAGGAGGGCGTCGATCATGGCCCCGGAGGGTTACTCGGTGGGCGTGGGTGTGGGCGTGGGCGCCTCGGCGGGCGTGGCCGGCTCGGCAGGCGCAGGTGCCTCGGCGGCGGTCGGAGCGGCCTCGGTGGGGCGAGGCTCGGTCTGCTCGTCGCGCTCCACCGGGCGCTGATTTCCGCAGCTGCCGCAGGGGGCGACATCGAGCAAGAGGAGAGCGAGGAAGATCCCCGTGACGACGACGGCGAAACGTTGCATGGCGAAACCTCTCTCTCAGCGCGGTGAGGCGAGTCCAGACTCCGCCGGGCTTCCGGGCCGCGCTGTTGGTCAGGCTGGTCTACTTCTTCTTCTTCTCCAGCTCTTCCTCAGTCGGCTTGAGCTCGGCGATCTCGCGGACGTTGATGAGGCCACGCTCGGTCTCGACGAAGCCGTCCCCGATGTCGGTGTACTTGCCCGTCACCGTGAGGATGTCGCCGTCGTTCAGCAGGGCGTCCTCGACCTTGGCCTGGTAGTGGTCGTCGAGCCCGACGACGAGCAGCCCGTTGTCCGGCTTGCCCTTGACGTCCACCATCACGAAGTGGTGGCGCTCGCACATCTTCGGGGGGCCCTCTTCCTCCTCGCCCTTGCGGCGGCGGCGGCGGACAGGCTTCTTCTTGTCCTTGTCGACCCAGAACTCACAGCGGTAGACGAACGAGACCTTGCCCTTGACGGTGACCTCCTGGTCGAGGTTCTTCTGCCGCTGGCGCCGCAGGCCGTCGATGGTGAGGCTGCCGTCTGGATGCTTCTCGGGGATGGAGCTCTGGCCGAGATCCGCCGGCACCGCGGGCAGGTCGACGCGGGCGGGGGGGAGGTTCGCGACATCGGCGTCCTCCTTGGGGGCGTCACCGTCGCAGCCCACGAAGGTGAGCGCGACAAGCGCCGCCGCCCCGAGGATGGAGAGCGAACGAAGCACACGGAAGCCAGGATGCGCCGATGAGGTCACCTTCCTCTCCTTATCTCGACCGTGGCCGATGGAGGGTGAGCGGCCGGCGCCGCTGGTGCCGTCGGTGATGCCGACGGACACGAGCGCCACGGTCGCCTCCGCTCCAATGACCAGGCCGCAAGACTGTGGACATCGTCCGCGCAGGGCGGGCGAGTCGTCGAGACGTGTGGACCGCTGCGGGCCTCTCAGCGCCGCGCGATGGCGGCCTTGAGATCGATCCCCGCGTGGGTCTGCCCAGAGATCCGCGCGATGATATCATGGGCGATCTCTTCACGCACGAGGATGTACGAGAACCGGCGTCGCAACGTCACCTCGCCGCAGTCGGCGGGCAAGATGCCGGCGATGTCGCAGACCATCCTCACGACGCTCTGCTCGTCGCTGAGGCGGCCGGAGCCGACGTTGAGGTGGAGCTTGGTCATGCCCGGGAAGCGCGCCTTGTAGTCGTCATCGTCGTCACCGTCGATCGGGCCATCGACGTCGACGACCTCCCAGGACTGCTCGCGCTGGCGATCGGCTCGACGTCGCTCGCTGCGGGCGTCGCTGTCGGTCGTCTCGGTCACCTCTTCGGCGGCAGGCTCGGCGGCGCGCTCAGCGCGCTCGCTCCGCCGACCGCGTCGCTCACGGCCACCTTCGGGCCGCTCGTCGTCGGTCGACTCCTTGCGCTCGCTGCGCTCCTCGCGGTCCTTGCGCTCGCCCTGCTCGTCGCGGTCTTTGCGGTCTTTGCGCTCGGGGCGGTCGTCGCGATCCTTGCGCTCACTGCGCTCTTCGCGATCCTTGCGCTCGGGGCGGTCGTCCCGATCCTTACGCTCTTTGCGCTCGGGGCGGTCATCGCGGTCTTTGCGCTCGCCGCGCTCTTCGCGGTCCTTGCGCTCGCCCTGGTCGTCCCGGTCCTTGCGCTCTTTGCGCTCACCGCGGTCGTCCCGGTCTTTGCGCTCCTTGCGCTCGCCGCGCTCCTCACGGTCCTTGCGCTCGCCCTGGTCGTCCCGATCCTTGCGGTCTTTGCGCTCGGGGCGCTCCTGGCGGTCTTTGCGCTCGCCGCGCTCTTCGCGGTCTTTGCGCTCGGGGCGCTCTTCGCGGTCCTTGCGCTCGGGCCGGTCGTCCCGATCCTTGCGCTCACTGCGCTCTTCGCGGTCCTTGCGCTCGGGGCGATCTTCGCGCTCTTCGCGGCTCTTGCGCTCGGGGCGATCGTCTCGATCCTTGCGCTCGCCGCGCTCTTCGCGGTCTTTGCGCTCGGGGCGGTCGTCGCGGTCTTTGCGCTCACCGCGCTCTTCGCGGCTCTTGCGCTCGGGGCGGTCATCGCGGTCCCTGCGTTCGCCGCGAGGGTTGCGGTCAGGACCGCGGCGATCATCGCGGGTCACTTCGGGCTGGGTGCGGGGTGCGCGGGCCGCCTGGCGGTCCTCGTCCTCGTCCTCGTCCTCGTCGGCCTTCTCGTCCTCGTCTTCGTCCTCGTCGTCGTCGTCGTCTTCGTCGAAGCGGACGAGGGCGAGGGGAGAGGGTTTGGGTGCGGGCTCGGCGCTGGGGGTCTCCTCCTCCCAGGGCTCGTCTTCGTCCTCGTCCTCGTCCTCGGCGAGGGGCGCCGGGGTGGGTGGGACGAGGAAGACGGGGCGGAGGCGCTTGGGGGTGGCGTCTCGGCGGACGGGGGTCATGGGGGGGATGGCGTTGGGGAGCAGGTCGGGGTTGGCCTGGGTGAACGCCGCCAGGAGCTTGGCGACGCAGACGCGGGCGTCCTCGCTGCTGAGTATGGCGTCGGCGAAGCCGAGCTGGTCGCCGTAGGCGAGGGCCTTGTGGCGGTCGAGGCGCGCCAGGACGCGATCGAGGGCGCGCTCCTGCTTGCGGGCGCGGATCTGGTCGCGGGCGGGCATCTCACGCTCCTCGAACTCGACCTTGTAGATGCGGCGCAGGAGGTAGTAGACGCCGATCTCGCGGGGAGACAGGAGGCTGATGGCGACGCCGGACTTGCCGGCGCGGCCGGTTCGGCCGGTTCGGTGCACGTAGGTCTCGGGGCTCTCCGGGAGCGCGAAGTTGAAGACGTGGCTCAGGTCGGAGATGTCGATGCCGCGGGCGGCGACGTCGGTGGCGACGAGGAAGTCGATCGAGCCCTTGCGCAGCTTGGCCAGCGTCGCCTCGCGCTCGTTCTGGGGGAGGTCGCCGTTGAGGACCTCGGCGTTGTAGCCGTGCTTCTTGAGGAAGGAGGTCACCGAGAAGGTGTCGTCCTTGGTGTTGGCGAAGATGATGCCGTTGTCGGGCGTCTCGAACTCCATCACCTTGAGCAGATCCTGGAGCCGATCGAGGCCGGTGATGGGGTACAGGACGTGGGAGACGTCCGCGACCACGACGTGATCCTCGGAGAAGGACAGGAACTCGGGGTAGGTGAGGATGTGCGCGGCGAGGTTCTTGATCTCCTCGGTGACGGTGGCCGAGAACAGGAGGTTCTGGCGGTAGCCGGGGAGGCGCTCGACGATCGCGTCCAGCTCCTTCTCAAAGCCCATGTTGAGCATCTCGTCGGCCTCATCCAGGATGAAGACCTTGAGGTGATCCAGGGTCAGGGCGCCGCGGCTCATGAGGTCGAGCAGGCGGCCGGGCGTGGCGCAGACGACCTGGGCGGTCTTGAGCTCGGAGATCTGCTGGGTGAAGCCGGTGCCGCCGTAGACGGTCGTGACCGCGATCCCCTTGACCTTGCCGAGGCGCTCGAACTCACCGGCGACCTGGCGGGCCAGCTCGCGGGTCGGGCACAGGACGAGGGCCTCGACGCGCGCGGCCGGCTCGAGCTGCTCGAGCGTCGGGATGGCGAACGCCGCCGTCTTGCCGCTGCCCGTCGGTGACTGCACGATCAGGTCGATCCCTGCGATGGCCAGCGGGATGCAACCCGCCTGGACCGGCGTCGGGACGACGTACCCCACGGCGTCAACCGCCTGACCGAGCTCGCCCGACAAGTGGAAGTCCGCGAAGGTCTTGATCGTGGCGCGGCCAGCGCCGACGCGACCGTCGTTCCAGTTGGGAGCTTTGATGTGATCGAAGGCCGACGAGGTAGGGGAGGTCTGCAGAGTCATGCGTAACTGCTCGGTGTGTCGCGGTATGGGTGACGTGGGCGCTGGTGACGCGGAGCGTCTCATCAACGCGTGCTGCGGCGAAATGCCTCGTGGCGACCGCGCGCATGGTGTAGCGATCAGACCCGCGCCGTGGACGGATGTTCGTCAGAGCACGGCGCAGCGTCGAGGGGTGTGCGACCGTTGGGATGACGCACTTCTGTGGCTGTCGTATAGCCCAGAGCGAGCCCTCTCGTCAAATGAGAAAGCGCCTCTCCCTACACCCCGAGCCCGGTCTGCTCGATCGGCACTCCGACGGTCTCGGCGATCTGTCGCGCGACGAGAAAGCCCTGGCTCTTGTCGGTGGTGGCCTCGATGAGCGGCACGACCGAGCCGTCGAACAGGCGGAGGCAGACGCTGAAGGCCTCGACGAGCGGCGCGTTGCGGCCCTCGTCGCGGGGGAACCGCGTCATGCCGAAGACTACGGCGCCGATCTCCTCGAACCAAATGTCCCTTTGGAGGCCCTTGAACTGGCTGGAGGCGGCGGGGAAGATCTGGATGCGCGCGTCCTCGACGCGGGCCTCGGCGAGCTTGACGGTCAAGCGCTTCGGGCGTCCGGCGAAGGCGATCATGACGGCGCCGACGGCCGCGGTGGCCAGGACGAGGATCAGCTCGGCGCCATCTCCGACGCCGCGCACGTTGGGGTTGACAAAGTAGATGACCGCCGCCACGGCGATCGCCACGCCACCCCAGAAGCGCAGGGCGCTCCCGCGTCGATCGGCGCGATCGTCGACGATGCTCAGGGTGTGCTGGGCGGGGTCGTGGGAGATGCGGGGCTGCTCGATCATGCCGTCCGTCCGGGGGGGGCGGCCCCGCGTGGCGGCGAGGCGGATGAGGGCCGGAATGTGGACGCTCGGGATCGATCGTCAAGCCGCGGATCGGCGAGGGAGTGCGCTCAGTACTGCTGGATCACCTTGAGCAGCAAGCGATTTTCGGGCTCTCGGCTCTCGTTGATGTTGGTGATGTAGACGGCGGGGTCGTCCTTGACGGGGCAGGCATACTCGCACGCCCCACAGCCGATGCACCGCTCCGGGTCGACGTGGGGTCGCTGGAGCTTGATCACCTCGCCGCCGTCCTTGCGCTCCTTGCGGACCTCGACCTCCTCGACCCAGATGGCCTTGGGCGAGGTGGGGCACCACTCCTCGCAGACGATGCAGGGCGTGTCCATGGCCCAGGGCAGGCAGCGGCCGCGGTTGTAGAACGCCGTGCCGAGGCGGATGGGCTGGTGGCCGTCCTTGCCGACCTTCTGGGCCTCGGTGATGGGCTGAATGGCGCCGGTGGGGCAGACGGAGCCGCAGAGGGTGCAGGAGTGCTCACAGTAGCCGACGCGGGCGATGGCGACGGGGGACCAGAGGCCCTCGAGGCCAGCCTCGAAGGCCGCCGGGTGGAGGAAGTTGGTGGGGCAGACCTTCATGCACTCGCCGCACTTGATGCAGCGCTCGAGGAACTCCTTCTCGGGCACGGAGCCAGGGGGCCGGATCAGCTTGGGGTTGCTGTTCTCCCAGAAGCCGGTCGAGACGCGGGACAGGGGCAGCATGACGGCGCCGGCGGCCGCGGCGCGCATGAACGAGCGGCGCTGCATGTTGGCGCCGACCTCGACGTCGCTTCGGCGAGGGAAGAACTTGAAGTGGATGACATCCTCGGGGCAGGCGCCCTCGCAGTTGAAGCAGAGGTGGCACTCGGCGGCGTGCCACTGCACACCGCCCTGGGGCTCGGCGGCGCCTTGACAGTGCAGCAGGCAGAGGTTGCACCCGGTGCACTTCTCATGGTCCTTGCGCATGCCGAAGATCGAGAAGCGTGAGAAGATGCCGAGGAGCGCACCGAGCGGGCACAACATCCGGCACCACAGCCGCGTAATGTAGCGATTCATCAGCAGCAGGCCGATGAGCGACGCCCCAAGGAAGAACGCGCCGTTGTACACCGCCTGGTCCTGCGACAGCGTCGAGGCGCGCACCGTGTTGCCCGTGTCCGCCCACGACTGCAAGAAGCCGATGTTGGACAGCGCCATCAGGTTCAGCGCCTCGGCCGCGACGTAGTTCAGGCCGGGTATGATCGCCAGGCCCACCGAGCGCGTCAGCAGACAGATCGGGTCGAGCAGGCCGATCTGGACCGTCGTGAAGAGGGACGCGACGAGGAAGCCGACCAGCAGGTAGAACTTCAGCCGCATGAACGGCTGCAGGCGGTTGCGCTTGATGCGCTTGCCGCCCTGGATCGATGGCCAGAGCGCCGCCGTCCAGTGGTGCAGCGTCCCGAATGGACAGATCCAGCCGCAGAAGAACCGGCCCACCAGCAGCGTGGGGATGGCCAGCACCAGGCACCAGATCAGCCCCTTGAACAGCGAGTGCGCTGCGATGGCGGTCGACAGCCCCACCAGCGGATCGATGGACAGGAAGATGTTGACCGGCATGTCGAGGGCGACCGACTCGGCGCCCGCCGCCGTCTCCACGCCCGAGCCGAAGCTCGGGATGTACTCGGTGTTCACCAGCAGGTAGAGGAACAGGAACAAGAAGAAGGCCTGTGAGAGCCGCCGGAGCCACACCAGCGCCCGGCCCTTGGTGCTCGTCGCCCCATAGAGCCGCGCCTTGCGGATCGAGTCCTTCGCCGCCGGTGTGTCGGCTGCGACGTGCTGCTCGGCCCCTTGCGGGACGTAGATGCCTTTCCAGGTGAACGCCATATCACCACCCGTCAAGCGGTCAGGTCTTTGAGTCGGATCCTTGACAGGTCCATGTGCCCGAGGACGCCGTCGGAGAGGGTCAGGAAGCCGATGGTGCGCGGGTCGCGGCCCATGATGTCCGCGGCGATCGTGTCGATGGCGACCTGATCGGTGCCGACCACCAGGAGGTTCTTCACCTCGGTGTCGGAGAAGCTGCCGCCCTGCGGCCCGTTGCGCACGAGGATGCGCAGAGCATCCAGCACCACGAGCGTGGGGCGCATGAAGTTCGCGAGGTCGAAGATCGAGGTGTGGATGTCCTGGTGGAGCAGGTTGCGCTGCCCGCCAAGGATGCCATACCAGTTTTTCATGCACGCGGTCAGGCCGTTGGTCAGGTTGTGGTGCTTGCAGATGGCCATGTTGATGACCTTGTCCGCGTAGACCAGCGGCGTGTACACCGGCCACTTCTTGAGCAGCTTGCCCTCGAGCACCATCTCGTGAAAGCGGTCCTTGCGCGGCAGCAGGACCCGCGCCCCGGCGTTGTAAGCCGCCTCGCCGATGCCCGAGTTCTTGTAGGCGCGGTTGGCGTCGTTGCAGCTGGCGTCGGTGACGATGACCTCGGAGGCGCCGGCCTTGAGGCACATGTCGACCATCGCGGCCACCAGCAGGGGGTTGGTGTTGGCGGCGTGCTTGGGCACGCGGTCCCAGCCGATGTTCGGCTTGATGGCCACCCGGTCGCCGGGCTCGATGAACCGTCGGATGCCGCCCATCAGCTCGACGGCGCGGCTGAGGGTCTGGCTCGGGTCGCTGCCCTGGATCTTGACGACCTGGGGGTAGGCGGGGTCGTCGGGCACGGTGTAGTCGCGGACCATGCCGCGGCCCTGCTCCTCGGAGGGGCGGTTCTCCCGGTCGAACAGCCACGCGGCGCCGCCGCCGAGCGCCGCAGCGCCCACGACGCCGCCGGCGGCGATCTTGAGCACGCTGCGCCGGTCGATGTCCTCGCCCTTGTAGGGCGACTGGATCTCTCCTGCCTTGGCCATGACCCCAGCCCTCCAGCCCACGCGCGCCCGTCAGGGGGCGGTCGGCGTTGCTACAGCTTCTCGACGAGCAGCCCGGTCAGCTTCTTCGCCGTCTCCATGTCCTTGAACTCGCGGCCGCCAGCGAACACGCCCGCCTTGATGAGGAAGGTGTGTGTACCCACGGCGTCTGTGTAGGCGAAGGCCTCATCGCCGAGGCCCGCCAACGGCTGCAGGCCACCCCTGGCCTTGATGCCGTCGTCGGCGCCGAGCAGCGCCTTGATGGCGTCGAGCTCCTTGTGGGCCTCCTCGGGCGTGCCGCGGTCCACGGCGAACAGGGTGGCCGCCTCGTCCTCGGCGCCCTCGCCCTGGGCGTAGAGGGCCGTGTGGAGGCCCTTGAGGCCGGCGAAGCCGAAGGAGTCGCGGACGAGGTAGCCCTCGGAGCCCTTGAGCTTGCCCTCGGCGGGGAACTTGCCGTGCATGGCCGGCAGGGTCGCGTCGCCCTCGAGCTTCTTGTCGACCGCCTGGGCCAGCTGGATGATCGCGGCCTCCGCCTCGGGTGTGTCGTCGAAGGTCTGGACCTTGACCATCATCGGCCCCTTCCAGAAGAGGAGGTCGGAGGAGCGGAGGCAGAAGTTTTCGGGGTGGGCGTCCATCTTCTGGCAGTTGCTGCGCTCCTCGGCGAACTTGCCCAGCGCGCCGAGCCTGTCCTCGAACTGGAACACCTCGATCGTGAGCTCCTCACCGAGCTTCTTGTCCGGGGCGGCCTTGTAGACGCCCTTGGCGAGCTCGGAGAAGCCGTAGGCGATGTAGCCGTCGCTGGCGCCGTCCATGAGCTCATACAGCTTGTCCTTGACGTAGTAGTCGGGGCCCTGGGTGAGCGTGTAACCGGCGACCTCGTCGGTCTTGAGCAGGCCGAGCGCGGGGCCACGGAACGTGGAGGCTTCGGCGGGGGCGGCCTTGACGGGCTCGGCCGCGCCAGGCACGAACTCGCCTCCGCCAGCAGCGGCGGGCTCGGGGGGCTTCTTGTCGCCGTTGCACGCGGCGAGCAGGAGCAGGGCGATGAGGGACAGGAGCGCGATAAGGGGTCGGATGGTCATCTCTCCTCCCTGGAGGTCGGGCGTGTGGTGAGTCCACGGTGATCCACCGTGCGAGGCACCTTCATACCCCACGTTGCGAGGCGCCCCAAGCAAACAAAACGCGCCTGCCGCCCCACATGCCCGGCGGCCGCCGGGCCGGGCCGGGAATGTGGAGTAAAACACTCCACGATGCCCTGGAGCATACCAGACCCCGCCGGCAAGTCAACCGCGCGCACCCGCCGCAGGTCGTCCGGCGCCGTATCCATCGCGGCTGCGCCCCCTTCGAACCCCCCGCTGACGCCGTCACTGTGGGAGCCGCGGGGTTTGACAGGAGGGCGTCGGCGGGGTAGTCTCGCCGTGGTGCGTCCACCTGCTGCGAGAGACTCCATGCGGATCAACCGTCAATTCGGCGACTATTTCGTCATCAAGCGCATCGGCGTCGGCGGCATGGCCGAGATCTTTCTGGCGCTCCGCAAGGGCCCCGGCGCCTTTGAGAAGCTGTATGCGCTCAAGGCGATCATGGGTGGCCGCGAGGACAACCCCACCTTCGTCTATATGTTCCAGACGGAGGCGGAGGTCGCCGCCAAGTTCAACCATCCGCACGTCGTGCAGCTCTATGATGTGGTCACGATCGACGGGACCGAGATCATGGTCATGGAGTTCATGCCAGGCCACACCCTCGGCGACGTCGTGCAGCTCTCGCGCGAGCGGAGCAAGCCGCTGCCGCCCGATCTGGCGGTGTTCCTCCTGATGGAGGTGTGCGAGGGGCTCGACTACATCCACAGCCTGACGGACTGGGACGGCACGGCCCTCGGCATCGTGCACCGGGACGTGACGCCGGAGAACATCATGGTGACCTACGATGGGGTCGCCAAGGTCTTCGACTTCGGCATCACGCGCCTGGCCACCCGGCCCGACAACACCCACATGCTCGGCTCGATGGTCGGCAAGCCCGGCTACATGAGCCCTGAGCAGGTGCGCGGCGAGCATATCGACGCGCGCTCGGACGTGTTCGCGATGGGGTGCGTGCTCTGGGAGCTGACCGTGGGGCGGCCATTGTTCGACCAGAAGAATGACCTCCAGCTCATCAACGCCCTCATCGAGGACCCCATCCTGCGGCCCTCCGAGGTCGTCGACCGCTACCCGAGGCTGCTTGAGCGCATCGTGATGAGGGCGCTCGAGAAGGAGCCGGGCGAGCGCTTCGAGAGCTGCGGCGAGCTCCGGGCGGAGCTGCACAAGTACCTCAAGATCAGCGCGCTCAAGCCCGACCGCCTCCAGGCGGCGGCCTTCATGAGCGACGTGTTCACCCAGGAGATCGCCGAGTTCCGGACGGACATGGAGGACGCCCGGCGCATCTCCGACGACAAGGACCCCACCCTGTCCATCGACGTCGGCCAGCTCATGGCCGCGGTGGGCACGGACTTCGGGGCCGCGCTGGTCGCACAGAACTACGCGAACAAGGCGCGGGTCAGCGTGCCCAAGCCTCAGGGCGCGGCTGCAGCGGCCGCTGCGGTCCATCCACCCGCGCCGGCGCCCGTGCCGCCGGCCCCGGCGACCGACCCGCAGCTCGCGCCGCCGGAGGGGGCCATGCGGGCCATGCCACCGGCCACTGCGCCGCGGCCCGGTCGAGGGCCGGTGCTGGTGTTGGCGATCATCGCCGTGGTGATGACGCTGGTGGCGGTGGCCGCGGTGATCTACGTGGTGACCGCGACCTCGAGCCCCGGCGCGACGGCGCCCGTGGACAAGGTCGCGACGCTGGGCAGCCTCCGGGTGGTCAGCGAGCCCGCGGGAGCGTCGCTGCGGCTCAACGATCGTCCCCTGTCGGTCAAGACGCCGGTGACCCTGCCGGGGCTCGCGCTCGGCGAGCCGATCGCGCTCGTCGTGCACAAGGACGGCTTCGCGCCGAGCGAGCACACCGTGACGCTCTCGGCCGCCGATCCCGACCAGACGGTCACCGTCAACCTCGAGGTGGCCGGCGGCAAGAAGGCGGCGGGGGAGGGCGCGGTGCGCCTGTCCACCACGCCGTCGGACGCGACGGTCACGCTCGACGACAAGCCGGTCGAGGGGGAGTCCCCGCTGACGCTGGAGGGGGTCGCCGCGGGCGAGGAGCACACGCTGCGCGTGTCCGCCGATGGGTTCACCGAGGAGCTGATGACCTTCACGATCGAGCCCGGCGAGGTCAAGGACTTCGAGGTGGAGCTGGTCGAGGCGATGGCGGACGAGGAGGAGCCGGCGGTGGCTGGCGCCGGCACGGCGACCCTCAGCATCGACACGACACCGGCTGCGGACATCTACGAGGGGACGCGCAAGCTCGGGCGGGCTCCACTCGACGTGGAGCTCCCGGCGGGGCGCCATCGGATCGAGCTGCGCGAGGTTGCCCTGGGCATCAGCTACATCGAGACCGTGCAGCTCGAGGCGGGCAAGCCGAGCTCCCTGATGGTGACGGTGCCCAGGGGCACGCTCGTCGTGAAGGCGTCGCCCGAGGCGCGCGTGGATGTGGACGGAGCCTCGATCGGCACCACGCCGATCGCCGAGCACAGCCTCTATGCGGGCAACCACGTGGTCCGTCTCAGCGTGCCGAGCCTGAACCGGACCAAGGAGTACCGGATCAAGCTCAAGGGCGACGATACCAAGACCATCGACGAGACCTTCCGGCCCGTGGCGGTCGCCCGCGTCGAGGATGGCAAGGGAGGCGGCGAGGCCAGCCCGAAGGACGACGGCGAGAAGGCTCCTGCGGTCGAGCCTGCCCCGCGGGTGGTCATCCCCAAGATCCCTCGGGACGCCCAGCCGCCCACGCCTCCCACACCCAAGGAGGTCGACCCCTACCCGCTGCTTAAGTAGCGGGTCGGTTCAGGTCGCTCTGTTGGTCAGGGCCTGTGGAAAAATAAGTGGGGGTCCGGGGGCGGCTCGCCCCCGGCCGCCGGAGGCACCGTGCCTCCGGCGGCCAGGGGGCAGCGCCCCCTGGACCCCATTTTTTCC
>Ga0210033_1002592_pt1 | contig 15282 bp, 10 predicted proteins | sample CryGeymeta201501_FD_185465 | JGI IMG/M metagenome (GOLD analysis project Ga0210033, IMG submission 185465) | Groundwater microbial communities from Crystal Geyser aquifers in Utah, USA - Crystal Geyser metaG 2015-01 (SPAdes) (version 2) | ecosystem: Environmental > Aquatic > Deep subsurface >... | reverse complement strand
GTCGGGGGGGGGGGCGCCTACGGCCCGCCGATTGCGACGGTGGGGAGCAAGAACAAGCCGGTCTTGGTGGCGGGCGGGGTCTGGCTGTCCTGCACCTGCGCCATGAAGAAGTAGCCGGTGAGGTTGATGGAGGTGAACGGGATGTTGATGGTGGGCGCGTCCGACACGTTCATCGTCCAGCCGTGAATGGTGCCGTCGGGGGCGACGGTGAGATCGGCGGGCAGGCCCCAGATGGCGTTGGGGTTGGTGGAGACGCGGTCGAGCGCTTGCTGCAGGTTCGGCGGGATGGGCAGCTCGGTCCAGGTGAGCGGGCGCAGGCCGCCGGTGGCCTTGAGCGAGCTGGTGTAGGGCACGAAGGGCACGAGCGTGTCGAGGAGCACGACCGTGGTGACGTACAGGTTGTAGCTGCGATCTCCGACGATGGCGAGCGGCGCGAAGCCCACCTCCAGCGTGAGGTCGCGCACGTCCACCGTGGGCGGGCCGCTGCTGTCCACGACGCGCACGGTGAAGGGGAAGCTGCCGACGTCGTTCATGGGGCCGGCGATGCGGCCGTCGGCGAAGAGCTCAAGGTCGGCGGGCAGGTCACCGCCCACGAGCATCCAGCCGTAGGGCGGCGCTCCGCCGAGGGCCTCTAGGCTCACGCTGTAGGGGACGCCGTCTTCGCCGTCCGGGAGCGCCGGGTCCGTGACGATGTGCACGCCCTCGTTGGTGATGGTGATCGCGAGGTCGGCGTCGTCCTGGGTGCCCTGGTCGTCGACGACGTGCACGGAGAAGGTCGAGGTGCCGGTGAGCTCGGGCACGCCGAACAGCTCGCCTCCGCCCGTGAGCGCGAGCCCCGGCGGGAGCTGGCCGCTGGCGAGGGAGAAGCGGTAGGGCGGTGAGCCCGCGCCGATCTCCAGCGTCGCAGCGTAGAGCTCGCCCACCTTGCCGTCGGGGAGCGCCGTGGTGAGGAGGTCCACCTGCGGGACCGTGCAGGCGTCGACCGAGCAGACGAGACCGGGGTCGCAGGTGGTAGCGAACCAGCCATCTCCTTGCTCGTTGCAGGTGAGCAGGGTTTCGTCGGCTTGGGCGCAGACGGCCTCGGCGGGGGTGCAGGGCTCGCCAACAGGGAGCTCGCGGCAGCCCAACAGGGCGGTGAGGACGAGGAGGGTGAGTGGCGCCATGGGGCATGGCTATCCGACCTGCGCGCGCCCGCCTCCCGTTTGGACGGAGGTCGCCTTCGCCCCGGGTGCCCCCAACGTAGGCTATACTGATTGAACCCTTCTCTCCTCGGAGGTTCTCATGTCCAGCAGAGGCCGTCGCACCCCTGGTCCCAGCTCCCGTGCCCCCCAGCAACCCGCCCAGCAGGGCCCCGGAGGCGGCGTCGGCGAGGTCGCTGGTCGGCTTGGCAACTCCATGATGAACTGGGTCATGCCGACCGGCGGCGCGGTTCACGACAGCTGGGACAATATGAGCCACCTCCTCGACAAGGGCGGCAAGGACCTCGAACCGCAGGTTGTTCCGAGCGGCCCCACCGACGAAGGCCCCGCCCCCGCCGAAGACGCCGGCGGCATGATCACCCGCTACGGGCTGGCGCGGCAGATCCTCGGCATGAAGCCCAGCTCTAGTGGCAAGTCGGTGGGCCAGCAGGCCTTGAGCAAGGGCCTCTTCTCCGACCCGGGCAAGCTGCGCTTGGAGGACCCGGTCACCCGCGCCGAGGCCGCCAAGATGCTCTGCGCCTACTTCGGCATCGCGCCGCTGCCTACGGGCGACATCCGGCGCACCTTCGGCGACCTGTCGGTCACCAACTGGGCCGCCCCCGCCATCTACGGCGCCGTCAAGGTGGGTGTGCTCAACGGGTACGGCGACGAGACCTTCAAGCCGCAAGGCAACCTCGACGCCGCCTTCGTGCCTGGCTTGGTCGCCAAGGCCAAGACCCCCCCGGGCAAGCCCGGCAGCTTCGACCCGACGGTGGAGTGGGGCAAGCGCGCGATCATCGAGGGCAAGAGCCGCGCCTACACCCGCAATGACATGGACGAGGGCCTCGGCCGCGACGCGAGCGGCTCCGCCGAGGACAAGGTCGCCAAGACCAACAAGATCGTCGACGCGCTCTCTGTGGGCACCGACAAGCGCTACGACCCCGGCACCACCGCCGCTGGTAACTTCCAGACCTACTGCAACGTCTTCGCGCACGACTACGCCTTCCTCATGGGCGCGTACTTGCCGCGCACGTGGTGGTCCAAGGCGGTGCTCGAGCACTATGCCAAGACCGGCGAGATCCCGGAGCCCGCGTACGGAAAGAACTGCTACGAGATGAACGCGAACCAGCTCTACGACTGGCTCGACACCTGGGGGCCCAAGTTTGGCTGGAACCGCCTTGGCGAGACCGACGCCGCCGGGCTGACCACCGCCCAGGACGCAGCCAACCAGGGCCTCGTCGTGATCATCAGCGCCAACACCGGCACCCGGGCCAGCGGACATATCACCGCTGTCGTGCCCGAGACGACGGACGCCACCGCTGCCCGCGACGAGAACGGGAAGGTCAAGACCCCCCTGCAGTCGCAGGCCGGCGCCGATCCCCAGACCCGCGGCACCAGCCACGGGCAGTGGTGGGACAAGCACAACAAGGGCTACCCGGGCGGCAAGGGCATCTACGTGCACTCGTAGGCGCTGGCGCCCGACCGCAGCCGGCGGGCGCGCCGCCTAGCCGCTACCGCGCCCAGAGGCGTAAGTTCGAGACGCCGTTGCGCCCGGTGTACCCTTCGCCACCGGGGCCGGAGTTTCCGGCGCAGGCCCAGTGGTTTCCGGTGTGGGCGGTGATGACCGCGACCGTCTCGTTGTTGCCGGAGACGAGGCCAAAGTGATGAGTCGCCCAAACGGTGGGGTACGAGATCCCGGTGCGGCCGTAATCCCCCCACGACTCGGTCGCGCTGGTCAAGGAGCCCCAGTGGTAGGCGCTCACGCCCCACCAATAGCGGAGGTAGTCGTTGTTGCTCTCGAAGCACTCGGCCCGGAACTCGTCCGACGCGGCGAGCGCGTTCACCAGATCGGAGCCGTAATGCCAGTGAAGGCTCGTGGAGCCCGCGTCGCTCAGGTTTAGGTCGGCCTCTCCGTTCCAGCCCGGCAAACCTCGTTGGTCGTATCGCGCGACGCCCACCAGGGTCCAGCCGACGCTGTCCGTGGTCATGTCGCAGTAGACCTTCTGAGCGGGCCGCCCAGCAGGGGTGACCCAGTACAGACCGTCAGCGCTCGCGCCGCTGACCAGCAGCTCCGCGCAGCTCGTCCCGGCGCACACCGCGCTGTCGCCGTAGTTGACCTCGCCGCCCTGGAGCAGACCGTCGCAGTTCACGTCGACGCCGTCACAGGCCGAGACGCTCGGGGTGATGGAGGGGTTGATGTTGGGGTCGATGTCGTCGCAGTCGTCGCTGTTCGAGACGTAGCCGCTCGGCGCGGCGCACCGTTGCGTCGAGTCGGTGGGGTCCCCGTAGGTGTCGCTGTCAGCGTCGCTATACCAGGTTGATTCGCCGGTTGCGCCAGCCTCGTCGATGACGCCGTCGCAGTTGTTGTCGATGTCGTCGCAGACCTCGGTGGCGGCGGGGTTCACCGCCGCGGCGTTGTCGTCGCAGTCGCCGCCACAGGAGGTGTAGAGGTCGCCGTCAACGTCGAAGCCCTCGTCGGCGCCGCCGTTGCAGTCGTTGTCGTAGGAGTCGCAGAGCTCGGTGGCGCCTGGGTAGATGAAGTCGCGCGTGTCATCGCAGTCGTCGATGCCTAGGCCGAAGCCCGTGGGAGCGCTGCACGCGAGCACGGACGGCAGGTCCGTACCAACGCCGTCGCCGTCGTCGTCTGGGTAGAAGGGCGTGGCGTCGACGGGGTCGTCGTCGATGAGCTGATTGCAGTTGTTGTCGACCTCGTCGCAAACCTCTGCCGCGCCTGGGTAGTTGCTGGCTGAGGCGTCGTCGCAGTCGTTGCCGTTGCCGACCGAGCCGACGGGCGCGTTGCACTGGACGGTGGCGCTGGTGGGGTCGCCAAAGGCGTCGGCGTCGGCGTCGGCGTACCAGGTGGGGGTGTCGGTGGCGCCGCCGTCGATGTCGCCGTTGCAGTCGTTGTCCAGGCCGTCACAGAGCTCGTCGGCGCCGGGGAAGACCGCGGCGGAGCTGTCGTCGCAGTCGTCGCTGCTGCTGAGGTGCCCTTGTGGAGCCACACAGGCGACGGTGGCGGTGCTTCCACCGTAGCCGTCGCCGTCGACATCGGCGTACCAGGTCGGGGCGTCGGTGGCGTCGCCGTCGATGTCGCCATCGCAGTTGTCGTCCACGCTGTTGCAGACCTCGACGGCGTTGGGGTGGACGGTGTCGAGCGTGTCGTCGCAGTCGGTAGCGTCCACTACTGCGCCGCTAGGCTGATCACAGGCGACGATGGGCGACGCGAGGTCGCCGAAGCCGTCGTCATCGGCGTCCGCGTACCAAGTGCTCGGATCGACGGCGTTGAGGTCCACGCCACCGTCGCAGTCGTTGTCCACGCCATCGCAGACCTCTTGCGCGCCCGGGTGGATCGCCGCGGAGGCGTCGTCGCAGTCACCGCCGGCTGTGGCGTAGCCCGCGGGGAGATCACAGGCCTCGAGGGCGCCGTTGTCGCTGCCGAAGCCGTCCGCGTCGCCGTCGGCGTAGAAGAGCGTGCCGTCGCCCGCGGCGATGTTGTCGATGCTGCCGTCGCAGTTGTTGTCGATGCCGTCGCAGATGTCGACCGCGTCGGGGCGAATCGCTGGGTCGTCGTCATTGCAGTCCACGTTGGCGAAGACGCCGTCCCCGTCCACGTCGATCTCGCTGGGGGTGGGGCCGCGACAGCCCACCATCGCGAGGAGAAGAGCAGGGGTGAGGAGGGGCTTGAGGCGCATAGATTGGACTCCCGAAAGTGATGGACGCGCGAGTCTACATCACCCCCGCGTCAACGTGACACCGCATCGCCGCAGCAGCGTATCCAAGCGGACGTCGCGGTCTGCGACACCTACGAGCATAGGTCCAAGATGCGGAGTCTTCATTGCCCTAAATCTCCCGCACTCTCGCGCTCCCGATCACCCGCGAGCGACCTCGGTGCACCTCGATGCGGCTCTTGTTCCCGAGCTCCGCTCAACTTCGCACGGGGGCGGTGTAGTATCGATTTGGCGTCGTCCACAACCTTGCCCGGAGCTTCGATGCGCACGTCCCTTCTTCTTCTGTCGACCCTTCTCGCTCTTGGTGTGGCCTGTCGTGGGCCCGACGCGCTCGACGAGGACGGCGACGGCGTCTCCGAGCTCACGGACTGCAACGACCAAGACGCGACGGTGTTCCCCGGCGCGACGGAGCTCTGCAACGGCGTCGACGACGACTGCGACGGCGTCATCGACGACGACGCCACAGACGCCACGATCTACTACCGAGACGGCGATGGTGATGGCGCGGGCAGCCTGAGCAGCACGCTGGCCGCTTGCGATGTGCCTGCGGGCTACGTCGTCGCAGGGGAGGACTGCGACGACGCTCGCGGCGACATCTACCCAGGGGCGCCCGAGACGGACTGCACGGACCCGATCGACTACAACTGCGACGGCTCCACGGGCTTCGCCGACGCCGACGCGGACGGCTTCGCCGCCTGCGAGGACTGCGATGACACGGCCTCGACGGTGCATCCGGGGGTCGCCGAGACCTGCAATGACGTGGACGACGACTGCGATGGCGCCGTCGACGAGGACGTTGTCGGCGCGCCGCGCTGGTACGCGGACGCGGACGCGGACGGCTTTGGCGCCGCAGCGACCTCGGTGAGCGCTTGCGCCGCGCCCGCGGGCTACGTCGCGGACGCCACCGACTGCAACGACGGGAGCGCGGTCGCGCGTCCTGGTCAGCCCGAGGTCTGTGACGGCATCGACAACGACTGCAACAGCCGCACCGACGAAGCCGAGGCGATGGATGCTGGCACCTGGTACGCCGACAGCGACAACGACGGGCACGGCGACCCGCGCATTGTTCTGGTCGCTTGCGCGCGGCCGCCGAGCTTCGTCACCACGCGCGACGACTGCGACGACAGCGACGCCGCGTCCTTTCCCGGCGGCACCGAGGTCTGTGACGGCGCGGACAATGACTGCGATGGCGTCGTCGACGACGGGCTCATGGCCACGTGGTACGGCGACGGCGACGGCGACGGCTACGGTGTCGGCGCGGTGAAGATCGAGAGCTGCCAAGTCCTCTCAGGCTTTGCCAAGCTCAAAGGAGACTGCAATGACGCCCGCGCCGATGTGAACCCTGCGGCGACCGAGGTCTGCAACGGCGGTGTCGATGACGACTGCGACGGCCTCGCCGATGACGACGATCATGGCGTCGACATGACGACGGGCACTTCCTCGTGGGCGGATGTGGACTTGGACGGCTTTGGCGACGCCGGAGCGTCGGCAACCAGCTGCGTGGTTCCCCTCGCAAACGTGCTGAATGACACGGACTGCGACGACGCGGACGCCAACACCAACCCCCTCGCGACGGACGTTTGGTACGACGGTGTCGATCAGAACTGCGACGGCGCCGACGACTACGACCAGGATGGCGATGGCTTCCAGGCGGCTGCTTACGGCGGTTCGGACTGCGATGACGTCGATCCGCTGTTCAACCCCTCCGCTACCGACGACTATGGCGACGGCGTGGACCAGAGCTGCGACGGCTTGGACGGCATTGACGCCGATGGTGACGGCTTCGCCGCGAACAACCCCAACTCGCTCTGCGCCGATCCCGACGACACCAACGCCTCGATCGTCTCCACCACCTGTGGGCCGCAGTGCTCCAACGGGTCGCGCACCGACTGCAACCTGTCGGGGACGACGCTCATCGGCAGCTCCGCGTTCGTGGACCAGGACCCACCGCTGGGCTGGACCCAGTGCGCGGGCTTCGTCAACACCGCCGGCGACGACGTTCGGCACGACTTCCTCAACGCGTGTCAGGACTCCACGACGCTGCGGATTCGCGCTTGGAACAGCGTTGGCACCCTCGAGGAGGACGTGTACTCGACCAACCTCAGCCCGCGCAGCTCGTGGCCCAATTGGAACTACCTGGGCGGGAGCGCCACACGGGCGAAGTTCACGTATTGGACGGGCAGCACGACCTTCTTCACGACCACGGACGGCCGCGACGCTTGCGGGCAGGCGTCCGCGCCGAGCGGGGTCACGTTCGGCACCGGAAATGGCAGCACCGCCATCGTCGCTGGAGGCAACGCCAACCAGTACGAGTGGCGGGTGAGCTGCAACGGCGCTGCGCTCGTGGACCGCAAGATCGCCATTTACCGCTAGGCGGCGTGCTTCAGAGGCAGGCAGTCAGCCTCTGGCTCGGCCGCGTGTGCGAACGCGCCGGTCGAGGCGCCATCGGGGCTGGGGGCGCTCGGTGGCGACGGGGATTGTCGCTCGGGCGACGTGCCGCGGGTGACCCGACGGACCAGCGCGTCAGAGACATAGGTTTTCGGCGGTGCTCGCCACACCTCGGCGAGCGCAAAGGCTATGCTCCCGCCCGAGGTCCTCATGAAAAAAGTTGGCGCGCTGATGGTGTTCGGGTGCTCTTCGTTGGCGTGCGGGCTGGGCGCCCCCCCAGTGGCTCGCGTAGCCGTCCCACAACCCGAGGCGGTGATCTCGGCGACGGCGGAAGTACCAGCCCCGCTGGCCGCGTCGTTCGTCCCGGATGGCGCTGCGCTCCTCGCGCTCATCCCCGAGGATGCCCACGAGCCCGTGTACGGGATCGGCGATCAGGCAGACGGCTCCATCAACGGCCAGGCGGTTAAGCTGACTCGAGACGTGATGGTCGCCGGAGTTCCATGCGCCGCCGAACGTCCTGTGGAGGCCTACCCCGAGCGGTGGGTCTGCACGATCGCGGCGCCCACTGCGTTCGCGGGGGTGGAGCACGCTGCAGGTGATTGGGCGGTGCTGTACTACATCGGCCGCCCGAAGGTGCTCCGCTCCTCGGGCAACATCGACGTGGGCGGCGTACCCTGCGAGATGGACGCCGCGCTCGCGCCGGACGGGACCCTAGACGCCTGCACGCTCGCGGGTCCGCACGACTTCCAGGGTGGCCTGCACGTCGTCGGCTACGACACCACCTCCCTCAGGGTGCACCTGCGGGAAGGGCTGCTCACGCAGATCGACACGACCGGCGACCCCTGCACCATCGCTGGGCAGACCTACGCGGGCGGGCACATCTTGTCCGTCGACGTGAACGGGGTCGTCACCGACGAAGGCTCAAGGTACTGAACCAGTGAGGGCGCACACCATGTCCCGACGCTGCCTATCCCTGACCCTGTTCGCGATCGTCGCCGGCTGTGGTCCAAAGTACGCGCCCATCGAGCCGGCGGGTCGCGGGGAAGCGGTCCAGGGGCCGGAGTACAAGTTCGCGCTCGCCCTCGTGGACGACGACGACAAGCTCGAGGCACACCCGTACCGCAACGACAGTGACGAGCTGCGGGATCGACGCATCAAAGACTTTGAGCGCCTAGTGAGCGTGGAGCTCGAAGCGCTCGGGCCGCTCAGTACAGCGAACGCGGCTGCGGTGTTCGGGCAGCTGGTCGCGCTGCGGCAAGAGGCCGCTCGTGGTCCAGCGATGCCCATCGGACCGACGGAGGGCTCGGACATCGACCTCGGGATTCGGTTGGCGAATCAGCGCGCGGTGGTGTTCTGGGCCGCGCGGCACGCCGACCTCGCGGGAGCGGATGCGACGGTGCTCGTGCCTAGGTTTGCCGAGACGGCGCCTGTGCTGTGGAGCTCGGTGGACGCGGAGGTCGCGCGCGGGAACTTGGTGGGCGCGATGGTCCTCGGCGCCACGATCGTCGCGCAGCTGCCCGCCGACACGCCGTTCACCGCCCGCCTCCACGCGATCGGCGCGCAGGCCTCGGCGACCCACCTCGCCCAAGCTCACGCGGCCGGCGAGGACCAATACGGCGCACGCATCCTGCACGCGCGCATCGCGGAGCAGTTCGGTATCAGCGCAGGCGGGCTCAGCGCGGTCCCCGAGGAGCTCGTCGCGTCGACCACGCCTTCGTGGACGGTCACAGCGAACGGGCCCTGCGGCGACGCGCCGCGCGAGCCCTATCTGACTGGCGCAGGTGTTCCGCTCACTACGAGCCTGCCGCTCGAGGGCTTTGCGTCGGGCCCCGGTCAGCCCTACAGCCTGACGGTCGCGTTCGACGCGTGCCCGGTCACGTTGCGCGAGTGGGACACCCAGATGAACACCACCTACGAGGAGGACGTCGAGGTTACGCAGATTGTGGCCATGACGGGGTACCGGCAGGGGCCATGCTCGTCGTCGGTCTCGCATAGCGAGGAGTACCACTTCGGGTCGGAGGGCGGGTACACGGAGTACACGACGACCACCACCTCCGGTTGCGCGACCGAGGCGTACACCTATTACGAGCCTGAGCAAGTGATCATTACTCAGCGGAACATCGAGCAGTACGACGTCTCCCATCGGCGGCACCACGCCGCTGCCACTGGTACGATTCGCATCGCGTTCGATACGGGCGTGACCGAGCAGCGCTTCGCGCTCGAAGCCGACTCAAACGACGACCTCGCGTACAGCCCCGAGCACGGCGACTCGAAGGCGTTCAGCATGCTCAGCGAGCCGCAGGCGCGCGCGCGTCTGCACGCTGCGCTCGTCGCCAAGATCTACGAGGTGCGCGACGAGGCGCTCGATCGACGCGCCGCGCCCTACGTCGCCAGGGCGGTGGCCAGCGCTGCGGCGGGCGACGCTGTCGCTGCCGAGCACGACTTCTTCGTCGCCAGCCAGATCACGAGCCGCCCGGCGCCAGCGTTCACGCAGTGGATGCAGAGCCAGTACGGGATCCCGAGCGACATCCTCTTCGCGGCCGTGGGGAATCACCCGATCCCAAGGCTGAACCTCGCGGAAGGCCACGAGGTGGTGCTGCCAGAGCTGCCGTGGAAGATGCGCGTCGAGAACCAAAAGCCCCCAATGCTCGCCCACTACGCGTGGGATCTGCGCAGGATGCTCGTGGTCACCCTCACGGCTGGACCGACTCAGGTCGCGCACGACGGCGTGACCAACGGGGGCTTCCGGGTGTCGGGCGCCTACGCCGGCGCCTTCCCCGTCAAGGGGCCGCTGGCGATCGGCGGTGGCCTGCGGTACAGCGACGGCATCGACGTGACCAAGACCCGGCTCATCGAGACCGACGCCTTCACGGGCGTCGGAGTGTTGGTCGGCGGGCTCTCGGTGCTGGCGACCGCCGGCTTTGGCGGCGACGTGACGCCGGGGCTCGCCGCGGAGTCGCCGCCCGAGGCCTTCTTCATTCGCGGGGGGCCCTACGTCGACTACGGCGCGCGGGTCGCCTACGCGATCAAGTGGGCGCCGATCACCGTCGACGCCTCGTATACGCGCGTGTTTCGCAGCGTGGATGTCCTGCCCGGCGAGCGGCGCGGCGACGTGCGCTTCGTCCTCAGCGCGAAGGGCGCGCCGCTTGCGCTCACGATGCGGTACACCGAGTACCTGAACGAGCCCTCCTCGTCCTTCGCGTGGTACGGGCCCGACGAGCGGGTGGCGCAGACGTGGTGGGTGCTCGGCGGCATCGGGTTCTGATTCCTGCGCCGACGTCCTCGCTCCTACCGCCGCACCCCCTCCCAGCTAAGCCCCCACTTCGTCAGGTACTTGCGGAGCCGATCGGCGTCGTTCGTAGACGCCTTGGCCGCTCGCGAAGCAGCGAAGAGCTCGCGGCCCGCCTCCGACAGGCTCTTGGCGCGGGCGCAGACCTCGAGCACGTCGTTGAGCTGCACGCGGTCAAAGCGGTCGAGCTCCCGCGCGCCGAGCAGGGCGCCGACGCGGTCCTCTGGCGCCGCGCCGTGCCAGTGCGCGCGCAGGCGGGCGAGCTCGTCGTCGACCGTAGCCAGGTCGATGCGGCCGCCGGGGGCGAGGGTGGCCATGCGCGTGATCGCGGCGTTTAGGTCGCGAAAGTTGGCGGACCACAGGGCCTGGGGGGAGACGGCGAAGGCGAGGAAGCGCGCGCGGGCCTCGCGGCTGAAGCGCAGCAGCTTGCCGGTCTGCTGGCGCCACTTCTCCAGCTCAAAGTCGACGTTTGGCTCGACGTCCTCGACCCGCTCCCGCAGGCCGGGCAGGGCGAAGGTCCACAGGTCGATGCGGGCGAGCAGGTCCTCGCGAAAGCGCCCAGCGCGCACGTCGGCGGCGAGGTCGCGGTTGGTGCCGGCGATGAGCTGAAAGGCGCTGCTCACCTCTTGATCCGCTCCGACCGGCAGAAAGCGCTGCTCCTCCAACGCGCGCAGCAGCATGGCCTGCTCGTCGAGGCCGAGCTCGCCGACCTCGTCCAAGAAGAGGCAGCCCCCGTCCGCCGCGCGCAGCAGGCCGGCGCGCGCGCGCTCGGCGCCGGTGAAGGCCCCGCGTGTGTGGCCGAAGAGCGTGCTCATGGCGGTGTCGCCGCGCAGGGTGGCGCAGTTCACCTCGACCAGCGGGCCGGCGAGCTGCCGCCGCGCGCGCTTGAGCGCGTAGATCTGGCGGGCGAGGAGCGACTTCCCGGCGCCGGTGGGGCCCCCGAGCAAGATCGGCGCCGGCGAGCTGCCCGCCACGCGCTCGATGCGCTCGATCATGCGGTTGAACGCGTCGTTCTTGGTGGCGATGCCCGACTTGAGCAGCCCTTGGCCCTGGTGCTGGTCGGCGGCGAAGCGGGCCGCGATGCGGTCGTAGCGCGCGAGGTCCAGGTCGATGATGGCGGGGGTGACCGGCTCGCGGTTGCGCGGCGGGGAGCTCTGCAGCAGCTTGCCGGGCAGGTGGCGCGACTCGGTGAGCAGGAACAAGCAGATCTGCGCGACGTGGGAGCCGGTGGTGATGTGGACGAGGTAGGACTCGTCCTCCGGCCGGAACGGGTAGGCGCGGGCGAAGTCGTGGAGCGCCCCGTAGACCTCCTGAAAGTCCCAGGGGTCGTCGATGCGCAGCTCGTGCAGGCGGACCGTCGTCTCCGGCGACACCAGGCGCACATCGCCCGCGACCAGCTCGGACTGCGCGCGATACTCCGGCGGATAGAGGAGCTCTAAGCGATGTAAAGCGAGGTCTTGTGCCTGAAAAAGCGACACGGTGGGCCGCCACCGCGTCCAGCGGGCCACGCCGGGCGGGGTGTCGAGGGTCGTTCCAAGCAGGCCGATGACGACATTATCCATCTAGATAGTCTACGCGAAGTAGCGATAAGAATCACGCGAAGTTCTCCGCGCCCGCTGCAAAGCTCGTATCCAGAAAAGATCGGCGATAGACCAAAAGAAGCGACGACACGTCTGCGCTGGGGGGCTTCACTCAGTCCCGCTGGCACAGCCCGTGCAAAGTCCCTCGGCGGAGGTCAACCCCATGTACGTTCACATCCCCGCCCCCAAGGGCGTCATCAAGGCCTGGACCCAAGGCGTTCCCGTCGAGGACAAGGCCATCGAGCAGCTCCGCAACACGGCCAGCCTGCCCTTCATCCACCACCACATCGCGGTCATGCCCGACGTTCACCTCGGCCTCGGGGCGACCGTCGGCTCGGTCGTGCCCACCCACCGCGCCATCATCCCGGCGGCGGTCGGCGTCGACATCGGCTGCGGCATGATGGCCGTGCAGACCACGCTCTCAGCGAGCGATCTGCCCGACTCCCTCGCGGCGGTGCGCAACGCCATCGAGCTCGTGGTGCCGCACGGGCGCACCCATCGCGGCGGCGCTGGCGACCGCGGCGCGTGGCATGACGTGCCCGCCGCCACCGGCGCGGTCTGGGGCGAGCAGCTCGCCGCCGACTACGCGCGCATCGGCGAGAAGCACCCGAAGCTCGGCAAGGGCAACGACCTCAACCACCTCGGCACGCTCGGCACCGGCAACCACTTCATCGAGCTGTGCTTGGACGAGGCCGACAAGGTGTGGATCCTGCTCCACAGCGGCTCGCGCGGGGTGGGCAACCGCATCGGCACCTACTTCATTGAGCTCGCCCAACAGGAGATGCAGCGCTTCTTCATCACCCTGCCGGACCGCGACCTCGCCTACTTCGCGCAGGGCACCGAGCACTTCGACGACTACGTCGAGGCGGTCGGCTGGGCGCAGCGCTTCGCGCGGCTCAACCGCGAGCTCATGATGGCGGCGGTGGTGCGGGCGCTGGCCTCGGAGCTGCCGCCCTTCAGCCTGGGCGAGCTGGCGGTGAACTGCCACCACAACTATGTCGAGCGGGAGCACCACTTCGGCGAGAACGTGTGGGTCACCCGCAAGGGCGCGGTGCGGGCGCGCGAGGGCGACCTCGGCATCATCCCGGGCTCCATGGGGGCGCGCTCCTTCATCGTGCGCGGCAAGGGCAACCCGGACTCCTTCTGCTCGTGCAGCCACGGGGCTGGGCGCGTCATGTCGCGCACGGCGGCCCGCAAGCGCTTCACCGTCGAGGACCAGGTGCGCGAGACGGCCGGGGTCGAGTGCCGTAAGGACATCGACGTCATCGACGAGATCCCGCTCGCTTACAAGTCGATCGACGCCGTCATGGCCGCCCAGGCCGACCTCGTCGACGTCGTCCACACGCTCAAGCAGGTCGTCTGCGTGAAGGGGTGAGCGCCATGATTCACATCGACGGCTCCACGGGTGAAGGCGGCGGGCAGGTGCTCCGCAGCGCGCTCGCCCTCGCGATGGTCACAGGTCAGCCGGTGACCCTCACCAAGCTGCGGGCGGGGCGCGCCAAGCCCGGCTTGCTACGCCAGCACCTGACCTGTGTGCGCGCGGCGGCCGAGGTGTGCGGCGCGCAGGTCCAGGGCGACGCCTTGGGCTCGGGGCGGGTGGTCTTCGCGCCGGGGGCGGTGCGCGCGGGCGACTACAGCTTCGCCATTGGCACAGCGGGCAGCACGGGCCTGGTGCTCCAGACGCTGCTCCCCGCCTTGCTCCTCGCGGATGGGCCCTCCAAGATCCGCGTCGAAGGCGGCACCCACAACAGCATGGCGCCGCCCTTCCACTTCCTCGACCGCGCCTTCGCGCCGCACGTCGGCCTGCGCCTCGCCCTCGGGGCGTGGGGCTTCTACCCCGCCGGCGGTGGTTGGATCGAGGCCCAGATCACGCCCGGCGGCGCCCCGATCGCGCTGCTGGAGCGCGGCCCCATCACCGAGGTCCACGCGCACGCCGCCATCTCCGGCATCGCCCACCGCATCGGCCACGCCGCCCTCGGCGCCTTCAAGCAGGCCCTCGAGCTCGACCGGGATCACCTGCACTTTCACCAGGCGCCGCAGCCGGTCGGACCTGGCTTCGCCGCCTGGCTCGAGGCGCGCTTCGAGGGCGGCGTCGAGCTCGTGACCGCCTTCGGCGAGCGCCGTCACCCCGAGGGTGTCGCCGACCAAGCCCTCGCGCAGCTCGAAGCGTGGCGAGCCCTCGATGTGCCCGTCGGAGAGCACCTCGCGGACCAGCTGATGCTCCCGCTCGCGCTCTTCGGCGGCGCCTTTCGCACCGGCCCGCTCTCGCTGCACGCCCGCACCAACCTCGCGGTCATCGAGCGCTTCTTGCCGGGGCGGGTGACCGCGCGCGACGACGGCGCGGCGGTCGTGGTGGAGGGGCGCGGGGCTTAGATCTCGGGAGAGTAGCCGAGGATCTCGAGGCAGGTGAGGCCGGCTTCCCGTCCCTCGGCGGGACAGGCTTCTTCGAGCGTGGCGCCGGGAGGTCCCCAATCGGGGCGCTCCATGCTGTCGACAATCCAGCAATATCCCTGGTCATCGACGGTCGTCATGTCGATCTCCAACAGGCCAGAGAAGGGTACCGGCGGGTGTTCACCAAAGGTCCAGCACTCGGCCTCGGGGTACCAAACGAGACCGTCGCAGACCATGCCCGGCTTGAAGCACCCGCCGCACCCCCCAAGGGCGAAGGGAGCGAGGAGCAGCGCGGCGTGGGTGAGCCGTTGTAGGGTGATCATCTATCTGTCCTCCTGACGGGGGGTTGGCGCCGCCGATCGTCGGCGAGCTGGCGAGCGGCGGCGCGGTGCGTCAGAGCTCGGGGAAGTAGCCGAGGACTTCATTGCAGCCCGGGCCTGCATCTTCCCCATATGGGGGGCAGGCTTGTTCGAGGGTGGCGCCAGGCGGTCCCCAGTCAGGGCGCTCCATGCTGTCGACAATCCAACAATACCCCTGATTATCGACGGTCATCGTGTCAATCTCCAGCTGTCCAGAGAACGGCACGGGCGGGTGCTCACCTAAGGTCCAGCACTCGGCCTCGGGGTACCAAACGAGACCGTCGCAGACCATTCCGGGCTTGAAGCAGCCACCACACCCCCCAAGGGCGAAGGGCGCGAGGAGCAGCGCGGCGCGGAGGAGGAGCTGTG
>Ga0210033_1002589_pt1 | contig 15297 bp, 9 predicted proteins | sample CryGeymeta201501_FD_185465 | JGI IMG/M metagenome (GOLD analysis project Ga0210033, IMG submission 185465) | Groundwater microbial communities from Crystal Geyser aquifers in Utah, USA - Crystal Geyser metaG 2015-01 (SPAdes) (version 2) | ecosystem: Environmental > Aquatic > Deep subsurface >... | reverse complement strand
GTCTGCCTTCGTGATGCTCATCGTCTGCTGCTCCTTCTTGGCAAAGGCCGCAGCTTCCACGGATCAGCTCACGACGGGCAGGGGCGCTCTGGCGAGTGCACACAGAAGCATTCCAGGAGAGGACCGGATTCTGGACCGGCGTGCCATCTCCGCGGAGGCTCACCACGAGGCCAGGACGCACAGGTTCTCGATTCCTCGATGCGTGTTCGTCGGATGCGGAGCATGTCTTCGATGTATGCGGCGACGTCCGCGCCTTGCAGGCGACAGTTGCGATCGATGCGCAACGGCTCTACTCGGCGGCTTGGGCCGAGTCACAACCCGTGCCGTCCGCCTCGTCGCCAGGACTGCGGTAGTAGTAGCCCGAGTAGTAGTAGTGGCCCCCGTAGTACGCTTCCTGCTTGGCGAGGTCGACGTCGTTGAGCACACCTCCCAGAAAGTTCGCGCCCACATTTCGCAGCTGCTTCATGACTGAGGCGGCCGCGTCGCGGGTCGTCTTCTCGGACTTCATCACCAAGATGACCCCATCCACCTGTGGGGCAACGATGGCGGAGTCGGTCACGGCACCAAGTGGCGGGCTGTCGAAGAGGATATGATCGAAGCGCTCGCGAAGCTGACCGATCAGCTTCACAAAGGCCGCAGTGTGGAGCAGCTCCGAGGGATTCGGCGGGATGGGACCGCACGGAAGAAGCGAAAGGTTCGGAACCTCCGTCTGCTGGATCGCCTCGGTCAGTGTGGCTGCGCCAACCAGAACCGAGCTCACGCCGCGCTCGGCGCTACGATCAAAGGCCCTATGAAGACGAGGGCGGCGCATGTCGGTATCGACCAACACCACCTTCTTCCCGCCTTGCGCCAGGGCAATGGCCAGGCTGATGGCCACCGTGGTCTTGCCCTCGAGTGGACTCGGGCTCGTCAGCACCAGCGCGCCCAGTGAGCTTTGTGCACCCATGAAGGTCAGATTTGTTCGGATCGCGCGGGCGCTCTCGGCCGCCGAGGACATGGGATCCTGGTGAACGACGAGATCGCGCTTGGGTCCCTTGCCTGGTTTCGCTGGACCGCGGCGCTTGCGCCGCGCCCGGCTGGCAAGCGGTTGCCCCTCGATTCCGTTAATGCTGGGCAGCACGCCCAGCACGGTCATGCCGAGGTTCTCGACATCGCGGGCGGTCTTCAAGGTCCGATCCATCTGGGAGAGGAGCACCGCCATCCCGAGACCCAGGAGCAGTCCGGCCATCAGACCCGCCGCCAAGTTCAGGGGCAGGCGTGGGCTCACCGGCACGCTCGGGCGTAGCGCCTCATCGAGGAGTCGCACCGTGGAGAGCTTCTGCATCTTGGTCAGGTCGGTCTCCGTGGTGCGCTCCAGGACGATATCGTAGAGCTTCTCCGTGTTCTCCCGCCGACGCTTCAGCGCGTTGTAGCCGATCTCCTCCTGATTGAGCGCCAGACCCGCAGCCTGTACGTCCTCGAGAGCCTGGTGCAGGCCACCCTCGGTCGAGCGGATTTCCCTGAGTTGAGAGGCGACGCCATTGATCAGGGAGTCCACCTGCTGCCGCATCTGACGCCTCAGCAGCTTGAGTCGCGCCGTTGCGGCCTGCACCTCCGGATGGTTGGGGCCATACCGCACCGACTTCTCGGCCAGGTCGGCGGCCAGCTCCCGATAGGAAGTCCGCAGCGCAGCCACCGATGCGTTCTCGGAGATGAACGTCGCGTCGACTTGCAGAGGGTCTTCCGTGTTCGCAGCTCTCAGGGCCTCCAGCTTGGCAGTCACGGCGATGCGCTGTGTCGTGGCATCGGCGAGTGCACCACTGTAGTGCTCGAGGTCCCGGGCGATGACGTTCTGGCGGTCCTCTAGCGACACCGAGAGCACGTTGTGCTGCTCACGAAAGTTGTGAAGCGCTTGCTCGGAGCTTTGGAGCTCGGTGGTGAGGGAGTCCAGGCGCTGGCCGAGGAACACCAGCGCGTCGCCCGTCGCCCCCATCCGTTCCTCACGCGTGTGCTCGATGTAGGCTTGGGCGATGCTGTTGGCCAGCAGGCGTGCACGCTCGGGATCGCGGTCCCGCACCTTGACCGAGACGAGTCGGCTGTCGGGCGCCTGCTCCACCGTCAAGCGTGAGATCAGCGCGAGGGCCGTGTCCTCGACGCTCTTCGCTTCCCACCTCGCCTGACCCTCCTCTGGCACGTAGAAGAAATCGGAACTCTCGTTGAGCGAGAGCTGACGAACGACCCGCTCCGCGACGGATCGGCTCTGGATGATCTCGTTCTGCGTCTCGTACCACTCCTTGGTCATCCAGAAGTTGATCGCCGGAGCCGCCACGTCCTCCACTTCGGAACCCAACGCCCGGGGCGGAGTGGGGTCGTACTGGATCATGCAGACGGCCTCGTACACCTCCGGCTGGCGCAGCGTGTAGAAGACCGTGCCCATGAGCACGACGCAGATCGTCCCCAGGATGATCCACCTGCGTTCACGCAGGAGACGCAGGATGGCACGAGGGTCGAAGCTCTCGGTGTGGTCCGTGGGGGAGGAATCGGTGGTCTGGTTCAAGGCGGGTTCGGGGGAGATAGCCGGCACACCGCGCGATGCGGCGGGGCCGAGGCGTGCACAATGTCGAATGCGGAAATCGCTGGGTCAAGCAGAAGCTTGGGTGAGACGAGTTGCAGAGCCAACCGGACGCATTCAATGCGTGCCGACCCGGGAAGCAGGGTCTGCGGCGGGCACGGAGCATGGGTGAGGCTCTCAGCGCGGAATCCGTCGCGCGCGCTTGCACCCGTAGTGCATCATCGCCACGCTAGCTAGGCACCGGCCCCCCACGGAGCTCCCGCGCCACGGATGAGACCTCCTGAATCCGATGGAGGGCGTGAGCAACTAAGGTATCGGTGACCTCTCGCACGCACAGAGGGCGGAGATGATGCGGCCTACCGATCAAGAAATTGCCACGCGACCCGAGGAGTCGAGGTCGCAAGTCCGCGTGGGATTGCCGCTGGCGTGGGCCCTAGCGCTGCTGGCAGTTTGCGCGGCGCCGCCGCGAGGCGCTGCCCAGGACTGGCCCATGCGCCGCCACGACTCGCAGCGCCTGGCGTACCAGCCCACAGGAGTCGACATCGACGTGCCCGGCGTGATCGGCACGATGGAATTGGGTGGAGCAGTCCAGGGCCGAACCTGGCTGTTAGGGGATGCCGACGGAGACGGAGCCGACGAGGTGTACGTGGTGGGCGGGGGTCGCCTGATGGCATGGAGACCTGACGGGGTGCTGCGCTGGGCCACGCCGCCCCTCAACCTCACCCAAATCATCGCGCTCGACGACTTGGATGGCGATGGCCGGCAGGAGGTCTTCGCCGCAGGGGCGCAAGTGTCCCCGACTGCCTTTGATGCGCTGACGGGTGAGCGCCTGTGGCAAGCCCCGACTCCGGCGGGGCAATACGTTGGCGACGTGATTCCATTCGACATTGATGGCGACGGGCAGCGGGAGCTCATCGTCTCTGACTGGGGCGGGGCGACAGGGGGACACGGAACGGCGCGGGTGTATCGCTTCCCTGAGGGCCTGCGACTCCCCGCATCGACGACCGCGCTCGATACGAGCGCTCATGGCTACTGGTTTGGTCTGGGCCTCGGCACGGGCGATCTGGCCGGCGACGGGCGGACGATGCTCGTGACAGCCTCCAACGACCGCATCATTGCCTATGATCTGGCCACGGGCGCTCCTGCGTTCTCCAGCCCGGCTCTTGGGGACTTCCCCTATGGCGCGGTGAAGCTTCACGTGGCGGACATCGATGGCGACGGTCGGGACGAAGTCGTCGTGGCCTCCGACAACGCGGGCGGCAGCAACCCAGTAGCCAAGCGGCTCATGGTGCTCGCGGTGGACGGGGCGGACTTGGTGGTGCGCTGGGATCTCGTCGTGGATCCGACCGCCGGTGCGCACCGCTTCATCCGGGGCAATGTCGCGATGCTGCAAGCAGGCAGCTCACCTTCGATCGTCACCAGCGTCTTCGACCCGGGCTTGGGCCATTGGCGCACGCTTGTCTTCGCGGGAACCTCCTCGGATGCCACACCCGTGGTCATCCTGGAAGACCGCGTTATCCTAGCTCTGGCGGACGTCGATGGTGATGGCGTGTCCGAGGCGCTCACCTTGGACACCCCGACGGGCAACGTGCCTGCTTTCGGACATGTGAGGGCGTTGAGCCTGCAGGCCGACCTGAGCTGGACCGAGAAATGGTCCGCCAATGACGCCCAGCTTGCCATGGCGCGTGGGCAATGGAGCAGCTCGTCGTCGGACCCCGTTCGAACCAGCCGAGGTCTTCTGCTCCAGATCGACTCCGATGGCGATCAGCGGGCGGATCAGGTCGTGTACGGGGGTGGCGGAGCCGGGGTCTTTGCCACGCCACCACATGTCATGGTCGGTGACGTGGAGACCACGTCCGGCACGGACGCAGCAGGCCGTGTCTGGCTCTCCATGACCGATGGGCGAGTCGCGCGGCTCGACCTCGGTTTGGAGATGACCAACGATTCGGCGCCAAGCGACGGATTCGCGGATCTGCTCATTGGCACCTATCTGGCTCCCCCCGCAGTCAGTGCGAGCAGCTCCGCCGGAATGCTCCTGGCGATCGTCGACGCGACCGGGGCTCCCGCCGTCTTTCGGCCCAGCACGGGCCTTGAGCCGATCTGGACAGGCACGGATCGGGTCGCGACGCCGCGACCTGCCCTTACCTGGCTATCGGGACCAGATCCTAGTTTGACGTTTCCCGCGCGCGAGGCCGATGGGACTCTGGCGCTCGTAGTGCGAGACGGCCTGACCGGCGAGCAGCGTGCTCGCTACTCGTATGGCCCGTCGGTTTCATCCTACATCTTGAGTGACATGGTGCCCTTGCGGGCGGCCGATGGTGCCGTCGCGAGGGTTGTCACCGGCCTGCACGAATCGCGGTCCGGTCAAGTGAGTTACGTGGCCACCGATCCGCTCACGGGAGACATGCTGCCCCTCGACCTCGGGCGAGAGCTGATTGGGGGAGAATATCCAGTCACGGCCCACGACGTGGACGGAGACGGGATCGAGGACGCGCTGGTAGTGCAGATGAACCGACTGGTGGTCGCGAGCGGCGCGGACGGGTCGCTCATTCTGGAACACATCAACCCTCGGGGCGGAGGTATGATGTCCTTCGCGGACCTGGATGGGGATGGCGGCCTCGACGTACTGCACCAGGGCGGCACCTTTCGAGGTGCGGGCTACGGAGCACGCCGGCTCACTGCAGATTTCTCGACGGAGGTCTGGTCCATCGATCAGACGATTCGCCACAATCCCGTCGGAATGGCACATGGCCTGGACGGCAGCTTTCATCTTGGGCTCAGTCGCCAACAGGAAGCTTGGTTCAGCGTTGTGGACGCGGCCGGCAATCCCCTGGCGACGTCCATCCCAGCAGGCGGCAGCGTGTACCCGGACATGGTATCGGCGCTGGCCGCTGGCGCCCAGTCAGGCATCTTGACGCCTGCCGCGGGCGTGGCGGCCGGAACCGCCGGGCGCAGCGCGTCCTTCGCGTTCGGGTCGACGGACGGATACCTCTACTCCATCCATGCGGAAGATGGCACCTTCGCCTGGTCGCTTCCCTTCCGAACCGCGGTCGGCGAACCCATCGCCACAGATGTCACGGGAGATGGTCACAGCGAGATGGTCGTCGCGGCTGGGGACGGCAATCTTTACCTTGTAGGCCCGGCGCGGCTCCAGGCTCCCGCCGAGGTCTTCGACAACGATGGCATGTCGGCCGCGGGCTCCGCGGCAGCAGATGTGGACGAGTTGTCCGCGTCGAACCGCGTCGGTGGCGACTGGTCCCCGGTCGATGGCGCGACGGGCTATGAGTACCAGATCGTGCGCGACGATGATCTCGTGGTGCTGCCGTGGACGGACGTAGGGCCTGAGACCCAGATCTTCTTCGACGCTTTGTCGTTGCAGGTCGGGCCTCGATATTTTGGCGTCGTTCGGGCATACCACCACGCCGGGGCTGAAGTCCGAGTGGGGCCAGAGGCGCGCTCCGATGGCTTCGTCGTCGCGGACACGGGCGCACCGGAGGTACTGCTCTCGGCCACGCCTCCCGTGATCTGGCGGGCCGCCGAAGGGATGCCGACCGAGACCCAGATCCACATGGAGGCCCGCGACTCGGTAGCGCTGTCATCCTATCGTTTGAGCGCTGAGGCCGCGGACGGAAGCACGGTGCGCGTATTTGCCGACGGCCCCGCGGCGGGTACGGAGCGGACACTCGATGTGCTCTGGCCGGGCCTGGACGATTCGGGCGCGCAGGTCCCTGCAGGGCGATACGCCCTGGTTGGGGTCGCCACCGACACCGCAAGTCACCGTGCCGAGGCTCGTGTCGACGTGACGGTGTGCACGCGCGATGCGCCGGCCGCGCTGGGTTGTCTCGAACCCGCCGACGCCGGACCACCGGACGCAGGGGGTACGCTCGCGGGAGGTGGTGGATGTGGCTGCCATGTCGGAAGCGACACATCGAGCCTCCCGGCCAGCTTGCTGCTGCTGTTGGCAATCGGGCTCCCGCTGGCACGCCGGCGAAGCCGATGAGACCCACAAAGCCTGGACGAGTCTTTCGTGCGACCGCGGAAATGCACGCTAGGCACACGTCGGCCGAGAGCACAGCGAGGGACACAAATGTGCGGGATTAACGGCATTTTCGCCTACGCACCAAGTGCGCCCAAGCCTGAAGCGGAGGAATGTCTGCGTGTCCGCGATGCGATGAGCGCACGGGGACCCGATGGAAGCGGTCTGTTTCGAAACCCCACCGGAAGGATCATGCTAGGCCACCGCCGGCTGGCCATCATCGATCTCGCAGAGTCGGGCGCGCAGCCCATGAGCAGCCCCGACGACGATGTCGTGGTGACATTCAATGGTGAAATCTACAACTATCGAGCCATCCGGGCCGAACTCCAGGAGCGTGGAATTCACCTCAACTCCGCCAGCGATACCGAGGTGCTCTTGCACTTGTATCGAATCCACGGCCTGGCGATGGTCGACCGCCTCGCGGGCATGTTTGCCTTCGCGATCTGGGACAGCCGGAAGGAAGTCCTGGTTCTGGCGCGCGATCCCTATGGCATCAAGCCGCTCTACTACTCCGACGACGGGAGAAGCTTCCGGTTCGCATCGTCGGTGCGGGCCCTGATGACCGGAGCGGCGTTGTCGCGAGACTTCGACCCTGCCGGCGTGAGGGGCTTTCTGGCATGGGGAAGCATCCCGGATCCCCACACCCTCTTCCGCTCCGTGCGTGCACTTCCACCCGGCAGCGTCATGGAGGTGGGCAGCGAAGGCCCGAGTGGACCAAGGGAATATTGGCGCCCCTGCGACGCCTACGATCGCCCGATCGCGGACGGACAACGGTCGACTCGACCCGAGGAGAGCCAAGTGCAGATTCGCGAGGCGCTGCTCGAGTCGGTCACTCGGCACCTGGTCGCTGACATTCCGGTCGGCCTCTTCCTCTCCGCCGGTGTGGATTCCGCTGCGCTCCTGGCGCTCGCTACCGAGGCTGGAGGCACACCTCTCCACACTGTGACGCTAGCCTTCGAGGAATTCCGGGGAACGCCGCAGGACGAGGCCCCCCTGGCCAAGAGCACCGCCGCGTTCTACGGAGCCCAGCATGAGACTGTTGTCCTGTCGGCTGAGCAGGTCCGCCGCGGCCTGGACGACTTCGTGCGGACCATGGATCAGCCCAGCATCGACGGCCTGAATACCTATCTGGTATCCCAAGCCGTCCGACAGGCCGGCCTGAAGGCCGCCATGTCCGGCGTCGGCGGGGATGAACTGTTCGGGGGCTATGCCACCTTCCGTCGTATGCCTATTCTCCGCCGTCTGGGCCCGCTGGCGCGGGTCCCGCTGCTCTCGGACATGGCAGGGACCCTTGGCGCGCGCTTCTTCCCGGGGACCCAACAGGCCAAGATACGCGCCGCACCGCAGGCCCTCAGGCAGCCCGCAAGCACCTATCACCTTCTCCGTGGACTCTTCACGATCCCCGAAGTGGCGACCCTCCTCGGACGCTCCACCGCCTGGGCGGCGGCAGATCCCGAGCCCGCCAAGATGAAGGGCGTATGGAAGCACCGAGGACTCTCCCTGTGGGCCAAGACCGCCATCGCAGAGCAGTCCAACTACCTGCCGAATCAGCTCCTACGAACCACCGATTGGGCATCCATGGCACACAGCCTCGAGGTCCGAACGCCACTGGTCGACTACAAGCTCTCCATGCGTCTGGCTCCCCTGCTCGCGACCGCGGCCCCCCACAGCGGAAAAGGCCTGTTGGCAGGTGCCCCCCGGAAGGCCCTCCCTCCCGCGCTACTCGCTCGCCCCAAGTCAGGCTTCGGGCTCCCCCTGCAACGGTGGGTAGCCGACGATTGCCGCAAGGGTTGGCGCCCCTCGCTGCCCCCCGAACTCGCCACCACGTCCGGCAACTCGGCAGTTCAGCAACTGGCCGCCCAGGTCGCCGCGGGAACGAACAGCTGGTCACGAATATGGGCCGTTCGCATCTTGGGCGAGTACGCCGAGAGCGTCGGCGCCTAACCCATCGGTGCCACCGGTTCCCTGACCACCAAGCAGGATCAACGAGTTCCCTCCGGAATTCAGCGCTCCCCTGACCAGCCGAAGCACGCTGGAACAACACTCAGTGTCCTGATGGAGTACGCAGTGCGTCATCACTCTCGCATCGACCAGACCCCAATCACACACCAGGCCTAATGAGTCCCTCCGCCCCTACAACTACCGCTCCTCACACGCTGCTCCGTCGCCTCCTTGGTGGAGCCGGAACGGTCGCCCTGATCCAAGCCGGCTCCCGAGCCCTGGCTATGGGCATGCACATCGCGCTCGCGCGCTGGATGGGAGCAGCGCAGTACGGCGTCTACCTCTTCGCCCTGGCCGTCATCACGCTCCTCACAGGGCTTGCCGTCGCGGGCCAAGACTCAGCGTCCATTCGCTTCGTCTCCGAGTACCGCGCCAAGGGAGAACTCGACAGCCTCCGCGGATATCTCCACTTCTCGCGACGCCGAGTGATCCTCCTTTCGATCCTCACCGCGGCCATCGCCTCAATGATGAGCCAACTCATCTGGCGCCACTCCGAAGGACAAACCGCCCTCCTCTTCGGACTCGCCCTCCTGCCTCTAAACGCCCTCGTCCAGCTCAACTCCGGCGCGCTCAAAGGTGCTCAGCGGATGCTCGCTGCCTTTGCGCCAGCACTCTTGCTGCCCGTCACCATAGGCACCGTCGCCGCAGGCGTGCTCTTTTACTCTCAGCATCAACTCAGCGCGGCCGAGGGCATCCTCTGTGTTGTCGGCACAAGTGTCCTTGTCGCGTTCGTCCAACACATACAGTTAGGACGAATCATCCCGCTCGATGGGCCCACAAACACCAACGCTGCCCACTGGGAGCGCGTCGGTCTCAGGCTCATGCTGGTGAGTGCCTTCGTCGTCATTCTCACCCAAACCGACATCATCATGCTGCGTACATTCAGGACTTCCGCTGAAGTCGGAACCTACGGAGCAGCGCTCCGCCTCGCGATGATCGCCATGTTCGGCCGCACCGCCGTCAGTGGGATGGCCGGTCCCATGCTCGTAACCGAGCACGCCGCTGGCAATACAGCCGGCATCCAACGCGTCGCGCACTACAGCAGCAGACTTTCGACCGCCTTCTCCATGGCCGTCCTCGCGATCCTGCTCGCATACGGCGAGCCCATCCTCAACCTCTTCGGCCATCAGTTTGCCGACGCCTATGTTCCGATGCTGGTACTCACATCGGGCATCACCGCAGGCTCCACCATGGGAAGCGTTGGCGCCCTGGTCAATCTCACCGGCTGGGAGAAGGCCAGCGCCCGCAGCTACGCGGTCGCACTTGGAACCAATATCACCTTGAACTTCATCCTAATTCCCCACTTCGGAATGCTCGGCGCGGCAGCTGCCACAGCAGTCTCCACCGTACTTCTCAGCCTCCAACTGGCCCTGATCGCGCACTACAAGCTCGGCATCCGTGCCTTCTTCGCCTAACGGCCCGCGGGCTCTCCGCAGTTAACTCTCAAAAAACTCGCGCCGGCGCCTCATTTCCTCAATTGACCAATTCCACCACTGCGACTTCTCCATATCCGCAATTCTATCCGGCGACAATCGGCTCCTTACCATTCTTGCAGGAACCCCCGCAACGATTGCGTACGCCTGCACATCCCTCGTGACTACAGACCCCGCCGCCAAAACCGCACCGTTACCGACAGATACACCCGGCAAGACAATCACCGCATCCCCAATCCACACATTGTGACCAATTACCACACCCATCCTGCCGCCTTCGCGCACCTCAGCGGAACCGATGGCCTTGGCCAACGTGTGCTGCAAGTTAACCACGTCCGTGGAGTGGTTCGACGAAATAATCCGCACATCTTCGCCCACAGCGCAATACTTCCCTAACTCCACTCGCCCAGCGCCCTTGACCACAATTCTCCCATTAATTCTCGTACCCGATCCGATTACAGTGTTGGACCTAATATCCGAGCCCCGGCTTACAAACACGCCTGTGCTATCAGACAGATCCCTAACCCTGAGCCAATGGCGATACCACCTGAAGTTTCCACTATTAAACTCTATCATCTGCCACCCTCACAAGCATTCATCAGACACCAAGCACGCAACTTCCACACGAGAGCAAACACACCTCTCCTTTGGCGACGTCCAACCATCTACTCCGCGTCACGTCGGCACATCAATCGACAGCAACCCTCGAAGCTCCTGCCATCGAGGATTGCGCGAATCAAAAGGACCATTCGCAGGATGCAGATGGGAGAAGTCGAACCGCGGCATTTCCACGCCCATGGCCTCGTAGATCCGACCCACCACCGCTTCAGGCTGGGCACTGAATTCGGCAAACGACATGCTCAAAAAACGGTCTCCGAAGTACTGCCTGCCATCGGCCTCTACGCGCTCGAAGCAAGCCTTCCAGTACGCCATCAACCTTCCCGCTGCAGGGAGCGCGTATACAGCCTCCGGACTCAACCCCACCTCGACCAGTCTCTGCGCGAACAGTGACGACGTGCCTTCTCCAACCAGGTTCTCGATACCCCAGCCGTTGTAGTCTCCCGTTCGGTTCCAGAACGTGGCTCGACGTGGCACCTTCCGCAGCCAGTTCTTCACAAGCATCCCCGTCATCTCCGCCCCGCCCACGCTATTCGAAGCGATGTGCTGCCCGCTCGGAATCAGATGCGAACTCGCGAAACTCTCTGGAGATCGATAGATGTGCACCAGAACCGAACGGTCACCACCCGCGTCAGCCAAGTCTCGAACCTTGTGGTGAAGCCGAGTGGATTCGAGAAGCACATGTTCACCCTCGGACAACATGTGCTCCAGATACGCCCGCTGACGATCACTGAGCCCAAACTGAAGCTCTTCTATTTCGTAGATCGCGCTATACATCTCCCAGAACCGCTGGGGCTCGTCCGCAAACATATCCTTCACGTGGCCGATCTTTGTCTTGTACTTGCCCAACCACGCCGCGTCTCCCAAGTTTCGCAAGGCCGGATTGAACGGCTCGTCATACGCGCAAAACCGATCGTCCTGGCACAACGTTTGCCAAAACACTGTGGTTCCGGACCGCCTCAGTCCCAATGCGAATATTCTCATAACACTCCACCAGACTCCGCCGCGCCTGCGACATCCACCGCAATTCCGCAAACTAGTTAACCAACAGAAAACTAACGATCCTCTCCCCTGGATACTTGATCGGCGTCAAAACATCGACAGAAAGTATCGTCTCCGCAACTGTCCTCGAGAACGGAGCCTCCGTCAGATAGACCGCGGAACCATCAACAATTCTCGTATCCGGGCCGTGCACCTTGTCTACGTTCGGCACGACACGCAATCCTTCAGGTGGGTAGTGCTCGCTTATGATAACGTAGTGATACTTCTCCAGCCTGGTCAGTATGCGCCCAATTTCCTCGTTGGAGAGGTGCTGAAGAACCTGACGAACCAGACACAACTCACCCTCAGGCAAGTCATCCGTGGTGATGTCCGCACACACGAACGAAACCCCGTCCGTCGCGAAGCGCTCTGTGTTCCGGGCGATCAGGCTGGGCACTACATCAACCCCCGCATAGGAAGCGCCCTGCCCAACGAGACGGCTCCCCACCTCGAAATCCCCGCATCCGAGATCCACGACGGACGAGACTCCCTCTCTCTGCATGAAAGCAAGCATCGCCTCAGCGTAAAGTGCCGCTTGCTCGGCGGTCGACCCACTCCCGGAGCAGAACTCCCCGCGGCCTCCTCCCCAAGTATTATCCGCGTAGATGCTCGAAAACACCTCGGCCGCGGTCCTCGAGCGGTTCCTTCGCCGGTTATACTTCAACAGGGCTAGCCTGTAGTAGGACTTCAGCCAACTTGGCATCGCGCCCCGTATTTGGCGTGCAACGCTGGGCACGGCCGCCCGCATACGAACCAGGCGTTCAATCATCATTGGTACGACTCCCGGGTCTATATCCGCAAGATTGATAGACATTCAGATAGGCATCCGCAATCCGGACCGGTTCGAAGCGCCGCGCGTTGACCAGACCCTTCTCGACCAGCTCGCGACGAAGTGCGGCGTTACCGAGCAACCCCAGGACCGCCGAGCGGATTTCTGCCGTCTCTCTGGGATTCACGTACACGGCCGCGCCCGCCGCCACTTCCATCATCGGCTCGAGACGCGATGTGATCACAGGCCTGCCAACGGCCTGCGCCTCCACGATCGGCAAACCAAAGCCCTCATATAGACTTGGAAAGAGCACCAGGTCGGACTTTCCATACTCCCCCACCACTTCCGCCGCAGTAAGGTCCCGAGGATTCGAAAAATCTATCCGAGCCTTGCCAAGCCTCTTCCTGTCCTCGTGGTCGAGCTTGCCCAGCACCACGAGTTTCACGTGCAGCCCCTCCAGCGCCGCTATAACCCGCCTCAGGTTCTTGTTCGGGGTAGTTCCCACGTGAAGAATTCTGGGCTTGGTCTCGGGCTCAGATCTCTCCGCACGGACAAAACTCGGAGAGACGGGATTCGAGATCACATGCAGTTTCCCTTCGACCGGCGGATAAAGGGCTATGAGATCCCGAGCGATCTTGTCGGACACCGTGGTTACCGCATCGGCCCGCAGCATCGGCAGCACGCACCAAATCTCCTTGGCGACCTGGCTCCTCCATCCACGCAACGCGTCCAGCGTGACCAGATCATGAATCGTAACAACATTAGCATTGTGTCGTGACAAGCCAAGCACGGCATAGTTGACGTCGCCTGTGACATGATTGAGCGTACTCTGACTCCGCCGAGCATGGGCTACGTTTCCGAGAATCGAACGCGCATTTGCGCGATGATATCGCATGAACGTCTTCTTGATTGAATGGGCGCGCGAGATCTCATCGAACACGAGATCGAATACGTTCTCGACGCTATACGCTAGTCCAGGTTTCCGGTAAATGAAGTTGATCATTTTCACCCCGAATCATGCGTAGAATGGCAGGTCATGCGTCACGCAACTTCGGCACCTGCTGCAAAGGTTCCCCTGGTCTCCCGGGTCTTATGAAGGCCGCTGCGATGCCCGTGTAACCCCAGTATGCGAACTGGCCAAAGCAGACATTAGCGAGGGCAGAGTACTCCTTCGTATAGAACAAAGCAGAATACAGAAAGACAAAGAGACCGAACATGCGAACCATGACCGTATTTGGATGCATGGCGGCGCGACGCCAAATCGTAAGAAACACGACGACTTCCACGCAGACAAATAGAACATTTCCGACAAGCCCCGTCTCCGCAATAAGCATTGCGGATCCAACCTCGACTGGGAAGTCCATCCCTCCACGCAGGACCTTACTCTCAGGCCCATTTGACCCAAGAAACTTGCCCCACGGCCTATGGTCCAGAGCGTGGTCCGTGTGTCTCCAAAACACGTTATCCATGCGTGAATTCATGTCAACGTCCGCAACATAGTCCACGCTCGAATCGTAACTTCCGCGCGCCTCTGGCCCGAACTGATTGACGAGCACAAGCACCGCGAGCGCGCTGATTAGGCCCGCGACACGAAGCCAGGTGGCAAATTTGGCTCCTATGAAGTAGTAGAGCAAGCCAATCGAACACATATAGAACACAGCGCGACGTGTGCTGAGATAGGTCATAAACAGCACCGACGCTGCTGACACGAGCCAGATGAGTCTTGCGCGCTGCGTTGCATTTTTGTCGGAAGCCAACGCAAGAAAAAGGAAGAAGACCGCGAGCAGAAACCAGGAGAAAATCCAACGAGTTGCGAAGCACCCGACGTAGACCGGAATGCCCGAACGCGTAAGACGGCCAGCATCAAAGATGGTCTGTATCGGCTGAAAGATGAAGGGTAGCGAGGCTCGACCATACAACAGAAAGTACACGCCTCCGCACAACAGAACGAACGAGACATACTGCAATGCCCGACCGTATCGCTTCAGGTCCGACACGCTGAGTGCGACCGAATACGCGATCGGAAACAACATCATTGGTGCGAACCTGGTCACCAGGACACTAACGCCAAACACCGGGGACTCGTAGAGCGCCGGAAGCGCGTACGCAAACTGGAACAGAAACAGGAGCAGAAGCGCACCGCCCAGTGGACGTGGAAAACGGAGTCGAGGGATCATGTACAGGAAGACAGCCAAGACAACGATGTTCGCCGCTGCCTCCACCCCGGCGCTCTGGCCGGGCACGAACTTCCGTAACAGGCTAAAGAGTATGGGCGAGGACATCGCCAGCAGGAAGAGTACCTTCCTGTGCCTTGCCACGGTGCCGTCGCCTCTCCTGTTCGTTTGCTGCTCCATGGCTCGTCGGCGCCTAGGGTCGCGTCCCTGTGCTGCTCGGCCTTCGCTGGGAGGCAGTTCCGACGTTGTGCCGCCCTGTCACATACGCTCCGTGGTGCACCCAGCGAGCACCAGTCAGGGATAGGCCGCGGTTCGCCGATGTTTGGTCGTAACATGAGCTCGCCGAGCTGTGCTCACGACGAGCCGGGGCCGTAAGAGATCGCGCGGGCACGGTGTTCCACACCGGTTGCACGCTCTCAGTACTCTTGCCAAACATTCCGTTGGATGTAGTCGACATAGCTCAGGATGATCCGCAGCACCTTCTCCGACACGTTCGGCATGCTGTAGTCGGCCACGGGGCGCAGGACACGCTCGGCGCCACGAGGCTGTGATTTCAACACGCGAAGCCCCTGCAGGACGCGCTCGGCGCTGAGGCCGACCATCATCACGCTCGCTTCTTCCATGCCCTCGGGGCGTTCGTGGGCCTCGCGCAGGTTGAGGGCCGGGAAGTTCAG
>Ga0210033_1002584_pt1 | contig 15322 bp, 12 predicted proteins | sample CryGeymeta201501_FD_185465 | JGI IMG/M metagenome (GOLD analysis project Ga0210033, IMG submission 185465) | Groundwater microbial communities from Crystal Geyser aquifers in Utah, USA - Crystal Geyser metaG 2015-01 (SPAdes) (version 2) | ecosystem: Environmental > Aquatic > Deep subsurface >... | reverse complement strand
GCCGTAGCGACGCCACATCTCGGCCAGCCGCGCGACCCGCAGGCCCACCTTGCCCTCCGCAACCACGCCGTCGTCGGCGTTCATTGCGCAGTAGTTTGCCGTCTTGTCCGAGAGGTCGATGCCGAGAGAGGACTGGTTACGCTTGATCATGGCCGGTGACTCCGAAGGTCGCGGGTTCGACTGGTGAGCAGCGTTGCTCACTGGAGCGCCGGCCGCCTCATCTACTCTTTGTGGTTCCTCACCCCCGTTGTCCCACTCGTCCCCTCCGCCCCGTGCAGTCCCGCCCGCGCCCCGGCCGGGACCGGCCTGCCATCATGCTCTGTTCCTCCCCCGCGGATGCCCGGTCGGACCGCGGCGCCCCTCGCCTGCCCAGGAGCACCCCAGGTCCCGCGCCCCCCTGTTGGCGCTCGTCCTGCCCCAGCGACGCCACCCGAGCTACGTCGATAGCGCAGCCAGCATCGACCACACCGCGCTCGGCGCCAGCGGCTCCACGAGCTCGGGCTGCGGCTCCACCGATGGGACCGTCAACGGATTGGGCGACCTTGTCGTCGGCAGGTACCGCTCGTACCCGTCCTACGGCGGAGTCGTAGCCGGGTACAACAACACCATCAGCGCGCCCTTCGCCACCGTTGCGGATGGCTCCTACGACCACGTGGTGGTGGGCATCTCCGGCGGCACCATCAGCGCGGGAGCGTACGTCGACGTGGTCCTCGGCGGCCATGGAGTCAGCACCTCCGCCAGCGACGACATCGTGCCCAGATCAGGGCGCGCTGCTCTTGCCCGCCGGGTCCCCATCCGGTGTGAGCCCGGCCTTCAAGGCGGCCTGGACCACCCAGTCCTGGCCTTCGCCGTAGACCGCACCCTCGCCCCACAGCTGCTGCAAGCGCCGATCACGACCGCAGCCGGCCCGGTAGCTGGTGTAGCGCTGCGGGTCCTTGGTGGAGAAGTCCTGATGGTAGTCCTCGGCAGGCCAGAAGGCCTGCACATCGTCGATCTCGGTGACGATGGGCTGGCCCAGGCGGACCTCCACGGCCTGCTTGCTGGCCTGGGCCAGGGCCTTCTCCTGGAGCGTGCCCGGCCAGATGGCGCTTCGGTACTGGTGACCGTGGTCGCAGAACTGGCCCTCGGCCTGGGTCGGGTCGACGTTGTGCCAGAACACGTCGAGCAGCCGCTCGTAGCTGAGCTTCCTGGGGTCGTAGAGCACGCGCAGGCTCTCGGCGTGGCCGGTGGCGTGGCTGCTGACCTGGCCGTAGCTGGGCGCGAGCTCGGGGCCGCCGATGTAGCCGGAGGTCGTGGCGAGCACGCCCTCGACGTGGTCGAAGGGCTTCTCCATGCACCAGAAGCAGCCGCCGGAGAAGATGGCGACGGCGGTCCCGGCCTCGGGGGCGGGGGTGGCCTGGCCGAAGACGGCCCGCGGATCGGCCTTGGCGTCGCCGTGCGCAGCAGAGGAGGCAGCAGCCGAGGCAGAGGAGGCCGAGGCAGCAGCCGGCTCACCGGGCGAGGGGCTCGTGGGCGCCGCCGCGCAGGCGCCGCCAAGGCCGAGGGCCAGCGCGAGGGCCAGGCCAGGGGCCAGCGTCGAAGGCAGCCAGGTCGAAGGCAGCCAGGGAGCGGACGAGGTGGGCACGAGGACCTCCGGAAGGGTGCAGGCGCCTGGATGCCGTCCGCCCGCGAAGGGTGCAGGCAGCCCGCGGCGGGCGCAAGCGGTGGGCCGCGCCCGCCGCAGAGACCAGCCGCCCAGTGCGCCGCAGGAGGGCGTCGGCTGCGCGCTCGGCGGATACACTGTAAGGCACTGCCTGCTGCCCCCCACGGAGCTGTCCATGAACCGGTCCTCGCGCACGCTGCTGGCCTTCGCCCTGGCCGCCCTCGCGGCCCTGGCAGGTCCTCGCGCGGCCCTGGCCTCCGGCACCGTGGTCCGCCCCCCCGGCGCCACCGATGCCCCCAAGATCGACCTCTCCGGCGTGCCAGAGAGCGCCTCGGTCCAGAAGCTGGGCCCTGACGGAAGCCCCCACCAGGTCCACGCCCGCCTGCTGGCCGACCGCCAGGCCATCCACCCCGGCGAGACCTTCCGCCTGGGCGTACACCTGGAGCAGCAGCCGGGCTGGCACACCTACTGGAAGAGCCCCGGCGCGGTCGGAAAGCCCACCGAGATCACCTGGCAGGGCCCCGCCGGCACGACCTTCAGCGACTACGCCTACCCAACGCCCGACTACTTCGAGCTGTCGGGCATCGTGAGCTACGGCTACGAGGACCAGGTCCTGCTGTACAGCGAGGTCACGGTCCCCGCCGACCTGCCCCTGGGCGAGGTGACCTTCGGCGCCACGGCAGAGGCGAAGTGGCTGGTCTGCGAACTGCAGTGCGTGCCCGGCGACGCCGACATGACGCTGAGCATCCCCGTCGTGGCGGCCGCCCAGCCCACGGCCCCCACCCCCTGGGCCCCGCTCTTCGACCACTTCGCCCTGACCCACCCCGTCGACGCCAGCACCCTCACGGGCTTCGACGTGCAGGGCGCGGTCAACATGAGCGCCGTCCGCCCCGGCGACGAGTTCAAGGCCGCGCTGCTCTTCACGCCCACTGGAGAGGTGAACCTCGGCCTGCACCGCGAGCGCGGCGCCTGGCCTTTCTTCACGCCCATCTCGACCCAGGGCTGGATGGCCATGGGCGACCCCGTGGTCCAGGACCTGCCCGGCGGGGCCGTGCGGATCACCGTGGACGGCATCGCCCTGGATCCCCAGCCCGGGCAGGAGGCCTTCGGCGGCCTGTTCCAGCTCCAGGTCGGGGACCAGTGGTACCGCACCGAGATCACGACCCCCATCCCCATCGCCGCTGAGGGCGCCGACGTCTCGCCCAACCCCTCGCCGCTCTTCGACACCGACGCGCTGACCGAGGTCGCCCACGGCCCCTCCGCCCACGGCCCCTCCGGCCCCGGCCCCGCGGCCCCACCCGCCGCCGCCGCGCCGATCGACCTGGCCGGCCTGATCCCCATGCTGGGCCTGGCCTTCCTGGGCGGGATCCTGCTCAACATCATGCCCTGCGTGCTGCCCGTCCTGACGCTCAAGCTCTACAGCCTGGTCGAGCAGGCGGACATCAGCGCGGCCGAGCGGCGCCGGGCCGGCATGGCCTACACCGGCGGCATCCTGGCCTCCTTCCTGATCCTGGCCATCGCGGTCGTGCTGCTGCGCCAGAGCTTCGGCATGAGCGTGGGCTGGGGCTTCCAGTTCCAGTACCCCGGCTACGTCATCGCCCTGGGCACCATCGTCTTCGTCTTCGCCCTGAACCTGTTCGGCGTCTTCGAGGTCCCCGTCTTCGGCGCGAACCAGATGTCCGAAGCCTCCGACAAGGACGGCATGCTCGGCTACTTCCTGACCGGCGCCTTCGCGACCCTGCTGGCCACCCCCTGCTCGGCACCCTTCCTGGGCACGGGCATGGGCTTCGCCTTCACCTTGCCCTCCTGGGGCATCACCCTCTTCTTCCTCATCGCGGGCCTGGGCCTGGCCTTCCCCTTCCTGGTCATCGCCTTCGTGCCCGCCTTGTTCCGCTTCATGCCGCGCCCCGGCGCGTGGATGGAGACCTTCAAACAGTTCCTGGGCTTCACCCTGGTCGCCACCACCATCTGGCTGGTGGACGTCGTGGCGAGCCAGACCGGGCGCGAAGGGGCCACGGGCTACCTGATCTTCCTGACCGCCGTGGCGCTGGGCGCCTGGATCTTCGGGCGCTTCGGGGGCATCACCGCGTCGGGCCGCCGACAGGCCCTGGCCCTGGCCCTCGCCGTGGGCCTGGCGGCCTTCACTGGCCGCAACGTGCTCAAGACCAGCCTGGCCATGTCTGAGGTCTGCGACGCGCCGACCAATACCGACGCCGCCTCGCTGGACTTCCGCGACAGCATCCCCTGGCAGCCCTTCAGTGAGCAGGCCCTGGCAGACCTGGAGGGCAAGCCCGTCTTCATCGACTTCACGGCCGACTGGTGCCTGACCTGCAAGGTCAACGAGAAGAACGTCCTGGACACCGAGGGCGTGCGCCAGGCCATGGCCAGCCACGGCTTCGTGCCCCTGCGGGCCGACTGGACGCGGCGGGACGAGACGATCAGCGCCTGGCTGAGCCGCTACGGCAAGGCCGGTGTGCCCTTCTACCTGGTGATCCCCGCCGACCGCAGCAAGGCCCCCATCCCGCTGCCCGAGGTCATCACCCCCGACCTGGTCAAAGAAGCCCTGGGCCAGGCCGGCTGAGCGGCGGCCACGGACGACTGCCCTGAAGGGCCGGTGAGGTCGGGCTCAGCCCTCGCCGGCGGCTTCGCTTGCGGGCACGCGCACAATCGTGAGCGGACAGCCGGCCCGGCGCATCACCCGCTCGGCCACGCTGCCCATGAGCGCCCGCTCCAGGCCGCGCCGGCCGTGGGTGCCCATGACGATGTGCCGGGCGCCGATCTCTTCGGCGACCGCCATGATGGTGTCTGCTGGCTCGCCGTGGCGGATCAGGTGCGAGACCGGGACCCCCGCCTTGCTGAAGGCGCCCGCGAGCTGGTTGAGGTGGTTGCCCGCCTCCTGATCCAGGACGCTCAGCGCCGTCTCGGTGTCGATCATGCCGATGGGCAGGGCGCCGGCGGGAGGCACCCCCACGGGCAGGTGTACGACGTGGAGCAGGGCCACCACGCAGTCCAGCGCACGGGCCAGGTTGACGGCCATCTCGACCACGGCCCGGGTGGGGCCAGCCAGGTCCACGGGCACCAGCAACACGTCCGCTGTCATCACACACCTCCGACACGAGCATTCTAAAGCAAGCGCCGTGCCAGCGTCGCGCCAGCCTCGGCCCCTGCGACCGCGGCGCTCAGGGCGTCGGCGTCGGCTCTGCGGGGACCGGCGCCCAGCCCTGGCGCGCCAGGAAGGCCTGCACGGCGCCATCGTTCCGGGTCACGGGCCGCAGCCAGGTGCCCAGGCGCTCGCGACGCCATTAGCCGGGCTCTCCCCAGGTGGTGAAGCGGTAGCGGTACAGGTCCACCCGCACGGCGCGCGGCGGCACATCGGGGAAGGGGGCCTGTGCGAAGAGGCGCTCCACGGAGCGGTCTCCTTGGACCAGCAGCCAGGCCAGGTGCACCAGCCAGGGCGCTCGCTGGGGGCTCTCCATTGCGGCGAACCAGAGCTGCCAGTCCAGCCGGTAGTGCCAGGGCGTGATCACACAGGGGTGGCGGTCGGGATCACCCGGCTTGCAGGGCAGCTCGTACTCCTTCCAGGTGGCCTGCGGATCCTCGGGGTCGTCGGCCGTGCCCAGGATGATCACCTCGTCCCGGACCTTGCCCACGCTGCCGAAGGCGCCGTAGCTGTTGACCAGGTGCAGCGGGTCGAAGGAGCTGTTCATCGACTGCTGGCTGGACAGCAGGTTGGCCACCGGCCCGATGCTCAGCAGGCCGACCCCCAGGCACAGGCCGGCGGTCAGCACCCACCGGCTCCGAGACAGGGGCGGCGCCGCGGCAGAGGCCGCCGCGGCACGGGCGACCAGCCCACGGGGCAGCAGCCGGGCCAGGGCGCCGTCGTCCAGGGCCGCGATGCACAGCACCAGGCTGAGCCAGTTCAGCCAGGACAGGTTCCCGCTGAAGATGAGGAAGACCTGGAAGAGGGCCATCAAGGCCGCCGCCGCGTTCCGGAAGCGGCGGGGCAGCAGCAGGCCGAAGGGTACGACAAGCTCGGTGCCGTGGTTCCAGGCGACCCCCAGCGTGTGGAACCAGGGCGGCGCCTGGTGCAGCAGCCAGGACAGCGGGTTGGGCACGGGCTGGGTCTCGTAGTGCCAACGCAAGCAGCTCAGGTCCCGCCAGCAGGCGTCGCCGCGGAGCTTGATGAGCCCGGCCCCCAGGTACAGGCGCAGCAGCACCCAGCGCAGCAGCCAGACCACGGCCACTGGCAGGGCGGTCGGGCGCAGGGGCCGCGGGTCCAGCGGCGGGGCCAGGAAGATGGCCAGGAAGCCGGTCTCCAGCAGCAGGGTCTCCCAGCCGTAGCCGAGCCAGACCTGGCCGACGCCGACGAAGGAGAGCTGGAGCAACCACAAGGCGAAGAGCAGGGGCGCGTTGGCCAGGCCCAGCAGCAGCAGCAGGGCCAGCCCCAGACCCACGGCGGCAGCCCCGGTCAGGACCGCGTCGCTGTGCGACAACCAGAAGAGCGTCGGCAGCTGCCAGACCGCGCTCGCGCCACGCGCCTGCTGCACGCGAGCAAGCCACGCTCCAACCGGCGTGATTCCCTGCGAGCCCAGGAGCGGACCGACATGAAAGAGCAGACCGCCCATTGCAGTCATGTAGATCAGGCCGAGACCGCGGAAGAACGCGAAGCGCACCAGGTGAAGGGCGGGCCGAGGTGGCCGCCAGGCGGAGGTGTCGGCATCGGCCGGGGCTTCTTGCGTCATCCACCACCAGCGTAGCGTGCGCTACGTTTTCCCTGCATGCGTGCCCCCCCCGTACTGCTCTGGATCCTCCTGGCGACCGCCTGTGGCGCGCGGGAGACCTACGTGCCCCAGCCCCTGGGCGACAGCGGCTGGCAAGCGCCGGACGGCGGCAGCGACAGCGGCGCCGGGCGGTGCAGCGACCCGGCCGCGTACCAGTTCGCCACCATGAGCGTACACAATGGGGGTGCGCTGCCCGTGGAGATCTACTGGGTCGACTCGACCTGCGCCGAGCTGGACTACGGGACGCTCGGGGCCAACAGCGCCTACGACCAGCCGACCTATATCGGACACGTCTGGCGCTTCCGCGACGCCGCGTCCGGCACGCTGCTGCAAGAGGTCCTGGTCGACCAGGCCAACGTGACGGTCGAGGTGGGATCGTGAGCCTCCGTCGATCCGCCGCCGCCCTGCTGGTGCTGGCCGGCGGCTGCATCAACCTCAAGCCCATGCCGCCGGACCAGCCCTGCAAAGAAGCCGGCTACGCCATCGCCAGCCGGGTCTTCGACTGCAGCGCCGACAGCGAGCTGGCCAACGCCACCTACGAGCGCTTCGACAGCGAGTACGCCTGCGTGCTCTACGATCTGGAGGTCGAGCCCGACCCGCCGGAGAGCGCCTTCGAGCAGGACCTGTTCCACTGCTCGTTGGCCATCGGCGCCATGGAGTGCGACGCGGTCCTGGCCTGCGGCGAGGACCTGGACTGCTTCCTCGCCCAGTCCCCGACCTGCCCCCTGGTCGTGACCTACGCCGACGGCAGCGCACTGGGCAGCCAACCATGATCCTGCTCGCCCTTGCCCTGGCCCGCCCCGCGGCCGCCACCCCCGTCGTCAGCGACAACGGCTACGTCTACGGCAGCGGCGGCGACAAGACCTGGTGGGACCCCAACGGCGTCAGCGACTGCCAGAACACCAGCCCCATCGCCGGCACCGCCGGCTACCGCAACGCCCGCTCCGCCATCACCACCAACGCCACGACCTACGGCGCCGCCCAGTGGGCCCAGCGCAACCTGTTCCCCCTGGTCCACGGCCCCATCCACCCCGACCACTGGACCGGCGGCTGGGGCACCGAGACCAACCTGGTCTTCACCGCCACCCGCGTCCCCTCGCTGGAGCTGGGCTACCCCTTCGGCAGCTGCCCCTACAACTACCGGGTCAGCATGCGGCCCCTGGACCTGGGCGCCAGCAACTTCGGCTTCGCCGCGCGCCGCGGGCGGGTCGGCCTGTTCTACGCGGCCTCCATGACCTGGTCCTCGCCGGCCTTCGCCAACAACGCGGCCCGCGGCATGATGACCGGCAGCTACGCCATCTGGGGCGGCGTCGGCGCCATCGCGGCTCCCCTCATGGGCAAGCTGGACTACGACACGGGCGTCGGCACCATCACGGCCGACTGGATCGCCGGCGCCTCCATCGACGCGACCTATGTCCAGGCCGAGGCCGGCTACGTCGGCTCCCAGGGCTTCTACGGCAACGTGGAAGAGGGCCGGGTCGGCTTCTTCGGCTCGGCCCTGCTCCAGCGCGGGCTCAAGGGCCTGCCCTTCTTCAAGGCCGGCGCCGACCGCGTCGAGAGCCCGGCCGGCATGAGCAGCGTCTACGCCCGCAAGCTGCCCTTGCAGGCCCTGCCCCGCTACCTCGACACCACCGGCACCCCGGCGCCGGGCACCGACGACCAGATCGAGGACAGCCTGCAGACCGCCCACCTGGAGCAGCGCAACCTGGGCGGCCGCTTCGACCTGCTGGCCGCCTACGCCTGGAAGCCCCGCCCCCAGCTCTTCGACGCCCAGGCGGCCATCCACAGCAAGGGCTACCACCAGGCGCGCGCCGCCAACGACGCTGCAGAGCAGAGCCAGGGCATGACCGGCCAGGAGTCCACCGGGTGGATCATCCAGGGCGGCGTCGTCAACCTGCCGGACCTCTGGTACTACGGCGTGCAGGGCGGCATCCACGGCAGCGCGCACCTGGAAGTCACGGGCACGCTGGCGGAGGGCCTGTATGTGCAGGGTCGCCTGCTGTGGAACGACCCCGAGCTGCTGGCCTTGTACCCCTTCGCCTATGACGCGGTCTGGCTCAGCTACCGGATGTGGATCCGCTTCTGAGGGAGGCCACTGCGGGCCCTTGCGGCGCCCTGCCTCGGGGAGCGAAGGAGCCCACTGCGCTATCGTGGACCCGGCTCGCGACCCGGAGGTCCACGTGCTCGCTCGCCCCGCCATGCTGCCCCCTGCCGGGGGCCTCGCCCTGATCTCCTTGATGTTGGGGCTGGCCATGGGACCGCTGGGCTGCCGCACCGGGGACCGCCTGGCTGCCGTGGACCACCGCGCCGTCGAGGTCATGGTCGACCTGGGCATCTCCAACCGCGACGCCACCCGCAACGTCCGCAGCGCCGAGGCCCGCCAGCAGAAGGCCCGGGCCGAGGAGGCGCGCGTCGCGCTGTACCGCGACCCCGAGGTCCAGTCCGCCATCGAGGCCGCCCGGGCGCACCCCGCCTCGCCGGCCGAAGCCGCCAAGGCCGAGGGTTACTGGCGCGACATGATCGTCAGCCGCCCTTGGACCCCCGGCGAGAAGGCCGAAGAGATCCGCCTGCTCGGCAAGCTGGAGGAGGCCGCCAGCACGCAGGCCGCCTGGCGCTCCCGCGACGGCAGCCAGGACATCAGCCTGTCGGGCTCGTGGAGCGAGGTGTCCAAGGCCGCCGACGACCTGGCCCCGGCGGAGCGGCAGGCCCTGCTCCAGGAGTACGTGGATCACCGCATGCAGCTCGTCGGCCCCGACCTGCAGACCCTGGTGACGCTGCGCAACGAGGTCGCCCACCGCGAGGGCTTCGGCAGCTACTGGGAGCTGGGCCTGGCAAGCCAGGGCCTCGATCCCGCGCACGTGCAGGAGCTGCTGGACAAGGTCACCAACGTGGTGCGCCCCATCCACGGCGCCGTCGCCGCCCGGATCCAGGCCCAGGCCACGGCCGACGGGGTGGAGCGCAGCTACGCCAACCTGCCCTGGCTGCGCCGCCGCGCCGGCCTGGAGCTGGGCAGCGAGCAGGCCGACGCCTACTTTGACGGCGACCTGGCCGAGGATCGCGTCCTGCACGCCTTCACCGACATGGGCATCGACACCTTCGGCTGGCAGGTCTACACCGAGCCCGCTCGCTACGCCCGCCCCGGCGTCTACGGCTACCCGATCCGCCCGCCCGACAACCTGGCCATCGTCATGAGCCAGGACCAGCGCTGGTCGACCTGGCCCTACGAGGCCCTGGCCCACGAGGGCGGCCACGCCGTCTGGTGGCGCATGCTCTCGCCGACCGAGGCCGCCTCGCCGGCGCTGTGGGGGCCGGCCGACCCCTGGTTCGAGGGCTTCGCGCAGTTCTTCGAGCGGCTGGTCTTCGAGCCGGCCTTCACCGAGCGCTATGTGCCTGAGCTGCCCAGCGATCTGCGGGTCAAGGTCGCCACCTGGCGGGCCGGCCGCTCCGCCGCCACGCTGAGCGACGCCATCGTCGAGACCCTGACCGAGCGCCGGCTCTACGAGGACCCCAGCGACCTGTCCGCCGTGGCCTCCTTCGCGGCCCAGACCCGCCAGCAGCTGAGCGCCGGGCCCCAGGCGCCGGTCTCCTCTGCCGGCCTGAGCTACGACCCGGCCTTGCTCTCCAGCATCCTGTGGGCCTACCCGGCCTACAGCCAGAACTACCTGTACGCCGGCATGACCGAGGCCTGGATGTACGACGCGGTGGTCTCCAACGTCGGCGAGCCGGTAGGCAACCCCGCCGTGGGCCCCTTCATCCGCGACCGGCTGGTCCGCGCCCCCGCCGAGCAGGCCTTCCCCGACCGGCTGGCCGCCATCACCGAAGAGGACCGCCTGACCGCCCTGGCCCGCTACCTGGCCCGGGTCCAGGGCGCCCAGGCCCGCCCGCCCGCGGCCACGGCCACCGTTCCCTGAGCGCGGCCGCAGGCCCTGAGCAGGGCCCCCTGAGCACAGCCTTCAGCCGCGGCGCACGTCGGCGAGCTTCTTCATGTAGGTGCCGCTGAGCTGCCGCGTCGACCACAGGGCCAGCCGCGGGATGGCTCGGCCCAGGCCGATCATCGGCCGCAGTGGCGTCGAGTTGACGATGCGCTCGGGGGGGTTGTCCCGCAGGGAGGCGACGACGGCCTCAACCACGGCTGCGACCGTGGTGTGCCCCAGGGTCGCCGGACCGTCCCCCGCCTCGCGGCGGTGCACCTCGTGCATGCCCGCGCCCTGGATGAAGCCCGGGCAGATGGCCGTGAAGCCGACCGGCTGGCCGTGGTGCTCCATGCGCAGCGAGGCCGTGGCCGCGATGAGCCCCGCCTTGGTCGCGCTGTAGACCGCCCCGTAGGGCGTACCCACCAGCCCCGCCGTCGAGGCCATGCTCACGACCTGGCCCTCCCCCTGGTCCAGCATGTGGGGCAGGACGTGGCGGATCAGGACCAGGGGCGCCGTCAGGTTGACCGCCACGGCCTGGGCGATCTCCTCAGGATCGGCGTCGACGTAGTGCTGGAAGGTCTCGATGCCCGCGTTGTTGACCAGGACCTGGGGCGGGCCCAGGTCGCGGGCCACGTCGGCGACCAGGGCGGCCAGGGCCGGCCGGTCGGAGATGTCCAGCGGGTAGGGCTTGGCGATGCCGCCAGCCGCCTGGATCCGCCCGGTGACCTCGGCCAGCCCCTCGGGGCTGCGGGCCACCAAGGCCACCTTCAGGCCCAGGCCCGCCAGCCGCAGCGCCAGGGCGGCCCCGATGCCCCGCGAGGCGCCTGTGAGGATGCACACCTTGCCCTGCAACACGTCCACCACGACCTCCCGGGGCCAGGCCCGCTGGGGCGGCCGGCCTCTCCCTACCCGACGCAGGCCCCACGCGCGCGGGCGCGTTAGGCGGCCGCCATGTCGACCCGCAAGCCCCCCCTCGAGCTGCTCGCCCCCGGCATCGCCGGCCGCCCCTCGCAGGAGGAGGCCGAGGCCGCTGTGCGCACGCTCATCCGCTGGGCCGGCGACGATCCGGGCCGCGAGGGCCTGATCGACACCCCCTCCCGGGTGACCCGCGCCTACCAGGAATTCTTCGCCGGCTACACCGAAGACCCGGTCGAGGTGCTCTCCCGCACCTTCGAAGAGGTCGAGGGCTACGACGAGATCGTCCTGCTGCGCGACATCCGCGTCGAGAGCCACTGCGAGCACCACATGGTGCCGATCATCGGCAAGGCCCACGTGGCCTACCTGCCCGACCACCGCGTCGTCGGGATCAGCAAGCTGGCCCGCGTGGTCGAGCTGTACGCCAAGCGCCTGCAGATCCAGGAGAAGCTCACCGCCCAGGTGGCCGACGCCATCTACGGCGTGCTGCAGCCCCGCGGCGTGGGCGTCGTGATCGAGGCCGACCACGCCTGCATGACCACCCGCGGCGTGCACCAGCCCGGGGTCAGCATGGTCACCCGCCGCCTGCTGGGCTGCTTCCGCGAGGACCCGGTCCGGCGCGAGTTCCTGGCCATGGTCGGGCAGGTGCCCGCCTGAGACCGGCGGGCACCTGCCCGCCTGAGCCGGGTCGCGCGGGCCGGCTCCGAGCCCTCAGTCCGTCCAGGTGTAGCCGGCCAGCTCCCAGTCGCGGCCTCCGTAGGACAGGGCGATGGGCCCCACCCCCAGCGAGAAGGCGGCGGCGCCGCGGAAAGTGCCCTGGCCCACCTCGACCGACAGCGCGTCGGGGAAGGTGCCGTACCAGACCTCGACCGGGCCGCGGTCCTGGATGGTGGTGCCGTCGACGCTGGTGCCCTGGGCCAGGCCCGCCGGCAGCAGCAGGCTGTCCCCCACGCTGTAGCCCTGGGGGTCCAGCTGCGCGTCGAGCAGCTCCAGGGGCGTAGCCGTGCGCCACAGGTCGCCCAGGCGCAGCTCCCAGGCGCCCTCTTCGACGTGGATGAGCAGGGGCACGCTGCCCGGCGCGCCGGCGGGCACCAGCTCCAGGGCCCGGCCGACCGGGCCGCCCCAGTCCGAGGCGTCGATCGAGGTGCTGCCGCCGGGGTCCTCGAAGGCCTGGCTACAGGCCAGCAGGCCGCCCGCCCAGAGCAGACCAGCGGCGCCGGGCAGCAGGGCGCTCATCGGGTCCACACCGGGATGTGGTTGCTCTGGGCGGTGTCCTGGTTGGGCAGCCAGAAGGCCGGGTAGCTGGGGTCCAGCCCCAGGTCCGCCACCGCCGGGTCGAAGGCCGCGACCCAGATCTGTGGGTTTCCCGCCGTGATCGCACCGTAGGGGCGCTTGCTGGAGAAGGCCAGCCACAGGATCTCGTCGTCGGGCAGGGGCCCCCAGCGCGGCCAGGAGTTGGTGCGCTGGCCGTCGCCGTTGGCCCGGTCCAGGGGCAGGGCGGTCCCGCCCCGGGTGGGGATGACCCACAGCTCGGCGTCGGGATCGTCGTAGCTGTCCCCCGTGGAGACGTTGAAGGCCAGCCAGTCCCCGTCCGGCGAGAAGGCCGGGTAGTATGCGTTCTGGCCCGCTGGCGGGGTGTAGAGCACCGTAACCGCGCCAAAGCGGTCGCCGTCGAGGACCTCCATCACGGCGACGGCGCCGCCGCTGAAGATCCAGTCCAGACTCTCCTCCTGGGGAAGCACCATGGCGAGGAGGGTGCCATCGGGGGACCAGTCGACCTGGGTGGCCATGCCGCTCACCGGCACGGTGCCCAGCGAGGTCCAGGTGGCCGTGTCCCACAGGCTCAGCACGCCGTCGGAGCTGGAGACCAGGCGGCTGCCGTCGGGGGACCAGGCCTTGAAGTTGCCGGTCAGGCCGCCGTCGTGGCCCACGATGTCGACACCGTCGGGGTCCTTGATGCCCATGGGGCCGTTGCCCCCGTCGTAGGTGAAGGCGATGTCCCCGTCGCGGCTGATGGCGTGGCAGCCCATGCAGCTGCCGGTCTGGTCGCTGGTCAGGAAGGGCTCGGCGACCTGGCCGTAGGGGATGCGCAGGAAGCCCGAGGCCGAGCTGCTCCAGTAGACGATGGCGCCGTCAGCGTCGAAGCGATCGACGGTGACCCGGATGGGCGCGTCCTCGTAGCGCTGCCCGCCGGACACCATGGCGAGGGAGACCTCCACCGTGCCGCCGGCGTTGGTGCTGGCGATGGCCTGCCAGGTGGCCTCGTCGGCGGTCCAGGAGGAGGCGGTGGTGGTGACCGTGATGTCGGTCAGGGCCGAGCGGAAGCGCACCTGCCAGGCATCGGGCACCACGCCCTCGGGCGCGGCCCACTGGAAGTTCACCCCGGGGGTGTTGCGGGGCAGGCTCACCCCGTCCTCGGGGTACAACCACAACGAGGCCGGCGTCGCCGCGCCGGTGCCCTCGAAGAGGCTGGGATCGGCCCCCTCCTCGACCCGATCGTCCTGCCAGACCACGGTCACGGTGGACCGGCCCTCGACCCCGGCCAGCCGACCGGTGATCCAGGTCACGCCCCCGTTGTCGGTGGCGGGCTGGAACCAGCCGGTCGCGTCCACGAGGCCGGCCGTCTCGTTGCTGCTACCCCACTCGACCTGGGTCGTGCCGTCCTCGACCACCCCGTCGTCGTAGGTCACGGTGGCCTGGAGCTGCACGCCATCGCCGCCGCTGCTGCGGGTGTCGACCTCCAGATCGGCGGGGCTGAGCTCCACGGCCGCCACCCTGCGCTCGGGGGGCGCCTGGACCGGCGGGGCGCCGCAGCCGAGGGAGAGCACGAGCAAGACAGGGAACATCGTGACCTTCGGTGCCGTCGTCGAGCGTAGCACGCACCGCGCAGTGTAGGCTGGCAGCGGCACCGCAGGAGCAGCATGGACCCCCGACCGCGCGCCCCGGCGCACCGGGGCTGGCTGGCCGCCTTGCTGGTGGTGGCCGCGACCACCCCTGGCTGCACGGACTACGGCTACGCCGAGCTGAGCGTCACCGACCTCTTCCAGCAGGGCGGCGTGGGTCAACACGCCGACATCCTGCTCGTCATCGACGACTCGGCCAGCATGCGAGAGGAGCAGGACCGGCTCATCGCCAGCTTCAGCGCCTTCACCGATGTGCTCGAGACCACGGCCGCCGACTTCCAGCTCGGCGTCGTCACCACCGACCCCCAGGCCGGCGCCACCCTGCGGGCCGTCATCGACCCCCAGACCCCCGACCTGGGCGCCGCCTTCGGGCAGGCCATCGCCGTCGGCAGCGAGGGCGGGCGGGTCGAGCAGGGCCTAGCCCAGGCTCTGACGGCGGCCAACCCGGCGACCAACCCCGGCTTCCTGCGCCGGGGCGCGGCCCTGCATATCATCGTGGTCAGCGACGAGGACGACCAGTCGGACCAGGACGACGAGTTCTACGTGCACGAGCTCCAGAGCCTGGCCGGGGTCGACCGGGTCACGGTCCACGCGCTGGTGGGCGATCTGCCGGCCGGCTGCGCCTCGGGCGTGTCCGCCGCCGATCCGGGCCCCCGCTACCTGGACGCCGTGTCGCGCACCGCCGGCCTGTCGGGCTCGATCTGCTCCGAGGACTACAGCCCCCTGCTGGCCCGGGTGGGCATGGAGGTGGCGGCCTGGAACGACAGCTTCCTGCTGAGCCGCCTGCCCGTGGTGGACACGCTGGTCGTCCAGGTCGATGGCGTGCAGATGCCGGCCCGGGACGACGACGGCTGGCGCTACAGCGCGGGCGACAACGCCATCGTCTTCAACGGCCGGGCCATCCCCCGCCCCGGCATGGACGTGGTCGTGAGCTACCAGATCGACACCGGCGTCGACTCGGCGAGCGCCGGCAGCAGCGGGAACAGCCGCGGGAACAGCCGCGGGAACAGCAGCGGGAACAGCCGCGGGAACAGCGGCGGGAACAGCCGCGGGAACAGCGGCGGGAACAGCGGCGGGAACAGCGGCGGGAACAGCGGCGGGAACAGCGGCGGGAACAGCGGCGGGAACAGCGGCGGGAACAGCGGCGGGAACAGCGGCGGGAACAGC
>Ga0210033_1002581_pt1 | contig 15336 bp, 14 predicted proteins | sample CryGeymeta201501_FD_185465 | JGI IMG/M metagenome (GOLD analysis project Ga0210033, IMG submission 185465) | Groundwater microbial communities from Crystal Geyser aquifers in Utah, USA - Crystal Geyser metaG 2015-01 (SPAdes) (version 2) | ecosystem: Environmental > Aquatic > Deep subsurface >... | reverse complement strand
GGAAATGGATCGAGTTCACTGATCGGCGCGCAGCCATGGTGGTTGCGACCGACGGGTTCGCATTATGGGGACGCGCCAGCAGGGCAGCTTTCAAGAGCGGCGTGTTCATCAAGTCAGGTATGGAAATCCCGGATGGATCAATCGCGGCGATGGGGCCAACTGTATTACAGCCTGGAAATGATTGTGCTGTCGCACATCCAAGTGGTGTCTGGACATTCAGCCGTGGACCCGAACCGGCGCGGGAGCTCACCTTCTTTTCGGAACGTCTCAGGATGTCAGTGTCCCTGCTGAACTTTGATGAAGATGGAAGGGGTGCCGAGATCAACGAAGATGAGCCATGGGATGCTTTTGATCAGTTCACCGCAAATGGCCAATCTCCGATGTGATTCATTTAGAAACGATATCAAAAAATTAGTTAACGACGGCGAGGGGCGATGAGATGACAGAAACGAAAGATGCGCCGAAATCCTATTGGTTCGTCGGCGCAAGCTACGGCGGCACTGAAGACCAGACTCCTCGCTTCCTGAGTGAAGGCATTTGGGAGAACGGCTACGACGACAAGCATCTCGACTTGGTTCGCTCTATGCAGCCTGGCGACCGGATCGCGATCAAGTCAACTTTCACCCGCAAACACAAATTGCCTTTTGACAACCGCGGCAGCCACGTGTCCGTTATGGCTATCAAAGCGATCGGCACGATCACCGAGAACTTGAACGACGGGAAGCGTGTTCGAGTCTCATGGACCAAGCAAGAGCCTCAGCGCGAATGGTACTTCTATACATATCGTGAAGTGATTTGGCGGCTGGTGCCCGGAACTGGTGATTGGGGTGCGGATGGGCTGATCGCCTTCACGTTCGACGATAAGCCGCAAGACATCGACCGCTGGCGCAACGAGCCTTATTGGCGCGAAAGATTTGGCGATGGACCGGTCCGACAGCGCTTTCTCTGGACCGAGTTCTACGAGGCTGTGGCTGACAAACTGTTGGATTACCGGTCAGATCGAAAGCCGTTGATCGAGGGGATTCACCAGATCGCCGCCAAGGTGCCTGGTCTTTCGTACCTTCAGGACAAATTCGCAGATGGGACGACGGGCCCGCTTCAGGACATTTGCCCCTTCACCGCAATGGGCACATTCAACCGGTCGATGACCGACGCGAACAGGAAGGTAATCGCGGCTGAGATCGCCAAGCTACTCGGCGTTTCCGTACCCGTTCCTGACACGTTCGATGGAATCCCCGTCCTTAACAACCAGCGATCATGGTTCTTCTCATATTCCGAAAAGCGTGGCGACGGTGACATCGAAGCACTCTGGCGCGTTTTCGCGGCGGCAGCTGAGTCCGTGGGCTCCGATCTTCCCGAACATCGCATCGAGCTGGCACACGCCTATGATGCCGCGACGCAAGTGTGGGGCGTTGCATGGAACCTTTCCACTGGCCTCTACTGGGCCCATCCGTGGGACTTCCCTACGCTCGATAGTCAGTCTCGCCACTACATCGCAAAGCGCCTCAGCATTCCCGTTCCTACGTCGGGGCAACAAAAGCCTGCAGATGCAAATGGCTATCTGAAGCTGATCAACGATCTGAAGGCCAGATTTACGGAGGACAGCTACCCAGTGCACAGCTTCCCTGAGTTGTCGCTGGCATCCTGGCAGTTCAAAGATCCGGCAGATCCAGACAAAGCGGCAGCAGATGACGCCTCTCATCAGGACAGTGAAGATTCCCAGGATCAGCAACAAGATGCTGTACAGCCGACACCTGTACTTGAATCCTACTCGGTGGCCGACATTCTCAAAGACGGTTGCTTTCTTTCTCGAGCAGAGATCGAGCGGCTTCTGGAGCGGCTGCGGACAAAGAAAAACCTGATCCTACAAGGTCCCCCAGGAACGGGAAAGACGTGGATTGCCAAGCGGCTTGCTTACGCCTTGATGGGTGAAAAAGACGAGGGCAGGATCCGCGCGGTCCAGTTCCATCCAAACCTTTCATATGAGGATTTCGTGCGGGGATGGCGGCCGACAGGTGATGGCAAACTGACCCTTGCGGACGGCGTCTTCATGGAGGCGATACGCGCAGCATCAAAGAGCCCGGGCTCAAAGTTTGTCGTGGTGATAGAAGAGATCAATCGCGGAAACCCTGCGCAGATATTCGGGGAACTCTTGACACTGCTGGAGGCCGGGAAACGCACCCCGAGCGAGGCACTTGAACTCTGCTATCCGGATGCGGACGGCAAGCGGCGGCCCGTGCATGTGCCAGAAAATCTTTATGTCCTCGGCACGATGAACATCGCTGATCGCTCGCTTGCTCTGGTGGATTTGGCATTTCGTCGGCGCTTTGCCTTTGCAACACTGGAACCGAAGCTCGGGGACTCTTGGCGAAATTGGGTGATCCAGCATTGTGGGATCGATCCCGAGTTGGCACCCGGGGTCGAGCAGCGCATTTCCAGCCTCAACCAGAAGATAGAGCAGGATCTCGGCACCCAGTTCCGGATAGGCCACAGCTACGTCACCCCACCCCATCGCATTGAACCAGGATCGACGCGCGACTGGTTTCTTCAAGTCGCAGAAACAGAAATTGGCCCCCTGCTGGAAGAATACTGGTTCGACTCTCCCAAGACCGCCAAGGATGCGCTTGAAAAGCTGATTGCAGGCTGGTGATGGAAGCCGCTCCCATCCAGCCGGCCGACTATACCGCGCCCGACCACGGGTATATTGGCGCAATCCCGGTCAGGAACATTTGGCTGCTGATGCTCTACGCATCCGATCTGTTTCGCACAAAAGGGATGGATGGGAAAGGTATCGAGGATATGCCTGATGATCTCCCCGAATTGGTGGGGGAGATATTGGCGCACGCAGTCGAACAGCGGCAACGCCGAAGATTGAGCCTTGGCTACAGAACAAGATCGGCTGCGCTCAACCGGGTGCGCGGCAGAATCGACGTTCTTACGACAGAGCGGCACCAATTGTTGGCGCGCGGACTGGTGGCTTGCAGGTTCGACGAACTCACAATTGATACGCCCAGAAATCGCTTTGTTCGTGCTGCACTGGAACTGATCTCGCGCATTGCTGCGCGGCCCGATGTCGTCCGTCACTGCCGCAGGTTGGCGAACGACATGAAAATGATGGGAGTGTCCGGCAATCCACCGACGCTACGCGAAATGAGCACAGACCGGTTTGGCAGGCATGACGTCGAAGACCAAGAGATGGTCGCGGCCGCCAAGCTGGCCTTCGAGCTAGCCATTCCCACCGAAACCGCGGGGCCACAGAAAATGCCGCTGTCCGACCGCGATGAGCGCTGGGTGCGGAAACTGTTCGAGCGTGCTGTCGGTGGCTTCTTTCAGGTCGTCTTGCCACCGACAAAATGGCACGTCAGGACAGGCGGTACGTTAACGTGGCCAACGTCAGCCAGCACAGACGGAATTAGTCGTATCCTCCCTGGCATGAGAACCGACATCGTTCTTGATGACAAAGTCGCCCAGCGAAGGATCGTCATCGATACGAAGTTCAATGCGATTGTGACAAACGGTTGGTATCGGGAAGAAAGCCTCCGAAGCGGATACCTGTACCAGATGTACGCTTATTTGCGATCACAGGAGGGCTCTGGCGACGGATATTCAGACGATGCGGAAGGGCTGTTGCTGCATCCTGCTGTCGGCACCACTCTCGACGAGTCGGTTGTCATTCAGGGCCACAAGATCAGATTCATGACTGTCGACCTGACTGCCAGCGCATCGGACATTCGCGCGGAATTGCTGCGTGTAACTCTGCTTGAAGCCTATGGGACGAAAGCTCCAATCTAAGTGGAAAGTTGAAGGGACGACGGAGGAGACCACTATTACCGGGCGCATTTGTTGATTTGCTCGGGAAATATGATGCATACCGGATGATGGTCAGGCGTCGCAGGGGCGGCATGTCTAACCGCCGAAACGATGTTGATCAGGAGTGGAATGGATAAGGACCGGAAGGCACAAGGCATGCGGGAAGCGCCAGCGGCATTCGTCGCCGCAGGTGATCAGCGCCAGGAGGTCCTTGCCGGTCTCGTCGAACGCGTGACCTACCACAACCAGGAGTCCGGCTTCTGCGTGCTGCGTATCAAGGCACGCGGCCATCGAGATCTCGTCACCACGATCGGTCACGCGGCGATGATTTCGGCCGGGGAATGGGTGACCGCGTCAGGCGAATGGACCAATGATCATACCCACGGACTGCAATTCCGTGCACGCTTCCTGAAGACCTCCGCACCAACATCGCTCGATGGCATCGAGAAGTACCTTGGCTCCGGCATGATCCGGGGCATCGGACCGGTCTACGCCAAACGGATGGTCAAGATGTTTGGCAAAGACGTGTTTGACCTGATTGAGGCCGAGCCCGCGCGCTTGCGGGAGGTCGAGGGCATCGGGCCGAAGCGCGCTGACAAGATCACATCCGCCTGGGCCGACCAGAAGGTCATCCGCGAGATCATGGTCTTTCTGCACAGCCATGGGGTTGGAACTGCCCGTGCGGTCCGCATTTTCAAGACCTATGGCGTCGACGCCGTGCAGGTGATGAGCGAAGATCCCTATCGCTTGGCGCGGGACATTCGCGGCATCGGGTTCCGAACGGCGGATCTCATTGCCGAGAAACTCGGGATCGAAAAGACTGCCATGATCCGTGTGCGCGCCGGTATTTCCTATGCCCTCACCGAAGCGATGGGCAACGGCCATTGTGGCCTGCCGCTCGCGGAACTGATCCCGCAGTCCACCAAACTGCTCGAGGTTTCCGACGCGCTGATCCAGACGGCCGTCGGTCTGGGCAGGCGGCGGTCATCGTAACCTATTGCGCAGCACAGTCGCCGCACGACCAGTATTCGGAACGTGTCAACGACTTTGAGACAGTTGGTTCTTGAGTTTAGGCTTGTGTTTGCTCCGTTTTCTTGGGTGGGTTGATCCAGACGGCAGTCGGGATTTGGGGTGGTTTGGGGCGCTGGCGGACGAACCGCTCCGGGGTGTTGAGAAACGCAGCGTCGAGCGCGGTTTGGCGGGCGGCATGGATTGCGTCGGCCTGCCCGAAGTGGAGCTGGTCGGGCGTCATCAGGCCGATGCCTGCGTGATGATGGTCTTCATTATACCAGGCGAAGAAGCGACGGCAGAATGTGCGGGCCTCAATGATGGTTTGGAACCGTTTGGGGAACTCTGGCTGATATTTCAGCGTCTTGAAGTGGGCCTCCGAGAACGGGTTGTCGTTTGAGGTATGCGGCCTGCTGTGGGATTTGACCACGCCGAGATCGGCGAGCATCAGGGCGGTCGCCTTGGCCTTCATCGGTCCGCCGCGATCTGCATGCAGCGTCAGTTGGTCGGGCGGGACGCCGTGTTTTGCCATGGCGTCCTGGAACAGGGCTTTGAATTGAATGGCACTTTCTGCATGCTCGACGCGCCAGCCGACCACGCGGCGGCTGAAGATGTCGAGGATGACATAGAGGTAGAAGTAGGACCACTTCACCGGCCCCATCAGTTTGGTGATGGTAACCGCACCATTGTTACCGCGGTGATTTAGCTTTGATGCGCGCCCCGAGATCGATGTCATCATCCACGAAGTCGTCGAGGAATTCATGCCAGGTTTTGGTGGTGACACGAGCGGCTCGGATCATGTCCGTCAGTTCATCAATCCCGTCATCGGTCAATGCGCTGACTGTTTCGTCGGGTCCGACGTAAACGCTCACGATGTTACCATAGGTCAGGTTGTCGTCATTGTAGATGATGGCTTCGAGAAGCTCGACATCCTCGCCCAACATTTTGGCGACGTAGTCGATGGTGCAGACATGAGTTACCGCAGCCATCAGGCAGCCTCTGAATGGGCAGTGGCCATCGGTGCCCAATTCCACGGCAGCAATTCATCCAGCCGGTTGATCTTGTGATCATGGATGCGGTCGAGGATGTCAGCGAGATAGGCCTGCGGATCGAGGCCGTTCAGCTTGGCGGTTTCGATGATCGTCATCGCACGCGCGAGTGTTTCCGCGCCGGTGTCGGCTCCCGCGAAGAGCCAATTCTTTCGTCCTATTCCGATCGGGCGCAGGGCGCGTTCGGCGGGATTGTTGTCGATGGCCACACGTCCATCGGTCAGAAACAGGCTGAAGGCCTCTTGACGGCTCAGGCCATAGCGGAAGGCCTTGGCCAGATCGCTCTTGCCCGGAATGCGCAGAAGCTGTCGCTCGGACCAGTCAAAGAAGGCCGCGACCTTCGGCTGGCTCAGCTTTTGGCGCGCTGCATGACGGACGTCAGCGGGCTGGCCGTTGATGTCACGCTCGATGTCGTAGAACTTGCCGATCCGGTCGAGCGCCTCGCGGGCGATCTCGGACTTGGTCGAGGTCCAAAAATCATGGAAGTCGCGCCGCAGGTGGGCCCAACAGGCCGCCTCGCGCAGGCGCGGCGGGCCATCGGATTCGGGCACATAAAGCTTGCCATAGCCTTTGTAACCGTCGGCTTGCAGAATCCCGCGGGCATTGGTCAGATGGCTCAGGACATGTTCTTCCTTCCAGTCCGGAGCGAACCGGTAGACAGCACCGGGTGGCGCTGATCCAGCCCAAGGGCGCTGATCGCGCACATAGGCCCAGATCCGGCCTTGCCTGACTCCTTTACCAAGACCCTTATCGCGCAAGGAGCGATCCAGCACCCGGATCGGTGTGTCATCCGCATGCAGCAGGTCGCTGCTTATGATGTCAGCCTCGATCCGTTCGATCAGCGGCGATAGGGTCTTCATGGCCCGCCCACACCAGCCCACAAGTGTGCTTTCGGGAATGTCGGCCCCCATGCGGGCAAAGATCTCGTGCTGACGATAAAGGGGAAGGTGATCGTCGAACTTCGAGACCAGCACATGTGCCAGCAGGTTCGGCCCCACCATACTGCCCGGGATCGGGCGGCTCGGTGCAGGCTCCTGCACCATCCGCTCGCAGCGGCGACAGGATTTTTTGATGCGGGCGATCTGGATCACCTTCATCTGGGCCGCGATCAGGTCGAGCAATTCACTGACATCCTCACCCACCACGCGCAGATCGCCGCCACAGTCAGGGCAGCAGGTGCCAGGATCAAGCGCGCGGCGCTCGCGCGGGGTCGCATCCGAGACACGCGGGCGGCGGCGCAAAGCTGGCGCATCGGCAGCCTCTGGTGAGGGTTCATGCGGCCCTTCGTCGATGGGCGCGTCATCACCCTCGGCCACGGCGACCAGCAGGTCTTCGAGCGCCAGTTCCAACTGTTCGATCTCGCGTTCGATCTTTTCCGAGGATTTGCCGAAGGCCAGTTTCTGCAACTTGGCGATCCGCAGGCGCAGGGCCTGAACAAGCTGATCATGTACACGGAGCGTGGCCGAGATTTTGGCGTTTTCCGCCTGCAAAGTCGCGATCATCGCCTTCAAAAGGGCGGGATCATCGGGCAGGTATTGAGTTGGTTTCGACATGTGCCTGACTACCAAAAATCAGGCCAAAGCACCATATAAATAACGCAAAACCAGAGGCAAAATCACCCGACACGCGCGGGCGGAGCGCCCCAATCGGGACGCCGCCAGTCGATCCCCTCCCACAGCATCGCAAGCTGCGCAGAGGTTAGTCGCACCGCACCGTCACCGGCGCTCGGCCAAGGAAACCGCCCCCGCTCGAGCACCTTGTAATAGAGGCAAAACCCCTGGCCATCCCAGTAAAGCAACTTGATCCGATCCCCGCGTCGCCCCCGGAACGCAAACACCGCCCCACTGGCGGGTTTCTGATGCAGGACATCCTGGGTCAGCGCAGCCAACCCCGCGATCCCCTTGCGCATATCCGTCACGCCGCAGGCCAGATACACCCGAACACCAGTCCCAGGACCGATCATGCTGCTTCCACCGCACGGATCAGCGCCGTCAGCGCGGCCGGGTCCATTGCGCTTTCAAAGTGCAAACTGCGACCATCCTTCAAGCGCAATTCAACCGCGGTCGGTGGCGACGTTTCGGCACCTGTGAGCCGTCGCACCGGAACCCCGGCCGCGACCGGAATATCAACTGGAAAAAAAAGCGCCCCAGCATCGGGCGACCACAGACCTCTTTTCTTCAGGTCATGCCGCCAGGCGTAAACCTGTTGTCGCGTAATCTCGTGACGCTGCGCCACCTGCGTCACCGTCGCCCCGCCAACACCAACCGACGCGACAATCTCGAGTTTGTCCTCGTCACGCCAGAAACGCCGCCGCTCCACCCCAAGAATTTCGCCGCGCATCGCAGGCCCCGCATAAGACACGTCGCTAACGACGTCGTTAAACACGTGTCTTAGAGCAAAAATCCAAAGTTAGGCAGGCGGTACCAATGGTGTGGTTACTGGTGATGTCCCAGGACCAAACCTCATTTGGCCCTTCGGCCAGCAGCTCGGGCTTTTGATAGACCGGATGTCGCCTCAGCCTGCGGCGTTCCGCAACCTCGCCATGGGCGGCAAGGATGCGATACATCGTGCGGATCGAACACAGATAGACGCCTTCATCGAGCAAGGTGGCATAGACCTCGGTCGGGGTCTGGTCGGCGAAGCGGGGCGTGCGCAAGTGGGCAAGCACGTGATCCCGTTCACTTTCCGGCAAGGCGCGCGCAACAGGTTGACGAGGTTTCGTCGCGCGAGGCGGGGCGATCAGCGCCGTGCGGTGCCGATGCACAGAGGCCCGCGACACCTCCAGTGCCGCGCAGACGGCCGTCGTCAGACCGCTGCCCGGGGTCAATGCCACGACGGCCGTCATCACGATTTGCCGCTGTTGCCGGACGCCTGCTCCATCTCGTCCAGGAGCGCCGCCACTTTTTTTTGGATGGCGATGATCGCTTCCGCCTGATCCAGGCGGCGGCGCAAAACGGCATTCTCACGATTGGCCTTGGCCAGTTCGGCCTGCAACGGGTTCACCGCAGCCTTTTGCGGACCGCGCGGGCGGGGCTGCAACGCGCCCAGGGTGCCGGCTTCGCGCTGACCTCGCCAGTCGCTCAGGGCCGAGGAATACAGGCCCTCCCGACGAAGAATGGCGGAGATGCCGCCCGTATCGGCGGCGCGGTCAGTTTCCGCCAGAATCCGCAGCTTGTATTTTGCGGTGAAACTGCGCCGCTTCGGCGCGTCCGTGAATTCGGCCGCCGCCACCACGGGCCCGGCCACCACGCGGGCCGCCGCTGATGCAGGACTCTCAGGCGAGGAAGGCAAGACGGAAGCAAGGCGTTCGGGCATAACCATCAGATCGTTCTCCTGCGCCCTCGAGTGTAAACTTCAGACAGTCGAATGTCTCACTCTTGTTGGCACGGAGGGAACCGCCAATACGGCAATGGCGCGCCACGGTGGGCCGCCAGCTAGGTTTGCACCTGGTCCTTGGGTTAAGTCCCAGTGCTCACCAAAACAAACCGCATCCATGGCGACCGCCGTCGCGCCGTCCATTTCCTATCAGCGTCAATCGAAGGTTGTTCTCCTCGTCAACCAAGGTTAGCGTCTTGAAAGTTGGTGAAGTGTCTTGCTTACCCCCTATTTCGGCCCGATTTCAAAGGCATGCTATTGTAGGGTATTCTTGCGCAGAAGCCTGGGAACTCTTTCGGCAAAAGGTGCAGTGCGCCAGTACAGGGGGACAAGATGGGAATAACGGCCGATCCAGCCGCGTTGACTTCGGAACGCTTCGGCTTCCTGCTGCCGCTCTGGCCAGACCTGCACATTCTAGCAGACGAGGCAGAGCAGAATGCCGACAGGCTCCCTGATTTCTCTATGATCCGCCTGCGCAACTTTTCGGAGGCCATGGTCTGCCATCTCTTCCGGCATCATGACTTGCCACTGAACAACAATGATACGCAGTTCGATCGCTTGCAGCTGCTTCAGCACGAAGATCTGCTGGACAGGCGGGTTCTAGGCCTTTTTCACACCATCCGGAAACTGGGAAACACCGCAGCACACATCAAACGCCCAGTATTGACAGATGAAGCCCGCGATCTTGTCGATGATGCTCGGTCGCTTACTGCTTGGTTCTGCCTCTATATGCGACCCGATATTGACTGGAACGCGCGGCAACTTTCCTCGCCAACTCCGACTACGTCGTCTCGCGAGAACCCGTGCGAGGCACATGCAGTCAGAGCGAGCGAGACCGGAGTCAAAGTGCTTGCCACTGGCACGGTGAACGGCACGAGCCCGCAGGTCAGGCCGCCGCGGACACGGATGTCGCTGCGGGATATGTTTGAGGAGGAGCTCACGACTGACCAACAGAATTGCATCGCGGCGCTCGATGGTTTTCTCTCAGACGACACCCAACGGGTATTCCTGCTTAAGGGCTATGCGGGAACGGGGAAGACGTTCCTTGCCGGCGGCTTGGCCGAGTTCTTGCTTACCCAAGGGCGGATGTTCTCGCTCGCCGCTCCAACAGGGCGGGCGGCCAAGGTGATCGCGAAGAAAACGGGACAGTCAGCACGCACGATCCACAGCCTGATATACAACTACAGCGACATGGCCGAGCAGACCGAAGATGACGACGATGGGTCAGCTACCTTCAAGATGATCGCCAAGGTCCGGAGTAACGAGGACCCTATCGATTCAGTTGCCATCATAGACGAAGCTTCGCTCGTTTCGAATGTGTATTCCGAAAGCGAATTCTTCCGGTCTGGCAGCGGACACCTGCTGCAGGACCTGATCGCGCACGTGGGCTCAACCCATGCGGGCAATGCCCGCAAGATCATTTTCATCGGCGATCCAGCTCAGCTGCCTCCTGTCGGCATGTCCACCTCTCCGGCGCTCGACGCCGATTACCTGCGCGTGACGTTCGGCCTTGATGCCAGCAGTTATGAGCTGACCGAAATTGTCCGCCAGAAGGCAGACAGCGCGGTAATACGCAATGTCATGCCCTTGCGTGACGGCGTCGTCAGTGGTCGGTTCAGCAGCCTGTCCTTTGTATTCGACGATGATGTCATCCGTCTTCCCAAGGACAGCGTCACACCGCTCTACATAAAGGTCCGCGAGGGTCGCGGCCCTCAGGCGCCAATCATCGTGACCCACTCGAATGCCGAGGCTGCCAATTTCAACCGCGCGATCCGGACGGTGCTGTTTCCGGGGAAGACGACTGTTGCCGCCGGCGACAGCGTTATCGTCGCTGCCAATGGCTTTTGCGGGCCCCATTATGTCGCCAATGGTGAAATCCTCCGGATCGATTCAGTTGAAACGGCGGTCGAGCGGCGGTCGGTGCAGTTGCTCCAGAAGATTGGCAATAGTGACATTTCGGAACCCGTTAATATTGCGCTGAATTTCAGGGACGTCATGGTTGCTCTGCCGCAACCGGATGGCGATGATCTGATCCTGAAGGCCAAGATCCTCGACGATTTTCTGCACGGCGACGACGCGAGTCTGGAATCGGCGCAGCAGCGCGCCCTCTACGTGGATTTTCTTAAGCGCCATAAGCATATCGACCGGAAGAAGGAGCGTGACGAGTTCCAGCTTGCACTACGTTCAGATCCGTATTTCAACGCGCTTCGGCTCCGGTTTGGCTATGCCATTACCTGCCACAAGGCGCAGGGCGGCGAGTGGAGCCATGTGATTGTCAGTTGCGCAACCCGGCAGAACCCACGCTCGTCGGACTATTTCCGCTGGCTTTATACGGCGATGACCCGGACCAGCGGTAAGCTCTATCTTGTCGACCCCCCGGAAATAAGGTTGCAGCAGGCTGGGACCGGCTTCACACCGTCTTCCGCTGAACCTGTCCAGCCAAGCGGTGAACCGGGGCCATCTAACCAGCGCGGCAAGCCGCCTGAACCAAACGGGTCTCCGTCCTGTGCTGCTTCGCCACAGTCCGTGTTCCGCGCCTGGCTCCAAACTGAGATCCGTAACCGGCTGGATGACACCGGCGTCGAGATCGAGGACGTTGCTCACCACCAGTACCGAGAAGCGCACTTCTTCAAGCGCGGCGGAGATGCTGTTCGAATCGACATTGGCTATAAGGGAAACTGGACGGTATCTGGTGTGACTTGCCACAGGCCTGACGGCTTCGCGGAGGAGATCATGGCTCGCCTCGCCAACTTGATTGGGCAGAAACCCGGAGATGGCGGGTCGAGCGCGGCCGGAGGGAGCGCCCCGGACCGTCCGTTTTTAAAGGATTTCCATGATCGCCTAGTGGCCGTGCTGACGCAAAAGGGCATTAGAGTGCTTAACCTCAAAGAACATGCCTGGAGCCAGCGCTACGTTCTCGCGCGCGGATCGGACTCGGTCACGGTGGATATTTTCTACAATGGCAAGAACCAACTGACCAGGTTCATGCCTGTCAACCCATCGCCCAACCCAGCGCAATCACTCGCGGAACTGCAGGATGATGTCGTGACAGTACTGACACTCAAGGTGCAGCCATGAGTATCATCCGTGACATTGCCAGCCGCAGAGGCCGGGGCGACGGCAATTGGAACCATCGCTCCAAAGAGGTCACCGAGCTGAGGAAGAGTGGTCAGCTTGAAGCAGCTTATGTGCTTTCGGTGGAGCGTACCGCAGATCCTGAGGCTGATGATTTTGACCGCGCAGCCTATGCGTGGTGCCTCATAACGCTGGTGAAAGAACACTCCGCTGATGGCAACCGACAGAAGCTGTCCGATTATCTGGACCAGCTGCGGCGGTTAGAAGTTCCAGCCACCGATGAAATGTTGACAGAGCACCGCGGGAAAGCACTGGCTCTTGCGGACCCCGACCGGCGCGCCACGCAGGCTGCGCGTATCCTGAGCAAGCAGGGTAAGCACGAGGAGGCCGCGCGGATCTACGCCGACATCCATGCCAGCGGAAAATTGGAGCCGGACGACCGGAAGTCCTGGGGCTGGGAGCTCTACCGCCTGATCAAAAGCGAACTTGAAGGTAAGCAGGACGACGAACTCTCATCTTCAATCGTGCAGCGCGTAAAGAGGCATCTAAACACTTACCTGAAGCTGGACATTGGAGGCCCCGATCTTCTGCACAGCCTCATGCTGCGTCAGGCGTTACGGCTGACCAAAGGGGACCACCTCAAGGTGCTCCCATTCCTTCGCCTGTGGAATCCTGACCAGTTCAGCGATGAGGATTTCACGCGACAGACGGGAAAGGACGGCAAGGTTTATCCGTCGCTTGCTGAAGGTGCTGTTCAGGCTGCCGCTTCGGAGGCTTCGGATAGCAACCGCACAGAGGATCTTCTATTCATCCTGCCCCACGTCGAGGCTGCCATAAGCCGCTTTCCTGAGAACATCTGGCTAAAGCTGAATCTTGCGAAGCTTCTGCGCGGTCTTTCACGAATCGATGAAGCGCGAGCGGTTGCAATAGAATTTGCTCGCGAGAAGGCTACTGAATTCTGGGCCTGGGATCTGATCGGCGATCTGGTGCAGGACGATCCCGACCTGCGTCTTTCTTGTTATGCCAAGGCATTGATTTGTTCTCAGGACGACGACTTCGTTGGCAAGGTCCGCCTGAAGCTTGCGTCGCTATTGGCTACAAGCCATCCTGCTGAGGCTCGCTTCGAAGTCGAACGCGTTCTAGCCCATAAAACACGTGCTGGTTACAATATTCCACGCGAAGCACAGGCGATGTTGGAAAGTGCTTGGTTTTCAGACGTCAGTCCACGATCCACAGATCGCACTTTCTACGCCCGCTATACAGAAGCGGCCGAAGCGCTTCTCTTTTCTCATCTTCCTTGGACGGATGCTTCTCTTGGCGATATTTTCACTATTGAAGGCAAGGACGGGCAAAAGCCACGGAAACGGCGTCGCATTTATGTGCGGGCAAGTCCATTTGCGCTGGAGCTGAGCTTGCCCGGTAACCACCCTGACATCAGAGATTTAGAGGTCGGAGCGCCTGTTCTGGTGCAGTATGAGATGTCAAAGACCGAACCAGGGCGCGCTACGATCCACCGTTTTCGCCCTCGGCCAGACGGTATGCCCATGGACGTCGCGGCCGAACGGATCGGGGTCATCGACCACATCAACCATGAGAGATCCCTGCTTCACGTCGTCGTCGCTCGCGACATCGATGGTACCTGCCCAATCGCAGACTTTTCTGGCGAGGCGAGAATCGGTGAAGCCGTCTCGGTTCGTCTGGCTCGGCATCGCGGGAAAAACGGCATGCGCACGCGCATCCTTACCATTTCATGCACAGATCAGCCCCCTGCAACGGATGTCTGTCGCACTTTTCATGAGACCGTGGAGATAACCGATAAGGGATTTGGATTTACGCTTAGCGACATTTTCATCCCGCATAATATTGTTAGGGCCGCAGACATCAAAACGGGCGACCTGATCGAAGGCATCGCAGTTGCAAGCTATGATAAGAAGCGAGGCAACTGGGGAATGAAAGCAATTGAAGCTCGATCTATCACAAGAAATCACCCAGATTTAGGTAGTGATAACGACTATGAGTCAATGATTTAGAACGGCCATCGAAGAAAGAGTTTTGAAATTCTAATCTCGAGTATTCAGATTCCACAGCCTCTATGAGCGCAGTGTCGAGGAGTTTAACAACGTCCAATGTATCACTTAATTGCATGCTTTGGTAAATATCGACGTAGCCAGGACAAAAGAGGGGAACTACAATGAGTAGCGTCAACAAAGTTATTCTCGTCGGCAATCTGGGGCGCGACCCAGAAGTGCGGACGTTTCAGAATGGTGGAAAGGTCTGCAATCTTCGGATTGCCACCTCGGAAACCTGGAAGGACAAGAATACAGGCGAACGGCGTGAGCGTACCGAATGGCATTCGGTGGCGATATTTTCCGAACCGCTAGTGAGTCTGGCTGAACAGTATCTGCGCAAGGGCTCCAAGGTTTACATTGAGGGTCAGTTAGAGACTCGCAAATGGCAGGATCAATCCGGAAGTGATCGATATTCGACCGAGGTGGCCTTACGTCCATTTACGGGTCAGATCACAATGCTCGACAGTCGAAGTGAAAATGTGTTTCATAACGATCCCGAAACGCCCGGTCTTCCAACCGAAGATGCTGCACCAAAGAAGCCATCCATCGATTTTGACGACGAAATCCCATTCTGACGACGGAGGTCTCTTCGTGGCTGTGGCGAAACAGCGGACGGCAATCCGCATACTCAAACATATCCAAATTACTAGCATTTCCCCTGAAGACGTTGCCGCCTCCAGAGCAAAGCCGCTCCACGCTGCTACGCAGGACTTCGCACCCTCTTGCTTCCGTAGTGCTTCCGAAATGTTCGAACGCAAAAAGCCGCCCGTTAGGGCGGCTTCTAAGCGACTGTAAAGTCGAAGTTTTTGGTTGCGGGAGTAGGATTTGAACCTACGACCTTCAGGTTATGAGCCGTGGCGAACGAACCATGAACAATCCCTCAGAACCGCGCTATCCTTCGCGTTTTCCGTGGCTTGCCGCCCCCGACCGCAGAACGTCCCTACGAGGGA
>Ga0210033_1002579_pt1 | contig 15341 bp, 7 predicted proteins | sample CryGeymeta201501_FD_185465 | JGI IMG/M metagenome (GOLD analysis project Ga0210033, IMG submission 185465) | Groundwater microbial communities from Crystal Geyser aquifers in Utah, USA - Crystal Geyser metaG 2015-01 (SPAdes) (version 2) | ecosystem: Environmental > Aquatic > Deep subsurface >... | reverse complement strand
GACGTGATGAGGGGGCTGCGGCTGACGTCGATGGCGGACGGGCCGATCGTGCGCGTGCATTACCCCTTTGTGTTCCGGCCCGGCGCGCGGCAGCCTGCGCCTGAAGACGCCGTGCTCGCCGAGGTCGAGCGCGCCATCGCGTTCGGTGGTGAGCGTGCGGTCGGAGTGCTGGAGCGGTCTCTCGGGGCAGGGCCGGAGCGGCTGAGGCGGCTTGAGGCCATCGCGCCGATGTTCGCCGAGGCCGGGCGGTTCGAGGAGGCCATCGCGATCAACCGTGCGCTGATCGTCGAGCGCGGGGCCGACCCCGCCCAGCTCGGCGACCACCTCCGCATCGTCGACCTCCAGCTCGCAACCGGCGACGTCGAGGGGGCGCGCGCCGAGCTGCTCCGCGCCACCGAGGTGTTGCTCGCGCTCCGCGCGGCCCGTCCGTCTGCCGCCGCCTCCAGGGCCATCAAGCCCCATGCCGAGGCCCTTGACGCCGCGCTCCGCGAGCTTGCCGCGCTGTGGCATCGCGAGGCGCTGTCCACGAGGCAGGACGCCATGGCCGAGGCTGCCGCCTCGCTCTACGCCGCCTGGCTCCGGGCCATGCCTGCCGAGCCGCACCCCGAGGTCGTGTTCGGCGCGGCCGAGCTGGCGTTCAAGATGGAGGAATGGGAGCGCGCGCTCGACCTGTTCGTCCGCGCCACGCACCTCTCCCCGATTGCTTCGGTGGAATCGCCCGCCACGACCGGCTCGGCGAAGGACCTCTGGAGCGGCGCGGCGTACGCGGCCGGACACCTCGCGCGCCACCCCACGGCCACCTGTCCGCCCGTCGAGCCGCTTCCGGTCCCTGGCAGCCTGTCGGCGTCCCTGGTCGCGACACCGCCTCGGCCGCTGCCCATCCCGGCCTGCCACCAGAAGATGATCGAGGCGCTGGCTCACTTCGCGCCAGACGCTCCGGCGGACGAACGCGCCGAGGCGGTGGCGCTCCACGCGCAGGCGCTGATGGCGTGGGGACATCTGGATGAGGCGCGCAAGGTGCTGAGTTCATTGGTGTTCACGCCGGGCGTCGAGCTCGCGGTCCCCGTCCTGGCGCTGGAGCTGGAGCGTCGAGCCGGCGACGCCGTGCGGCTGTGGACCCTCGTGCGCCGCCTCATGGCGCCGGAGCTGCGCGACAGCGAAGACCCTGGTCTCGGGGCCAACCTGGACCGCCTCGATGCGACCTTGCGGGCGGCTCATTGCGGGGCGCCAGCGGCAGGCGGCCGCGTCGCGCCGCGGGCGATCCTGGAGCTGTGCGGTCGGTAGCCGCGCGCTCGCGTGTCGCGCTCGGGGCCGCCGTTCGGGCAGGGAACACGCGAGATCTGACGATCTCCCCTTGCACCGGCCCGCGTTCTCGATAATACATTCAGCCCGTGCCCGCCCGTGGATGTCGAGGCGTGACCGCAGAGCGTCGAGATGACGCTCCGTGGCTGTGGCACCTGGACGACTGTGCTGGAGAACCCCGATGGGACGCATCTTTGAGACTCGAAAAGCCACGATGTTCGCGCGGTGGGACCGCATGGCCAAGGCGTTCACGCGCCTCGGCAAAGAGATCAGCATCGCCGTGCGCAAGGGCGGCCCGTCCGCCGAGCACAACCCGTCGCTTCGTCGGGTGCTGCAGAACTGCCGCGCCGCCAACATGCCGAAGGACAAGGTCGAGAACGCGATCAAGAAGGCGATGGGCGCCGACGTCGCCGACTACGAGGAGCTCGTTTACGAGGGCTATGCCCCTCACGGCATCGCCCTCCTCATCGAGACGGCGACCGACAACCCCACGCGCACCGTCGCCAACCTTCGCCTGCACTTCAAGAAAGGCAACGGCAACCTCGGCAACAACGGCGCCGTGAGCTACCTGTTCAAGCACATGGGCGTCTTCCGCCTCAACCCCGAGGGGCTCGATGCCGAAGAGCTCGAGCTCGACCTCATCGACCACGGCCTCGAGGAGCTCGGCGAGTCGACGAACGACAAGGGGGAGGAGGAGCTCGTCATCCGGTGTGGCTTCCAGGACTTCGGCGCGATGCAGTCGGCGCTCGAAGACCGGGGCATCACCCCCATCTCCGCCGAGTCCGAGTACATCCCCGTCACGCTCACCGAGCTGAGCGAGGAGCAGGCCGAGGAGGTGCTCAAGCTCGTCGACCGTCTGGAGCAGGACGAGGACGTGCAGAAGGTCTTCCACAATCTGGCGTAGAGGTCGGCGGGGGCTTCGATCACGCGCGCGAATGTGCCATGCTGGTGGTCGAGTCCAGGTCGCGCTCGACGGCGCGCCTGCCCCGACCCACGCGGTGGCCCGGGCCGCCCCAGCCGAGTGCACCTCCCATGACCCCCTCCCGTCTGCGCGCCATCCTGCCGTTCGTCTTGCTCGCCGCCGTGAGCTGCGGCGACGATCCTGCGCCGTCGCAGCCGACGACCGACGCCGACCTCGCGGTGGACGCCAGCCCGGACGTCGCCGAGGACCCCGCCGTTGACGCGCCCGAGGACACGGCCCTGGACGTGGCGGTGGACGTTCCCGAGGACACCGCCGAGCCCGACGCCACGTCTGGCCCCGACGTGCCGCAGACCCCCGACTACCGCGACGCCGAGCTGAGCACAGAGACGGAGGGGACGGCGACGGTGCTGACGTACAACGTCGCGGGGTTGCCGCAGGGCATCTCCAGCTCGAACCCGGTGGAGTACATCCCGCTGATCAGCCCGCTGCTGGACAGCTACGACCTCGTGCTTGCCCAGGAGGACTTCTGGTATCACCACGAGCTGCTGAGCCAGACGCACCACCCGTACATCTCGTATCCGTCGAGGGAGATGCCGACGTACATCGACATCGGGGACGGGCTCAATCGGTTCTCGGTCTTTCCGTTCGGGGCGTTTGAGCGGGTGGCGTGGGGGATGTGCTTCGGGTCGGTGGACTGCGCCTCGGATTGCCTGGCGACCAAGGGCTTCTCGGTGGCCACGACGCTGCTGGCCGATGGCGCGGAGGTGGACGTCTACAACCTGCACGCCGAGGCCGGCGGGTGCGACGGCGACGAGATCGCCAGGGAGTTCGGTATCTTGCGGCTGCTGGACTTCGTGCAGGTGCGGTCGGCGGGGCGGGCGATCATCATGGGTGGGGACTTCAACCTGCACGTGGACAGCGACGCGGTGGACTCGGCGCTCTACCAGCGCCTGGTGGACGGGCTGGCGCTGCGGGACACCTGCCGGGAGCTGGGCTGCGGAGACGGGCGGATTGACCGCCTGTTGGTGCGGAGCTCGGACAGCCTGACGCTGACGCCGCTCACCTGGGCGGTCCCTCCGGAGTTCGTCGCGCCGGACGGCACCCCGCTCTCGGACCACGAGCCCGTCATGATCGAGGTCCGCTGGTCGGTCACGCGTTGACCCTTGCCCCGGCGCCGGGACCGTGCCACGGTGTGCCGCCCGGTGACGTCGAGGCCCAGGAGCTCCCATGTTGCGCACCTTTGAACGCACTCCCTCTCCCCCTCCGCGCATTCGTCATGGCAACGGTGCGCGGGCGCCGCTGCTGATCAAGGCCTGCCCCACGCTGTCCACGCCCTACGAGCCGCCATCCTGGGCGACCAACCCGCACGTCCAGATCGCGCTGTTCATGGCGAACGGCGAGCGCGACCCGGTGGAGCGGTGGGACCGCGTGGAGCGGCTCATCATGCCGGACGGCGGGACGGTGTCGGTGAGCTGGCACGGCCTGTGGGACGCGCCCGAGGATGCGCCGACGCTCATCGTCCTGCCCACGCTCACGGGCTGCGCCGGTGAGTTTCGGGGGATCGCGCAGCGGCTGCACGGGGCGCTCGGCTGGCCGGTCGCCATCTGCGACCGACGCGGGCACGGGGGGCTGCCGCTGACGGCGCCGGCCATCAACACGTTTGGGGACACGGACGATCTGCGGCGGCAGCTCGACGCCATCGAGGCCGTGCGGCCGGGCGCCTTGCTGTACGCGGTGGGTTTGTCGGCCGGTGGCGGGCTGCTGGTGCGGTACCTCGGCGAGGAGGGGGCCAGGGCGCGGATCCGCGCGGGGGTGCTGCACTCGCCGGGGTATGACATAGAGGAGGTGTTCCAGCGGACGGCGCGGGTGTACAGCCGCATCATGACGCGGCGGCTCAACGCCTACTTCCTGCGGCGCCACGCGCACGCGCTCCGGCACCTCCCGGGCTTCGACGCTTGCGCCGAGGCTCGCACGCTGACCGAGTTCCACGATCGGCTCTACCCGCTGGCCGGCTTCAGGTCGCGCGAGGCCTACTACGCCGCTTCCAACCCGATGCGCGTCGCCCACGCCACGACCGTGCCGCTGCTCATGCTCAACGCCGAGGACGATCCGGTCTGCCACATCGACGTGGTCGAGGCGCACGCGCCGGGGCTGCTGGCGGCGGTCGAGGACGGCATCCTGGCGGTCACGACGCGAGGGAGCCACTGCGGCTTCTACGAGGGCGCGCAGGGCCGAAACTCCTGGGCCGAGCGCGTCATGGCGGAGTTCCTGTCCGCGTGCGCGCAGCAGGACCGGGGCGGCGAGGCGGTCGCCTCCTGAGTCAGCCTGCGGTGCTCGGGGCGTCTGTCGGCGGCTTCTTTCGGATGGTGCGCCGCCTGAGCGAGGCCCGGTCGCTCGCCCCGATCGGGCAGGCGGGGGCCTCGAGCAGCGCCGCGAGGTCACCAAACACGCGACCTTCGCCCCACCGCCACGGCCAGGCGATCCGGCGTGCGGCCACCCAGGCCACGGCGTCGTCGAGCTGCGCGGCCTGGGTGGGGTCCGCCAGCACCGTGCCGTCCGGGAAGGCGCACGCCCACCGGCCGTCGAGCCCGAAGCTCGGATCGACGTCGAAGCTGGCGCCGACGTCGCCCTTGCGGTGGCGCAACGGCGTCGCGCCCTCGGGGTGCGTCCCCACCTCGAACGCGCCGAGGATGGCGCCCGTGTGAGAGGACCAGAACACGATGTCGTTCTCGCTGATGCCGATGACGACACCGTTCGCGCCCCATAGTACGCCGCTCACTTTGTGGGGACTATCAAGTATTCGAATACGCGCAGGGCTCGGGCCGACCTCCCAGATCTCCACAGCACCGCCTGCCACCAGCACCGCCGCCGACTCGCCGTCCGGCGACCACGCCCAGGGGCAGCCGTCCGTGAAGTCCCATGCCGCCCGCTGCGGGCACGTGTCGATCGAGCAGAGGAGCTGCGCCCCCTCGTAGATGTGCACCCCCGGATCGGCCCCGTACGGCGAGGTCTCGTCCACCACCATCGCCAGGCGACGGCTGTCCGCCGACCACCGAAGCGTCGTCGCGCCCATGACCATGGGCAGGTCCATCGTCGGCCGGCCCGTCTCGGCGTCGTAGAGCACCAGGCCCACCGCGCAGTGGGCCAACCGGCGGCCGTCCGGGCTCCACGCCGCCGGGGTCCGGGCCAGGGTCAGGTAGCGCAGCTCGCCCGTGGCGGCGTCCACCGCCAGCGCCTGGCCGTGGTTGTTGTGGCCGACGATCCGACCGTCCTGGAACCAGCGCAGCGCCTTCTGCGGCTGAAGCTCCGGCATCGTACCGTCCTCCGCCCGGATCGACTCAGGCCGCGTGCGCGCGAACCACCGCGCCCGATCCTCGCCGAGTCTGGTCCGGTCGAGTTCGATCACGCAGCCTGGCACCTCCGCTGGACCCCAGCAGCCGACGGCCAGCTGGCGGCTGTCCGGTGACCAGCAGAACGCCGGTGGACGGCTCCAGCCGTTCGTCACCATCGCGTTCGTCAGTGGCTGCGCCACCTCCCCGAACGGCAGCACGTGCCCCACCGCGTTCGTCGAGAACGCCAGCCCCACGAAGCGGCCGTCCGGGCTCCACTGCACACACTCTCCGTACCCCGGCCAGCCGATGCCGCCCTCGATCGGCGTCAGCGTGTTCACCGCGCGCCCCGCCGTGACGTCCCAGATCACCAGGGAGCCGCCCGCCTCATACTCGCCTTCCGGAAGCCACGAGGCCGTCGCCAGATAGCGCCCGCATCCCGACAGGCCAAAGCCCACCACGCTCGCCGTGTGCCCCTGCCCATGGCCGAGCTGCAACACCCCCCGCTCCGACAGCGCCTGTGTCCAGCTCCGGTGCGCCGCGCCGATCCCCGTCGTCGCCTCCAGCGCTGCCAACCCCTCGCGAACCCGCGCCACGTCCCGCTCGACCTCCAGCGCCTCCCAGCGCGCGCCCTCCAGCGCCGCCAGCCAGCCCGCCTCCGTGTTCTCCACGTCCGCCGGAAGGAAGTCCCCCACCACCTCGACCACCCCCTCCACCCCCAGCGCCGCGCCCGCGTCCACCAGCACGACCTCGCCGCCCGTCGTGCCCAGCGCGAGCAGCCCGCCTGCGCCGAGGCCCGCCGCCGTCACCTCCAGGTCCAGGTGCGCCACCCTCGCCGCCGTCCCCGACGGCAGGTCCAGCCGCTCCACACCGCCGTCCCGATAGACCACGAACAGCGCGTCCGCGTCGATGAAGCCGATCCCCGCCGGGATCGCCGCCAGCGACAGGAACAGCTCCACGGCGCCGCTGCGGAGCGACCGCACCGCCAGCGCCGCCGTGTCCGCCGAGAAGCACCGGGCGCCGTCCGGCGAGCAGCCGAGCCAGGTCACCGGCCCCGCGTGCGCCCGCGACGTCTTCCAGAGCAGCTTGCCCGCGTCCGAGGTCCAGGCCGCCAGGCCCAGGCGCGCCGTGGCCAGCACCACCGAGCCGTCTGGCGACACCGCCACCCCCTCCGACTCCCCCTTGCGCAGTCGCCGACGAACCCGGCCGGAGCGGCCGTGCACCGTCACCTCCCGCGGCCGCGCGAAGTAGGCGCTCCCCACCGCGAGGACGCCGCTGGCCTCGTCCACGTCGTGAACGACGCCGTCGAACAAGGGCTGGCGAAGGCCCTGCGCCACGTCGTACCGAGACACCTCCCGCGCGAACCCCTGGGCCACCGGCCGGCGCTGCAACAAGACCTCGCCCCGTCCCTCGATCGCCCTCAGCGTCTCGGAGGCCTCGCGGCCCGCCCAGGCGCCGTCGCGCGCGTCGAACAGGATCACCTCCTTGGCCGCCTGGGCCAGCACCGTGTGGCCTACCACCTCCACCGCCGCGCAGTCGTCCGGCAGGCCCGTCGGACGGCGCGCGCCCGTCGTGAAGTCCACCGGCACCGCGCGCCGGGCATCGCCCAACCACACCGTCTCGCCGTCGAAGGCCACCGGCGCGTTGAGCGCCACATCGTCCAGCGCCCAGACCACTCGCTCCGCCTCGAGGTCCACGCACACGACGTCGATCCCTGTCTGCCGGTAGACGACCCGCCGCCCGCTCGGCGCCACATGCAGCGACATCACCTGGCCCGGCCCCACGTAGCTGTTGATGGTCGAGCGCAGCGTGCCCGAGGGCAGCTCCCACACCCTCAGCTCCGTCAGGTACATGCGCGAGTGCGCCGTCACCAGGGCCACGTCGCCAGGCAGGAACGCCGCCACCTCCGTGCCGACCGCGTTCTCCATCGACAGGCGCGTCACCACCTCGCCGTCGGACAACCGCTGGATCGCCACCCGACCGTCGGCGGGCGCGATGAACGCGACATGCGCCTCCCCCAGCGCCACCCCATGCTCGGCCTGCCCCACCAGCGCGCTGAGGATCTCGCGCTCCACGCTGCCGTCCCAGGCCACCACCAGGGCGCGCGAGGACTCCCCCACCACCAGGCCGTCGCCGTCCGCCCGCGCCGTGCGGTGGTAGCCGCCCCCGCGCGCGGTCGGGATGTTCACCTCCGCCAGCAGCGCAAGGCCCGCCTCGTCCACGCGCAACCGCCGAAAGGGGGCCTCCGACCAAGCCGAGGCCGGTCCCAACACCAACTCCCCCGGCTGCGTCGTGGCGAACAGGTCCACCCGCTCGCTGTACCTCGCCGGCGTCTCGAACGTCCCGCGCAGCTCGCCCTGCTTGTCCCAGACCCGGACGCCCGACTCACCGCACCCGGCCACCCAGGTCTCGCCCGCGCTCAGCCCGTCGAGCGTCCGTGGGTGCAGGAACGCCCCGTCGCCCAACCGACGCACGATCGGCAGCGCCGTCCCCTCGCCGTCCCTCCGGGGCGCCCGGACAAACCCCAACGCCTCCAGCCACGCTGCGAGCTCCGCCTCGGAATGTACCGCTATCCCGGCGAGTCGAGCCCGATCCGCCGCCCGCTGGCCGGCCTTGCCAGGCTTGTCCCCCAGCACCACGAGCTGGGTCTTCTTCGTGAGCGACTTCGAAGGCAGCGCCCCGGCCGCCGTCAGCAGCCCGACCAGCTCGACCTTGTCCAACGTCACCCACCCGCCGACCAGCGCGACCGACTTGCCCCGCACATCCATGGACTCTCCTGGAAGCGCGCCGTCAGGGCGCGTTGAACTCGGCGCAGCGATCGGCCCGGTGCGTGCCCGTGCCCAGCTCCACACGAATCGTCTCGGTGTCAGGAGCCTCGACGTCCTTCTGGGCGAGGCCGCGCCACATTGGCTCGGTGTCCTGACCGCACTGGCCGTCCCCGTCGAGGTCGATGAACCAATCCACCACATACCCCGTCCGGTCGGGCTTGTAGAACTCCACCCACTGCCGCTCAAAGGCCCCAGCCTGCACCGTCATGGTGTCCCGCCTCACCTCCTGGGTGACCGGGTCCACCACCCGCACATGCACCGTCTTGCCCTCGTAGTCCTGCAGCCCTGTGCCCGCCAGCTCCAGCGTCAGCAACGGTAGATGGTAGGCCCGCACATCCCCCGCTGATGGCACCTCATCCGCCACGGTCGGCGCCTCGGCGCAGGCGGGCAAGAGCGCAAGAAACAGAACAACACCCTGTAACCATTGAGTTTTCATGACAGGTGCCTCGTGCTGTGGTCCGTCGGACCAGGCGCACACTATACGCCAGAACGACGCGCGTGGGAACGGGGCGCGAACGGCCCCCGTGGCACCCATCCTGCAATCAAAGTGACGCCATGTGCGTCACATTCTGTCCCTCCTGGCTCAAGTGACGTGTACCGGACCACAAGCGGGCAGCCGGTTGGAACATTCGAGGTCGAAGCCAGCGCGGTCAACGCAGACTTCCCCCCCGACTTCACGGAGATGAAGACGATGCGAACCCTGCAAAGAGAACGAAAATTTTGCGCCAGCTCCTGGCTGCTGGCCCTCCTCCTGCTCGGAATTCCGTTGGCGGCCTGCGATGGAAATCCGGCGCGCCCGGCGCCGGCGGACACCGTCCACAACAACGGCGACATCACCGAGACGGACGCCTTCATCGTCGATGAGGCGGGGATCACTGCCCGGCTCAACGGCGCGATGCTGGATGTCGAGATCCCGCTCCATGCGAAGATCAGCGGCGACGTGCCGCTGCTGGGCAACCTGAGCCTGCTCACGCTCGACGGCGACAGCATGGGCACGGGCGAGGGCACGCTGAACCTGAACGGCGACGGGCGGATGACCTTCACCGTGCCGACGAGCAACGCCAACCTGGGCGGCGGCGACAGCATGGGGTTCGTCCTGCGCTGGCAGATCCACAGCACCCGGGGTTGGCTGGCCAATGGGCGGCGCAGCCTGTACGGCGCCCTCGACCACGACCAGATCTTCCTGCTGTCCTCCGACACGCTGTTCGCGGGTTCGCGGGCCAACGTCCGGCTGATCGCCCAGGACGCCGACACCCACGAGGTGCTCGCGCTGCGTCCGGCCGTGATCACCCTCACCGACGGCACCACGGAGCTGCGCGCCGAGGGCGTCACCGACGAGGTTGGCACCCTGGCCCTGCCGATGGACATCCCCGAGAGCGCCGAGGGGCAGTGGACGCTGACGGCCTCGGTCGACACGCGCACCGGTCCGGTCCAGATGCAGGCCAGCGTGACGATGCGGCGAGAGAGCCGCGTGCTGCTGACCACGGACAAGCCGTTCTATCAGCCCGGCCAGACCATCCACGTCCGCGTGCTGGCGATGCGTCGTCCGGCGCTCATCCCTGAAGCGGGCGAGCCCGTCACCATCGAGATCCAGGACCCGAAGGGCAACAAGCTCGCGCGGCAGGTCGACACGACGGACGAGTTCGGCGTCGCCTACACGCAGCTCAAGCTGGCCCGCGAGGTCACCTTCGGCACCTACCGCATCTTCGCCACGGTCGGCGACACGACGAGCGAGCGCGCCGTCACCGTCGAGCGCTACGCGCTGCCGAAGTTCAAGGTCGCCCTCGAGACCGAGCAACCGTTCTACCGGCCCGGCGACCACCTGCACGGCACGGTGCGCTCGGGCTACTTCTTCGGCAAGCCCGTCGCGGGCGGCCAGGTCACCGTCACGGCGTGGAAGTTCGACATCGGCTTCGAGTCCTTCGCCGAGCTGATGGGCACCCTCGACGCCGACGGCAACTGGGACTTTGACCTCGACCTGCCGGCCTTCTTCGTGGGGCAGCCGCTCGAGCAGGGCGACGCCTTGGTGCGGCTCGACATCGCCGTGACCGACGGCGCCGGTCATACGCAGACGCTCACCCGCACCGTCTCCATCACCAACCGCGAGCTGCTCGTCCAGGTCGTCCCGGCGACGGACATCGTGCCGGGCGTCTCGCTCGACCTGTTCGTGCTGGTGGCCGACCCGACGGGGCGTCCGCTCCAGAGCTCCGGTACCGCCACCCCTGAAGGGGGGGAGGCGGTGGCCTTCCAGACCGACGCCCGCGGCATCGGCAAGGTCATCCTGCCGGCGAACGCCGTCACGGGCCGGCAGATGACCGGCCAGATCAGCATCGACCGCGGCGAGGATCCGGCGATCGTGGAGCCGTTCACGGTGGGCTACGGGATCGCGGACGATCACTCCATCTCCATTCGGGCCGATCAGGCCCTGTACGAGGCCGGCGACACCGCCACGCTCGACATCCACGCCTCTCCGACGATCCTGCGGGTCTTCCTCGACGTGCTCAAGGACAACCAGATCGTCCTGTCGACGGCGGCTGACGTGGACGGCGGCGTGGCGAAGATCGACATCGATCTTCCCGGCGACCTGGTGGGCAACCTCCAGTTCGAGGCCTACGCCGTGGCGCCCGACGGCAACATCATCCGCACCCACTCGCTGGTCTTCGTCCAGGCGGCGACCGACCTGCTGCTGACCATCACGCCCGCCCAGGAGGAGTACAAGCCCGGCGAGCTCGCCACGTTGGACATCGACGTCCGCGACGCCGAGGGCGACGGGGTCGTCTCTTCGGTCGGCATGATGATCGTGGACGAGGCCGTCTTCGCGCTGTCCGACTTCAGGCCGGGCATGGAGAAGGTCTACTTCCAGCTCGAGCAGGAGATTCTGGAGCCGCGCTACGAGATCCACAACCATTCGGCCGAGGAGGTCCTGCGCAACGACCCGAGCGTCACCGACGAAGACCGCGACGAGATCGCCGAGCTGGTCTTTGCGTCCAGCGCGGGCATGAGCGCCTACGGCGTCAACCTCGACTCCTTCTCCGTCGCCCAGCAGACCGCCACGACCGTGGCCACCCAGGCCCAGGTCGAGGACGCCACCGCCTTCCTCGCCGCCGCCCGCACGGCCACCGACGCCGCCACGGACATCGAGCAGGCCCTCGACGCCTGGCTTGCCGGGCAGCAGGGCCACTGGCTCGACCCGTGGGGCCAGCCCTACCGGATCGAGCGCGAGTACTACCAGTTCATCCTCAAGGGCAACGGCCCCGACGAGCGCGGCAACACCGCCGACGACTTCAACTACACCGTCGACATCGACTGGTTCTGGCAGAACAACGGCGGCGGCAACAACGGCACCAACAACGGCTGCTGCTGGAACAACGACGAATGGAACGGCGCCGGCAACAACGCTACCAACAACGGCGCCAACAACCCGACGGGCAACAACGGTAACAACGGTAACACCGACGCGCCGCGGGTCCGCAGCTACTTCCCCGAGACGCTGTACGTCAACCCGAGCGTCATCACCGACGCCGACGGCCACGGCCAGGTCGAGGTCGCCATGGCCGACTCGATCACCACGTGGCGGGTGACCGCCACGGCCTCCAGCCAGGACGGCGGCCTCGGCAGCTTCCTCGGCGGCGTGCGGGTGTTCCAGCCGTTCTTCGTCGACATCAACTTCCCGGCCACGCTGACGGCGGCCGACGAGGTCACCGTGCCGGTGGCGCTCTACAACTACCTCGAGACCGAACAGACCGTGCAACTCGCCGTGGACGACACGGGTGATGACTGGTACGAGCTGCTCGACGGCGGCACCCGCACGGTCACGTTGGCCCCCGGCGAGGTCAAGGGCGACCGGTTCACGGTGCGTGTGACGAAGCCGGGTTGGCACGACTTCCAGATCACCGCGCTGGGCGACGTGCTCAGCGACGCCGTGCGTCGCCGCGTGCTCGTCGTGCCTGACGGGCAGCCGCAGCTGATCGACGTCTCCAGCCGCCTGTCCGGTGACGGGACCACCGAGGTCAACTTCCCGCCCGAGGCCATCGACGGCGCGCTCTCGCTCCAGGTCAAGGTCTATCCCGGCGTGCTGGCGCAGGCCATCGAGGGCCTAGACAGCCTGCTGCGGATGCCGTCGGGCTGCTTCGAGCAGACCTCGAGCACGACCTACCCGAACATCCTCGTGCTGCAGTACCTCCGGCTGGTCGAGCAGGCCAACCCCGAGGTCGAGCTCAAGGCGCTCGAGTACATCAACCTCGGCTACCAGCGCCTGCTGACCTTCGAGGTGCCGGGCGGCGGCTTCGAGTGGTTCGGCCAGACGCCCGCCCACCGCATCCTGACCGCCTACGGCCTGCTCGAGTTCACGGACATGTCCCAGGTCGCTTACGTCGACCCGGCCATCCTGACCCGCACCCAGGCCTGGCTGCTCAGCCAGCAGGAGTCCGACGGCCGCTGGAAGTCCGCCCCGGAGGGCATCCACGAGGGCGCGACCAACAACTTCACCGACAGCGACCTGCGCGCCACGGCCTACATCGCCTACGCCCTGCAGGCCTCCGGCACCGAGAGCGGCGCGGTGGACTCGGCCCTCACGTGGATCCGCGCCAACACGACCGGCGTGGACGACCCCTACAGCCTCGCCCTGGCCGCCAGCGCCCTGCTGATCAACAACCCCTCCGACGCCACCGGCCAGGCGCTCGCCGCCCGCCTCGACGGCCTCAAGCAGTCCGACGAGGCCGCCGGCACGGTGTGGTGGGACAGCGCCTCCAACTCCTTCACCTACGGCTCCGGCTCGGCCATGACGATCGAGACGACGGTCTGGTCGCTGTTTGCCCTCTACCACGCCGGCGGCTATGTGGGCGTGCTCGACAGGGGCACCACGTGGCTCATCGGCGCCAAGGACGGCTTTGGCAACTGGGAGAACACCCAGGCGACCATCCTCACCCTGCGCTTCCTGCTGACCACGGCCGGCAGCGGCCCCCAGGAGGCTGACGCCAACGTCGCGGTCTTCCACGACGACGTGCTCGCCCAGCGCTTCGCCATCACGACCGAGAGCTCGGACATCCTGCGCCAGATCGACCTCAACGACGTGGCGCACGCGGGCGCCAACCAGGTCCGCGTCGAGTTCGCCGGCACGGGCAACTTCATGCTCCAGATCACCGGCACCTACTACCGCCCCTGGAGCGAGGTCCCGACCGAGCCGACTGGCCCCCTGGCCATCAGCGTGGAATACGACAAGACCCAGCTCGCCACCGACGAGCTGGTCACCTCCACGGTCACCGTCACCAACACCACCGAGGCCCGCGTCGACATGATCCTCGTCGATCTCGGCATCCCCCCCGGCTTCGATGTCGTCCTCGACGACTTTGCGGAATACACCGGCGAAGACGGCAGGATCCAGAAGGTCGAGACCACCGGCCGCCAGGTCCTCGTCTACCTCTACGGCCTCGACGGCGGCGCCTCCTTCACCTTCAGCTACCGTCTCAAGGCCGGCGAGCCCATGCGCGCCCAGTCACCCGCCAGCGCGGCCTATCTGTACTACGAGTCCGACCAGCGCGCCGAGAGCCAGCCGGAGATGTTCGTCGTCACCGAGGAGTGATCCTCGCCTTGCGCCGGCCCGTCGAAGGCCGGCGACCTAACACCTGCCCTGCGGGTCGGACTGCCACTCAGGCTGGGTTGCTCGGTCATGGGCCTCTGGGCCCACACCCTCACATCAGACGCCACCTGGAATCAGAGTCTACGTCGGATCCATCGGCATCTATTTTCCGAATGGCTTCTGAACGACGCTGGCCGCCGGGCGAGGGCGCCCATCGGGCGCCGCACGATCTTCCAGGGCGTCGTTCAGGCGAGCCTGAACGACGCCTCCCTCCTCAGAAGCCGTCCGGAAAGTTATGGCCGTCGTTGACGAGCCCCATGCACGCCATCTGCGGCTTATCGTCGTCCCCATGGGGCGCTGCCCCAGCTCAGCCTGCATCCAGGTTGGGGGCGCAGTGCAGAGGCTTCTGTGAGTAATAGCGAGTCTGGGGTGGGTTGAGCCCGCAGTGCAGGGAGCTCCCTGAGCGTCAGCTCAGGGAGGGCCCTGCGTCGCGGGCTCAACGCGCCCCAGACGAGCGAACTGTAATAGCGAGTCTGGGGTGGGTTGAGCCCGCAGTGCAGGGAGCTCCCTGAGCGTCAGCTCAGGGAGGGCCCTGCGTCGCGGGCTCAACGCGCCCCAGACGAGCGAACTGTAATAGCTCGCAGAAGACCATGCATCGCGGGCTCAACCGAGATGTACGACGGTCTAGAAGATACGAGGAAACAAGGCATATATTTTTCGAACGGCTTCTCAGCCGAACCAGTGCGCCACGAACTCGCCAAAGTTCTTGTACTTGATCCACAGCTCCCCCTTCTCATACCCCCACATCGGATACTCCCCGTCCCCGTCCGGCACATCGAAGATGAGGATGTGGGCCTGGCTGGCCGAGTCCGGCAGCCGCACCGCAGGCGCCTTGCCCGCCGCCGCCCGCGGCAGCCCTTCCAGGATCGCCTCCACCATGCCGAAGATGGCCTCGTCGTCGAACTCCTCCTCGCCCAGCTCCTCGGCCACCTCGGCGGCCTCGGCCACGGCGAAGTCGCGGGCCGTGGTGGTGCGCCAGCGCCCCGCCCCGTCGAAGAGGTCGAGCCACGAGGCGTCGAAGGCGAGCCACGCGGCCAGCGCCGGCGGCAGTGCCTTGCCGTTCGGGGCGCGGAGCGAGGCGAGGTGCTCGGCGGGCATCGGGGTGGGCTCGCTCCAGGTGCCGCAGACGCCGCGGGCGACGCCGTCGCGGGCGCGGATGGTGTCGATGACGGTCTGGACGAGCTGGACAGGGGTGGGCATGGGGCCTCCGTCGTGGTGGATGTTCAGAAGCCGTTCGGAAAGTCATGGCCGTCGTTGACGAGCCCCATGCACGTCATCTGCGGCTCATCGTCGTCTCCATGGGGCGCTGCCCCAATGGAGAC
>Ga0210033_1002577_pt1 | contig 15344 bp, 18 predicted proteins | sample CryGeymeta201501_FD_185465 | JGI IMG/M metagenome (GOLD analysis project Ga0210033, IMG submission 185465) | Groundwater microbial communities from Crystal Geyser aquifers in Utah, USA - Crystal Geyser metaG 2015-01 (SPAdes) (version 2) | ecosystem: Environmental > Aquatic > Deep subsurface >... | reverse complement strand
AAGGATTCTGCTTCTTTCAATATTCTTTCTTTTCACTTTATAATCCTTTAAGCCCCCCTCACCCTTCAACCCTCTCCCCAAAGGGGAGAGGGAAATTCTTTAAATAACTAATTTCGTGAAGCCCTATTTCGAGAGATTATCTCTTCATAGATATACTGATTAAATTTATAAGGGCTTTTCTGATCAATTAATTCTTTATTTAATTCCTTATCATAGATACTTTTTATTCCTCCAGTAGTTGAATCAAGCATCACTTTATGTCATTGGGCAGGGTATACTAAGCCACTTAGGGTCACCTATACTGAGCCACCTGCGGTCGGCCCCATACTAAGCCACCCAGGGTCACCTATACTGAGCCACCTGCGGTCACCCCTGAACCACTTGTTGGAGGAATTGCCATGGTGTTATATGATACTTTCAGATCCCATATTGAATACGGGACTGAAAGGAGGAAAATACCATGGCTAAAAGGAGATTGGAAGTGGTAGATGTAAGGGAGATTCTCAGGCAATTGAGAATGGAGGAAAGTGATAGGCAAATAGCCTCTCGCACAGGCGCCAGCAGGAGCACCGTCGCCAAGTATCGCAACTGGGCTAAAGAGAAGGACCTTCTCCGAGATGTTCTGCCAGCTCCGGGAATTCTTGATAATCTTCTTAAGGGAGCAGAAGATATAGTTGTAAACACTCAGGTATCCAAGGCAGAACCTTATCGGGAGCTGATAGAAAGGATGCTCAGGGAACAAGGCTGTACTGGCCAGGTGATATTTGAGAGGTTAAGGGAAAATCATAATTTTGATGGAAGCTATTGGTCAATAATACGATTCATCAGAAGGTTGGAGGAGAAGGAACCAGAGGCTTTTATAAGGATGGAGACAGCTCCCGGTAAGCAGGCACAGGTAGATTTTGGGTATGCCGGAAAGATGTTCGATCCATTGATAAAGAAACTGCGTCGTGCCTGGGGCTTTATGATGACCTTAAGTTGTAGCCGGCATCAATTTGGGAAGTTTGTTTTTGACCAGAAGGTGGAGACATGGCTTTCTCTTCACCGGGAGGCATTTGAGTTCTTCGGAGGTGTGCCAAAAGAGATCGTTTTAGACAATCTCAAGGCAGCCATTGTAAAGGCGGCTTTATATGAGCCTCATGTGACAAAAGAACATACTTAGAACTTGCAGAGCACTATGGATTTCTCATCTCACCCTGTAAGGTAAGAACTCCAAGACATAAGGGAAAAGTAGAGGCTGGTGGGATTAAGTATCTGAAGAGTAATTTCCTGCCCGGGAGAAACTTTATCGACATCGATGAAGCAAATGAGAAACTGTTGCTCTGGTGCATGGAAAAGGGCAAAAGAATACACGGAACAACAAAAAGAGTCCCACTTGAGGTATTTGATGAGGTAGAAAAGGAATCTTTACTTCCTTTACCAGAAGAACCCTTTGAGATTTGCACCTGGAAGGAATGTAAGCTCCATCCTGACTGCCACATAGTCTTTGATGGAAGTTACTACTGGAGCACCCCACAGACTTATCGGGAATAAACTTTTGGTAAGAGCAACGGCAAAAGAGGTAAAGCTCTTTTTTGAGCATAAGCAGGTAGCTATGCATCTGCGAGCGCTGAGAAAAGGGGAAAGAGTTACACTTCAAGATCATCTCCCACCGGAGAAGGTAGCTTACATCATGCAGGCGCCATCCTGGTGCAGGGAGAGGGCAAAGCAGATTGGGGAAAATACAGGTTCATTCATTGAGATTTTACTCTCGGATAGACCATTAAACCGGTTAAGGACAGCACAGGGAGTATTAAGACTTGCTCACAAATATGGACCGAGAAGACTTGAGAATGCCTGTGAGAGAGCGCTTTTCTACAATGAACTCCATTATGGTGCAGTAAAAAGAATCCTGGAGAAAGGGCTTGATAAAGAGAATCTACCGGAGAGGGCAGTATCAATCCCATCTTCTCCAGGAAGGTTTGTAAGGTCATGGATAGGAGGGGCAGGGTGATGCACCAATTAATTCCATTACTTAAAGGTTTAAGGTTAAGCGGAATAATGGAGACGCTTGAGCTGAGAAATAAGGAGGCTATTGAGAGGAAGGTCTCCTATGTAGAGTTTCTTACACTTCTTATCCAGGATGAAATAGAAAGAAGAAATCAGGCAAGACTTGCAACAAGATTAAGGAAAGCATCCTTTGACCCAACAAAGACACTTGAAAGCTTTGATTTCTCCTTTAATCCAACGATTAATAAGAAAGAGATCTATGACCTTGCGACATGCCACTATATAGAGAAAAAAGAGAACATCTGGTTTCTGGGACAATCCGGTGTAGGAAAAACGCACCTGGCCCATGCTCTCTCAAATGAGGCGTGCAGGAGAGAAATTGATACTACATTCACCACAGTTGACAAGATGTTAAGAGATATAAATGGAGGAAGAGCTGATGGGACACTTTCCAGAAGAATAAGGAAATATACAGAGCCTCCACTACTTGTCCTTGATGAGTTTGCCTTGAAACCATTTAATGGTTCTGGACCCGAGGACTTCTATGATGTGATAAATGAAAGATGTGAGAAGGGCGCAACAATAATTACCAGTAATCGTTCAGAAGAGGAATGGCCTCAAGTCTTTGGCGATGCCCTGCTTGCCAGTGCAACACTGGACAGGTTATCTTTTAGGGTGCACAGAATAGAGATAACCGGACCAAGTTATAGAGCCAAGGATAGTCAAAGGAGAAGAAAGAAATGATGCTTGTTGTGGATACTGACGTAATTGACGCTCATATGGAAAACCTGATGGAGAACTTGCGTTCCCCACAGGTTTCCCACAATCACTTGAATAAGTCTACCGACTTATTCACAATTACTTGGATAACTCTTTCAGAGTTACCCACAAGTATCCACAACACGATGAATAATATTTTTATATTCTTTAAAAAACTAACATCAAAAGAAATGATTTTTAAGGGGCCTATCAAAACTATTTCAGGGGGGCTATCAAAGATAAAAGTGGCTCACTATCAGGCGACCCTGAGTGGCTTAGTTAGGGTGACCATTGACAAAGACCAAAACTCTCGCCGCCAACGGAAACCTCACCGCTGCCAAATTAATCAATTTCCCCACCCGCGGCTTTGTTGTAGAAAAGATAATAGTTTAGGCAACAACGATTTTACAGTTACTTGGCAAGGAGCATTTAAGGAGTGCATCGGAGAAGTTGAGGTCTCAGAATTGAAATACAAGAAAAAGGGAAATTACTTGGTAGGACAACTTTTCGAAATAGTTTGTTTTATCATATCGACACAAAAGATCAATTTTATCGCTTCTTTCCTTGCCCTCGGATCGCCAGTATCATAATCCGTGCGATATCTAGCTCTTCTAGACGCTTCTTTCAACATAAAATATTCAACGGCGACAGTTGACAATGGAGAAACGGTTCTAACCAAATTATCACGTCTTTTATGCTCTCTGGGATGAGTCATTGTTTCAGGCCAACTACTACTATATGTTGCTAAGACCGAATCTATGTAGTGAAGTGCAATATAAAAGAGAATAGTTACATACCAATCTAGATACTTTGTTTTGTCAGGATTGAATATACCTTCTTCTGATAATTTAAGATTTCTTTCTGCCTTCTTGATATGTTCATCTCTTTCGGGCATCGTTTATATGTCGGTTCTCTTATCCTTCTGATTTTTGATAAACAATCTTTAAATCTTTTGGTACTACTTTATGCAGAGGTTTACCATTCCGGGGCAAGGTTAAAAAATCAAAAGTAAATTCTTGACGTTTCCTTGCAATTCTGTTCTCCGATTTACAGATTGTATATTCAGTCTCAAAATCAAGATGTTTAATCACCGTCCAAAGAATAATCTGCTTATCTACACATTTAAAGAAAATAGCACATAATTTTGGTAGTTGTTTTACTGAATTTACAAATTCATTCACAATTGCCGTAACTGTAACTGTAGAAGATTCTTGAGTTATCTTAATCATGTAAGGAAAAGTGTAAGGTTTCACCTTCTCAACTTTAGCTTTTCCCCTTAGTTTTTCTATAGAAATATTTCGGCAGGAAATAGGAATATCTTCTCGTGCCCATGCAACTTCAGGATGCCACTTAGTTAAATCTGTTGACATTATTTCTTCTCCTTTACAAACAATTTTGTTACTTCAATAGCTCTGTTGTGAAGTTCAGAAAATGATTTCTTGTTAATTTCGAAGTCAATCTTGCTTAAAGTAGATATATTTAAAAACTTATCTGAAGAAATATCAATTGAAAGATTCTCTATTCTTAATTTGGAATTCTGAAGGTTGAATCCTAAATCTCTAAGGCTTGCGACACTTTCAGGGTCTTTATCTTTAAGAAGGGAAATATCTGGAATCTTATTAAAAAGCACTTCAGAAATTAAAGTATAATCTTTCTTATTAAAGAGTATTTGGGCATGTAAATATCCTTCTACTCGATTTGCTCCTAATTTCTCAAGAGTTGAAAATATCTTCTGGAGAATAACTGTTTTTTCTATCCTTTCTCGTATTCCTTTTTGAAAAGAGTTCAGTTCAATTATAATTCGATAATTTCGCTTCCTTTTTGCTTCTATTGACCTTATGAAAAATAAGGTTTGTATAATTTCTATATATACAAATTATACTTAGTATAATCCTATTTTAATCTCCTGTCAATTAACCCCTCCCCTCAACAATTGTACTACTTACCCTTCCTTCTATACTCGCGGCTCACGATGGTCTTGATTCCACCGCGGGGGTTAAATTCCCCGGTGATACTTGCCCAACAGGGATGGCAGGCGGCAATAAAATCATCCAAAATCCTATTGATGGCGTGTTCGTGAAATATTCCTACATTCCGGTAGGAGAAAAGATAATACTTGAAAGACTTTAATTCTACGCAGTATTTATCCGGAATATATTTTATAATAATTTTGGCGAAATCGGGGAGATTGGTCCTGGGACAAAGGCAGGTGAATTCAAAAATCTCCATCGCAATGAGATATCTTTTATCCGGATACTTATTGGCCCAGACCTCTATCGTGGGTTTCTTTAGCTTTCTCACATCTTCCTGCAATCCGTCATAATCTTTGCTTATTTTCATTGTAGTATAAACTATTTGTCCTTCGCTCCAAACTGCTCAACAATTTTTATTTCCTCTTCGGTTAAATCATACAATTTATTCACCCCGTTAGATAGTAAACATCTAACGGGCCAATCTGTCGCTCGTATTCTTTTACTTTTGCCTGTTTCTCCGAATTTTGAAAATAATCCTTTTAATATTTCGTTTCAACAATATATCCTATTCGTCCAGAACAAAGATAACCGCTTTTATCTTTATGTGGATTTAACTGAGTAGTATAAGTAGTCCTGCCAGAACTGTTCAAACGGTGGCAATACATGTAGTTGCTGCTTCAACATATTTGACCATTCGTTTACCAATTCAGTGCGTTCCGGTTTGGCATTGAGTATTTCCATAGTCGGAATTGGTATATTCTTAAACTGACATTTTTTACCAAGTGTGCTTAATACCAGAGTCCGGTCAGGATTGATACCTTCATGACGATATAAATTAACCACATCATAAAGGTCTATTGGTCTGAGACGCTCTGCTAACGCTCTAATTTTTTCGGCAAATAATTCCTCAAAACAATAACATTGGATGTGAATTCCTTGCTTCGGTCTATCAGAATAAGGATGATGAACTTCTCGGTCAACTGGCTCAAGCATCAATATTTCATCAGCAGTTAAATCTAACTTAATCGTGGGTAAATTCCCACCAGGTTTCATTGGTCCTCTGTAACTTATCTTTCCTTGTGCCGATGTTTTACCGCGGGGATTCTGATAAATATCAAAACTGATTTTATCTTTTGGCATCTCAATACCGGTCTTTTCATAAACCTTATCAGTTAAATCTTTGAATACACCCATTAGGAAATCATTATTGATTTGTTCTTGATTCTTAAGTGTAAAATCCAAATCTTCTGAAAAGCGGTATGTTTCAAAATAGCATTTTTTCAAGCAGGTTCCACCCTTAAAAATCCAGCCGTTGCTGATTTTTGGCTGGTGTGAAATACCATCCAGAATCCATCCAAGGACATAATCCTTTTCAACCACATTTGGACTCAGTCCAAATTCTCTGGAGAAATCCATTATCTCTTGCTTATTAATCACTTTTATTCTCCCTTACTATTGCTCCAGCTCTTAGGTATCCATAATCTCCATCGGTTAATTAATCTATCTCCTTCAAGTTTAGGATCAAGGTTGGCATTTCCTGTGGTTAGCGATAACTGACAGATATTTATGGCTGTCTTTTTATCTGGAGCAAAGCGCTCTAATAAAAAACCGAGCCGCTTGTAAACCGCTCCATTACCTAATAGTTTTGTATATTCAAGTAATAACTCTATATTCACTTTTTCTGATTTTAGGTAATTGGTAAATATATCTGCTGTTGAGCGAATTCCACCACCCAGTTGCGGGTCATTTAACATATCAATTATAGTGCGTGTTGGGTCAGAAACTGATACTCTTACCTGTCCTTTCCAGACCGGCTTAATTCCAAACATTGCCCTATTTGATATTGTCCGCAATAGAAACTTCGTTCCTTTAATGACTGGTGAATGCTCTCTTGGTTTTTGTTGGGTCATTACCAAAATAGTTCGGAAAATCTGCTCGGTTAAACCCCAATACTCAGCCGCGCTCCATCCACCTATATAACACGGTGCAAATAATCTCTCAGCAATTATCCATGGGTCTTCTAAGGCAATATCGGTAGTTCTGGATTCAAGCGGTATCGGGATATAAATTCCTCGGCGAACCCGAGAAAGCCATCCCTTCTTTGCCCAACGAGAAAGCATTTTGGCTACTGCGGGTGAAGATAAATTCAGAATATTGCAGGCTTCGGTAACTGAAATACTTCCCTTGCTTACGCGGATTATTTCAGCCAATCTCTGCCTATCTAATTTGCCAATCCCGGATAATGTTTCCATACTATATTTTATACACCATAATTCATTTATTAGTTGAACTATGACACTTTAATTATACTATTTTTACCCTTTAGACTATAATCTATATGTAATAATTCACTTATTAAATGAACTATTACGCTTATAATATACTATAATTTAATTAAAATGTCAAGTTTTGATTCTCCATAAAAACTCTAATCACTCTTTAATATACTCTCAACTTTTTTGTACGAAACTTTAGACATAAAGTGTGATGTACTATTGGCAATGAAAAATACTAAAATTGAAGCGATAATAGCTAAGAACACACCTTTCTTATTTACAGCGAAATCACCTATTTTCATAGGCCAAAGCATGTTGATTAGTTGAAGAAAAAAACTCAACAGAAGTAAAGAAAAACCTATCTTTGTATCCGAACGTTGATGAACTAAATTTTTAGCAACGCCTAAATGATAACCCCATTTTGGCTTCGATAATTCTGCTAAATCTTGCGCGGATAAAGTAATTGTGCCTCTTATCAAGAAATATGAAGATAGAAGTACAACTAACAATGTGGTTACTTGTATAAACGTGCGAAACATATTTCACTCCTTCCGGTTAAGCAGGTTTTCCCAAGCAAGGTGGCGGATGCGGGATTTAAGTTTTTCGTCTATGATACCATCCAGGGCGTCATTCAAGATTTTATGGATACGGTCATATTCCTTTTTGACCAAGGTTAAATCCAGGGCGAGTGAAGGAATCCTGCTTGTCAGGGCAATTTCTTCTCTTCCCATCAGAATCCAGAATAAGAGAAGTTCTGCTTCGTCTTTAGTTTTGCAGTCAAATTTTTGCCTTCCGCAGATTACCTGCCAGCCAAAGAGGGACTTTAACAGATGAGCCTTTTCGTCGTATTGGGAAACCGTTATGGGTTTAGTTTTTGGATTATTGGCTGGGTTGTATTTTTGCCAAATTTCCGGTAATTCGCTTTTGCCAATCCAATTTAAAATCTGCTCAACCTGCTTTTCTTCAATTATTTTTTCCTTAGATTTTTTCTTTCCATTAACGCTTTTTGCTTTTTGAAGCCGGGAAGAAACAAGGTCAACGACGCCCTTATAAACTTCGAGTTGTTCTTCTTCTGTTAAGCCGAGGATGTCGCCCAATATAATCTTGTCGAGTTTCCTGCGGTCAGGTTTGACTTTAGCAAGAGAAACTTCTTCAGGGGAAAAAGCGCCTATTTCTTCAAAGATGTCTTTAATTTCACGATTCATAAAGCTTTCAAATTGTTGTTTTGGAAGGGTTAAATATTTTGGTGCAGGGATGAGTATTTTATCGAAGTCATCTTTATAAATATTTAAAGCTCCAAGTCCTTCTGTTATTCCAATACATTCCCAAAAAAGGATTTGCAAGGTAGAATTTAGTACTAAACAAATATCCAAAGTGTGTTTCTTGTTCTTCGCTAAAATCTTGTAGAATCTTTTGAATAATACTCTATCAGCATTATAAACAACGAGAAAAGTATCATTGAAAGTTCTACCAACTACAATATCTGGGACCGACCGGGAGTTTCCAGATGGTTTCACCCCTTTCATTACAACATTTTTATCGGATTCGTAGGCAGTAATTTTGTCTATTGACTGGGATGATAAGATAATTTTTGTTTTAGGGAATTTATCTTTGACATTATTATCGTGAATATAACCTCCAAAACTGGCGACTTGAGCTAAGTTAAGCAATTTGCCTTCTCCCTTTTTTACAATCTTAAAGAAAATCTCGGGATGTCTTAGATACTTTCCCCACTTTGTCCCTGCGTAGGTTTGTGCTTCTTCCTTCAGACCTTCTTTCCAGAGTTCTTTCTGTAATTTCGGACGAATCCTTATCTTTTCGTCCTCAAAATATTTGTCGTGGACCAGGACCAGTTCTTTCAATTTTTCAATCCGGGAGAGACGTTCTTTCTGGTCTGCCTTGTTGGTTGAAAAAGAAGGAATAAAATCTGTCAAGGGTTTTTTGAGTTGGACAAACCGGACCAGGTTGGTATCTCTTGAAACGGCATTGGCCTGGCCTTCGGCTTTTTCCAGGATAATAATGCAGGTGTTGATGTCCGCATCGGTAAACCAGCGTTCAATTTTGGATTCAATAATGGCCACGACCTTATAATTTTTCAGGAAAAATTCCTGGAGGTCTTTGCCGTAGTCTGCATCCAACCACGAATTGGAGACAATAAAGCCAAACCTTCCGCCGTTCTTGAGGAACTTAAACCCGTGAATGAAGAAATAGGCATGGATTCCGGCTCTCCTGGAAATTTTTGCTATCTGTCTGCCTTTTGCATCCTTGAGGGCGGCCTGGATAAGGTTTTCCTTATATGCTTCTTCTTTTCCGGAGATTTTGCTTATTTCCTCCTGGCGGGTGTAGGGGGGATTTCCAACGATGGCATCCACAGTTCTGGGATAAGGTATCTTTTGAGTTGTGCCATCGGTACGCTTGACTTCTTTTGTGTCTATGTTGGGATAGTCAACCAAGCCGCCGAGTTTGAGGGCGAAAAAGTCATTCTGGAAGATTTGCGGGTAGTTATCTTTTTCCCTGAGGTTGCGCAAAGCAAGGTTTATGGTAGAAAGATGGGCCGGGAACTTGGCGATGTCAATTCCATAAAGGGTAGAAAGAACGTTTTTGTGGTCAATCGTGGGGTCCAGAAGCCGCTTCTGAAAATATGCCTGAATGAGGAAGGTGCCGGTGCCGCAAGCCGGGTCCATAACCGTATCTTTGGTAGGGTTTTTCAGAGAGAAGGAAAGGATTAAATCCACAACGTCTGTCCGGGTAAAGTACTGACCGAGGTTATGGCGTTCTTTTGCCGGAATCAGGTTTTCAAAAATCTTGCCGATGGTATCCGGCGCTTCTTTGACCAGTTGCGGTTAGTCGTAGCGGTTCAGGGCAGTGATTAAATCGGTAACGGTCTGGATAACTCCTTTGCTGTCCGGAAAGGCAAGGTTGTCAAGAAAGTCAGGAGCATAGATTGTTTCGTAATCAACTCGCAATACGTGTTCAAACTTTGCGTGGAGTTCGCTTTTTAACTGACCGCCGGTGGTAAGGTCTTTCGGAATTTTCAATTCTGGAATCTGACCGGTTTGCGCTCGGAGAACCTCGTAAAAGAAAATTTTGTTTACCAAAAGATACGCGGCCTGTCTGGCGGCTTTTTCAAAGTCGTATATTTCAGGAAAAGGCGGAAGACTCCACTCCTGCTCGTTGAACCACTTCCGCAGGTTGCGCCGGAATTGTTTGTCTTCCTGATAGTGTTCCTGAATTATAGGGGTATAGAGAGTAGTTAAGACCCTAATCTTTTCGGAAAGCCGGTAAATCAAGATTGCGTCAAGGGGAAGTTTCTTTTCTTTCTTTTTGCCGGTATAGAACTGGTAAAATTCGTTAAGGAATTTCTTTAGTTCCGTCTGGATGGTTAACTGGTAGGACGGGTTTTCCAGGTAATCAAGGTTTTCAATCCGGGAAAGTTCAAATCGGCCGCGAATCTGGTTTTCTTCGGGTTCGCCGTTATTGACGCTGGTCGTGCTCCAAAGAATAAGCGTTTTGAAGTTAGAGGTGGCAAAATAGGGGGATTTTCTTTTGGTGGCCTTCTGCCGGGCGGCTTCCTTTAATTCTGCATCAAACGGGTCGTAATAGGGCTGTTTAAATTCTATAACCAGAGCGGTTTTTGTGCAGGATGGGTTATCATAAAGAACGCAGTCTGGTCTTTTTTTGTCAACACCCCTTTTTTCAACTCTGGCCGGGCCGAAAGACAACCTTTCTTCTTTGACAATTTGATTAGCCCATTCGGTGAAGGTTGCCGCCGCACTCCATTCGGTGTGGCGGTCAACGATTTCAAAGGGATTGACAAATTTACTCATTTTTCAGTTCTTTCGCCACCTGCTGGACAATGCGCCGGGCGATTTCCAGGGCAGCAGCGATACGGATTACCTTGACCTGCTTGAGACCCTTGATTTGGTAAATATTTTCAAACGGTTGGTTTGCCAGTCCCTTAAAGTCCTGATAGCGTTCAATAATTTCTTCGGCCATCTTGACGGCGGATTTACCGGGAATCCCTGCCCCTATAAGAATGGCCAGTAATTCCGCATCGGTGCAGTATTCCGCGCCTTTGCGCAGGAGTTTCCCTCCGGGGTGGTTCCAGGTAATTGTTTGTTCTTTTGTTTTTTTCATTTATTTAGGTAATAGAGTTGTAAAAAAATTATAGCACAGACACGCATAAGGAACAAAAAACCCTGAAAATGACACTGCGCCCCCTCACTTTCGTCCTCTCCCCGTCGGGGAGAGGAAAAAAGACGAGATTGCCACGGCCTTCGGCTTCGCAATGACAGCAGTGCTGTCATCTGTTGTTGTTCTGCGTGTTATCGGTGGTTTCAATCATTTTCTTTTTCACTTTAATTTTAGAAATTTGTGCATCTGCGGTATTGTCCTTACGTCGGAAATAAATTTTAATGCTTCTTGTTGAAATTGTAAAACTTTTTTTATCCGGGGGACATCTCTAAACTTTTTATAGGGGGCTGCGGGTTGCAGGATAAGCGGGATTTTTTGGTCAATCCCGGAAATTATCTTTGCCGCTTTTTTTAGGTCTTCTGAACTTGTTTTAGCGGTGATGACTGTTTTAACGAAAGACTTCTCTTTAGCCAGAGCTAAGAATTGTTGGTGCTCTTTCCAGAAAGGTTTTTCTCCGGTTGAACTCGGCAGTTTAAAGTCTAAAGACACCAGGGATATTAAACTCTTTATTTCCTTAAATTTTTCAGGCAACGTTCCGTTGGTCTCCAGGGTTATTTTATATCCTTGCTGTTTTAGAAGAGGAAGGAGTTCCTTAAGAAAATCAGACCAGAGTAGAGGTTCTCCTCCGGTTAAAGTCAGCCATTTTGTCCTTTGAGCAATTTCTTTAATTCTTTTTATTAACTCTCCGGCAGTATAAAATTTCTCTTTTTTCTGTTCAACATCGCAGAAAACACAATTCAGATTGCAGTCGGAGAAGCGGACAAACGTTTCCCTCCTGCCTAAATAAGGGCCTTCTCCCTGGATGGAGGAGAAAACTTCAGAAACCTTTGCTTTTTCCATTAAAATTACAAAGATTACCACGAAGACACGAAAACACGAAAAACTACAAATCACTTTAACCACGAATTACACGAATTAGTCTAATTAAGAACTGGCACGAAGTGTCATTGCGATGAGTGAAACGAAGAAGCAATCTCGAGATTGCCACGGCACTTCGTGCCTCGCAATGACCTGTTCTTGTTATTAATCTTTAATAATTCGTACAATTCGAGAAATTCGTGGTTGCTATTCTTTGTTTCGTGTCTTCTATATTTCGTGATTTCGTGGTAGTTTTTTCTCTGTGTTCTCTGTGCCTCTGTGGTTAAAAAGTAGTGGGTCGGTTATTCCTGCTTCCCGGAATCCTTTAAGGCGGAATTTACAGGAGTCGCATTTAAGGCAGGGCTTTTCCTTTCCTTCGTAGCAGGACCAGGTTAAATGGTAGGGGACCCCTAATTTCATTCCCAATTTAATTATTTCCCCTTTGTTCATTTTCATCAAGGGGGCAATTACCTTGATATTTTTAGATTTGGTCCCTTCCTTAACCATCCGGTTAAAGGCAGCAATGAAACTTGCCCGGCAATCAGGATATCCGCTATAATCAACCTGGTTTGCCCCGATGAATATTGCTCTTGACCCCCAGGTTTCCGCGCAGGAGAGAGCGTAGGATAAAAATATGATATTTCGCGCTGGGACATAGGTAAAAGGGATTTTTTCTCTCCCCCTCTCCTCTATCCTCCCCCTCGAGGGGAGTGAAGCCCCCGGAGGTAGGTGGGGGTGTAACCTGAGAGGTAGATTTGGGTCCAGAAGAGAACTTCCCCCTTCCGGGAAAGAAATCTTTACGAGTTTATAGGAGCTAGGTGCGCTTTTAGCAATCTTTTTAGCTGATTCTATCTCTTTTTTGTGGCGCTGATGGTAGTCGAAAATCAGAGCGGTTGGTTGGTAGCCCTGACTTTTAGCTAAATAAAGGGTCGTTGAAGAATCAATCCCTCCGGAAAGTAAAATAATTGCCTTTTTCATCTTGGCTAACTTGATTGCATAGGAATTTCCTTTTTCTAACCACGAATTAACGCGAATTACTCTAATTCGTAAAATTCGATAAATTCGTGGTTTTATAACTTGACTTTTTAAGGGCTTATTGATATATTCTGTTTAACGGTTCAAAGGGCGATTAACTCAGAGGGAGAGTGCTACCTTCACACGGTAGAAGTCGCTGGTTCAATCCCAGCATCGCCCACTTATTCTTTCTCTATTTCTTTCTCTATTTTTTCCTTTTCACGTTCTCGGCGATAAATTTTCCCGCTTTTTTTAATTTTGGTTACCGGATTTCTAAACCAGAAATATCTTTTCTTTAATTTAAATATTTTCAAAGTGAATTTCTTTTTCATTTCCCTATAAAATTAATCGGACGCAGATAACTTCAGGATAAAATCAGGATTCTAATGAAGTAAATAATAAAGTTTCTAATAATTTAATTGCATAGGAATTTCCTTTTTCTAACCACGAATTAACGCGAATTACTCTAATTCGTAAAATTCGATAAATTCGTGGTTTTATAACTTGTTTAGTATTTATCTGCGTGTATCTGCGTCCAAAAGGAAATTCCATACAATAAATATAGAATAGCATATCTTGACTACTCAGGGAAATTATGTTATAATCGCCAAACGAATATGGTAGATGAGCAAATCCCTCTCTTAAAAGAATTGCAATCTTATGACCTTAAGATTTTTAGTCTTAAAAACAGGATTAAGAACCTGCCTTTGGGAGTCGAGGAATTAAAAAATAGAGTGGAAGGGGAAAAGCAAGAATTAACGGAAGTTGAAAAAAAGATTCAAACAGGGGAACTGGAGAAGAGGAAAGAGGAGCTTGAATTGAGGGAAAAAGAAGAAGCATTGGCGAAGGCTCAACGTCAGTTAAATGAAGCCAAAACCAATAAGGAATATACTGTTCTTCTTCAACAGATTAAAGAATCCCAAGAGAAAATCTCGCAAACGGAAAGTAAAATTTTAGAAATAATGGATAAGAATGACACTTTTCTCACGCAAAAAGAAAAGGAAATCGCTCTCCTCAAAGGAGAAAATGAAAAATTAGCCGAGGAAGATAAGAGAGTGCGGGCAGAAATAGAAGTTTTAAAATCTCAATTAAACGAAGAAGAAAATAAAAGGAAATTACTAACGACCAAGATCGACAAGACCGCTCTTTCTCTTTATGAGAGGATAAGAGCTTCCAAAAAAAATAATCTGGCCATTGCTGAGATTGAAGATGGGACTTGTTCGGGTTGCTTTATGAAGGTATCGTTTGACCTTATTGAAAATGTGAGAAAAAAAGAAGAGTTTGCCCAGTGCGAAAACTGCAGTAGAATTCTTTATCTCTTAAAGCAGTGAAAAAGATTACTCTTTATATTGACGGTTCGGCAAAAGGCAATCCCGGAAAAGCGGCTATCGGGATAGTAATTTATAACCAGAAGGGTGTCTCCATCAAAAAGGTAAGCAAGTATATTGGAATTGCCACTAACAATGTTGCTGAGTATCTTGCCTTTATCTATGGGTTGCAGGAAGCCCTGATGCTAAAAGCAAATAACGTCTGCCTTTACACTGATAGCGAACTTCTGGTTAAGCAGATGAATGGCCTCTATCGGGTTAAAGATAATTTACTCTCCCAATTATTCCTTTTGGGGCAGCATTTGAAGAAGAGTTTTGAAAAGATAGAATTTATCCAGATCAGTCATTCGGAGAATAAAGAAGCAGATCACTTAGCCAATGTTGCCATCTTGAAGTAGGCGAGGTGGTTACCCCCCCCTGCTTCGTTATGCGAAGCAAAAACGAGGGGGGGGAGGAAAGTCCGGGCTCCTGCGGGAAGGATGGCCGCTAATTACGGCTCCCTGCGAAGGGAAGGAAAGTGCCACAGAAAAGATACCGCCCCCACTGCTTTCTTGCTTCATCCCCCCCTGCTTCGATTTGCGAAGCAAAGCGGGGGGGAGAACAGCAAGAAGTGGGGGGTAAGGGTGCAATGGCGAGGTAAGAGCTCACCGTCTGCCGGGTAACTGGCGGAGCAAGGTAAACCCCATCCGGAGCAAGGCCAAGTAAGAGAGATTGCCCCGCAATATATCTCTCGGGTAGGCTGCTTGAGGTGTCCAGCAATGGGCATCCCAGAGAAATGACCATCTACAACAAAACCCGGCTTATCGCCTACTTCAAGAGGCACAAAGGAGAGGGAGATGAAGATTAATCGGGAAAATTTAGAGAAGTTAGAAACTACCTATAAGGATTATTTAGAAGGAGAAAAAATTGACCGGTTCTTTGCTGAATTTGACCTTCGTTTTGCGGCCGGTCAC